>Ga0335085_10000068_pt1 | contig 364501 bp, 335 predicted proteins | sample Lox_Sample_45_FD_206712 | JGI IMG/M metagenome (GOLD analysis project Ga0335085, IMG submission 206712) | Soil microbial communities from Loxahatchee National Wildlife Refuge, Florida, United States - Lox_Sample_4.5 | ecosystem: Environmental > Terrestrial > Soil > Wetlands | place: USA... | reverse complement strand
TTATCCCCCGTCCCTTCGGGTTGCCTCCAAATGCGGCGCCTGCGGCGTTGCGCTCCTCGCCAAGGGAACCACCCTTGGCTTCGTCGCGCGCCTTGCAGTCATCCGCATTTGGAGGCAACGCGTATCATGCGATGAATGTTAACAGACCCTCGAATGCAGCCCATATTGTAAGCCGTATTCGCACTGAGAACCCCCGCAGCGCCGCATTTCGCGCGCCCCTTATGCCTTCAAGCAATAAACGCACGCTCTTACTGGCTTATCTGGCGCTGATCTGCACCACCGCCCTGTGGGGCAGCATCGGGGTGGTATCGCGCGCGCTGATGGACACCATTCCGCCGCTGGTGATGGCTGCGGCGCGCTGGGGCGTGGCCTTCGGCGTGCTGCTGCCGCTGGTCTGGCGCGAGCGCCGCGGCATTGCGCAGGCGCTCGCGCGCGACTGGAAGCGCCTGCTGTTCCTGACGCTGGTGGGCGGCGCGCCGCAGAGCGCGCTGGTGTTCACCGGCCTTGCGCAGAGCACGGCGATCAACCTCGGCCTGCTCAATTCGACCATACCGGTGCTCATCATTCTGATCAGCTGGGGCTGGCATGCGCGGCGGCCGCGGCGCCTGGAGGGCATCGGGCTCGCCCTGTCCTTCGCCGGCGTGCTGCTGATCCTCGCCCGCGGCGAGTTGCGCGCGCTGCTGCAGCTGCAGTTCAATGCAGGTGACCTGATCATACTGAGCGCGATGCTGGTGTGGGCGATCTATACCCTGGGACTGCAGAACCGGCCGCGGTCGCTGTCGCTGTTTGCCTTCGTGTTCGTCATGGCGCTGATGGGCGAAACGCTGACCCTGCCCCTGGCCGCACTGCAGTGGATGCACGCGGGCGGCGTGCACCTGGGCGCGCGCGAGTTGCTCGGGCTTTTCTATATCGGCGCGGTCGCGACGCTGGTCTCGACCGCCCTGTTCAGCTACGGCGTGGAGCGCGTGGGCGCGGTGCGCGCCGGCATCCTGATACATCTGATGCCGGTATTCTCCAGTTTGTTCGCCACGCTGTTCCTGGGCGAGCGGCTGTTCGTCTATCACGCCGCGGGCTTCGTGCTGGTGGCAGGCGGCGCGATACTCGGTTGTCTCAGGCCGGAGCCGGTGCTATCGTCTCAGGCTCCCAAGGAATCCAAGAGGTAGGCAACAAGGCGAGGGTACAGATCCCCTCATGATCCCCCAATCCAGGCGCCCGCGGCATTCGCGGCCGGGTGCGCTCAAAAAACCCCACAGCCAAGGAGAATGTCATGGCGGAAAACCGCAGAAGCAGCCTCATCACCCAGGGCGTCGCCCGCTCGCCCAACCGTGCGATGTTGCGCGCCGTGGGTTTTCGCGACGGCGACTTCAGCAAGCCCATCGTCGGCGTGGCCAACGGGCATTCGACCATGAATCCCTGCAACGCGGGCATCCAGCCGCTGGTCGATCGCGCCATGGCGGCGCTCGAAGCTGCCGGCGCCAAGCCGCAGGTGTTCGGCGTGCCCACCATCACCGACGGCATTGGCATGGGCACGGAAGCGATGAAATACAGCCTGGTCTCGCGCGAGGTGATCGCCGACTGCATCGAGACCTCGGTCAACGGCCAGGCGATGGACGGCGTGTTCGTCTGCGGCGGCTGCGACAAGAACATGCCCGGCGGCATGATGGCGATCGCGCGCATGAACATCCCCGGCATCTATGTCTACGCGGGCACCATCAAGCCGGGCAAGTGGAAAGGCCAGGACCTCACCATCGTCAGCGCCTTCGAGGCAGTCGGCGCCTATACCGCGGGCAAGATGAGCAAGGAAGACTTCGTCGGCATCGAGAAGAACGCCTGCCCGACGGTCGGCGCCTGCGGCGGCATGTTCACCGCCAACACCATGTCTTCCTCGTTCGAGGCGCTGGGCATGAGCCTGCTGGGCTCTTCGCAGATGGCTTCACCCGACGCGGAAAAGGCGGTGTCCGCCGCCGTTTCGGCCGAAGTGCTGGTCAACGCCATACGCAAGCAGATCCTGCCGCGCCAGATCATCACGCGCAAGTCGATCGAGAACGCCATCAGCCTGGTCATGGCTACCGGCGGCTCCACCAACGCCGTGCTGCACTACCTGGCGATCGCGTCGGCTGCCGGGGTAAAGTGGAGCATAGACGACTTCGAGCGCGTGCGGCGCAAGGTGCCGGTGCTGTGCGACCTGAAGCCCTCGGGCCGCTATGTGGCGGTGGATTTCCACCGCGCCGGCGGCGTGCCGCAGGTGCTCAAGATGCTGCTCGCGCACGGGCTGCTGCACGGCGATTGCCTGACCATCACCGGGCGCACCATGGCCGAGGAGCTGGCGGCGATCCCGGCAGCGCCGCGCCGCGACCAGGACGTGATCCGCCAGTGGGACAAGCCGATGTACGCGCAGGGCCATCTCGCGATACTCAAGGGCAATCTCGCCCCCGAAGGCTGCGTGGCCAAGATCACCGGCCTGAAGAATCCCTCCATCACCGGCCCGGCGCGGGTGTTCGATTCCGAGCCCAAGTGCATGGACGCGATCATGGCCAAGCGCATCAAGCCGGGCGACGTGGTGGTGATCCGCTACGAGGGGCCGAAAGGCGGCCCGGGCATGCAGGAAATGCTAGCGCCCACTTCGGCGTTGATCGGCCAGGGACTTGGGGAATCGGTGGGTCTGATCACTGATGGGCGTTTCTCCGGCGGGACCTGGGGCATGGTCGTGGGCCACGTCGCGCCCGAGGCCTATGTCGGCGGGCCGATCGCGCTGGTGAAGGAAGGCGACTCCATCACCATCGATGCGAAAAAACGCCTGATCCAGCTGAACGTCCCGGCGAAGGAGCTTGCCGCGCGGCGCAAGAAGTGGAAGCCGCCGAAACCGCGGTATACGCGCGGCCTGCTGGCCAAGTACATGAAGCTGGTGTCGACGGCGAGCATAGGCGCGATCACCGACGGCGACCTGTAAGGCCTCCCATCCGATGCCCAACCGCCTCGCCCGGGAGACCAGCCCTTACCTGCAGCAGCACGCGGGCAACCCGGTGGACTGGTACGCCTGGGGCGAGGAGGCGCTGCAGGCGGCGCGCGAGCAGGACAAGCCGATCCTGCTGTCGATCGGCTACTCCGCCTGCCACTGGTGCCATGTGATGGCGCACGAGTCCTTCGAGGACGCGGAAGTCGCGGCGCTGATGAACCGGCATTTCATCAACATCAAGGTCGATCGCGAAGAGCGCCCCGACATCGACCAGACCTACCAGCTGGCGCAGCAGATGATGAGCCAGCGCCCCGGCGGCTGGCCGCTCACCATGTTCCTCACGCCCGGCCAGGAGCCGTTTTTCGGCGGCACCTATTTTCCCAAGACGCCGCGCCACGGCCTGCTCGGTTTCGCCGACCTGCTCGAGCGCGTGGCGCAGTTCTATCACGCCGAGCGCGCGCAGATCGTGCAGCAGGGCGAGGCCATCGTCGCCGGCTTCAGGCGCATGCAGCCCGAAAGCCCGGCGCAGCAGGCGCAGTTCACGGCGCGCCCGATAGCGCGCGCGCTGGAGCGCCTGGCGGCAAGTTTCGACACACGCTACGGCGGCTTCGGACAGGCGCCCAAATTTCCGCATCCGACCGACCTCGAGCTGTGCCTGCGGCGACACGCAGCGGGCGTGCGGGGCAAGGCGGGCGGCGCGGCCGATGAAGGCGTCGACCCGCTGCGCATGGCGGTGTACACGCTGGGGCGCATGGCGGTGGGCGGCATCTACGACCAGCTCGGCGGCGGTTTCTGCCGCTACAGCGTGGATGCGTACTGGCTGATTCCGCACTTCGAGAAAATGCTCTACGACAACGGGCCGCTGCTCGCGTGCTACAGCGATGCCTGGGCGCTGACGCGCGATCCGCTGTTCGCGGAAGTGGTGGAGGAAACCGCGGCCTGGACCCTGCGCGAGATGCAGTCGCCCGAGGGCGGCTATTACTCCAGCCTGGACGCCGATTCAGAGCACGAAGAGGGGAAGTTCTACGTCTGGACGCCGCAGCAGGTGCGGGCACTGCTCAGCGAAGAAGAATATGCGGTGTGCGCGCCTTTCTACGGACTGGACCAGGCGGCCAATTTCGAGGGCGGGCAATGGCATCTGCATGTGGCGCGCGCGCTGGAGGAGATCGCCGCAGGCCTGGGCAAGACCGAGGCGCAGTGTGGCGCGCTGCTCGCGTCCGCGCGCGCCAAACTGCTCGCGGCGCGCGCGCAACGCGTGCGGCCCGGCCGCGACGAGAAGATCCTGACCAGCTGGAACGCGCTGATGATCGCGGGCATGGCGCGCGCCGCGCGCGTATTCGGGCGGCCCGAGTGGCTGGCCTCGGCGCGTGCCGCGCTGGAATTCGTCCGCGCCCGGCTGTGGCGCGAGCGCAGCGGCACGGAACGCGCGCGACTGCTCGCCACCTGCAAGGACGGCCAGGCCCACCTGAATGCCTATCTGGACGACTACGCCTACCTGCTCGCGGCCCTGATCGAGCTCATGCAGACGGACTTTCAGCAGCGCGACCTGGCTTTTGCCGAGGCGCTGGCCGAGGCGCTGTTGCAGCAGTTCGACGACCCGGCGCAAGGCGGTTTCTTTTTCACCAGCCACGACCACGAACAGCTGATCCACCGGCCCAAGCCGATGCACGACGGCGCCACGCCTTCGGGCAACGGGATGGCGGCCTATGCGCTGCAGCGCCTGGGCCACATTACCGGGGAGGCGCGCTACCTCGAGGCCGCCGCGCGCACGCTGCGGCTGTTTTATGCAACGCTGGAGGAGCATCCCGGCGGCTGCGCCAGCCTGTTGATGGCATTGGAGGAAGCGCTCGAGCCGCCGCGTATCGTGGTGCTGCGCGGGCCGCCAGCGCAGATGCTCGAGTGGCGGCGCGCGCTCGACCGGGCCTACCTGCCGGACGCTTTGGTAATTGCGCTGTCTCCCGGGCAGGCGCAGCTGCCGCCGCCGCTGGAAAAGCCGCCTGCGCCCGCGGCTGTCAACGCCTGGGTGTGCCAAGGCGTTAGCTGCCTGGCGCCAGTAGACAATCTCGATCGACTGCTGGATGTACTCAAGACAGTCAATTTCCGGTAGCATGCCGCCTCTCGGCATTCCAATCATTTCCGAAGGAGAATCAATGAAAACCCTAGCCACTTGTTTGCTCGTTTCGGCCGGGCTCCTCGCCAGCGCAGGCAATGCGCAGGCGCAGGAAGCGTTGGCAAAGAAATATAATTGCCTTGCCTGCCACGCGGTGGACAATAAGCTGGTCGGCCCCGCGTACAAGGACGTCGCCGCCAAGTACAAAGGCGATAAAGGCGCCGAGGCCAAGCTCGTGGCCAAGGTGAAGAACGGCGGTGCCGGCGTCTGGGGCCAGATACCGATGCCGCCGAATTCATCGGTGCCGGACGCGGATGTGAAGGCCCTGGTGAAATGGGTGCTGTCGCTGAAGAAGTAGGCATCGGATAAAATAGACCCCCCCCCGGCACGCGGGCCGGCCATGCCGCGGCGGGGGCGGGACATGCCAGGATGGGCGACGACGGCTAGTGTCAGGTAGGTAGTACGTTTTCAACTTTTTTCGGGAGTACACCATGCAGCGCACGCGGTTCAGCCTTGCCATTTTCGCCGCGGTAGCGGCGCTCACGCTCGCCGGTTGCGGCGAGGAAAAGAAGCCCGAACCTGTCGTTGCCGCACCGCCACCGCCGCCTGCGGTCACGGTGGTGAAAATCGGCACCGTCGGCCCGCTTACCGGGGGCATCGCCCACCTGGGCAAGGACAATGAAAACGGCGTGCGCCTGGCGATCGACGAAGCCAATGCCAAAGGCCTGACGCTGGGCGGCAAGAAGGTAAAACTGGAGTTGATCTCCGAAGACGACCAGGCCGATCCCAAGGTCGGAACCACCGTGGCGCAGAAGCTGGTCGATGCCAAGGTCGTGGGCATAGTCGGCCACCTCAACTCGGGCGTGACCATCCCGGCCTCGGCCATCTACAACCAGGCGGGTATCCCGATGATCAGCGGCTCGGCGACCAATCCGCAGCTGACCGAGCAAGGCTTCAAGAACGTGTTTCGCGTGGTCGGCCGCGATGACCAGCAGGGTCCGGCGATCGCCAGCTACCTCGCGACCGAAGTCAAGCCGAAGTCCGTGGCCGTGATCGACGACGCCACCGCCTACGGCGAGGGCCTGGCAAACGAAGTCGCCAAGACGCTAAAGGCGGACAAGATCAAAGTGCTACCGCGCGAGAAAGCGACCGACAAGACCGTCGATTTCAAGGCGATTCTCACCAAGATCAAGGGCGAGAAACCCAATGCGGTGTTCTACGGCGGCATGGACGCAACCGGCGGACCGCTGATGAAACAGGCACGCGAACTCGGAATCAAGGCAGTGTTCGCCTTCGGCGACGGCGCCTGCACCGACAAGATGAAGGAACTGGCCGGTGACGCGTCTGAAGGGTTGCTGTGCTCGCAGGCCGGTCTGCCGGTCCAGGCGGCGAACAAGAAGTTCCTCGACGCATACAAGGCAAAATTCAAGGTCGACCCGATCCTGTATGCGCCGTTCACCTACGATGCGGCCAATCTCCTCATCGAAGCGATGAAGAAAGCCGATTCCTCCGATCCGGCGAAATACCTGCCCGAACTCGCGAAGATCAGCTACGAAGGCGCGAGCGGCAAGATCGAATTCGACGACAAGGGCGACCGCAAAGACGCCGAAATGACGATCTTCACCATGAAGGGCGGCAAGATCGAGCCGATCGCAATCATCAAGAGCGGCAAGACCATCAAGTTCGAGGACTTCCTCAAGGCTGCGCAGCCCGAGGCGCCTGCAGCGGCGGAGGCACCGAAGGCCGCAGCCGAACCGGCGAAAGCCGCAGAGCCGGCAAAAAAGTAAGGGCTTAATCCTTCCCATCACTGCAGCATCGACGGCGCCTTCGGGCGCCGTTCTTTTGCCCGGGTGCACAGTGTTTCGGAACGGTGCGCGGGCGCGCGAACGGCCGTGTACGGCATGCAACAGCCCGCGGCGGGAGCCACAGCCGGACACGCGCGCTTTGCGTTCCTGGCGCCTTTGGGTTTAAATCCGGTCAGCCATGGATATCTTGCTGCAGCAGATCATCAACGGCCTCACCCTGGGCAGCGTGTATGCCATCGTCGCGCTCGGCTATACCATGGTGTACGGCATCATTCAGCTGATCAATTTCGCGCACGGCGAACTGGTGATGCTGGGCGCCATGGTCGCGTTCTCCGTGATCGGCGCGCTCGCCGGGACTGCCCTGCCGCCGGTGCTGATCGTGATCGCCGGCATAGTCGCCGCCGTGCCGGCATGCATGCTGGTGGGCTACGCCATGGAGCGCGTGGCTTACCGGCCCTTGCGCAACGCCCCGCGGCTTGCGCCGCTGATCACCGCCATCGGCATCTCCATCATCCTGCAGCACGTGGCGCTGCTGGTCTGGGGCCGCAGCCCGCTCGCCTTTCCGCAGATCATCCCGTTCGTGCGCTTCAATGTGGGCGGCGCGATCATCAGCGGCGTGCAGATCGCGATCATCCTGTCTTCGGTGCTGATGATGGGGGCGCTGACGCTGATCGTGTATCGCACCAAGCTCGGCATCGCCATGCGCGCGACCTCGCAGAATCCGCAGGTGGCCGGCCTGATGGGCATAGACATCGACCGCATCATTTCCTTCACCTTCATCGTCGGCGCGGCCCTGGCTGCAGTCGCCGGCGTGATGGTCGGCACCTATTACGGCATCGCGCATTACGGCATGGGTTCGCTGCTGGGGATGAAGGCCTTCTCCGCCGCAGTGCTGGGCGGCATCGGCAACCTTGCGGGCGCGATGCTGGGCGGCATTTTGCTCGGCGTGGTCGAGGCCCTGGGCGCGGGCTATATCGGCGACCTGACCAATAACGTCTTCGGCAGCAACTACCAGGACGTGTTCGCCTTCATCGTGCTGATCGCGGTGCTGGTGTTCCGTCCCTCCGGCCTGCTCGGCGAGCGCGTGGGAGACCGGGCCTGATGCGCAAGGCGCCGAACGCCGCAGGCGCGGCAGGAGATGCGCGGTGAACCTGGCTGCCCATCCGCGGGCGAAGTGGATCGGATTTGCGCTGGTCGCGCTCGCGCTGATCGGATTGCCGTTCGCGCTCGCCTCCGTGGGGACCGCCTGGGTGCGCATCGGAAACCTCGCCATCCTGTTCGTGTTCCTGTCGCTGGGGCTGAACATCGTGGTCGGTTTCGCCGGGCTGCTCGACCTGGGATATATCGCGTTCTATGCGGTCGGCGCCTATGTCTACGCGCTGCTCGCCTCGCCGCATTTCGACCTGCACCTGCCGTTCTGGGTGATCCTGCCGATCGGCTCGCTGGTCGCCTGCCTGTTCGGCGTGCTGCTCGGCGCGCCCACGCTGAAACTGCGCGGCGATTACCTTGCCATCGTCACGCTGGGATTCGGCGAGATCGTGCGCATTTTTCTCAACAACCTGTCGCAGCCGGTCAACATCACCAACGGCCCGCAGGGCATATCGCGCATCGACCCGTTCAGTCTCGGTTCCTTCAGCTTCAGCAAGAACGAGACCATTCTCGGCCTCGCGTTCTCGGGGCCGATCAAGTACTACTACATCCTGCTCGTCATTTTGCTGCTCGCGATCGTGGTCAACCTGCGCCTGCAGCACTCGCGCATCGGCCGCGCCTGGGAGGCGATACGCGAGGACGAAACGGCGGCGCGGGCGATGGGTATCGACACGACGCGCATCAAGCTGCTCGCCTTCGCCATGGGCGCCTCCTTCGGCGGAATCGCCGGCGGCATGTTCGCCGCGATCCAGGGCTTCATCAGCCCGGAGAGCTTCGTACTGGTCGAATCCATCATGGTCCTGTCCATGGTGGTGCTGGGGGGCATGGGCAATATCTGGGGCGTGGTGCTGGGCGCGGTGCTGCTTTCCTTCGTGCCGGAACTGCTGCGCTACACCGTCGAGCCGCTGCAGTTGTACCTGTTCGGGCGCACGTTCATCGAGCCCGAGGTGATCCGCATGCTGCTGTTCGGCCTGGCGCTGGTGCTGATGATGCTCTACCGCCCCGCCGGGCTGCTGCCCTCGGCGGTCAGAAAACGCGAGCTGTCCAAGGCCAAATGAGCGATGCGCTGCTCGATTGCGCGGGTCTGGACAAGCGCTTCGGCGGCGTGCTGGCGCTGTCGCAGGTCGGCTTCAGCATCAGGCGCGGCGAGATCTACGGGCTGATCGGGCCCAACGGCGCCGGCAAGACCACGTTGTTCAATGCGCTCACCGGCATCTATCCCTGCGACGCAGGCGGCTTCATGTTCGCGGGCAAGACGCTCGCGGGGCTGCGGCCCGACCAGATTGCAGCGCGCGGCATCGCGCGCACCTTCCAGAACATCCGCCTGTTCGGCAACCTTTCGGCGCTGGACAATGTGATGATAGGCCGCCATGTGCGCACGCATGCCGGCGTGTTCGGCGCGATCCTGCGCACGCGCGCGACGCTTGCGGAGGAGGCGGCGATCGAGAGGCGCGCGCTCGAGTTGCTGGTCTATGTAGGCATTGCCGCGCGCGCCAACGACGTCGCGCGCCAGCTTCCCTACGGCGACCAGCGCCGGCTGGAGATCGCGCGCGCGCTCGCCACCGAGCCCAAGCTGCTGGCGCTGGACGAGCCGGCCGCGGGCATGAACGCGACCGAAACGCTGGAACTGAGAAAACTGCTCGAACGCATCCGCGCCGACGGCACCACGATCCTGCTGATCGAGCATGACATGAAGCTGGTGATGGGGCTGTGCGACCGCGTGCTGGTGCTCGACTACGGCAAGAAGATCGCCGAAGGTCCGCCGCGCGAGGTGCAGCGCGATCCGCGCGTGATCGCCGCCTATCTGGGCGCGGCGGGCGAAGGCGAAGCGGCATGAACCTGCTGGAATTGCGCCGGCTCGAGGTAGGCTACGGCGGCATCAAGGCGGTCAAAGGCATAGACCTCAGCGTCGCCAAGGGCGAACTGGTGTGCCTGATCGGCACCAATGGCGCGGGCAAGACCACTACGCTCAAGTCCATCGCCGGATTGCTGCCGGTCCCCGCGGATGCAATACTCTACGATGGCGCGCCCATCGGCGGCGTGCGCGCGTTCGAACTGGTGCGCCGCGGCCTTGCGCTGGTGCCCGAGGGCCGCGGCATCTTTGGCCAGCTCACGGTGGAAGAGAACCTCGCCATGGGCGCTTACGCGCGCAGCGATTCGGCAGCGGTGAAGCTCGACCTGCAACACGTGTACGAATTGTTTCCGCGCCTGGCGGAGCGGCGCAGCCAGTCCGGGGGCACGCTTTCCGGCGGCGAGCAGCAGATGCTCGCCATCGGCCGCGCGCTGATGAGCCGGCCCAAGCTGCTGCTGCTGGACGAGCCGAGCATGGGGCTCGCGCCGCTGCTGGTGCAGAAGATCTTCGAGACCGTGCTTGCCGTCGCCAAGGAAGGCGTGACCATCCTGCTGGTGGAACAGAATGCGCGGCTGGCGCTGGAGGTCAGCAGCCGCGGCTATGTGATGGAAACCGGGCTGATCACGCTGCAGGGGCCGGCGCGCGACTTGCTCAATGATCCGAAGGTGCGCGCAGCCTATCTGGGCGAAGCCGATTGAACGCGGCGGCACGCGGCCGCGCCTAGAGTTCGTTTGAAAATGAGGGGATAGCTCCCCTCATACTCCCCCGTTTCGGCCGTTGCAAAACTTCATTTTGCAGCGAATTCTCACTTCACCTTGGCCAGATCTGCCTCGGTGGTGAACGAGTCGGCATAGAATTCCTCCGGCGGCAATGCGCACTGCGCGCTGAAATCGCGCCGCGCCGCATCGATCACCACCGGCGCGCCGCAGGCATAGACCTGGTGGCCGGAAAGATCCGGGAAATCCTCCATCACCGCGCGATGGACAAATCCGCTGCGGCCGCTCCAGGCGTCCTCGGGCAGGGCGTCCGACACCACCGGCACATAGCTGAAATGCGCATGCTGCGCGGCCCAGCCGCGCGCGAGCGCATCCATGTACAGGTCGCGCGGACGGCGGCCGCCCCAGTACAGGACCATCGGGCGCGTGATCCCCTGGTGCAGCGCGTGCTCGATGATCGCCTTGATCGGGGCGAAGCCGGTGCCGCTGGCGAGCAGCACCATCGGCTTGGCGCTGTCCTCGCGCAGGAAGAACGTGCCGTGCGGGCCCTCGAAGCGCAGGATGTCGCGCACTTTCATCTTTTCGAATACTTGGTCGGTAAACAGGCCGCCCGGCAGGTGGCGCACATGAATCTGCAGCAGCGCGTCGTCATGCGGCGCATTGGCCATGGAATAGCTTCGCCGCTTGCCGTCCTTGAGCAAAAACTCGATATACTGCCCGGCCAGAAACTGCAGGCGCTCGTTGGCGGGCAGTTTGAGCGAAATCACCGCCACGTCGGGCGCGGGATGTTCTATGACCTGCACGCGGCAGGGCAGGATCTTGATCTGCTGGTCCTTGATGGCGCTGATCTCGCGGCATTCGATGACGATGTCGCCCAAGGGGCGGGCAACGCAGAACAGCGCCAGTCCGGCTGTCTGTTCGGCGGCGCTGAGCGCGGTGTCCGCATGCTTGCCGTAGTCGATCCTGCCTTCGAGCAGCTTGCCCTTGCAGCTGCCGCAGGCGCCGTTGCGGCAGCCATAGGCGAGGGTGAATCCCTCGCGCAGCGCGGCGCTGAGGACGGTTTCGTCGGGCTGGACGTGAAACACATGGCCGCTTGGGCGAATGGTGACTTGGTGGGACATGGGTGATACTACCGAGATGAGAGCGGGTACAATTTTACTATGAAGAAGCTGCTCATCGTTGGCTGCGGCGATATCGCGCTGCGCGCACTGCCGCAGCTCGCGCGCAGTTATCAGGTGTCCGGATTGGTGCGCACTGCGGCCCAGGCCGAGCGCATCGCCGCCCTCGGCGCGAAACCGATAGCCGGCGACCTCGACGATCCGGCATCGCTCGCGCCTTTGTCCGCGGTGGCGGAACTGGTGCTGCACCTGGCACCCCCGGCAGACGCGGGCGAGCGCGATCAGCGCAGCGCCAATCTGATTGCGGCCCTTGCGCCGCGCCCGCCCGAGCGCCTGGTCTACATCAGCACCAGCGGTGTCTACGGCGACTGCGGCGGCGCACGGGTGGACGAAGAGCGGCCGCTGGCGCCGCGAACCGCGCGCGGCGCGCGCCGTGCCGACGCCGAGCGCACCCTGCTCGCCTGGGGCAGGCAGAGCGGTGCGGCGGTCTGCGTGCTGCGCGTGCCCGGGATCTACGCCGCTGAGCGCCTGCCGCTGGCGCAGCTGCGGCGCGGCGCGCCGGTACTGCGTGCCGAGGACGACGTCTATACCAACCACATTCATGCCGACGACCTCGCCGCAATCTGCGCATTGGCGCTCGAACGCGGCGCAGCCGGTCGCGCGTACAACGCGAGCGACGACAGCGAAATGAAAATGGGCGACTACTTCGATCTGGTGGCAGACCGTGCGGGCCTGCCGCGGCCGCCGCGCATTTCGCGTGCCGCAGCCGAGGCCGGTGCGATTTCGGAGGGGCTGCTTTCGTTCATGCGCGAATCGCGCCGCCTGATCAATGTGCGCATGAAAGCCGAGCTCGGCGTGCGCCTGCGCTACCCGACCGTGTACCAGGGTGTGCCCGCGGCCGTTGCCGGCTGAGGCGCAAGCGCAAGCATGCAAGGCCTGCTCGTCATCACCAACCTGCCGGACCGCGCGAGCGCCGAGAAGCTCGCTGCCCAGCTGATCGAGCGCCGGCTGGGCGCGTGCGTCAATATCCTCGCCCCCTGCAGATCGGTCTATCGCTGGCAGGGACAGGTCCGGCATGAGGAAGAGCATCCGCTGCTGATCAAGACCAGCGCCGCGCGCTATGCCGACGTGGAGGCTTTCCTGCGCGCGAGCCATCCATATGAACTCCCGGAGATTATCGCGGTCCCAGTAGCGCACGCCCTGCCGGCCTATTTGAACTGGGTCGAGTCCGAAACGCGCGACGGCGCGCCGACCTGAGACCACCTGCCCTTATGCGAACCAAGCTGCGCCTATTCTTCCTGCTGCTGTTTGCGCTCTGTCTGCACGGCCTGGCCGCGGCGCAGGAATTGCTGCCGCCGGAAGTGGCATTCAAGTTCTCCGCGCAGGTGCTGGACGCCGGCATGCTCGAGCTGCGCTACCAGATCGCCGATGGCTATTACATGTACCGCAGCAGGTTCAAGTTCGAGGCCGAGCCGGCGTCGGTCAAGCTCGGCACCCCGCAGTTTCCCCGGGGCGACATACACAACGACGAGTTTTTCGGCAAGGTCGAAACCTATCGCAAGGAAGTGCGCATCCGCGTGCCGATCACGCGCGACGGGTCGGTGCAAAAGCTCAAGCTCTCGGTCAGTTCCCAAGGCTGCGCCGACGCGGGCGTATGCTATGTGCCGCAATTGCAAACTGCCGATATCACGCTTCCACCCATAGGCAGCGGCGCAAGCGCAGGCCCCGGCATCGGCGAGCCCTCGGGCGACGGGACTCTGGGCGAGGAGGCGCGCTTTCGCGGGCTGCTCGCCTCGGGCAGCCTGTGGCTGATCGCAGCGGCCTTTTTCGGCGCCGGCCTGCTGCTCACTTTTACTCCCTGCGTGCTGCCGATGATCCCGATATTGTCGGGCATCATCGTCGGCGAGGGGCGCGAAGCCACGCGCACGCGCGCCTTCGCGCTGTCCCTGGCCTATGTGCTGGGCATGTCGGTCACCTACACCGGCATCGGCGTCGGCGCCGCGCTCTCGGGCAATCTGCTTTCGGCCGCGCTGCAAAGCCCCTGGGTGCTGTCCGTGTTCGCCGCGGTGTTCATATTGCTCGCGCTGTCCATGTTCGGCCTGTATGAACTGCAGCTGCCGGCGGCTTTCCACACGCACATGACCAAGGCGAGCAATCGTTTCAAGGGCGGGCACCTGGGCGCGGTGGCGCTGATGGGCGTGTTCTCGGCCGCAATCGTCAGCCCCTGCGTGGCGGCGCCGCTGGCCGGTGCCCTGCTCTACATCAGCCAGACGCGCGACGTCGCGCTGGGCGCCATTGCCCTGTTCGCCATGTCCATGGGCATGGGCGTGCCGCTGATCCTGGTGGGCGTGTTCGAGGGCGCATTCCTGCCCAAATCCGGCCACTGGATGCGCTCGGTGAAGCATTTCTTCGGCGTGCTGCTGCTTGCGGTGGCGATCTGGATCGTGTCGCCGGTGCTGCCGGTGGCGGCGCAAATGCTCGCATGGGCCGCGCTGCTGATCGGTTCGGCCATGGTGCTGCGTGCCATCGACCCGCTGCCGCCCGAGGCCGGCACGCTCACGCGCCTGTGGAAAGCCGCAGGCTTCCTCGCGCTGCTCGCGGGCGCTGCGCTCGCGATCGGGGTGCTCTCGGGCAGCCGCGACATATTGCGGCCATTGTCCGGCCTGGTCGGAGGCGGAGCGGGCGTTGCCGCCGGCGCGCAGGAAGCGCGCTTCACGCGCGTGAAGAATATGGCCGAGCTCGAAGCCGGATTGCAGGCCCCGGGCAGGCCGGTAATGCTCGATTTCTACGCCGACTGGTGCGTGTCGTGCAAGGAAATGGAGGCGTTTACTTTCACCGATGCGCGGGTGAAGTCGAAAATGGCGCAGATGCTGCTGCTGCAGGCCGACGTCACCGCGAATTCGGTCGAGGACAAGGCCTTGCTCAAGCGCTTCAGCCTGTTCGGGCCGCCGGGCATCATTTTCTTCGATCGCCAGGGCAGGGAAATCGAAGGCCTGCGGGTGATCGGCTATCAATCGGCGGACATCTTTCTGGGCACGCTCGAGCGCGCCGCCGCGCTTTAGTCGCGCCGATTTTGCACGGTTTAGGCCTTCACCTCGAGCATGATCTTGCCGATGTGCTTGCTCGATTCCATCAGTTCGTGCGCGCGCGGCGCATCCTTGAGCGGGAAGGTCGCGTGGATCACCGGCTTCACCTTGCCCGATTCCAGCAGCGGCCAGACCTGCTGTAGCAGGTCGCGCGCGATCGCGGCTTTCTGCGCCACGGTGCGCGGGCGCAGGGTCGAGCCGCTGTAGCTGAGCCGCTTGATCATGATCGGCATCAGGTCCAGCGCGGCCTTGCTGCCCTGCAGAAACGCGATCTGCACCAGGCGCCCTTCCAGCGCGAGCGACTTCAGGTTCTTTTCGATATAGGGACCGCCGACCATGTCGAGGATCAGGTCCACGCCTTTCTTGTCGGTGAGCTGCGCCACTTCGGCGACGAAATCCTGCTCGCGGTAGTTGATCGCCGCGTCGGCGCCGATGTCGCGGCAGAACTGCGCCTTCTCCTGGTTGCCGACGGTGGTGTAGACAGTCGCGCCGAAGGCCTTGGCCAGCTGGATTGCGGTCAAACCGATGCCGCTGGAGCCGCCGTGCACGAGGAAGCGCTCGCCCGCCTTCAGGCGGCCGCGGTCGAATACATTGGTCCAGACGGTGTAGAAGTTTTCCGGCAGGGCCGCCGCCTCCTGCAAGGACAGCCCCTTGGGGATGGGCAGGCAATGCGGTGCCGGCACCGCGCAGTATTCGGCATAACCGCCTCCCGGCGTGAGCGCGCAGACGAGGTCGCCCGGTCTCCACTGCGTCACATCGGGAGCGACTGCGTGCACGCGCCCTGCGACTTCCAGCCCGAGGATGGGCGAGGCGCCGGGCGGTGGCGGATAGCTGCCGGAGCGCTGCGCGACATCCGGGCGGTTGACGCCCGCGTAGCGCACTTCGATCAGGACTTCACCTTCCTGCAGCTGCGGCACCGGTGCTTCGGCGACTGCCATGATGTCGGCCGCGCCGCCCTTGCCGTGATCTATGTAATGCATGCGTGTTGCTCCTGTTGGCTTGCTGCCGAAAGTTTCCGCTCCTGCCCTACGCTACGCAGCGGCAGGCAGAATGTGCTCGACCAGGTTCGACCAGTAGTTCGCGCCGAGCGGCAGTATCCCGTCGTTGAAATCGTAATGGGGATTGTGCAGCATGCAGCCGCCCTCGCCCGGGCCATTGCCGACGAAGACATAGCAGCCGGCTTTCGCCTGCAGCATGAACGCAAAATCCTCCGATCCCATCACCGGCGGAACCGGGACCACGTTTTCAGGTCCGACCAGCGCGCGCATGACCGCAGCGCATGTTTCCGTCTCTGCGGCGGCATTGATCAGCGGCGGGTAGCGGCGCTCGTAGCGCAGCTTGAGGCGCACGCCGTGGGCGTCCGCGATGCCGGTGCAAATTTCGCGCAGGCGGCGCTCGATCAGGTCCTGCACTTCGGGCTTGAATGCGCGCGCCGTCCCGCGCACGACGGCGGCGTCCGGAATCACGTTCCAGGTGTCGCCGGCGTGAACCTGGGTGACCGACACCACCGCCGATTCGATCGGATCGACATTGCGGCTGGCGATGGTCTGCAGCGCCTGCACCAGGGCCGCTGCGGCGACGATCGGATCGATGCCGGTGTGCGGCAGCGCCGCGTGCGATCCGCGGCCGGTCAATTCGATTTCGAAAATATCGAAGGATGCCATGGTCGGCCCGGCGCGAAAGCCGAACTGGCCCGCCGGCATGCCCGGCCAGTTGTGCATGCCGTACACGGCCTCGCAAGGAAATTTCTCGAACAGTCCCTGTTCCACCATTTCGCGCCCGCCGCCTTCGTTTTCCTCGGCCGGCTGGAATATGAAATGCACGGTGCCGCTGAAGTTCTTGCTGGCCGAAAGATATTTCGCCGCGCCGAGCAGCATCGCGGTATGGCCGTCGTGCCCGCAGGCGTGCATCTTTCCCTCATGCTGCGAGCGGTAGTCGAAGCCGTTCTGCTCGGATATGTGCAGCGCGTCCATGTCCGCGCGCAAGCCGATGGCGCGCGTGCCCGCGCCCGCCGAGAGTGTCCCCACCACGCCGGTGCGGGCGAGGCCACGGTGAACCTTCAGTCCAAAGGACTCGAGTTTTTGCGCCACCAGGGCGGAGGTGCGTGATTCTTCGAACGCGGTTTCCGGGTGCGCATGCAGGTCATGGCGCCAATCGGCCATTTCCGCGTGCAGTGCCAATAGCTCTTGAGGAGCCGCCATGTTCAAGCCTTTCAGTGATAGCAATTACTTACTAATCGGCGCGGGCTGGGTGCCCGGCCGCAAACGCGGTGTTGCGCAAAGTCGCTCTCGGCAAGCATCGCCAAGGCAATTATAATGGCGCGTCCGCAGAACAAGAGAATAACCGTGAGAAAACACGTCAAGGGCATAGACCATGCGGTAATCGCGGTGCGCGATCTGGACGGCACGCAGGATACCTTCCGCCGCATGGGCTTCACCCTCACGCCGCGCGGTCACCATACACTGGGCTCGGAAAATCACTGCGTCATGTTCGGCCATGACTATTTCGAGCTGCTGATGGTGCCGCAGCGACTGCCGGGCCGCGAGTACTACTACGATTTCGCGCGCATCGGCGACGGTCTGGCGGCGATCGCGCTGAAGACCGACAACGCGCGCGGGGCTTACGGTGAACTCAGCGCGGCGGCGCTCGCCCCGTCCGATCCCGTGGACTTTTCGCGGCCGGTGCAATTGCCCGATGGCACCAGGGCCGCATCGTTTCGCATCACCCAGCTCGGCCTGGAGCAGACGCCGGGCGGTCAGGTCTTCCTGTGCCAGCATTTCACCCGCGACGTGGTGTGGCGCGCCGAGTACCAGACGCATGCGAATACGGCGACCGGGCTGGCCGCGATTGCGATTCTCAGCGCCGACGTAGCCGCGACCGCGGCGGCCTATGCGCGCTTGTTCGACGTCAAGCCCGCGGCGATCGCCGAAGGGCTGCTGATCAGCACCGGCGACACGCCTATCGCCATCGTGAGCGAGGCCGCGCTGGCGAAGCGATTGCCGGGCGTGTGGATCAGCGCGCGTCACCAGCCCCATATGGCGGCTTTGTTCATACACGTCGCCGACCGCAGCCAGGCCGAGCGCGCCCTGCGCGCAGGCGGGCTGAATCCGATGCGCATGCCCGATGGTTCGGTCGCCGTCGGCGCCGCCGAGGCGCACGGCGTGGCGATCGTTTTCGGCTAGCGCGTCAGCCGGGAGTTCACGCCTCAGTCAGCCACTGGGCCGCGTCGAGCGCGTAGTAGGTGAGCACACCGTCGGCGCCGGCGCGCTTGAAACCGAGCAGCGCTTCCATGGCGCAGACCTTCTCGTTGATCCAGCCGTTCTGGCCGGCGGCCTTGAGCATGGCATATTCGCCGCTCACTTGATAGACGAAGGTCGGTGCCTTGAACTCGTCCTTTACCCGGCGCAGGATGTCCAGGTAGGGCGTGCCCGGTTTCACCATCACCATGTCCGCGCCTTCCTGCAGATCCAGGCCGACTTCCCACAGCGCCTCATCGCTGTTGGCCGGGTCCATCTGGTAAGTGAATTTGTTTCCCTTGCCCAGGTTGGCGGCGGAGCCGACGGCGTCGCGGAACGGGCCGTAATAACCCGACGCGTACTTGGCCGAATAAGCCATGATGCGCGTGTTGATGAATTGCTTCTTGTCCAGGGCTGCACGGATGCGGCCGATGCGGCCGTCCATCATGTCCGAGGGGGCGACGATGTCCACCCCGGCCGACGCCTGCGCGAGCGCCTGCTTTTCAAGAATGGCGAGCGTGGCGTCGTTCAGGATGTAGCCGCTTGCATCGATCACGCCGTCCTGGCCATGGCTGGTATAGGGGTCCAGCGCCACGTCGCACATGACGCCCAGCTCCGGAAATTCCTTCTTCAGCCGGGCGACCACGCGCGGGATCAGGCCCTTGGGGTTGGTCGCTTCCTTTCCGTCCGGCGTCTTGAGTTTGGCGTCGATTACCGGGAACAGCGCCAGCACCGGAACCTTCAGCTTGAGGCAGCGCTCGGCCACGGGCAGCAGCTTGTCCAAGGTCATGCGCTCCACGCCGGGCATGGACGGCACTGCCTGGGTCTTGCGCGCGCCGTCCATCACGAATACCGGATAAATGAGATCGTTGCTGGTGAGCACATGCTCGCGCATCAGCCGGCGCGTATAGTCGTCGCGCCGCATGCGCCGCATGCGTACCGCGGGAAAGTTGCCGTAGATGTTCATGATCGCACTAACCTTCTTTGATTATCAATGTGTTAGAAATGTTTGACGCCAGCTGCAGTATTTTGGAAACTTTTTCCGGAGATCGAAATCTTATCAGTAGATGGCAAACACCATCTCCCGCTTCTCCTCCCTGAGCGGGTGCCTTAACCCTGTTTAAGGCGTTCTAGCCCCCGGTTTTAATCCCCTTTGGCCGGGGGCTATTTTTTTGTGTTCGCGTTCGATGCCCAGCCAGGCGCCGATGATTTCCTCGGCTTCTTCCATGCCCTGCTTCTTCAGGCTGGAAAAAAGCTGTGCAGTGTAATTGGGCGCATGTTCGCGCAGTCGCGCCTGCACCGCGCGCAGGGTCTTCTGCCCCTCCTGGCGTGTCAGCTTGTCGGACTTCGACAGCAGCACATGCACCGGCTTGCCCGTCGCCGCAAACCATCCGAGCATCTGCTCGTCGAGCGGCGTGAGCGGATGGCGCGCATCCATGATCAGCACCATGCCGAACAAAGAAGCGCGCGACTGCAGGTAGGTTGAAAGAACCTGTTCCCAATGCGCGCGCAGTTCGCGCTGCACCTTGGCGTAACCGTAGCCCGGCAGGTCCACGAGGAAGGCGCCGCCCGGAAGGCTGAAAAAGTTTATCTGCTGCGTGCGCCCGGGCGTCTTGCTGACGAACGCCAGGCGGTTGTGGTCCACCAGCGTGTTGATGGCGCTGGACTTGCCCGCATTGGACCTGCCGGCGAATGCGATCTCCGGCCCCAGTGGTGCGGGCAGGTCGGCAAGATGGTGCGCGGTGATGTAAAACGTGGCGCCGCGGAAAAGCGACATGGCGGGTCAGGCCCAAGTTCGGCAAACTCGGATAGAATATCACCCTTTCAAATATTCCCTGCTTCCAGGAGTTCGCGCATGAAATTCATACTGGCGCTCGCCGCGATGATCGCAACGGCGACCGCATTTGCCGCGGAGCCGCTGTTCAAGGGAGATGCGGCCAAAGGGCAAGGCATCGTCAACCAGGTTTGCGCGGCTTGCCACGCGGCCGACGGCAACAGCCAGATCGCCGCCAATCCCAAACTGGCCGGCCAGATTCAGGAGTATCTGTACAAGCAGCTCACTGATTTCAAGGCGGCCGCGGGCAAGAAGGCGGAACGCGAGAATGCGGTGATGGCGGGCATGGTGGCGAACCTGTCGCCGGAAGACATGCGTAATCTCGCGGCTTATTTCGCCGCGCAGGCGGCCAAGCCGGGAACGGCAAAAAGCAAGGACCTGGTTGCGCTCGGACAAAGGCTTTACCGCGGCGGCATCATCAGCGAGGGCATTGCCGCCTGCGCCTCCTGCCATGGTCCCGATGGGGCCGGGATGCCGGCGCAGTTTCCCCGGCTTTCGGGCCAGCACGCGGAATACATCAGCGCGCAGCTAAAGGCGTTCCGCTCCGGCGCGCGGGCGAACGATGTCAACGCGACCATGCGCGGCGTCGCCGGTCGGCTTTCCGACCGCGAGATCGACGCGGTCGCGGACTATATCGCCGGCCTGCGCTGAGCGCAGAACTTCGGCCGGCAGAAAGGGGGCGCGAGCCCCCTTTTTATTTGTGCGTGGCCCGCGGGAATAAATGTGGCCGTCCGGCTGTTAGATCATGCGCAACACCCCCAAATCAACAGGAGAATGGCATGATCAGGACAGTTATTGCAGTGGCGCTAGCGGCAATGCTGGGCGCCTGCGCCAGCATGTACGGGACGCCGATGGAGGCGAAGGTAGACAACGGAACATTGGTCAATGCGGCGGGAATGACCCTGTACACGTTTGACAAGGATGCGGCCGGCGAGGGCAAGAGCGCGTGCAATGGGCCATGCGCGGCGAATTGGCCACCGCTGCATGCCGGTGCGAACGATCAAGTCTCGGGCAACTGGTCGGTGATCACGCGCAGCGACGGCAGCAAGCAACTGGCCTACAAGGGCAAACCGCTTTACCTGTGGGTCAAGGACCAGAAACCCGGCGACCGGACTGGGGACGGCTTCCTCAAGCTGTGGCACGTCGCCACGCCCTGACCGCGGCGTTGCTATGATGTGCTGATGGACAGCGCCGAAATTGCCGCGCACATTCCCCGCCTGCGGCGCTACGCGCGCGCGCTGGCCGGGGACAGCCAGCGCGCCGACGACCTGGTGCAGGACACGCTCGAGCGCGCGCTGGCCAAGTTCCATCTGTGGCGGCGCGGCAGCGACATGCGCGCCTGGATGTTTGCAATCATGCACAACGTATTCGTGAATCAACTCAAGCAGCGCCGCGAAATTGCGCTGGACGAGGCGGTCGAAGCGGGGCTTCCGAGCGCGCCGCGCGCCGACCCGCTCGAACTGCGCGATCTGGATGCGGCGCTGAGGCAGCTGCCCGCGGAGCAGCGCGAGGTGCTGCTGCTGGTTGGTCTGGAGCAGCTGAGCTACGCCGAAGCGGGCCAGGCGCTGGGCGTGCCCGTTGGAACGGTGATGTCGCGATTGTCGCGCGGACGCGAACGCCTGCGTGCGCTGATGTCCGGGACTGCCCCCGCAAACAATCTGAAGCTGGTCAAATGAGCGCCGTTACCGAATCCGATCTGCACGCTTACGCCGACGGGCAGCTTGGCGACGCGGTGCGGGTGCGCGTCGAAGCCCATCTTGCGCACGATGCCGAGGCGGCCGAGCGCGTGCGCGTATGGCGCGAGCAGAACGAAGCGCTGCGCGCCCTGTACAACCCGGTGTTGAACGAGCCGGTGCCGCAGCGCCTGCTTGGCGCGCGCGCGCCGCGCGCGCGCTGGCCGCAATTCGCGCTCGCGGCCGGGGCGCTGGGCTTGAGCTTCGGCCTGGGCTGGATCGCGCGCGCCTACCAGCCGGACCGCGCCATGGAGATGGCCGCGTTGCCGCGCAGCGCCGCCATCGCCTATGCGGTGTATGCGCCGGAAGTGCGTCATCCGGTGGAAGTGGCGGCCGATCAGCAGGATCACCTGGTGAAATGGCTGTCCAAGCGCCTGGGACGCGATTTGAAGGTTCCGGTCCTGACGCAGCAGGGATTCGAGCTGGTGGGAGGACGCCTGCTGCCCGGCGGCAAGGGGCCGGTGGCGCAGTTCATGTACCAGGATTCCAAGGGCCAGCGCATCACCCTGTATGTTTCACGCCGCGACGAGCCGCGCGATACCGCGTTCCGCTTCAGCCAGGAGGACAAGATCGCAGTGTTCTACTGGATCGACGGCACCCTAGGCTACGCGCTGTCGGCCGAAATGGACCGCGCGCGCCTGCTCACCGTCGCCACCGCAGTTTACCGGCAGCTAAATCCCTAATTCAGGCAAAGAACTGCAGACGCGGTGTCTCGCGCCAGGCGGGAACTGGCAAATTCGCGCACAAGGCGGACGCATCTGCGCCAGCAAGTCGCCGCGTCGCCAACGCACTTATCAGTCGGATGCGCCGAGGCCAGCCTGCGCGGGGGCGCCCTGCGCTCGCGTCACCCATGCTCGCAGTTGCTCGAAATAAATGTAAATCACCGGCGTGATATACAGCGTCAGCACTTGCGACACTGCCAGGCCGCCGACCACCGCGAGTCCCAGGGGTTTCCTCGCGTCGCCGCCGGCGCCGATGGCCAGCGCAATTGGCAGGCTGCCCATCAGCGCGGCCATGGTGGTCATCATGATCGGCCTGAAGCGCACGATGCAGGCTTCGTAAATCGCGTCGGCCGGGTTCTTGCCTTCCTTGCGTTGGGCTTCGATCGCGAAGTCGATCATCATGATGGCGTTCTTCTTGACGATGCCGATTAGCATGATCATGCCGACGAAGGCATACATGTTGAGTTCGATGCCGAACGCAAGCAGCGTAATGAGCGCGCCCAGTGCCGCGGTGGGCAGGCCGGAGAGGATGGTGAGCGGGTGGATGAAGCTTTCGTATAGGATTCCGAGCACGAGGTAGATCACCACAATCGCGAGCAGCAGCAGCAGCCCCATACCCTTGAGTGAGGCCTGGAACGCCTGCGCCGTTCCCTGGAAGGTAGCGTTGAGCGTGGCTGGCACCTGCAATTCCCGCATTGCCTTGTCGATTTGCGTGATCGCTTCCGACAGCGATACGTCTGGGCGCAGGTCGAAGGACACCGTCACCGACGGCAACTGGCCAAGGTGGCTGATCGCGAGCGGCCCGACACCGTAAGTGAGCTTCGCTACCGAATTGAGCGGCACTAGCGCACCAGTGGACGCGCGCACGTAGAGCATCTGCAGCGCCGACGGGTCGGTCTGGTAGCGCGGATCGAGTTCGAGGATCACCCAGTACTGGTTGGTGGCCGTATAGATGGTTGACACCTGTTGGGCACCGTAGGCATTGCTGAGCGCCGCTTCGACCTGCTGCGCCGATACGCCCAGCGCCGAAGCCTTTTCGCGGTCGATATCGACGGTAACCTGGGGGCGCTCAATCTGCAGATCGCTCGACACGTCCACCAGCGTGGGCACGGTCTTCAACTTGGCTTCAACCAGCGGGGCCCAGTGATACAGTTCTTCCGTGCTCGCGCTCTGCACCACATACTGGTAGGGGCTCTTGGTGAGTTGCCCACCGACGCGAATTGCCGGAACGTTCTGCAGAAATACCTTCATGCCGAGAATATTGGCGAGCTTGGGCCGCAGTTCGCGCAGCACTTCGTCCGCAGACTTGCGCTGCGCGCGCGGCTTGAGCGCAATTGTGATCCGGCCCACGTTAAGCGAAGGGTTGAAGCTGGTCGCGCCAATAGACGCCATTAGCGCTTCCACGTTGGGATCCTGGCGGATGATCCCTGCCACCTGGCGTTGCAGCGCCGCCATTGCGTCGAAGGAAATGTCCTGTTGTGCTTCGGTGAAGCAGTAAAGCTGCCCGCTGTCGTCGCTCGGCAGAAAGCCCTTGGGCATCTTTGCGAACAGAAATCCGGTGGCAAGCACGATGCACAGAAAAACCGCGATCGCGGCGCGGCGGTGGGCGAGCACCCAAGCGAGACTGGTGGCGTAGCTGTCCCTGAGGGCATCGAATGCCCGTTCGCTCAGCATGAACGTGCGGCCATGTTTCTGCTGTGCGCGCGGCTTGAGGATGCGGCTGCACATCATTGGCGTCAGCGTAAGCGAGACGAAACCTGATATCAGCACCGCGACCATGATGACGACAGCGAACTCGTGCAACACCCGCCCAAGGATTCCGCCCATGAACAGCACCGGAATGAATACCGCGATCAGTGAAATGGTCATCGACAGAATGGTGAACGAGATTTCCCTCGATCCATCGAGCGTCGCCTGCAACGGGGTTTTGCCCATTTCGATGTGGCGCGATATGTTCTCCAGCATCACGATGGCATCATCGACGACGAAGCCGACGGAGAGCGTCAGCGCCATCAGCGAAATATTGTCCAGGCTGTAGCCGAGCAGATACATCAACCCGAACGTGCCGATCACCGACAAGGGCAGCGCAAGACTGGGGATGACGGTCGCCGGAATATTGCGCAAGAAGAGAAAGATCACCATCACCACGAGCACCAGCGCGAGCAGCAGCGTGAACTGCACGTCTTCGACCGAAGTGCGGATGGACACCGAGCGATCGTACAGGATATTGATATCGATGCCAGCCGGAACCTCGGCGCGGAAGGTGGGCAGCAGCTTTTTGATCGAGTCGACGACCTCGATTGTGTTGACGCCGGGCTGGCGTTGAATCGCGAGCACGATGCCGCGCTTGTCCTTGAACCATGCGGCGATCTTGTCCGTCTGCACGCTGTCGATCACACGGCCGAGTTCACCCAGACGCACTGGCGAGCCGTTGCGGTAGGCGACGATGATGGGCCGGTATGCCGCTGCGTCCTGCAACTGTCCGGTGGCCTGCACCGCGAACATGCGGTCCTTGCCGTAGAGCGTGCCGGTGGGCAGATTTACATTCGCCTGCGCGATCGCCTGCTGCACTTCGTTGATGCCCACGCCGCGCGCGGCGAGCGCGTTCGGGTCTAGCTGCACGCGTACTGCGTACTTCTGCTGGCCAAACACCTGTACCTGGGCGACACCGCTAATGGTCGAGATGCGCTGTGCAAGGAAGGTCTCGGCATATTCGTCCACCGTGGATAGCGGCAGCGTGTCGGAGGTGAGCGCGAGGAAGTAAATCGGAAAATCCGCCGGGTTGACCTTGCGGAAGGACGGCGGCGTGCTCATGGTCGGTGGTAGCAGGCGCGCCGCCCCCGCAATCGCCGAGCTTACGTCCTGGGCCGCAGCGTCGATGTCCCGCTCGAGGGAGAATTGAATGGTCACCTGGGTGGTGCCTTGACCACTCACCGAAGTCATCGAATCGACGCCGGCGATGGTCGAGAATTGCTTTTCCAGCACCGTTGCCACCGCGGAGGCCATGGTCTCGGGGCTCGCGCCAGGCAATTCGGCGCTGATCTGGATAGTGGGGAAGTCGACGTTGGGCAGGGTGCTGACCGGAAGTCTGAAGTAGCCCGCCAGACCGAAGATCAGAACGCCAGCCATGACCAGCATGGTCATGACGGGGCGGCGGACGAAAACCTCCGCCAGATTCATGGCTTCCCGGCCGGCGACCTGGCGATGCTGACTCTGGTGCCCGGCGCGAGGCGTAACTGCCCTGTGATGACTATCTGCTCGCCCTTGCGCAAGCCCTTCCTAATGAGGGCATCGGCGCCGTCGTTGCGCTCGACCTCGACCGCGCGCACTTCAACGGTCATGTCCGCTTTGACCACGAACACGAACTGGCCATTGGGTCCGGTTTGCACCGCCTGGGTTGGCACCACCAGTACATCCTTCTGGTCGTAGAGCTTCAGGTCGGCGTTGACGAACTGACCAGGCCAAAGAGTATTGTCCGCATTCGGAAACAGCGCTTTCAGCCGAATCGTGCCGGTAGTAGTGTCGACGGCGTTATCGACGAAGCTCAAAGTGCCCGCCGCCGCCGCTTTGTCCGAGTCGGGCGGACGCGCTTCGACCGACAATTTCCCCTTCGCCATGAGGCTGCGGATGAGCGAAAGGTGCTGCTCGGGCACGGCGAAATTGACGTATATCGGCCGCACCTGGTTGATGATCACCAGTGAATTCGTATCGTTCGCCTTGACCATATTGCCGATCTGCAGCATCACTTTGCCGACAAAGCCGTCGATGGGCGAGCGGATGGTGCAGTATTCGAGCTGCAGTTTTGCGTTTTCGACCGCGGCCTTGCTTCCCAGGGCAACGGCTTCGGCGGTTTCGGCGCTGGTGCGGATCTGTGCGTAGGCTTCTTTGGAAACGAAGTTCTTCTGCAGCAATTCCTGGTAGCGCCGCTCCTGCGAACGCGCCTGATCCTTCTGCGCGGTGTCGCGCATCAGATTGGCTTCCGCCTGGCGCAGTGTCGCCTCGAACGGACGCGGATCGATCTTGAACAGCACCGCGCCCTTCTTGACTTCCTGCCCTTCATTGAAGTTGACTTCGACGATCTGCCCGTCCACGCGCGCTTTGAGCGCCACTATCGAGTACGCTTCGACGTTGCCAATGGCGCGGATGCGGAATGGGACCGTCTGCTGCTCGACCGTCGCCACCGACACCGGGATGGCGGGCGCGGCGCGCGCGGGCTTTGCATCCTGCGCGCGCAAGCCGCCGTCCTTGTAGGCGTACAGCGCTCCGGCGAGGATCGCGCCGCAGGCGATCCCGGCGAGCAGTAGCTTGTTGGGCTTGGTCACGTAGTCTCGAAGTGCGTTGGACGGGTCGGGTGGGGAACGGAATCGGGTGGCGAGACCGCGCAATCTAGCGCAAAAGGTGTTCCAACGCAAAAAGCGCCTCGGGGCGCTCGCGCTGGCGTATCAGTTGCATTTTCTCCCCGTCCACCATGACCTCCGCCGCACGCGGCCGGCTATTGTAGTTGGAACTCATGCACATGGCGTAGGCGCCGGCCGACATCACCGCCAGCAAATCGCCCTCCCTGACCGCTAGTTCGCGCTCCTTGCCGAGGAAGTCGCCGCTTTCGCACACCGGCCCGACCACGTCGTAAACGGCCCGCGCAACGCCGCTATTCCCGACCGCGACAATGTCGTGCCAGGCCTCGTACAAGGCCGGACAGATCAGGTCGTTCATGGCGGCATCGACTACGGCGAAATTGCGCGCCGCTCCGGGCTTGAGGTATTCGATGCGCGTGAGCAGCACGCCGGCGTTGCCGACGAGGCTGCGGCCCGGCTCGAACAGCAGCTTGAGCTCGCGCGCGCCCACGCGCGCAAATACCTCACGCAGGTAAGCGGCGACGTCGGGCGGCGTTTCGTCGCGGTAACGAATGCCCAGGCCTCCGCCCAGGTCGAGATGGCGCAGACGGATGCCCTCGCCGGCCAGGCTGTCGACCAGTTCCAGCATCTTGTCCAGCGCCTCGAGCAGCGGCGCGGGCTCGATCAGGTTGGAGCCGATGTGGCAGTCCATGCCCACGACCTCGACTTGCGGCATGCGGCTGGCCGCGCGGTAGAGTCCGGGCGCGGCGTCGAACTCGATGCCAAACTTGTTTTCCTTCAGTCCGGTGGAAATGTACGGGTGGGTGCGCGCGTCGACGTCCGGATTGACGCGGAACGAGACTGCAGCGCGCCGGTCCATCGCGCCGGACACGGCCGCAAGCCGGGTGAGTTCAGCGGCCGATTCCACATTGAAGCACAGAATGCCGCACTCCAGTGCATAGCACATCTCGGCCGCGCTTTTTCCCACGCCGGAGAAAACAATCCTGCGCGGATCGGCGCCCGCGGCCATGGCGCGCGCAAGCTCGCCGCCGGAGACGATGTCGAACCCGGCGCCCATGCGGGCGAACAGGTCGAGGATGGCGAGATTCGAATTCGCCTTCATCGCATAGCAAACCAGCGCATCCTGCCCGGCGCAGGCCGACTGGTACTGCGCCAGCGCGCTGGTAAGGGCAGCGCGGGAATAGACGTAGCAGGGCGTGCCGAATTCGCGCGCGATCGCATCCAGCGGAATCGACTCGGCGTGCAGCGAGCCGTTGCGAAACTCGAACATGGCGCCTACTTTTGCTTGTTGCCGGTGGACTGCTTTGCGCCGGCTTCATCGGCGGGAAGGTACAGGGCGCCCTTGGAGCCGCACGCCTGCAGCAGCAGGCAAAGCACGATGGCGATGATGGCGGCACGCATCGGCAAATTCTAGCATGTGCGCATCGAACGCCAGGCCGATGGAACAGTGCGACTCGGGCCCGCCGCAATCGCTGCCGAAGATCGACCGCCGCAGCAAGCCGCGCGCCGGCGGCACCGGCCGCAAATTCGCCTAGGCGGACCGGCTTCAGAACGCCTGAATCTTGTTTACGTCCGGCAAGGGCCCGCCGACGTCAGGCGCGCCCGGACTTGCTGCCGGCGGGACGTTCTCCCGGTAGAAGAACTCGCTGAGCGTGCCGTCGCTGGATACTTTGCCGGTGGCGGGGTCGACTTTGACGCTGACCACGCCCTCGGGCATAGGCTGGAACATCTCATCTACGCCCTTGAGCGCCTTGCCCATGTAGTTCATCCAGATCGGGAGTGCGGCACCCGCGCCCGTCACGTTGTTGCCGAGCGTGCGCGGCTGATCGTAGCCGATCCATGCGATCGCCACCAGGCTCGGCTGGTAACCGGCAAACCAGGCATCGACGAAATCGTTGGTCGTGCCGGTCTTGCCGGCGAGATCCTTGCGCCCGAGCGACATCGCGCGCGCGGCCGTGCCGTAGCGCACCACGTCGTGCAGCATGCTGTCGATGATGAAGGCGTTGCGCGGATCGATCACGCGCAGGCTTTCGTCGCCGGCGCGCGGCGGCTGCGCCTGCGCGAGCACGTTGCCGCGGTCGTCGACGATGCGCTGCACCACATAGGGTTCGACGCGGTAGCCGCCATTGGCGAACACCGAGTAGCCGCGCGCCATCTGCCACGGCGTGACCGAACCGGCGCCCAGCGCCATGGTGAGGTAGGGCGGGTGCTTGTCCGCGTCGAAGCCGAAGCGCGTGATGTAGTCCTGCGCGTACTGCGGGCCGATCGCCTGCAGCACGCGGATCGTTACCATGTTCTTGGATTTCGCCAGGCCCACGCGCAGGCGTATCGGCCCGTCGTACTTGCCGTCGTAATTGTGCGGCTCCCAGGTTTGCCCGCCCGTCTGTGCCGCGTCGACCACGATTGGAGCGTCGTTGACGATGGTGGCTGGCGTGAACCCCTTCTCCAGCGCGGCCGAATAGATGAACGGCTTGAAGCTGGAGCCGGGTTGGCGCCAGGCCTGCGTGACATGGTTGAACTTGCTGTGTTCGAAGTCGAATCCGCCCACCAGGGCGCGCACTCTGCCGTCGAGCGGGCTCACGGCGATCAGCGCGGCCTCGGCCTCGGGCAGCTGCAGGATCTGCCAGTTGCGCTTTTCGTCCTGCTGGACCCGTATCAGGGCGCCGCGGCGAATACGCTTGTTCGGCGCCGCTTTTTCGTCGAGCATGCGCTGCGCGAACCTGAGCCCCTCTCCGCTGATAGTGACCACCTCCCCGCCGCGCAGGCAGGCGCGCACCTGCTTCTGGCTGGCCTCGAGCACCACCGCCGGAAGCAGGTCGTCGTTGTCGGATTCTTCCGCCAGCGCCTCCTCGATGGCCTCGTCCGGCTGGCCCTCCGGCAGTTCGATATAGCCCTCGGGGCCGCGATAGCCGTGGCGCCGGTCGTAGTCCAGCACGCCGCGGCGCAGCGCTGCATAGGCCTCTTCCTGGTCCGCCTTGTTGATGGTGGTGTAGATGCGATAGCCCTTGCTGTACACCTCCTCGCCAAAGCGCTCGAACAGCATCTGCCGCACCATTTCGGCCACGTATTCGGCGTGCAGCGAGAATTCGTTCGCCTGGTGCTTGACCACGATCGGCGCTTTCTGCGCTTCGGCGAACTGCTCGTCGGTAATATCCCCCAGGTCATGCATGCGCCGCAGCACATACAACTGGCGCTGCTTGGCGCGCTTCGGGTTGACCACCGGATTGAAGCTGGAGGGCGCCTTGGGCAGGCCGGCGAGCATCGCCGCCTCGGCCACGTTCACGTCCTTGAGCGCCTTGCCGTAGTAAATCTGGGCCGCGGCGGCGAAGCCGTAGGCGCGCTGCCCGAGGTAGATCTGGTTGATGTAAAGCTGCAGGATCTCGTCCTTGGACAGGCTCGCCTCGATCTTGAAGGCGAGCAGCGCCTCATACAGCTTGCGCGTCAGCGTCTTTTCCTTGGACAGGAAAAAGTTCCTTGCCACCTGCATGGTGATGGTGGATGCTCCCTGGCGTCTGCCGCCGGAGGTCAGATTGGAGTACGCCGCCCTGATGACGCCCTGGTAGTCGACGCCGATATGCTGGTAGAAGCGCTCGTCTTCGGCCGCCAAGATGGCCTGCTTCATGATCGCGGGCACATCCTCGATGGCGACGATGGCGCGGCGCTCCTCGCCGAACTCGCCGATCAGGACGCCCTCGGCGCTGTACACCCGCAGCGGCACCTTGGGGCGGTAATCGGTGAGCACGTCGAGCGAAGGCAGATTGGGGTAGGCGAGCAGGACCATCAGGCCCAGCAGCGCCGCGCCAATGATCCCCAGGCCGGCCAGAAGCAGCGCCGGAAAGGCGATCAGTCGCAACCACAGGGAGTATCTGGCGGCCAAGAGTCAGTCTTATGTCGCCGGGCGCCGGGTTGGGCTCAGGATTCCAGGGCAGGTGCTGCAGGTCCTGGGTCCGAGCCTTGCCAAGCTTGCGCCAGCGGCGTGTCGAAAGGCAGGCATTATAAAGTATCCCCGGCGCCGGGGCGCGCCGGGTGCATAGGAAGAGGGTCAAACCCGCCCACGATTAATTGCTTTACATCGTCTAGACTTGTTGCTAGCATTTAACGTAAATTATATGTATCGCGCCTAACCGGGGATAGTTCAAAGGGAAATTCGCCTTGGACCTAGACATATTCAAGCCTAAAGCGCCGCCGCTTTTCGGCATGGACATCAGTTCGTCCGCCGTCAAGATGGTCGAGATTGTCGACGCCGGCAAGGGTGCGAAGCGGGTGGAACGCTATGTGATCGAGCCCCTGCCCAAGGACGCGGTGGTGGACGGCAATATTACCAACCTCGAAGCGGTGGTGGAAACGGTCAAGCGCGGCTGGAAGAAACTCGCCACGCGCACCAAGAACGTGGCCATGGCGCTGCCCACGGCGGCGGTGATCACCAAGAAGATCGTCGTGCCCGCCGGCCTGCGCGACGACGAGCTCGGCATCCAGGTCGAAACCGAGGCCAACCAGTACATCCCGTTCGCGCTGGAAGAGGTCAACCTCGACTACCAGGTGGTGGGCCCTGCGCCGTCCAACGCGGAAGAGGCCGAGGTGCTGATCGCGGCATCGCGCAAGGAAAAGGTGGAGGACCGGGTCGCGGTGGCCGAGGCCGCCGGCCTCAAGGCGCTGGTCATGGACGTCGAGTCCTATGCCGTGCAGACCGCGTTCGAGCTGATCAAGAAGCAGTTCCCCGATGACGGCAAGGAGCAGAACATCGCGCTGGTCGACATCGGCGCCAACGTCATGAACGTCACCGTGCTGCGCAACGACCAGACTGTGTACACGCGCGAGCAGGCATTCGGCGGCAGCCAGCTCACGCAGGACATCATGCGCCAGTACGGCATGAGCCAGGAGGAGGCAGAGAACGCCAAGCGCACCGGCGGCCTGCCCGATTCGTACGAAGCCGAGATCCTGCGCCCGTTCCTGGAGAACCTGGCGCTGGAAGTGCAGCGCGCGATGCAGTTCTTCTTTACCTCCACCCAGTACACCAGCATCGAGCATATTCTGCTCACCGGCGGCTCGGCGGTGATTCCCGGCCTGGAAGACATTGTCGGTTCGCGCTCCCAGGTCAATACCCGGGTCGCCAATCCGTTCGCGAGCATGCAGGTATCGCCGCGCATTCAGCCGAAGAAGCTCCTGGTGGACGCGCCTTCGATGATGGTCGCGTGCGGCCTGGCCATGCGGAGGTTTGATCCGTGATCCGCATAAACCTGCTGCCTTGGCGCGAAGCGCGGCGCAAGGCTCACAATCTGCAGTTCTACATCCTCATGGGGATGATCGCGGGCCTGGCCGCGTCGATCGTCCTGCTGGTGCATGGATATTACGCCACACGGATTTCGATCCAGGCCGAGCGCAACCGCTTCCTCAAGGACGAGAATGCCAAGCTCGACAAGGAAATCGACGAAATCAAGAAACTCAAGGAAGAGATCCAGGCGCTGCTGTCGCGCAAGCAGGTGATCGAGACCCTGCAGGCCGACCGCGCCCAGACGGTGTATCTGCTTGAACAACTGGTGCGCCAGACCCCCGACGGCGTCTACCTGAAATCGGTCAAGCAGACCGGCGCCAAGGTCAACCTGACCGGCTACGCGCAGTCCAATGCGCGGGTGTCGACGCTGATGCGCAATTTCGAGGCTTCCCCGTACCTGGAAAATCCGGACCTGGTGGAAATCAAGGTCGCCAACGTCAACAACAAGCGTCTGTCGGAATTCACCCTGAACGTGCAGCTCAAGCGGCTGCAGACCGAGACCGACGTCAAGGGTGCGCCAGGCAAGCCTGCGCCGGCGAAGAAATAGGGGCGGGCGATGAATAAACTGCTCGAACAGTTTCAGCACCTCAACCCCAAGGATCCGGGGACCTGGCCGGCTCTGCCCAAGCTGCTCGCGCTGCTGGCAACCCTGGTCGCCCTGATTGCGGCAGGTTACGTGGCCGACTGGCAGGGTCAGATGGACGAACTCGTGGCCGGGGCCGAGCAGGAAGCCAAGCTCAAGAACGAATACAAGGACAAGAAACAGCTGGCGATCAACCTCGACCTGTACCGGCAGCAGCTGCGCGAAATCGACACCTCGTTCGGCGCGCTGCTGAAGCAGCTGCCGAACAAGTCGCAGATGGACGCGCTGCTGGTGGACATCAACCAGGCGGGCCTGGGCCGCGGCCTGCAGTTCGAGTTGTTCAAACCGGCGCCGCAGGAAACGATGAAGGATTTCTACGCCGAACTCCCGATCGCCGTGCGGGTCACCGGCGGCTATCACGACATGGGGCAATTCGCGAGCGATATCGCGCAGCTGTCGCGCATCGTCACGCTCAATGACCTTTCGATCCAGCCCGCGGGCAAGGACAGCAGCGTGCTGGTGATGGACACCAGCGCCAAGACCTTCCGCTATCTGGACGAGGAAGAGGTGGCGAAACAGAAGAAGGCCGCCAAGAAACCGGCGCCGGGCAAGAAATGAGAAATCTCGCGATCGTCTCTATGGTGCTGTTGCTTGCCGCTTGCGGCGGCGACGAGCATCAGGACCTGAAGCTGGAGCTGAAGAACCTGACCAAGGACCTGCGCGGGCACGTGCCGCCGCTGCCCGTGGTGAAGCCCTACGAGCCGGTTCCGTACAAGGCCTTCGACCTGCCCGACCCGTTCGGCCCGGCCAAGATCGAACTGGCCACCGGCGGTGCGGCAAAGCAGAAGTCCGGTGCCAACGCGCCCGACGCCAATCGCCCGAAAGAGCCGCTCGAGGCCTATCCGCTGGAATCGCTGAAAATGGTCGGCGCGCTGTCGCAGAAGGGCGTCAACTACGCGCTGGTGCGCGCCGACAGCAGCGTATATCGGGTCAAGGTGGGCAATTACCTTGGGCAGAATTTCGGCATCATCACCGAAATTACCGACAATCAAATTAACCTCAAGGAGCTGGTGCAGGACGCATCCGGCGACTGGACTGAGCGCAAGGTCGCGCTGCAGCTGACCGAGGCGGACTCGGGCAAAGGAAGGTGAGGATACCTATGGCTAAAATTCTCGGCGTATTCGGCTTCTTAACTGCGACCCTGTGGGCTGCCGTCGCGCTGGCACAAGGGCCGCAGAACAGCGTCGAAGCCTTCAACGTGTCGCAGCAAAGCGGCAAGGTCATCATCAAGCTCACGCTCAAGGAAGCGCTCAAGTCGCCGCCCGGCAGCTTCACCGTCGCCAGCCCGGCGCGCATCGCCATCGACCTCCCCAACACCGTGAACAACCTCGGGCGCAGCAGCCAACGCATAGGCGAAGGCGAACTGCTGAGCATGAACATGGTGCAGGCCGGCGAGCGCACGCGCATGGTGCTCAACCTGCGCCAGCTGGTCAGCTATGACACCCAGGTCGAAGGCAAGGATCTGGTGGTCATTCTCGCCGGCGCCCCGGTAGCCAGCGCCGGGTCCGCGGTCACCCACTTTGTCCAGGCCAAGGCAGTCGACACCCACGCGGTGCGCGACATCGATTTTCGCCGGGGCAAGGCCGGCGAAGGGCGCATCGTAGTCGACCTGTCCGACAGCTCCACCGGCATCGATATCCGCGCCCAGGGCCAGAACCTGGTGATCGATTTCTTCAAGACATCGCTGCCGGACAAACTGCGCCGGCGCCTGGACGTGACCGATTTCGGCACCCCGGTGGAGTCGATCAACACCTTCAGCCAGGGCGATAACGTGCGCATGGTGATCACGCCCAAGGGTCTGTGGGAGCACAGCGCCTACCAGACCGAAAACCAGTTCGTGGTCGAAGTGAAGCAGATCGTCCCCGACCCGAACAAGCTCGCGCAGGGCAGCAAACCCGGATTTACCGGCGAAAAGCTGTCGCTCAATTTCCAGAACGTGGAAGTGCGTAGCGTGCTCAACGTGATCGCCGACTTCACCGACCTCAACATCATCACCAGCGACGCGGTCGGCGGCAACCTGACGCTGCGCTTGAAGGACGTGCCCTGGGACCAGGCGCTGCAGATCATCCTCGATACGCGCGGCCTGGACATGCGCAAGAACGGCAACGTGGTGTGGATCGCGCCGCGCGACGAACTCGCAACCAAGGAAAAGCTGGCGCTCGAATCGCAGCAGCAGATCGGCGAGCTCGAGGCGCTGCGTACCGAAAGCTTCGTGCTCAACTACCAGAAGGCGGCCGACGTGCAGTCGCTGCTCACCTCGCCCAATCAGAAAGTGCTGTCCAAGCGCGGCAGCGCGGTGGTCGATGCGCGCACCAACACGGTGTTCGTGCAGGACGTGCCGACGCGCCTGGAGGAAGTGCGCAAGCTCATCGCGCAGATCGACGTGCCGGTGCGCCAGGTCATGATCGAAGCGCGCATCGTCGAGGCCAGTGACAGCTTCAGCAAGAACCTCGGCGCAAAGCTCGGTTACAACGAGCGCGTGCCGGGCGGCGACTGGATCGGGGGACAGGCACTGCGCACCTCGTTCGGGCCGAGCCTGACAAACACCGCGCAAAACACGGTCAACGCGACCAATACCGCAACGCTGGCGACCGGGACTGCTGATGTAACGAGTGCAGGCGGCCAGAATGTCAGCCTGCCGGCCAGCGGCCTCAACGGTTTCAATGCGGGCGCAATATCCGCGGTGCTGTTCAACCGGAATTTCACGCGTTTCATCACGCTCGAACTGAGCGCGCTGGAAGCGGACGGCAAGGGCAAGATCATATCGAGCCCGCGCGTGCTCACCGGGGACAAGGTCGAGGCGATCATAGAACAGGGCACGGAATTGCCGTATCAGCAAGCCACCTCGAGCGGCGCCACGAGCGTGTCCTTCCGCAAGGCCAACCTGAGCCTGAAAGTGAAGCCGCAGATCACGCCGGACGGCAATATCATCATGACGCTGGACATCAATAAGGATTCGCCGGGTGCGACAACAGCGGCGGGAATAGCGATCGACACCAAGCACGTCAAGACCGAGGTACTGGTCGAAAACGGCGGCACGGTCGTGATCGGCGGCATTTTCACGCAGGACGAGCGCACGGATATCACCAAGGTGCCGCTGTTGGGCGATCTGCCAGTGCTGGGAAATCTGTTCAAAAATAACGCCAAGCACGACAACAAGACCGAGCTGCTGGTGTTCATCACGCCGCGCATCGTCGACGACCGGCTTAGCGTGCGCTGACCGCGTTCGGACGACGAAAAGGGCCGGCGCCGCCGGCTCTTTTTTTGTCCATGCGCATCCGGCTGCTAGAATGGCCGCGTGACTAATTCGGAAAACATATTTCTCGTCGGCCTCATGGGGGCCGGAAAGACCACGGTCGGCCGGCAGCTCGCCGCCGAGCTCGGCAAGACTTTCCGCGACACCGACCACGAGATCGAGCGCCGCACCGGGGTGCGCATCTCGCTCATATTCGAGATCGAGGGTGAATCCGGATTCCGTGCGCGCGAGAAGCAGGTGCTCGACCAGCTGACGCAGCTCGCCAACGTGGTGCTCGCCACCGGCGGCGGTGCGGTGCTCGACAGCGACAACCGCCGCCATCTCGCAGCGCGCGGCGTGGTGGTCTATTTGCACGGCCAACCCAAGGACCTTTGGCACCGCACGCGCCACGACAAGTCGCGGCCGCTGCTGCAGAACACCGACGCGCTGGAGAAGCTGCAGAGCCTGTATCAGCAGCGCGATCCGCTGTACCGCGAGATCGCCGACATCGTGGCAGATACCGGGCGCCAGAGCGCGCGCGCGCTGCTGCGCCAGCTGCTGCCCCAACTGCGCGAGCGATGCAGACTCTCCGTGTAGAGCTGGGCGAGCGCGCCTACCCGATCCACATCGGCGCCGGCCTGCTCGCCGACGCGCGCCTGCTCGCGCCGCACCTGGCGCAGCCGCGCGCCGCCATCGTCACCAACACCACGGTGGCGCCGCTGTACCTGGCGCAACTGAGCGCCGCGCTGCAGGCGCAGGGCGTGGAGCCGATCAGCATCGTGCTCGAGGACGGCGAGCGCTACAAGGACTGGGCCACGCTCAACCGCATCTACGACGCGCTGCTCGAGCGGCGCTGCGACCGCAAGACCACGCTAATCGCGCTGGGCGGCGGTGTCGTCGGCGATCTCGCCGGGTTTGCCGCTGCGACCTATATGCGCGGCATCCCCTTCATCCAGGTCCCGACCACGCTTCTCGCGCAGGTGGATTCGTCCATCGGCGGCAAGACCGGCATCAACCATCCGCTGGGCAAGAACATGATCGGCGCGTTCTACCAGCCGCGCGTGGTGCTGGCCGACACCGCGGTCCTGAAAACGCTGCCGCCGCGCGAACTCTCGGCCGGGCTGGCCGAAGTGATCAAGCACGGCCTGATCCGCGACCCGGCCTTCGTCGCCTGGCTCGAGCAGAACCTTGAGAAGCTGCTTGCCTGCGACGAGCAGGCGCTGGCGCACGCGGTGCGGCGCTGCTGCGAGATCAAGGCCGCGGTGGTGGCGGAGGACGAGCGCGAGACCGGCGTGCGCGCGCTGCTCAATTTCGGCCATACCTTCGGCCACGCCATCGAATCGGGCCTGGGCTACGGCGAGTGGCTGCACGGCGAGGCGGTGGCCGCGGGCATGGCGATGGCGGCGGACTTATCGCGGCGCCTCGGGCTCATCGCGCCGGCCGAGGTCGAGCGCATCGTTTCCCTGCTCAGGCGCGCCAGGCTGCCCGTGGTGCAGCCCGGGATCGCACCCGCGCGCCTGCTCGAGCTGATGGCAGTGGACAAGAAGACCGAAGGCGGGAGGCTGCGCTTCGTGCTGCTCGAGCGCATCGGTGCCGCGACCATGCGCGACGGGGTGCCCGATGATCTGCTGCAGCAGGTTTTGGCGCCTTGAATCGACTGATTTCGGTGCGTCGTGCACCATCGCCGTGCGCAGCTAAACGCTTGAAGTGACACGGGTCCGCGGGTAAAATCAACGGTTCCGCCGGAGAAAGCGCAAGCCTCGCGAGTGCGCTTCCGGATTCAATTTGCAGCTAAAGGTACCCGCGTGACCCACCCGGTTTCAGCAGCGCTACGCCCGGCATCCCAGGGCTTGTACGACCCCGCCAACGAGCATGACGCCTGCGGCGTGGGCTTCGTCGCCAATATCAAGGGCGCCAGGAGCCATGGCATCATCGACCAGGGCCTGCTGATCCTGAAGAACCTTGCGCACCGCGGCGCAGTCGGGGCCGACCCGCTGGCCAGCGACGGCGCCGGCATCCTGATCCAGATCCCGGACCGCTTCCTGCGCGAGGAAATGGCCGCTCAGGGAGTGCAACTGCCGCCGGTGGGCCAATACGGCGTGGGCATGGTGTTCCTGCCGCAGGAGGCGGCTTCGCGCTTCGCCTGCGAATACGAGATCGAGCGCGCGATCAAGGACGAGGGGCAGATACTGCTGGGCTGGCGCGATGTGCCGCGCGACAATTCCGGGCTGGGCGAATCCGGGAAGAAGCTCGAGCCGGTGATCCGCCAGGTGTTCGTCGGCCGCGGCGGCGACGTGACTGTTACCGACGCGCTCGAGCGCAAGCTCTACATCATCCGCAAGGCCTCGGGCCACGCGATCCAGGCGCTGCGCCTGACACACGGCAAGGAATTCTACGTGGCGTCGATGTCGGCGCGCACGCTGGTCTACAAGGGCCTGCTGCTCGCCGACCAGGTGGGCCGCTATTTCAAGGATCTGCAGGATCCGCGCCTGGTGTCGGCGCTGGCGCTGGTGCACCAGCGCTTTTCCACCAATACCTTCCCCACCTGGGATCTGGCGCACCCGTTCCGGCTGATCGCGCACAACGGCGAAATCAACACCCTGCGCGGCAACGTCAACTGGATCCGCGCGCGCCAGCAGGCGATCTCCAGCCCGATACTCGAAGGCGACCTGAACAAGATCTGGCCGCTGATCTACCCTGGGCAGTCGGACTCGGCCTCGTTCGACAACGCGCTCGAACTGCTGGTGATGTCGGGCTACTCGCTCGCGCACGCGATGATGATGCTGATCCCGGAGGCATGGGAAAAGCACGACACCATGGACGATAACCGCCGCGCTTTCTACGAATACCACGCGGCGATGATGGAGCCCTGGGACGGCCCGGCGGCGGTCGCGTTCAGCGACGGGCGCCAGATCGGCGCCACGCTCGATCGCAACGGGCTGCGCCCAGCGCGCTACATCGTCACCGACGACGACCTGGTGATCATGGCCTCGGAAGCCGGCGTGCTGCCGATTCCAGAGGAAAAAATCGTCAAGAAATGGCGCCTGCAGCCGGGCAAGATGTTCCTCATCGACGTCGAGCGCGGGCGCATCATCGACGACAAGGAACTCAAGGAAACGCTGGCCGCCGCCAAGCCCTACCGCGAATGGATAGAGCGCATACGCGTGCGCCTGGACGACGTCGAGAGCGACGGACAGAAGCCCGAGCGCTCGGAGGTGTCCCTGCTCGACCGCCAGCAGGCTTTCGGCTTCACCCAGGAAGAAATCAAGTTCCTGATGCTGCCGATGGCCGCGAACGGCGAAGAGGCGGTCGGCTCGATGGGCAACGATTCGCCGCTGGCGGTGCTCTCGAGCAAGAACAAGACGCTGTACCATTATTTCAAGCAGCTGTTCGCGCAGGTGACCAATCCGCCCATCGACCCGATCCGCGAGGACCTGGTGATGAGCCTGGTGAGCTTCATCGGGCCGAAGCCGAACCTGCTCGGCATCGACGAGATCAATCCGCCGATCCGTCTCGAAGTGCGCCAGCCGGTGCTGGACTTCTACGAGATGGACAAGATCCGGCACATCGATCGCAACACCGAGGGCAAGTTCAAGTCCTTCGAGCTCGACATCACCTATCCGGTGGCCTGGGGCCGCGAGGCGATCGAGGCGCGCCTGGCAAGCCTGTGCGCGCAGGCCGAGGATGCGGTGCGCGCCGGCTACAGCGTCATCATCATTTCCGACCGCCGCGTCGACCGCGACTATGTGACCATCCCGGCGCTGCTCGCGCTCTCCGCCATCCACCAGCATCTGGTGGCCAAGGGCCTGCGCACCAGCGCCGGCCTGGTGGTGGAAACCGGCTCTGCGCGCGAAGTGCATCACTTTGCGCTGCTCGCCGGCTACGGCGCCGAAGCGATCCATCCGTACCTCGCGCTCGAAACGATTCTCGACCTGCAGGCGCAGCTGCCCGCCGGCATCGACGGCAACAAGGCGATCCGCAACTACGTCAAGGCCATTGGCAAGGGGCTGCTGAAGGTCATGTCCAAGATGGGCATATCGACCTACATGTCCTACACCGGCGCGCAGATCTTCGAAGCCGTGGGCCTGTCGCGCGAACTGGTCGAAAAGTATTTCACCGGCACCGCCTCCAACGTCGAGGGCATCGGCCTGTTCGAGGTGGCCGAGGAGAAGATACGCCTGCATCGCCAGGCATTCGGCAATGACCCGGTGCTCGCCAATGCGCTCGACGCGGGCGGCGAGTACGCGTTCCGCACCCGCGGCGAAGAGCACATGTGGACGCCGGACGCGATCGCCAAGCTGCAGCACGCGGCGCGCCAGTCGAGTTACGCCACCTACAAGGAATACGCGCAGATCATCAACGACCAGTCCAAGCGCCACATGACCTTCCGCGGCCTGTTCGAATTCCGCTTCGGGCAGCTGCCGCCGGTGCCGCTCGAGGAAGTCGAGCCGGCCAGGGAAATCGTCAAGCGCTTCGCCACCGGCGCCATGTCGCTCGGCTCGATCTCGACCGAAGCGCACACCACGCTGGCGCTGGCGATGAACCGCATCGGCGGCAAGTCCAATACCGGCGAAGGCGGCGAGGACCCCAACCGCTTTGCCCCGGCGAAAGCGGGCGAAACTCTGGCCTCGCGCCTCGGGCGGCACAATGTCGAGCGCGACATAGCGCTCGAGGAAGGCGACTCGCTGCGCTCGCGCATCAAGCAGGTCGCCTCGGGCCGCTTCGGCGTTACCGCGGAATACCTCGCCAGCGCCGACCAGATCCAGATCAAGATGGCGCAGGGCGCGAAGCCCGGCGAGGGCGGCCAGCTGCCCGGGCACAAGGTATCGGAGTACATCGCGCAGATCCGCTTCTCCGTGCCCGGCGTCGGCCTGATATCGCCGCCGCCGCACCACGACATCTATTCGATCGAGGATCTGGCGCAGCTGATCCACGACCTGAAGAACGCCAATCCGAATGCCTCGATCAGCGTCAAGCTGGTGTCCGAGATCGGCGTCGGCACCGTGGCTGCGGGCGTGTCCAAGGCCAAGTCCGACCACGTCACCATATCCGGCCACGACGGCGGCACCGGCGCTTCGCCCTGGTCATCGATCAAGCACGCCGGCACGCCCTGGGAACTGGGCCTTGCCGAGACGCAGCAGACGCTGGTGCTGAACCGCTTGCGCGGTCGCATCGCGGTGCAGGTCGACGGCCAGATCAAGACCGGGCGCGACGTGGTCATCGGCGCCATGCTCGGCGCCGACGAATTCGGTTTCGCCACCGCGCCGCTGGTGGTCGAAGGCTGCATCATGATGCGCAAGTGCCACCTCAACACCTGCCCGGTGGGCGTGGCGACGCAGGACCCGGTGCTGCGGCGCAAATTCCAGGGCAGGCCCGAGCACGTCGTGAACTTCTTCTTCTATGTCGCCGAAGAGGCGCGCGAAATCATGGCGCAGCTCGGCGTGCGCAGCGTGAACGAACTGATCGGCCGTTCCGACCTGCTTGAGATGAAAAAAGGCATCGAGCACTGGAAGGCCAAGGGCCTGGACTTCTCGCGCATATTCGCGCAGCCGCAGGTCGGCGCCGAGGTGCCGCGCTACCAGTGCGAGGCGCAGGACCACGGCCTGGCCGGCGCGCTCGACCACCGGTTGATCGAACTGGCGCAGCCGGCGCTGGAGCGCGGGCAGAAAGTCACCATCGACATGCCGATACGCAACATCAACCGCACCGTCGGCACCATGCTGTCCTGGGAAGTCGCGCGCCGCCACGGCCACGCGGGCCTGCCCGAGGACAGCATACGCGTCAAGTTCGCGGGCAGCGCCGGGCAGAGCTTCGGCGCCTTCCTCGCGCGCGGCATCACGCTCGACCTGATCGGCGACACCAACGACTACTGCGGCAAGGGCCTGTCGGGCGGGCGCATCGTGGTGCAGCCCTCGGCCAAGTTCCGCGGCGACCCGGCGCAGAACATCATCGTCGGCAACACCGTGCTCTACGGCGCGATTGCGGGCGAAGCCTATTTCCGCGGCGTCGCGGGCGAGCGCTTCGCGGTGCGCAATTCGGGCGCCAGCGCGGTGGTCGAAGGCACCGGCGACCATGGCTGCGAGTACATGACCGGCGGCACCGTGGTGGTGCTCGGCATGACCGGGCGCAATTTCGCCGCGGGCATGTCCGGCGGCATCGCCTACGTGCTCGACGAGGACGGGACTTTCGTGCAGCGCTGCAATGCCTCGATGGTGCAGCTCGAGCCGCTGCTGTCCGAAGCCGAGCAGGAGGGCAAGCTCGCGCGCGCCTATTGGCACCTGGGGCAGTCCGACGAAGCCGTGCTCAGGCGCCTGGTGGAAAACCACGCCAAATACAGCGGCAGCACGCGCGCGAAGAAAGTCATCAGCGGCTGGTCGCAGTACCGCGGCAAGTTCGTCAAGATTTTCCCGCACGAGTACCGGCGCGCGCTCGGCGACCTCGCCGCCAAGGCCGGCAGGATCGCGGCCTGAGCCGGCGGCCGCGGCGCACACACATGCTGTCGTAGCTGATCGCCGCAGTGGCGCGCGGCGATCGCGCTCCGCGGCGCAACGCATCTGAACATCTTTGGGTCTAGGCAAATGGGCAAGGTAACCGGTTTCATGGAGTTCCAGCGGCTGCAGGAGGCGAGCGAGGCCCCGGAAGCGCGCAAGCAGCATTACCGCGAATTCGTGCTGCACCTGACCGACCAGGAGGCGGGGGTGCAGGGCGCGCGCTGCATGGATTGCGGCACTCCGTTCTGCATGAACGGCTGCCCGGTCAATAACATCATTCCCGACTGGAACGACCTGGTCTACAAGCAGAAATGGCGCGAAGCGCTGGACACGCTGCACTCGACCAACAACTTTCCCGAGTTTACCGGCCGCGTCTGTCCGGCGCCGTGCGAGGCCGCGTGCACGCTCAATATCAACAACGACCCGGTGGGCATCAAGTCGATCGAGCACGCCATCGTCGACAAGGGCTGGGAGATGGGCTGGGTGACGCCCCTGCCGCCTGCGCGCAAGACCGGCAAGAAAGTGGCCGTGGTCGGCTCCGGGCCCGCTGGCATGGCCTGCGCGCAGCAGCTGGCTCGCGCCGGGCACGACGTGGTGCTGTACGAAAAGAACGACCGTATCGGCGGCCTGTTGCGCTATGGCATTCCGGATTTCAAGATGGAAAAGACACTGATCGACCGGCGCGTCGAGCAGATGCGTGCCGAGGGCGTCGAATTCCGCGTGAATCAGCAGGTGGGCGGCGGCGGCAATGCCGTGCCCGCAGAGAAACTGCTGCAGGAATTCGATGCGATCGTGGTGTCGGGCGGCGCCGAGCGCGCGCGCGACCTGCCGGTCCCCGGGCGCGAACTCGGGGGCGTGCATTACGCCATGGAATTCCTGCCGCAGCAGAACAAGGTGGTGGCCGGCGACAAGGTCGCGGGTCAGATCACCGCGATCGGCAAGCATGTGGTGGTGATCGGCGGCGGCGATACCGGCTCCGATTGCGTCGGCACGTCCAACCGCCAGGGCGCGGCCTCGGTGACCCAGTTCGAACTGCTGCCGCAGCCGCCGCAGCACGAGAACAAGCCGCTGGTCTGGCCTTACTGGCCGACCAAGCTGCGCACCTCGAGCTCGCACGAGGAGGGCTGCATGCGCGACTGGTCGGTCGCGACCAAGCGCTTCGAGGGCGAAAACGGCAAGGTGAAGAAGCTGGTCGCGGTGCGCCTCGAATGGAAGGACGGCAAGATGTCCGAAGTCCCGGGCAGCGAATTCGAGCTCAAGGCCGACCTGGTCCTGCTCGCCATGGGCTTCCTCGGTCCGGTGCAGAAAGGCTTGGTCGAGGAGCTGGCGCTGGAGCAGGACGCGCGCGGCAACGTCAAGGCTGCTACCGAAGGCGAGAGCTGCTACCAGACCTCCAATCCCAAGGTATTCGCTGCGGGCGACATGCGCCGCGGCCAGTCGCTGGTGGTGTGGGCGATACGCGAAGGGCGCCAGTGCGCGCGCGCAGTGGACCAGTTCCTCATGGGGACTTCCGAACTGCCGCGCTGAGGCCTTACTTGGCGCGGTTAAGTTGATAGCTGCGCCATGAAACAAAAAGCCCCGGGACTTTTCCCGGGGCTCTATTTCGGAGTCTTAGCGTACGTTAGGCCCTGATGCGCCGGTCGCGACGCGACTGCTGGCCTAGTTCGTATTGGTGCACACGTTATTTCCCAGAGCGGGATTCCCATAGCCAAACGGACTAATCCGTCCTGGAGGTGCCACGCTTGCATTGGTGTAGTCACTTCCTAGTCCAGGGAGCACGAAAGTAACATGTGCGGGGGGGTCGTTGCCCGCTACGCCGGTTCGCGCCTCCAATATTTGTTCAGTCCAAGTGGCGTAGGATTTCGCATATGTAAGAGTTGCGGGGGCGACGCCAGTGGCATCGGTAAGGGCAGTGGCCGTTACAGTGGCGACGTTCCCCGGGTCAAGCACGCCATTGCCATTGGTATCCACGTTTGGCGGGGCCAAATTTCCACTAAAAGCCACGTCTTCGTTGGGGCAGGTTACGGTAATGGTTTGCACCCATACGCTATTGACTGGATCCCAAGTGTAGTATCCCTTGGAAAAACGTCCGGGACGCAAGGAAAAAGCGACACTTGTCTTGACTGGTGCCGCATTTCCCGCGGAGTCTGTCACGGTGGCGATATAGGTCTTCTGATTGGTCGTTGGCGGACCGGATGTTCCGACAAGATTATCAGTGCCGAGCCTCACCAACAGTGCTTGACCGCTTATAGTCAGACTCGTTGTGTTGCTCTTTGCGGCGAAAGCGGGAGCATTCTTAACGCTGGTTACGGTAGCCTGAATTACCACTCCGTTCGAGGGACTGCTCGCGGTGCCTGCGGTGTAGGTCACCGAAGCCGTGCCGTTCACGTCGGTCGTTGCGATATTACTATTCAGACTGCCATATGAGCCGCTGCTGATGTCAGTGAAATTAACCGTCGCGTTCTTGACAAGATTTCCGGCTGAATCGCGCACTTGTGCCGAAATAGTGGCGACGTTGCTGGTCTGGGCTGCCGACCCAGTGGTTACCTGAATAGTACCTGGAACCGCCTGTACATCGATCCTATTGACACTGAGGCTAACGAAGGTCACGTTAATGCTAGCGAGCGGTACGCCACTAGAACCGTTGGCGCTGATGATTGTCGGTCCGGCGGAGGCAGACGAAATATTCACGCTGGCGTTCCCTGACGCGGTGAGAGCGGAGGCGCCTATCGTTGGACGGCTGGCGAAGAAATTTACCGTCGTATTGTCTGCAACCGGCGCCGAATTCTGGAGCCAACGCACCGATACCGCGGTCGGTATATTTATTGGTATTTCAACGTCCGCGGCGGGGGCGGTGATTGTAAAGGCGTCAGGACTAACGGTCACCGCTTGACTTCCGGTGACACCACCTGCTGTGGCTGTAATGGTATCGCTGGTGCCGGCGGCAACGGTCGGAGTGACGCTGGTGGTGAACCGTCCCCCGGCATCGGTGACGCCGCTCGCAGGCGAAACGGTACTCCCATTCTTGGACGCAACGCTGATGACGACGTTTTTCAGCGGTAATTTGGCCGAATCGGTAAGGGTGAAAGTAATGTTTGAGGCTACGCCAGTGGTCATGGAATTGCTGCCGCTGGCGCTTATCGTGGTTCCTGTGACATCAACGCTATTATTCCCGACCGCTGAATCTGCGGTCGCGCTAATGGCAATTGTCCGAACTGAGCTATCGGTGCCGAGGTTGAGCTTCGCTGTGACTTGTCCGTTTGCGTCGGATACACTGCCTGCGCTGAAATTCGAGAAGTATGCAGTTGAATCGCTACCTTTGGAAAACGTCACTGTTTTGCCAGAGATTGCCTGACCGGTGGCGCTCAAAACGACAGCGGTCAGGTCAACTGTTGATCCCTGTGCCGATGGCATCTGGGGAGAGCTAACTAGTAATTGGACCGACGCCGCAGGTGTAGTGACGGTTGTGGTTCCGGCCGGGGTGCTACTCGACGACGCAGCCGACGCCGGACTTCCGCCCGCCCCGCCCGATCCGCAGCCGGCGAGCGCGGCCAGCATCGCTGCCAGGAAAAATGCGGCCACCGGTCTAAGGATGCTCCGGTTCAACACACTGTGGGTTGCGAATAATTGGTTCTGCACGCCAGCCTCCCGTTCACGCAATCTGCGTCGATATTGTGCTGCTCGTATAACGGTACAACATTTTTATTATAAACACAACAAGTTAAACGGGTTTTTTAATGTGAATGGTTCATAGTGCCTGGTGCCGGCCGCCGGGCACCCAAGCCGGGCCTGCCGGGGCTCGCCGGCCCATCGGATGCCGATCCCGTGCGTGCACCTCAGATGACGCGCTTGCGGATGTAAGTGACCGCTATCTCCGCGACGATGACCACTACGAAAATCGCGAACAACACCATCGCCACGCGGTCCCACTGGAACAGGTTGAGCGCAGTGTCGAGCGCCATGCCGATGCCGCCGGCGCCGACTAGGCCGAGCACCGCCGACTCGCGCACGTTGATGTCCCAGCGGAACAGCACCACCGACCAGAATGCGGGCGCCACCTGCGGCCAATAGCCCTTCGCCAGCAGCGACGCCCACGGCGCGCCGGCGGCCTGCAGCGCCTCGATCGGGCCGCGGTTGGCTTCCTCCAGCGCTTCGCCAATGAGCTTGCCGACAAAGCCGATGGAGCGAAATGCGATCGCCAGCGTGCCGGCGAGCGCGCCGGGGCCGAACACGGCGACGAACAACAGCGCCCACACCAGCGAGTTGACCGAGCGGCTCGACACCAGCAGCAGCTTGGCGAAATAGTTGAGCGGCTTGTTCGGCGTGACATTGTTCGCCGCGAGCAGCCCGATAGGCAGCGCCATGATCACTGCGAGTATGGTGCCGAGCGAGGCGATGTGCAGCGTGTCCACGAGCGCTTCGTGCACGCCCTGCGGATAGTGGTAGAACGCGATCGGCCACATTCGCCGCAGCAGGTCATGCATCTGCTCGGGCGCGTCGTAGAGGAATTCCGGGATGATCTCGACTGTGCGTGCCGAAGCGACGATGGCGGCGACCAGCGCGAGATAGACGGCGAAGCGCGCCAGGCGCTGCGCCGGCGTGAAGCGCCGCCAGCTGCGTGCTGGTTCAGGTGTCGCCCGCGTGCTCGGCCTCCGCACCGGCGGCGCGGCGCCATGTTCGGGCTGTCGGCCGCCAGCCGCATTCGCCCTGCCCGCATCCCCGCTGCGCGGGGCCCCTGCTCCTAGGCTCACGCGGCTATTCCTCCTCCACCTTGCCGCGCTCGAGGAACACGCCGCGCACCCAGCCGGCGAGCACTTCGCCCGCCATGATCATGGCGATGATGGAAAGCAGGATGGCGCAGACGAAGTCATAGTCGAAGCGCTGGAACGCGGAGAACAGCGTGCCGCCGATGCCGCCGGCGCCGACGATGCCGACCATGGTCGAATTGCGCAGGTTCGAGTCCAGCTGGTAGGTGGCGAAGCCGACGAAGCGCGAGAACACCTGCGGCAGCACGCCGTAGCTGATGACGTTCATGAACGGCGCGCCGGTCGCGCGCACCGCCTCCACCTGCTTCAGCGAAATCTCCTCGATCGCCTCCGCGAACAGCTTGCCGATGAACCCGACCGAAGCCACCGCGAGCGCGAGTATGCCGGCGAGCGCGCCGAAGCCCACCGCCTTGACGAACAGGATGGCGACGATCACCGGATGGAAGGAGCGGCACAGCGCGATGCACATGCGCGCCGGCCAGGTGGCCCAAACGGGCATGAGATTGCGCGCCGCGAGCAGGCCCACCGGCAGCGAGATCAGGATGCCAGCGCAGGAAGCGAGCACCGCGATCTCCATGCTCTCGGTCAGCCCCTTCAGCAGGCTGTCGGGTTGCGCGATCACCGGCGGCAGCATGCGCGCGATGAATTTCGCGCCGTTGTCCAGACCCACCACGAAACGCGCCCAGGTGATCTCCAGCCGCGACGCGGCATAGACCACATACAGCGTTAGCGCGAGCCAGCCGGCGCGCGCCCAGGCATTGCGCTTGAACGCTGGGGCGTGCGCGCTCATTGCGCGAAGTCGAGCGCTTCAGGCAGGTTTCTTGGCCTATCGATTTTCATCATTGCAACCAGTCCTTTCCGCCGTAAATGGCTCTGAGTCGCTGATCGGACAAGCCCGCGGCTTCGCCGTCGTAGACCACCGCGCCCTCGGACATGCCGATGATGCGGTCGGCGAAGCGTTTGGCCAGCTCCACATCGTGCATATTGATCATGACCGGAATGTTGCGGCCGCGGCACAGGTCGCGGATCAGGCTCATGACTTCGACCGAGGTTTTCGGATCGAGCGAGGAGGTCGGCTCATCCGCGAGCAGCAGCCTGGGCTCCTGCATCAGCGCGCGCGCGATGCCCACGCGCTGGCGCTGCCCGCCCGACAGGCTGTCGGCGCGCTGGTTCACGAATTCCGCCAGCCCCACCAGGTCGAGCAACTCGAACGCGCGCTCGATGTCCTGCTGCGGATACTTGCGCAGCCAGGCCTGGAGCGGGCTCACGTAGCCGAGCCGTCCGCACAGCAGGTTCTCCATCACCGTCAGGCGCTCCACCAGGTTGTACTCCTGGAACACCATGCCGATCTGGCGCCGCGCCAGGCGCAGCGCCTTTCGATCCAGCTTCACCAGGTCCTGGCTCTCGAACAGGATCGCGCCCGAAGTCGGCTCGACCAGGCGGTTGATGCAGCGGATCAGGGTGGACTTGCCCGTGCCCGAAGGGCCGATGATCGCGGTGATGCCGCGATCGGACAGGTCCAGGCTGATGTCGCGCAGCACCGGCTTGCCGCGGACGTATTCCTTGCACAGCTTCAGGATGCAAAGCGCGGGCACGTATCAGTCCTTTCAGTGGTCGATGCGCGCCGGCGCGGGCCCGCGCCGGCTCACTGCGGCAGCTCCGCCGGCGCGCCCGGAACGGCGCGCTCGAGCTGCATCGCAATGCGTTCATTCTGGATTTCGGTGCTGCCGTCCGCGTAGTGCGCCACGCGCGCCGCGGCGATATGGCGCCCGATCGGGTGCACATCCATCAGCCCTTCGGCGCCGAACAGCTGCATGCACTGCGGCAGGCGCTGCTCGGCCGCGCGCGTCGCGAACTTTTTCGCGTGTGCCGCGGCCGGCACCGCGTCCGCGCCGTCTTCGAGCAGGCGCGCCGCGCGATACGCGAGCAGGCGCGCTGCCTGCAGATCGGTGGCGGCGTCGGCCAGCATCCAGCGCAGGCCCTGGCGTTCGATCAGCGGCCGGCCGAAGGTGCGGCGCACGCGCGCGCGCGCCAGCGCCAGCGCGAGCGACTCCTCCAGCATGCCGCAGCACATCGCGGCAACGTAGATGCGCGCTCCGGTGATGCTGCCGAGCGCACTCTTGAATGCGGCGCCCGGCGCGTAGAACAGGTCCTCGTCCGCGGCGAAATAATCCTTCAGCCTGAAGCCCGCGGCGCCGAGCGCATGCGCGCCGGAGAGTGCATAGGCTGCGCCGCGCTCGAAGCCTTCACGCCGTGCATCGACGACGAAGGCGGCGATGCCCTTGGTGCCGGCGGCCGCATCGGTCTGCGCATACACCATGACCACGTCGACCGCGGCGCCGTTGGTGAGCCAGGCCTTTTCGCCGTTCAGGCGCCAGCCGCCGGCGACGCGCTCGGCGCGCGTCGCGATCGCCGGGAAATCGCTGCCGGCGCCGGGCTCGGTCAGCGACACCGCGCCGATCAGGTCGCCGCGCAGCAGGCCGTCCAGATAGCGCGCGCGCTGGCTGTTATTGCCGTCGCGCGCGAGGCGCGACGCCGCATTGTGGGTATTCACCAGGGCGAAGGCGAAAGCGAAATCGTCGCGCGCCATCTCTTCGATGATGCGCAGCTTGGCGCGAAAGCGCAGCTCGAGGCCGCCCTGCGCCGCCGGCACCTGGATGCGCGCGAGGCCGAGGGCCGCGGCGGCCCGGATCGCGGCGCGCGGATAGCTGCGCTCGCGCTCCCAGCGCGCCGCGTTCGGGCCGACTTCGCGGCGCGAAAAATCGCGCGCCGCTTCGAGCAGGCGCGTCTCGTCCGCGGAAAGCGGAAGCTCTTCGGCCAGCAGCATGGCCGCTAGCCTCCGCCCGCCGCCGGCGCTGACGCAGCTGTACGGCTGCGCATTACTTCTTGGCTTTGGCTTCTGCCGCCTTCTTGCGCGCGGCTTCTTCCTTCGCGGTTTCCTTCTCGAACGCGCTGCGGTCCTTCTTTTCGCCCGCGGATTCGTCCACCTTGCGCACCACCTCCCAGTCCTTCTGGAACGTCACCGGGAAGAAGCGGTCGGCGCCTTCGAACGCGCTTTGCATCTCGGGCGGGAAGCGGTAGTCGTAGAAGCACTTGAGCATCTTGTCGCGCAGCGCCGGCTCCAGGTCGTGCGCGTAGGCGAAGGACGAAGTGGGGAAGGTCTGGCTCTTGTAGAGCACGCGGAAATCGCTCTCCTTGATGGTGCCGCGGCGTGCCATGCGCTCGAACACGTCCGAGGCAATGGGCGCGGCGTCGTAGTCGCCGGTGTTCACGCCGAGGATGGACTGATCATGCTTGCCCGAATACAGCACCTTGTAGTCCTGGTCGGGCACCAGCCCGAGCGCCGGGAACAGCGCGCGCGGCGCGAGGTTGCCCGAATTCGACGAGGCCGAGGTATGCGCAACGCGCTTGCCCTTCAGATCGGTGACCTTCTGGAACGGGCTGTCCTTCTTCACGATCAGCCACAGTTGGTAGCCCTGGAAGTGGTCGGCATAGCCCTTCACCGCGAACGGCACTGCGCCGGCGAGGTTGACGGCGAAGGCTGTCGGCCCGGTGGAGAAGCCGCCCACGTGCAGGCGGCCGGAGCGCATTGCCTCGATTTCCGCGGCGTTGGACTGCACCTGGTAGAACACCACGCGCTTGCCGGTGCACTGCGCCAGGTGGTCGGTGAAGGGCTTGAATACCTTCTCGTATACCGCCGGGTCTTCCACCGGCGTGTAGGTGAACACGATGGTGTTGGGATTCTTGAACTTGGACGGGTCCTTGGGCGGATCGGCGACGAGGTCCTTGTTTTCGTCGCAGTACTGCGGATCGAGGTCGCCGTGGTTCTTGCACCCGTTCTGGGCAAAAGCCGGCAGGCAGGCGAGCGCAATCAGCGCCCCCGAAACGAATAAGTTCAAACGGCGCATGGTGTCATCTCCCTGAGCATTGATGTTGAGGTCTTGTTATTTTGGCGGAAGCTGCTGCCCTCCCCGCGCCTGCTCCGCGCGCGTCGCGGATGCCGGTCGGACGGGTGAAAGCCGCCTGCAATATATACCGGCAGTCCGTTCGCGCACAAGCCGGGCGCAGCATGCCGCGTGGTATCATTTTCGCCTCGCCAGCCACTAATACCTATGAACGTCGTCATCCTCGCCGCCGGCCAGGGCAAGCGCATGCACTCGGACCTGCCCAAGGTGCTGCACCCGCTGGCGGGGCGCCCGCTGCTCGCGCACGTCATCGCCACCGCGCGCAGCCTCGAGCCCGGCGTCATCTGCATCGTCTACGGCCACGGCGGCGAGCGCGTGCGCGCTGCGCTGGATGCGCCGGGCCTGGTGTGGGCGAAGCAGGAGCCGCAGCTCGGCACCGGACACGCGCTGGCGCAGGCGCTGCCCCACCTGAACGCAAGAGTGCCGACGCTGGTGCTCTACGGCGACGTGCCGCTCACGCGCGTGCACACGCTGCAGGCGCTGGCCAAGGCCGCGGGCAGGGGCATGGCCCTGCTCACGGTGGAGCTCGACGACCCGCAGGGCTACGGCCGCATCGTGCGCAGCCGCAACCGCATCGTGCGCATCGTCGAGGAAAAGGACGCGGGCGCGGCCGAGCGCAGGCTGCGCGAAATCAACACCGGCATCATGGTGCTGCCCACGGCGCGGCTCAAGGACTGGCTCGCGCGCCTGAAGAACAAGAATGCGCAAAAGGAGTATTACCTCACGGACGTGGTCGCCGCGGCGGTCAAGGACAAGGTGCCGGTGCATTCGGCGCATCCGGGCGCGGCCTGGGAAACCCTGGGCGTAAACAGCAAGGCGCAGCTGGCCGAACTCGAGCGCAGCTACCAGCGCAGCGTGGCCGATGAGCTGATGCGCGACGGGGTCACGCTCGCCGACCCGGCGCGCATCGACGTGCGCGGCAGTCTGGCGTGCGGCCGCGAGGTCTTGATCGACGTCAACTGCGTGTTCGAGGGCAGCGTCACGCTGGGCGAGGGCGTGAGCGTGGGCGCGAACTGCGTGCTGCGCGACGTGAAGGTTGCCGCGGGGACGCGCATCGAAGCCTTCTGCCATCTGCAGCAGGCGGACATCGGCGCGCGCTGCCGCATCGGCCCGTACGCGCGCCTGCGTCCCGGAGCGGAGCTCGCCGAGGACGTGCACATCGGCAATTTCGTCGAGGTCAAGGCGAGCCAGATCGCGGCGCGCTCCAAGGCCAATCACCTCGCCTACATCGGCGACACCACGGTGGGGCGCGACGTCAACATCGGCGCCGGCACCATCACCTGCAACTACGACGGCGTGAACAAGCACCGCACCATCATCGAGGACGAGGTGTTCATCGGCTCGGATACCCAGCTCGTTGCGCCGGTGCGCGTCGGCCGGGGCGCGGTCCTGGGCGCGGGCACCACGCTGACCAAGGATGCGCCGGCAGGCGCGCTCACCGTGTCGCGCGCGAAACAGCTGTCCATCGCCGGCTGGAAGCGGCCGGTCAAGAAGACATGAGGAGCATGGCGTAGATGTGCGGCATCGTCGGAGCGGTGGCAAAACGGGACATCGTCCCGGTGTTGATCGAGGGGCTGCGCCGGCTCGAATACCGCGGCTACGATTCCTGCGGCATCGCCGTGTACGATCCGGCCGGCGGCGGGCAGCTCAAGCGCGCGCGCACCGTGTCGCGCGTCGCCGACCTTGCCGCGCAGGTGCGCGACACGCAGCTTGCCGGCGCCACCGGCATCTGTCACACGCGCTGGGCCACCCACGGCGCGCCGGTCGCGGTCAACGCGCACCCGATCTTCAGCCGCGACGAGATCGCGGTGGTGCATAACGGCATCATCGAGAACTACGAAGCGCTGCGCGAGGGCCTGAAGGCCAGGGGCTACGTGTTCGAGTCGCAGACCGACACCGAAGTCATCGCCCACCTCGTGCACAGCCACTATGCGGGCGACCTGTTCAAGGCGGTGCAGCAGGCCGCGGCGGAGCTGCACGGCGCCTACGCGATCGCGGTGTTCTGCCGCAGCGAACCCCAGCGCGTCGTCGGCGCGCGCCAGGGCAATCCGCTGGTGCTCGGCGCGGGGGTTGGCCAAAATGCCGGCGAAACCTTCCTCGCCTCCGACGCGATGGCGCTTGCCGGCACCACCGACCAGATCGTCTATCTCGAAGACGGCGACGTCGCCGACATCGGCCTCGGGCGCTACGCGATCGTCGACCGCGAGGGCAGGCCGGCCGTGCGCGAGCTGCGCACCGTCACCGCCTTTGCCGGCGCGGTCGAACTCGGGCCCTACCGGCATTACATGCAGAAAGAGATCTTCGAGCAGCCGCAGGCGATCGCCGACACGCTGCAGGGCGTGGCCGGCATCGGTCCCGACATTTTCGGCGCCGCCGCGGTGAACGTGTTCGCCGCGATCGACGCAGTGCAGATTCTGGCCTGCGGCACCAGCTATTACTCCGGCCTCGCCGCCAAGTTCTGGCTGGAGGAGTTCGCCGGGCTGCCGACCCAGGTCGAAGTCGCGAGCGAATACCGCTACCGCGTGAGCGTGCCCAACCCGAAGGCGCTGGTGGTGGTGATTTCCCAGTCGGGCGAGACCGCCGACACGCTCGCCGCGTTGAAGCACGCGCAGTCGCTGGGCCAAGCGCATACGCTCGCGATCTGCAACGTCGCCACCAGCGCCATGGTGCGCCAGACCGAGCTGCAGTACCTCACGCGCGCCGGCGTCGAAATCGGCGTCGCCTCGACCAAGGCCTTCAGCACGCAGCTCGCCGCGCTGTTCCTGCTCACGCTCGCGCTGGCCAAGTCGCGCGGGCGGCTCGCGCCCGAGGACGAGGCGCGCCACCTGAAAAACCTGCGCCACCTGCCCGCTGCGCTCGCGGGCGTGCTCGCGCTCGAGCCGCAGATCATCGCCTGGTCGGAGCGCTTCGCGCAGCGCGAGCATGCGCTCTTCCTCGGGCGCGGCCTGCACTACCCGATCGCGCTAGAAGGCGCGCTCAAGCTCAAGGAAATCTCCTACATCCACGCCGAAGCCTATCCCGCGGGGGAGCTCAAGCACGGGCCGCTCGCGCTGGTGACCAAGGAGATGCCGGTGGTCACGGTCGCGCCCAACGATGCGCTGCTGGAAAAGCTCAAGTCGAACATGCAGGAAGTGCGCGCGCGCGGCGGCGAGCTCTACGTGTTCGCCGACGCCGACAGCCACATCGGCTCCTCCGAGGGCGTGCACGTGATCCGCATGCCCGAGCACTACGGCGCGCTGTCGCCGATCCTGCACGTGGTGCCGCTGCAGCTGCTCGCGTACCACACGGCGCTCGCGCGCGGCACCGACGTCGACAAGCCGCGCAACCTGGCGAAGTCGGTCACGGTCGAATAGGCCCGGACTGCGGACGAAGCCGGCATGATCGACGACCCTTACCTGGAATTCAAGCGCGAGGACATGATCCTGCGCGACTGGCTGGCGCTGGACCGTACGGTGCTCGCCAACAAGCGCACCTTCCTTGCCTACAGCCGCACCGCCATTGCCATGGCGGTGCTCGGCATCGCCTTCGTCAAGCTGATCGGCCACCAGTTCTTCGTGATCAGCGGTTTTGCGCTGATCCTGTCCGGTGTCGTCGTTTTCCTTGTCGGTTTGCGCGAATACGAGGTCAACAACAAGCGCTTCAAGAAGCTGGTGGAGAAGGAGCGCGCGTTCGAAGCGCAGATGGATCAGGCGGACGCCGCCGAGCGCGACCGCCGCAGCGCGATCTGAGCGCCGCGCTCAGCGCGTAGTCGTCGATACTGCACGCGCAGCCGCTGCTGCTCCTGGCCTGTCGCGCCGCGATTGCGCGCGGCACTGACGTCGACAAACTACGCAGTCCCGCGAAATCAGTCACGGCAGGGCAGCTGCGCCCACGCGCGGAAAGCGCAACTCGAAGCGGCAGCCTTCTCCCGGTGTGGAGTGCAGCGCCATGCGGCCGTGATAACGCTCCGCGATTTCGCGCACGATTGCAAGCCCAAGGCCCGCGCCGCCGCGCGACGAGGAATCCGAGCGGTAAAAGCGCGCGAATGCCTGTTCCTGGTCGGCCCGCGCGATCCCCGGCCCGTCGTCGATCACCGAGACCAGCGCATTGTCGCCGTCCAGACCGGTCCTAATGGTCACGCGGCCGCCGTCCCTGCTATAGCGCACGGCATTGTCGACGAGGTTGCCGATCATTTCGGCGAACAGCATCTCGTTGCCCGCCACGTACAGATCCTGTCCGCCGCCTTCGTAGCCTAGATCCATGCGCCGCTGGTCGGCCAGCGGCAGAAAGCGCTCGATCACCTGGCGCGCCACCGCGCTCACATTCACCGGCTGCCCGGCTATCGTCGGATCGGCCGCCTCCGCTTTGGCCAATACCAGCAGCTGCTCGATCAGGTGACTCGCCCGGGCGGCGCTGGCTTCGACATCGGTGAGACATGCGTCAAGCGTCGCGGCATTGGCGGCTTTCCGTGCCCGTTGTGCGTGCAGATTGAGGCCGGCCAAGGGCGTGCGCAACTGATGCGCGGCATTGGCGATGAAGTGGCTTTGCGCTTCCACTACCGATGAAACGCGCGCCATCAGTCGATTCATCGCTTCGATGAGGCCGCGCACCTCCTCAGGCGCGTGCAAAGGGTCGAGCGGCGTGAGCTCCATGCCGGAGCGCTGCGTGACCTCTGCCTCCAGAAAACTGAGCGGCGCCAAAGCCGTGCGCACGCCATGCCGCACCAGTCCGACCGCCACGGCAATCATCGCCGCCATGAACAGGATGGTGGCGCCGAGTATGCCTCGCGTCATGCGGTCGCGCTTGCCTGTCGTTTCGCCGATCTCGACCAGTACGGGAACGTCATAGGGATCGACCAGATGGCGCATATAGGAGATGCGCACGCGGCGGCCTTCGGCTTCCCCGTCGCGATACGCGGCCTGGCCGTTCGCGGGAAAATCGCTCGGAATCGCTCCGAGGTCGCCTTTGGCGGCGAGCACCTTCATGCTGCGCAGGTCGGTAACGCGAAACAGGACTATCTCGCCTTCGTCGGCAAGCAGCCATTTCAGGGCTGCGTCCGGCAGCGCGACCTGAATATGACCCTGCTCCATGCTTACCTGCTCGGCCAGGGTCAACACATCGTCGGACAGCGCGCGATCGTAGGCAAGGTTGGCATAACTCGACGCCAGCCAGTAAGCGGCAATCGTGCCGATCACGCCGATGCCCGCCAGAACCAGCGCCAGGCGTCGGGTAAGGCGGCTGCGCAAAGAGGTGAACTGGCGCGGCATTTCAAACGTTCCCTTGCGCCCTGATCAGGCGATAGCCGATGCCGCGCACGGTACCGATTTCGGCGCCGGTGTCGGCCAGTTTGCGCCGCAGGCGATGGATGTAGACCTCCACCATATTGTCGCCGGCGGCAGCGCCGTCGTCACCCAGGAGGTTGGCCAGGGTGTTCTTGGCGACGACCCGGCCCGGCGTCTGCAACAGCGCTTCAAGCAGATTGATCTCGTGCCGCGACAAAGGCAGCGCAGCGCCGTCGACGGCCGCCTCGCGCCGATCCCAGAACCATTCCAGCCGGCCGATCTTGAGCGTCGCTCCCTGTCCGCGGCGCAGCAGGGCGCGCACGCGAGCCTCGAATTCGGACAGTTCAAACGGCTTCGTCATGTAGTCGTCGGCGCCGCGGTCGAGGCCGCGTACGCGATCCAGCGTCCGGTCGCGGGCGCTGAGGATCAGCACCGATAGCGTCTGGCGCCGCTGGCGCAGCCGCTCCAGCACCTCGATTCCGTCCATGCCGGGCAAGCCGAGATCGAGCACGACCAGATCGAAAGGCTCGGTCGCGAGCAAAGTGTCTGCATGCAGGCCGTCTCCCGCGACCACGGCTTGGTGCCCGGCGTCGGCGAGTACCTGCGCCAAGCCGCGCTGCAGTGTCAGATCGTCTTCGATGAGGAGAACGCGCACAGGCGGTCCTTTAAGCTTGTATTCAGGTTCGATGTCTAGGATGGCGCATTCTTCACGAACGCCATCGCCCATGCAAGCTGCGGCTGCGAATTCGCCGATGCCCGTATTGCTGTTTCACGGACTGCTCTCGTCGCCGCAGGAGTTCGGACTCATCGCACACACCCTGCGCAGCCGCGGACTGGTGCACGAGGCTGTCACGGTTCCCGGCTACACCCTGGCGTCCGATCCGGTGGCGCCGGATTGGCGCCGCTGGCGCGATGCCGCGGTCGCCGTCGTCGAATCCCGCGTCAGCTGCGACGAACCCGTGGTGCTTGGCGGGCTGTGCATGGGAGGCGTGCTGGCCGCCGCCGCCGCGCTCGATTCGCGCCGGCGCGTCGCCGGTCTCGTGTTGATGTCGCCCACTTTCACCTACGACGGCTGGGGCCTGTCGCCGATCCGGCACCTGCGCCACCTGGGCTACTGGACCGGGCTCGACCGCTACTTCTCGGTGACGGAGCGCGAGCCCTACGGCATCAAGAACCCGAAGATCCGCAAATGGGTCGCGCGCGAACTGGAGCAACGCGCCCAGTCTGCCGCCGGTCCCGCGCGCGTGCCGCTGCGCGCGCTGCGCGAAGCCGAGCGCATGATGGCCGCGGTGCGCGCACGCCTGAAGGATCTGGATTGTCCGCTGCTGGTGATACACGCGCGCGAAGACGAAATCACGCGGCTCGAAAGCGTGCAGCGCCTGTTCGATGCGCTGCAGGCGCGCGACAAGCAACTCGCCGTGCTCGCGAACAGCTATCACATGGTCACGATCGACAACGACCGGCAGCAGGTCGCGGCCTTGCTCGCCCGATTCGTCCAGCGACTTGCGCCGTCGGCAGCGGCGCAAGCATCACCGCCGGAGCGGGCCGATACCGGCGCGCCCGCGCTGCCGCTGCCGGCCGTCGCCCTGGATATGAGCTTCAACTGAGGTTGGCATGAACACCGTAGAAGAACTCAAGCAATTGATCCACGACAAGTTCGAAATCGACGTTGCGACGCTGAAGACAGAAGCGCCGCTCGCGGATTACGGGCTGGACTCGCTGTCTCTGGCCGAACTGCTGTTCACCGTCGAGGACCACTTCAACATCGATTTTCCGGACAACCGCCAGGACGTGAACACGTTGGGCGGGCTGGCCGAGCTGGTGGACGAACTGCGCGTGACCAGCGCTGCATGAAGCGCCGTGTCGCGATCACCGGCATCGGACTCGTCTCGCCCCACGGCGATGCGCCCGATGCGGTGTTTGCCGCCTTGCTCGGCGGCCGCTCGGCGATCACGCGCTGGGAACAGGGCGATATTGCGCCCGCTGTCGTCGCGCGCGCACCCTTCGATGCCGCGCGCTGGTTCTCGCGCCTGCAGCTGGCCGGTGTAGACCGCGTCAGCCAATTTGCCGTCGCCGCGGCTGAACTGGCGCGCTCCGACGCGGGCATCGACGCGCTGGACGAGACCAGCGGCGTGTATCTGGGCACCGGCATGGGAGGCGCCGCGGCAATGGAAGAGGCCTACCGCAGCCAGTACGCTTCCGGCCGCGTTCCGCCGCTGACCATACCCGCGTTCATGCCCAACGCCGCGGCGGCCCACATCGCGATGCGCGCCAGGCTGCACGGCCCGGTGCTCACCTATTCGATCGCCTGCGCCTCTGCGGCGGTGGCGCTGGCCGAGGCGGCCAAGGCCATCGCCTGCGGCGAAATCGACTGCGCGCTCGCAGGCGGCAGCGAGGCGCTGCTCCAGCCCAACGTGCTGCGCGCCTGGCAGGCGATGCAGACCCTGGCCGCGCCCGCGAGCGACGATCCGTCGCGATCGTGCCGCCCGTTCAGCGCCGACCGTACCGGTCTGGTATTGGGCGAAGGCGCGGCCGTGCTGTTGCTGGAAAGCTACGACGCCGCAACGGCGCGCGGCGCGCGCATATACGCCGAATTCGCCGGCAGCGGCATGTCCTGCGATGCGACGCACTTGACCAAGCCCGATGCTGCGGGGCAGGTGCGCGCGCTGCGCGCCGCGCTGCGCGCGAGCGGCCTGGCGCCGGCAGACGTGGGCTACTGCAATGCCCACGGCACCGCCACGCGCATCGGCGACCCGGTCGAATGCGATGCGCTGGGGCAGGTCTGGCGCGAAGCCTTGCCCGGCCTGGCGGTCAGTTCGACCAAGTCCATGCACGGCCACCTGCTTGGCGCGGCCGGGGCGCTGGAGGCGGCGATCACCGTTCTGGCCCTGCACCGGCGCGCCGTTCCGCCCAACATGCACTGTGACCAGCCCGATCCCGGCTGCAAGGTCGCGCTGGTGCTCGAAACGGGTTGCGCCGCGCCGCAGCTGCAAGCCGCAATCAGCAATTCCTTCGCATTCGGTGGCACCAATGCGGTCCTGGCATTTCGACGCGCGAGTTAACGCTCTATGAATTCTTTCAAAATCGCCGGCCTGGTGCTGCTGACCGGTACGCTTGCCGCGGCGACCGTGGCCGGCCTCAGCTGGAGCCGCGCGAACGCAGAGCCGCCGCGGGCCGCGACGCCGCGCGAACCCGGCATCCTGCGCTATGCGGCCGATGCGCCGCAGCTTGCCGCGCTCAAAGTCCAGGCGGCCGAAGAGTTGCCGGTGCCGCTCGCTGAACCGCTGAACGGGCGCGTGGCCTATGACGAAAGCCGCACCGCGCGCGTCTCCTCACCCATCGCCGGGCGCGTCGTGGCGCTCAAACTGCAACCGGGTGATACGGTGGCGGCGGGCCAAACCCTGCTCGCGCTCGACTCGCCGGAGCTCGCGCAGGCGGTCGCTGACCTGAGCAAGGCGAAGTCCGACGAAACGCGCAAGCGCCTGGCGTTCGAGCGCGCGCGCAAGCTGCTCGCCGGCGAAGTGCTGCCGCGCAAGGACTACGAATCGGCCGAAGCCGATCTGGAACAGGCGCGCGCCGAAACACAGCGCGCGCAGCTGCGCTTGCGCAATCTCGTTCCGAGCGGCGGCGTCCGCGAGGACTATGTGCTGCGCTCGCCCATCGGCGGCACCATCGCCGAGCGCAAAGCCAACCCGGGCATGGAAGTGCGGCCGGACCTGCCCGACCCGCTGTTCGTCGTCACCGACCCGACGCACCTGTGGGTGATGATCGATCTGCCCGAGCGCAATCTGTCCAAAGTCCAGGCCGGTCGACCGGTGTCGGTGGAAGTCGACGCCTGGCCCGGCGAGCGCTTCGCCGGCACCGTGGAAAAAGTCGGTGAAACCGTGGATCCGGCGACGCGGCGCATCCAGGTGCGCTGCAGCCTGGCCAATCCTGCGCGCAAACTCAAACCCGAGATGTACGCCCGTGTCACGCTGCTCTCGGACGGCAAGCAGCGCGCGCTGCGCGTGCCCAATACCGCGCTGTTCACCGAGGGGCTGTACAGCTATCTGTTCGTGGAGAAAGGGGCCGGGGTATTCGAAAAGCGCCGCGTGTCGCTGCGCCTGCAGGACCGCGACTACAGCTACATCGCCGCCGGCCTCGATCCGGGCGAGCGCATCGTCGTCAGCGGCGCGTTGCTGCTGAATTCCGAATTCGCAGCGAGCAGGTAGGCTCCGTGCCTGACGCGCACAGGCCGCGCGCGCCGCGCGCCGCATACTGAGCAGCACGCATATGCTCGAGCGCTTCGTCTCCTTTGCCCTGCACCAGCGCGTGTTCGTCCTGATCGCGACCGCGGCGCTGGTCGCGTTCGGCTGGAGAGCGCTGACGAACCTGCCGATCGAAGCCTTTCCCGACGTGCAGGACACGCAGGTGCAGGTGGTGACGCAGTTTCCGGGCCAGGCGCCCGAGGAAGTGGAGCGCTCGGTCACGCTGCCGATCGAGCGCGAAATGGCGGGCGTACCGCACATGACGCAATTGCGTTCGGTGTCGATCACGGGCCTGTCGGTGGTGACGCTCACGTTCTCCGACAATACCGACGACTACTTCGTGCGCCAGCAGGTGCTGGAGAAGCTGCAGAACGTGAACCTGCCGCCGAATCTGCAGCCGCAGCTCGCGCCGCTGTCGACTGCAGTCGGTGAAATCTACCGCTACGTGATCGATGCGCCCGCGGGCATGCCGGACTATGAAGTGCGCGCGCTGCAGGATTGGGTGATCCGGCCGGCGCTGCGCATCGTGCCGGGCGTCGCCGACGTGGTCAGCTTCGGCGGCTCGATCAAGGAATACCAGGTCCGGCTCAACCCCTACGCGCTGAAGAAATACGGCATCACCATAGACCAGGTGAGCGCCGCCCTCTCATCCAACAGTGCGAATTCGGGCGGCGGCCTGCTGCACCGCGGAGAGGAGAACCTGGTCATCCGCGGCATCGGCCTGTTCAGGAATCTGGACGACATCGGCCAGGTTGGCGTCGCCGCGCGCAACGGCCGCACCATACTCGTGGCCGACCTCGCAGAAAGCGTGGGCATCGGGCGCAGGCCTCTGTCGGGCATCGTCGGATTCAACGAGCGCGATTCCGCGGTCGAGGGCATCGTGCTCATGACCAAGGGCCAGAACGCGGCCAAGGTAGTGGCCGATCTGCAGGTCAGGGTCGCCGAAGTGCAGGCGAAGCTGCCTCAGGGGGTGCGCATCGCGCCGTTCTACAAGCGCATCGACTTGATCCGCCACACCGTGCACACCGTGGCGGAAAACCTGATCGTGGGCGCGCTGCTGGTGATCGGCATCCTGATCATCTTCCTGCGCAACTGGCGCGCGGCGCTGATCGTCGCCTGCGTGATTCCACTGTCGCTGCTCGCCGCCTTCATCATGATGGACGCGCGCGGCGTCTCCGCCAACCTGATTTCGCTGGGCGCGGTGGACTTCGGCATCATCATCGACAGCGCCGTGGTGCTGGTCGAGGCGCTCATGGTGCGGCTCGCCGTGGCCCAGGCCGAGCACAATCCTCTGCACGCCGGCTATGGCTGGCGCATGCAGGCGCTGAGGCACACGGTGGTCGATCTCGGCCACCCGATCCTGTTCTCCAAGGCGATCATCATCACGGCGTTCCTGCCGATATTCACGTTCCAGCGGGTCGAGGGAAAGATCTTCTCGCCGGTCGCAATCACGCTGTCGTTCGCGCTGCTGGGCGCGATCCTGCTCACGATGACCCTGGTGCCGGCCTTGCTCTCCTACACCATGCGGCGCGAAAACATGGCCGAGTCGCACAGCGAGTGGATACACCGGATGCAGTTGCGCTATCGCGCGCTGCTCGTATGGGGCGGGACGCGCGCCAAGCTGGTGTTCGGCCTGTCCGCGGCGGCGCTCGCCGTCTCGCTCGCGCTCGCGCCGCTGCTGGGCAGCGAGTTCCTGCCGAAGCTGGATGAAGGCAACATCTGGCTCACGATCTCGCTGCCGCCCTCGGCATCGCTGGAGCGCACCAAGGAGGTCGAGCGCCAGGTGCGCGCGATCCTGCGCAGTTATCCAGAAGTGAAAAACATCGTGACCCAGGTCGGACGTCCCGACGACGGCACCGATCCGAAAGGCACCAACAATCTCGAGATACTGGCCGACCTGAACGCGCGCGGCGCCTGGCGCTTCGCCAGCAAGGAGGCGCTCGTGGCCGACATGTCGCAGCGCATTCATGCGCTGCCTGGCGTGCCCACCAACTTTTCCCAGGTGATCGAGGACAACGTCGAGGAGTCGCTTTCCGGCACCAAAGGCGAGATCAACGTCAAGGTGTTCGGGCCGGATCTCGAAATCCTCGAGGCCAAGGCGCGGCAGATCGCCGCGATCCTCGCGCGAATACGCGGTTCGGCCGATGTCGCGGCCGTGCCGATCGGCGGCCAGACCGAACTGGACATCAGCGTGGACCGCGCGCGCGTTGCGCGCTACGGCGTGAGCATCGCCGACGTCAACAACGTGATCCAGACGGCGCTTGCGGGCAGCGCGGTCAACGCGTTCTATGAGGGCGACCGCCGCTTCGACGTGACGCTGCGCATCGCCGATGCCTATCGCGATGCGGTCGACGACATCGCGCATCTGCAGGTAAGCCTGCCCGGCGGCGCCGGCACGGTCGCATTGGGCGACGTCGCCACGGTGCAGGTGCACCAGGGCGCGTCCATGATCAGCCGCCAGGGCGGAGGGCGCATCGCGCTGATCAAGTCCAATCTGCGCGGCCGCGACATGGGCAGCTTCATCGCAGAGGCGCAGCGGCAGGTGCGCGAGCAGGTGGTTCTGCCGCCGGGCTACGATCTCGCCTGGGGCGGGCAGTTCGAAAACCAGCAGCGCGCGAACAAGCGCCTCATGGTGATCGTGCCCTTGTCCGCGCTGCTGATCTTTTCGCTGCTGTTCTGGGCCTTCCGTTCGGTGAAGAAGGCCTTGCTTGTGCTCGCGATGGTGCCATTCACGCTCATCGGCGGCATTGCCGGCCTCGGGCTCGCCGGGCTGCACCTTTCGGTCTCCGCCGCGGTCGGCTTTATCGCCGTGGCCGGCATTTCGGTGCAGAACGGCGTGATCATGCTGGAGCAGATCGTCGAGTTCATGCGCAACGGCGCGTCCCAGGCCGAGGCGGTGCTCGACGGTGCCGCGCTGCGCCTGCGGCCTATCCTGATGACCGCGCTCATGGCCGGGCTGGGCCTGCTGCCCGCGGCGCTGTCGCAGGGCATCGGCTCGGAGACGCAGCGGCCGTTTGCGGTCGTGATCGTCGGCGGCATCGTCTCGGCGACGTTGTTCACCCTGTTGCTCCTGCCGCTGCTATTCTCGCGCTTTGCAGGGGAGGGCGAAAACCCGGCCGGGTGACGCCGACGGGCTCTCCTGCGGTTCATGGAGCGCACGCACTTGTCTCGCCTCAACCGCCGCGATTTCCTCAGGGCGCTTGGCGCCGCCGGCGTATGTGCCGCGGCCAGCAGCGCGCGCGCCCAGCCCCGGGCGAAGCCGCGCTTCGCCGCCGACCCGTTCAGCCTCGGCATCGCTTCGGGCTATCCGCTGCCCGGCGGCATGGTGCTGTGGACGCGGCTCGCGCCCGCGCCCGGCGAGGACGGCGGCGGCATGGCGCGCGAAATCGTGCCGGTGCGCTGGGAGATCGCGAGCGACGAGCGGATGCGCACGGTGATTGCCTCGGGCAAGGCCGAGGCCGCGCCCGAATGGGGCCACTCGGTGCACGCGGAGCCTGCCGGCCTGGAGCCCGACCGCCCCTACTGGTACCGCTTCAGCGCGGGCGATGCGCAGAGCCCGATCGGGCGCACGCGCACCGCGCCCGCCGCCGATGCCGCGCCGGCGCGGCTGCGCTTCGCCTTCGCCTCCTGCCAGCAGTACGAGCAGGGCTATTACGGCGCCTACCGGCACATCGTCGCGGACGCGCCCGACTTCATCGCGTTCCTCGGCGACTACATCTACGAATCCTCCTGGGGACGCAATCATGTGCGCAAACACACCGGCGGCGAGCCCTACACGCTGGACGACTATCGCGCGCGCTATGCGCTGTACAAGTCCGACCCCGACCTGCAGGCGGCGCACCGCGACTGCCCCTGGATCGTGACCTGGGACGATCACGAAGTCGACAACGACTATGCCAACGACCAGTCCGAGGACGGCATGCCGGCGGAGCGTTTCCTCGCGCGCCGCGCCGCCGCCTACCGCGCCTACTACGAGCACATGCCGCTGCCCGCGCGCATGCGCCCGGGCGCGGACGGCATGCGCATCTACACGCGCTTCGACTGGGGCCGGCTCGCCAGCTTTCACCTGCTCGACGACCGCCAGTACCGCTCGCACGAGGTCTGCTCCAGGCGACCGGGCGGGGGCGGCAGCAACGTCGTCGACGCGGCCGAATGCGCGCCGCTCGCCGACCCGTCGCGCACCATGCTCGGCGCCGCGCAGGAAGCCTGGCTCGATGCCGGCCTCAGCGCCGCGCGCGGCGGCTGGACCCTGATCGCACAACAGACGCTGATGGCGCAGCTCGATCGCAGGCCGGGCGAAGGCAAGCGCGTCTGGACCGACGGCTGGGACGGCTACCCGGCCGCGCGGGCGCGCCTGCTCGAATCGGTGGCCGCGCGCAGGCCGGCGAACCCCGTGGTGATCGGCGGCGACGTGCATTCGCACTGGGTCGCCGATCTGAGACCGGATTTCGACGACGCGCAATCGCCCGTGGTGGCGAGCGAGTTCTGCGGCACCTCGATCACCTCGCAGGGTCCGTCGCAGAAGTATGTCGAGGCGGCGCTGGCCGAAAACCCGCACCTCAAGTACGGCCGCGGCGACAAGCGCGGCTACGTGCGCGTCGACATCGGCGCGCGCGAGCTCCGCGCGGACCTGCGCGCAATGGAATCGGTGCAGACCGCGGACGCCGCCTGCAGCACGCTCGTGAGCTACATCGTCGAGGACGGCAGGCCGGGCCCGCAGAAGGCCTGAGCGCGCCGGCAAGCGCGGGGCTTCAGGCTATGCGTGATGCCGCGCAAACCGGCGTCCTGCCTGGCTCAGCGGCCGATTCACCCCAGCGCCAGCGCCATCACGCCGAAGGCGATGCAGGCTGCGCCGAGGATGCGCGGCAATCGGTCGCCCTCGCCCAGCAGCTGGCCGCCGATGAGCGCGGCGAACAGCATCGACACTTCGCGCGCCGGCGCCACGTGCGACAGCGGCGCCGTCTGCATCGCGAACAGCACCAGCACATAGCTGATCGGGCTCAGCAGCGCCACCGCGAGCGCGTATTTCCACTGCGTGCGCCACAGCGCCGCGGCGGTCGCGCGGTCGGCGAGCAGCGGCGGCACCAGCAGGGCGAGGCGCACGAAATTGCCGAAGTAGTCGACCAGGATGGGCGACATCAGCACCACCTTCACCGCGTAGCCGTCCACCACCGTGTAAGCCGCGATCAGCACGCCGGTGGCGAGGCCGTAGGCCATGCCGGCGAGCACGCGCGCCTTCTTCACCGGATCGAGCGCGGCGCGGAACAAGCCCGGCCCGCCCGCGATCAGGAACACGCCGCCCACCACCGCGGCGACGCCGAGTGCGCCCAGCAGCGTGAGGCGCTCGCCGAGCAGGAACAGCGCCACCAGCGACGAGAGCAGCGGACCCGAGCCGCGCGCGAGCGGATACACCACGGTCAGGTCCGACTTGCGATAGCCGCGCAGCAGGGTGATGTAGTAGACCACGTGCACCACGCCGCTCGCGATCACCAGCGCCCACTCCTGCACGCCCCACCGCGGCACGATATCCCATCCCAGCCACAGGCCCAGCGGCGCCCATAGCAGCATCATCAGCAGCGCGGTGAATGCGACGAAGCGCACGTCGCCGCCGGCTTTCTTGGCGGCGATGTTCCAGATCGCGTGGATCAGGCCGGCGAGGACCACCAGCGCGAGCGCGGTCGAAGTCATGCGCCGCGCCCGATGGCTGCGATGGGGGAAGCATTGTTTGTCATGTAAGCGTCGTTTTGCGCCATGATACTTGCAAGCGGCAGGCCCTGGCTCGGAACCCGTACAGGAGGCATTTTGTTACCGGATTGCAGTAGCGTATTCTTGGCGCTCCGCGGGGAGAAAGGGACAGAGACATGAGCGTGTTCGAACACAAGATTGCGATCGTGACCGGCGCTGCCTCGGGCATCGGCCGCGCCCTCGCGCGCGAGCTGGCCAGGCGCGGCGCCGAGGTGCTGCTGGCCGATGTCCAGATGGACGCCGCGCTGGGCGTCGCCGCGGAAATCACCGCCTCGGGCGGCAAGGCTGCGGCGCACTATCTAGATGTGGCCGATAGCGAGGCCGTGGAGCGCTACGTCGCGCGCGTCGCCGCCGAGAAAGGCCGCCTGGACTACATGTTCAACAACGCGGGCATCGCCATCATCGGCGAGTTCCGCGATCTTCCGGCCGCCGACTGCAAGCGCATGCTCGACATCAATGTGAATGGCGTGTTCGCCGGCACCGCCGCGGCCTACGCGGTGATGATCCGCCAGGGCGCCGGGCATATCGTCAACACCGCCAGCCTCGCCGGCCTGGTTGCGTCGCCCGGCCTCGTCGCTTACGGCGCGTCCAAGCACGCGGTGGTCGGCCTGTCGCTGTCGCTGCGCGCCGAAGCGGCCGCCTACGGCGTCAGGGTCAGCGCCGTGTGCCCGGGCTTCATCCGCACACCCCTCCTCGACAGCAAAACGGTGGGCATGCCGAAGCAGAGCAAATCGCAGGCGCGGGTGCACGAGATGGCGATGGCGCCCGAGATCTGCGCCGCGCAGGCGCTGGCCGGCGTGGCGAAGAACAAGGCGATCATTCCGATCACCGGGCATGCCAAGCTGATTTGGGCGCTGAGCCGATATGTCCCCGCGCTCGTCCATGCCGGCAGCCGGCGCATGGCCGCGCGCCTGCATCGCGAGCGCATCTCCGGGGAAAGCACATGAGCGGACCGCAATTCGACCTCGTGGTGTTCGGCGCCACGAGTTTTGTCGGCAAGCTGCTGTGCCGCTACCTGAGCGAGCGCCATGGTGCGGCGGGCGCTTTGAAATGGGCCGCCGCGGCGCGCTCGCAGGCGAAGCTCGAAGCGCTGCGCACCGAACTCGGCCCGGCGGCGGCGGGGCTCGCGCTCATTGTCGCGGACGCCGGCGACGCGGCCGCGTTGAGGGCGATGTGCAGCCGCGCGCGCGTGGTCGTCTCCACCGTCGGCCCCTACGCGCTCTACGGCGAGCCGCTGGTGAAAGAGTGCGCGCACGGCGGCACCGACTACTGCGACCTGACCGGCGAAGTGCAGTGGATACGCCGCATGATCGAGCGCTACGAAGCCGCGGCGCAGGCGAGCGGCGCGCGCATCGTGCACTGCTGCGGCTTCGACTCGATCCCTTCGGACCTCGGCGTGATGTTCCTGCAGCAGGAATCGCAGCACCGTTTCGGCACGCCCTGCAGCTGCGTGAAAATGCGCGTGAAAGCGATGCGCGGGGGCGCCTCGGGCGGCACCGTCGCAAGCCTGCTCAACGTGGTCAGGGAGGCGGCGGCGGACCCGGCGCTGCGCAAGGAACTGGCGAATCCCTACTCGCTGTGCGGCGCGGCGGCGGGCGCGGGCGTGCGCCAGCCCAGCGTGAACTCGGCCTGCTGGGACCGGGACTTCGGCGCCTGGTGCGCGCCCTTCGTGATGGCGGCGATCAACACGCGCATCGTGCACCGCTCCAATGCGCTGCAGGCCCGGCCCTGGGGCGCGGACTTCCGCTACGACGAGGCGATGCTCGCCGGGCGCGGCGCCCGCGGCCGCCTCGCCGCGCTCGGCATCAGCGCGGGGCTGGCCGGATTCATGCTCGGCGCGGCGCTGCCGCCCGCGCGCTGGCTGCTCGAGCATTTCGTGCTGCCCGCACCCGGCGAAGGGCCGAGCCCGCAGGCGCAGCGCGCCGGCTTTTTCGATCTGCGCTTCTTCGGCGCCACTGCCGACGGCCAGGTGCTGCGCGCTAAGGTCAGCGGAGACCGCGATCCGGGCTACGGCTCGACGTCGAAAATGCTGGGCGAGGCCGGCGCCTGCCTCGCGCTGGATGTGCCAAAATCCGCGCTTGCCGGCGGCTTCTGGACGCCGGCGACGGCGCTGGGCAATGCGCTGCTCGCGCGACTGCAGGCTCACGCAGGGCTGAAATTCGAGCTGCTCGAATCCTGAGCGCGGCGCATGATCTGGAAAAAAAAGAGCGGAACGATGCTGGCCTATCCGCACGAGCGCTTTTCATCCGAGTTCACGCTCACGCCCAAGGCCGTCGCCGATTTTGCGAACGCGGTCGGCGACACCAATCCGCTGCACCACGACGCCGCGTTTGCGGCGGCGAGCCCCTACGGACGGCTGATCGCGAGCGGCCCGCACACGTCGGCCCTGCTGCTCGCGCTGACCGCGTCGCATTTCTCGAAGAAGGCCTCGGTGGTCGGCCTCGAATTCCTGGTGCGCTTTCGCCGGCCGATATTCGCCGACGAGGCGATCCGGCTCGAATGGCTGGTGGTGAAGGTGACGCCGAACGCGAAACTCGGCGGCGACATCGTCGATATGCGCGGGCGCATCCTCGGCGCCGACGGCAAGACTTCGCTCGGCGCCAAGGGCCGGGTGCTGGTGCGGCCGCAGCAGGCCTAGGCGTATCCCGCACGCTGCGCGCTGCAGGGACTAAACTGCAAGCTTCAGGCAACGCGCGCAAGGAGCCGCAATGGAACTGCTCAGCGTCAGGATCGACAAGCCCGAGGCGGTCAATTTCATCCTCGGGCAGACCCACTTCATCAAGACCGTGGAAGACGTGCACGAGGCGCTGGTGGGCGCGGTGCCCGGGATCAGGTTCGGCCTGGCATTCTGCGAGGCCTCGGGCAAATGCCTGCTGCGCTGCTCCGGCACAGACGCGGCCATGCTCGAGCTCGCGCGCAGGAACGCGCTCGCGCTCGGCGCGGGCCACAGCTTCATCGTGTTCCTCGGCGAGGGCTATTTCCCGGTGAACGTGCTCAACGCGCTCAAGCTGGTGCCCGAGGTATGCCGCATATTCTGCGCCACCGCCAACCCGACCGAAGTGGTGATCGCGCAGACGCAGCAGGGGCGCGGCATCCTCGGCGTGGTCGACGGCGCTTCCCCCCTGGGCGTGGAAACCGAAGCCGACGTCGCCTGGCGCAGGGGTTTCCTTAGGCAGATCGGTTACAAGCTCTGAGCCTCGCGCGGCGGGGATGCGGACGCAAAAACGTAACATTGCGCCGCTAATCTCGTTCCGGTTGGTGCGCCGGAGATTTGCCCGCCGTGTCGGCTTGGAGCGGGGTCGCTGCGTTAAGCCAGCATGCACAGGCAGCGTCAAACGCCCCAGGACCGGCTTCCGCGCACGAGCAGGCGCACAGGCAGGCGCACGGCGCCTGGGCGTGCCAGCGCACCGACGCAGGTCCGGCTTTCAGCTATGTTCATTGAACGCCGGGGACACGCCGACCTGGAGGGACGCTGACATGCAACGATATGCTCGGAACGCCGGCGCAAGACAGCTTCCGCTGGACCTCGACGCCGATCCCGCGGCGCAGGCGGCGCGCGAGTCGGCGCTGCGCGCGGCCTATCTGCGTCTGCAGCTCTCGCTGCACCTGAGCTTCGAGCAGGTGATGTCCGATCCGGCCTATGCCATCGGCATCCGCAATCTGGCGCATGCGATGTCGCAGCGGCGCGAAGCTGCGGCGGCACGCTGATGCTCGGCCGGCTGTTTCTAGCCCTGCGTTATTACCTGCGGCTCGATTATTCCTGGCGCCTCGCCTGGCACAAGGCGGCGCGCGCGGACTGATATCCGGTTTCGTCAGGCGCCGCAGATGGCATAGACGGGCTGGCGCCTGATTTCCGCCGGCGTGGCGCCGCATTGACAGTTATCAAAACGCCCCGTTTGCATGCGCAAATAATTACCCTGCATGGCGGCACTTCTCTTGTCGCGCGGAGACCCTTATGAAAATTACCTGGAAAACAGTGGTGCCGCTGTTGGTTTGGCTGGTGATCTTCCTCGCGCCCGTACCTGAGGGGCTGAAACCCAACCAATGGCATTATTTCGCGATTTTTGCCGCGGTCATCGCCGGCCTGGTCCTGGAATCGATGCCGGTTGGCGCGGTTGGCCTGATCGGCTTGACCATCGCCGGCCTGCTCGGCTACGTCGAATCCGATCCGAACAAGTCCCTGCGCTGGGTTCTGAGCGGGTTTTCGGAAAGCACGGTCTGGCTCATCGTGGGCGCCTTCGTGTTTTCCATCGGTTATCGCAAGAGCGGCCTGGGCAAGCGCATCGCCCTGCTGCTGGTGCGGCTGCTCGGCCGGCGCACGCTCGGCCTGGGTTATGCCATCATGCTGGCGGACCTGGTCCTCGCGCCGGCGACGCCGTCGAACACCGCGCGCAGCGGCGGCACCATCTATCCGATAATCAGCAACATTCCGCGCATTTACGGTTCCGAACCCGGGCCCACGGCCGGGAAGATCGGCACGTTCGTCATGTGGACGGCCTTCGCTGCAACTGCGGTAACGAGTTCGCTGTTTCTCACTGCGCTCGCCCCGAACGCGGCGGCGCTGGCCATCGCCAAGAAGACGGTCAGCGTCGACGTAAGCTGGGTGCAGTGGTTCGCCGGTTTCGCGCCATTGGGGATCGCGCTGCTCGTCCTTGTCCCCCTGCTCAGCTATTGGATCTGCCGGCCGGAGATCAAGGCGAGCCCGGAGATCGCGAATTGGGCGGGGAATGAACTGCAGGGCATGGGCCCAATGTCGCGCAAGGAATGGATCATGTCCGCGCTGGTGCTGATAGCAATGTTTCTCTGGATCACCGGGGCCAATCCCGACATCAAGCTGCCGCTGCTCGGCTCGAATTTCATCAACCCGACCATGGTGGTGTTCGTGATCATCTCGCTGCTTCTGCTGACCGGCGTGGTGCAGTTCGACGACATCCTGACGGAGAGAAGCGCATGGGAGGTGTTCTTCTACTTCACCTCCCTGCTTACGCTCGCCTCCGGCCTGAACCAGATCGGCTTCATCAAGTGGGTCGCCGAGGGCTTCGCCAGACCCCTGGCCTCGGTTTCACCGACGATGGCGCTGATTTTGCTGGCGACGCTGTTCTTCTGGATACACTATTTCTTCTCCAGCATCACTTCGCACACCGCGGCGGTGCTGCCGGTTGTGCTTGCGGTAGGCAGCGGCGTCGCCGGCGTTCCAATGACCACGCTGACGCTGCTTTGCCTGTATTCGCTCGGACTGATGGGGGTGATTTCGCCCTACGCGACCGGTCCGGCGCCGATGTACTACGGCAGCGGATACATCGGCAAGGGCGACTTCTGGAAATTCGGGCTCATTTTCGGCGTGATCTACTTTGCCGGCCTGATCGTGATCGTGCTTCCCTGGCTGCAGTCTATGCACTGATTCCGGCGTCCGCGTGAGCTGCCTTATACGCCGTTGATGGCGTCGATGAGCTGCTGCTTGATTTCGTCAGGCGCATTGAGGAAGCGAAAGCCCGAGCAGCGCGCGCGGCTGCCGTCGTCCAGCGTCACCAGTTCCGAATAGCGCACTTCCAGGTCGACCGTGACTTCGCCGGCGCCGGGAATGACGATGCGGCTGCCCGCGAGCACCGTGCCCGGCTCGATCATCACATCCGGCGGATAGATCAGGACGCTGAGCCCGCCCAGGCTGACATCGCGGATGTGCGCGTCGAACGGCGCGAAGCCGCCGGCGTCGGCGACGCAGCGCAGCATGAGCTCCGTGGACGCGCTGTAGCGCTCGTCCTGGCGGCGCTGCTGCACCGACAGCACTTCGGGATAGCGCAGGCGCACTGCCGCGGCGCCTTCGTGCTCGACCGCGCTCGGCTCGACGCCGACAAATTCGATATGCCAGTCCTGCGGCTCCGCCACCAGGGTCGCGCGCGAGAGCGCCAGCAGTCGTGCATTGAGCGCCGCGTCGGCGGCTGCGGCAATGACGATGTAGTCGCCGACCGCATCGGCGGCGAGCAGTTGCGTGCTCACCATGCCCTGCCCCTCGGGCAGCTCCACGCTGAGGCTCTGGCGCCGCCCCGCGAGCGCCTCGAGCACCGGCGCGATCTTGCTGCGCGAGCGCAGCAGCAGGCTGGAGTGATCGGTTTTTTCGGGGTTCGGCGGCATGAGCGTGGCGGCAACGCGCCGGCGGTTTCAATGATCGTCCGCCGGACATTCCGACATTGTATTCCCTTCGCGGCCATCTGCCACAGCGCCGGTGCTGCGGTGTTTGCGTCAGCGCCTAGGCAGCAAGCTTCGGATAGTCGGTATAGCCCTTGGCGCCGGGCGTGTAAAAGGTCGATGCGTCCGGCGCGTTGAGCGCGGCATTCGCGCGCATGCGCTCCACCAGGTCCGGGTTGGCGAGGAACGGCCGGCCGAAGGCGACGAGGTCGGCGCGCTTTTCGACAAGCGCAGCCTCGGCGCTGGCCGCAGTGTAGCCGCCTGAGGCGATGAACAGACCGGAGAAGGCGCTGCGCAGCCTGGCCTTGAACCCGGCCGGTACTTCCGGCGCGCCCATCGCCGAATGATCGACCAGATGCAGGTAGAGCAGGCCGATGCCCGAGAGCGCCTGCGCGAGCGCGAGGTATTGCGCCTCCATTTCAGGGAACGCGCCGGTGCTGTTGAACACACCATAGGGCGAGACGCGCATGCCGACGCGCCCGGCGCCGATCGCGGCCGCGGTCGCGCGCGCGACCTCGAGCGCGAAACGGTTGCGCCCGGCGATGCTGCCGCCGTAGCCGTCCGTGCGCTTGTTCACGTTCGCATTGAGGAACTGCTCGATCAGGTAGCCATTGGCCGCATGCAATTCGACGCCGTCGAATCCGGCCTCGATCGCAAGCCGCGCGGCGTGCGCGTATTCGCCGACCGCACGGGCGATATCGGCCTCGGTCATCGCGCGCGGGACGCTGTGCGGCTGCATCCCCTTGGCGTCGGTGTACATCTCGCCCGGGCAGGCTTCGGCCACGGGCCCGAGGACTTCGGCGCGCGCGGGCAGGTTGGCCGCGTTGGTCACGCGGCCGGTATGCATGAACTGCACGAAAATCCTTGCGCCCTTGGCGTGGACGGCATCGGTCACGGCCTTCCAGCCGCGCAGCTGCGCATCGTTGAACAGGCCCGGAATGCGCGGATAGCCCAGGCCGTTGGGCGAGGGAGACGTGCCTTCGGTGATGATCAGGCCTGCCCCGGCGCGCTGGCCGTAATACTCGGCCATGAGCGCGTTGGGGGTGTTGGCCTCGATCGCGCGGTTGCGCGTCATCGGCGCCATGGCGATGCGGTTTTTGAGCTGCAGCGAGCCTGCGGCGAAGGGTTCGAAAAGCATGGCTGTCCTTTTTTGTTTATTTCGGCGGAAGCCATGGTAATGGGGGCGAAGCGCCGGATTGCAAGGCCGGCGCCTGCGCGGGCGCGATCCGTCAAGCGTAGGCGGGCGGCGGCGTGAAGGCGTAATACTCGCGCTCGATCAGCTGCGCGAAGCGGATGGTGGACAGATCGCCGTACTGGGGACCGACGATCTGCACGCTCAGCGGCAGGCCTTCGGGCGAGAGCCCGATCGGCGCGGCGGTGCCGGGCAGGTAGCACATGCCGGCCATGCCGGCCCACCACATCTGCGTGGTCGCCGGTTGCGGCTTGCCATTGACGCTGATCATGCGCTCCCAGCGCTCGCCCGGCATCGAATGCGGGAATGCCGCGCTCGCCGCGTTCGGGCACAGCAGCACGTCCCAGTCGCGGAAGAATTCGGCCCAGGCGAGGCGCATCTGGTGGCGGCGGTTGGACGCAGCGAGCCAGTCTTTGTGCGGCTGGGTGTTGGCGCGCAGCATCTGCGCGTAGTAACCGTCTTCTTCGGCGCCGAGCTTGTCCCGCGCCTCGAGCATGGCGGCGAACGCCTCCGGCGTCAGCCGGCCCGAGGTTGCGCCGCGCAGCAACTGGATGAACACGCGGTGCGCTTCGCCCAGATCGAAGGCGGGCCGCGCGCGCTCGGACACCTTGGCGCCGCGGCTGGCGAGGAACTGCGCCAGCCTGCGGATGGCGTGGCGCACGCTCGAGTCGGTCTCGGCGGTCGGGTGCGATTCGAGCACCGCCACGCGCCAGCCGCGCAGGCTCTTGCGCTGCGGCTTGGGCAGCGCGAGCTTCCAGCCCGCGCCGTCGATCGCATCGGGCCCGGCCATGATGTTGAACGCGAGCTCGAGGTCGGCGGCGCTGCGCGCGAGCGGCCCGATCGCGGAGATGTCCGCCGGATGCGCGCTGCCCGGCAGCGCGTGCCCGGCCATCGAGCACACGCCCCAGGTCGGCTTGTGGCCGTACACGCCGCAGTAGTGCGCCGGATTGCGGATCGAGCCGCCGATGTCGCTGCCGGCTTCCAGGCCGGTGAGCCCCGCCGCGAGCGCGGCCGCGGAGCCGCCCGAGGAGCCGCCGGGCGTGCGCTCATGATTCCACGGATTCACCGTCTTGCCGTACACCGGGTTGACCGTCTCCCAGTCCGCCAGCAGTGTCGGCACGTTCGACTTGCCGAACACGTTGCCGCCGGCCTGGCGCAGGCGCTCCACCGCGAGCGCATCGTTGCGCACCGGCGTGTTGCAATACTCGGCCAGGCCCCAGGTGGTGGGCAGCCCGGCCACGTCGAAGGATTCCTTCACCGTCAGCGGCAGGCCCGCGAGCGCGCCGCGTTTGGCGCCCTTGCGGTCGAAGGCACGGGCGCGCTTGCGCGCCGCGTCCAGGTCCAGCACCGGCAGCGCATTGAGCGTGTCGTCGTGGCGCTCGATGCGCGCGGCGTAGTGATCGAGCAGTTCGCGCGCGCCGATCTTGCCCGAGCGCAGCGCGCGAATGAGTTTGGTCGCGGGCCAGAATGCGATATCCATGTCGAGGCTACTCCTGTGCGCGGGAATGGAAATGGCGGGATAGCGGACGATAGTACCGAAGGCGCCGCGTATCGCGCAAGCGCGCTGCCGGTGCGCTTATGCGGGCGCGCGTCCGAGGCGCTGCTCGATCTGCGCGCGCCACTCCGGCGACAGTTCCGGCACTTCGAGCGCGCGCTCGAGGATGCGCGCCGCATCCGCGCCGCCGCGCCGCATCCACGCTTCGAACAGGGGCTTCACCGCCACCCCGCGCCGGCCGCGCGCGACCAGCTCGACCGCGTCGCCGGCTTCGATCACGCCTTCGCGCAGCACGCTGAGATAGCAGCCGGTGAGCGCCGCCTGCGAAAACATGCGCGGCATGTGCTCGTCGCCGAAGCGGATGCCGAGCTTGTAGCAGGGCACGCGCGGCTGGCTCACGGCGAACAGCGCGCTGCCGATCTGCAGCCGGTCGCCGATGCAGCGCTCGGTTTCGTCCAGGCCGGCGATGCTGAGGTTCTCGCCGAACTGGCCCCAGCCCATGTCGTCCCGGCCGAGCGCCTCGCGCCAGTAGGCGTAGTGATCGGTGGAATAGGCGTACACCGCCTTGTGCAGGCCGCCGTGGTTTTCCAGGTCGGCCTGGCCGTCGCCTTCGAGATTGTAGCTGCCGACGCGCACCGGCCCGCTGACCGGCCGCTTGAAAATGCCGGTCTTTACCGGGTTCTGGCCGTATTGCACCTCCGCCGGCAGGGCGACATTCACCGAAATCAGCTTCATGGGCATCGCCCAGTCTAGCAGGGTGCCGAAAAACGGGCTCCGCGCGCGCCGGCGGCTCAGCGGACCGAGGAATTGTCAGCGGCCTGTTTTGCCTGTTGTTGCGGCGCCGGGCCCGGCTGCTTCTGCAGTCGCAGCTTGTCGATGTAGTCCTGCGACTTGCCCGAAAGCCGCAGTCGCTGCTCGTAGGGCAGCGCCGTATCGTCGATTACACGCTCGCCGATGGTCGCGACTACGCGCGGGCCGCGAACCTGCTCGCCGCGGCTGTACCAGGGCGGCGGGATATTGGAGAACCGCCTCTGGCCGCTCGCCAGGTCGCGCCACGAATACACTTGCGCGATCGCGGTCGCGGCAGCCAGGGTAAGGACGAGCGCCAGGCCGAAGCGGATGCTGTAGCGGTTTTTCAAAGTTTTTTCCGTCTGCGAGGTATTAACGCTCGAACTGCGCTTAAAATGCGCTGCGCATTCTAAGCTTTCGCGCGTCCGCCCAACTTTGGAAAAATTCACGATTTTGCAATTCTTTACAATCCTGTTCGCGGCCTGCCGAGCGCGCGCCAGAACTGCGATTCCTTGCGTACTGCTTCCCACCATTGTTCGGGTGTCATGGCGATCTCCCTGCTGACGCGCTTAATGTTGTTATCGGCGCGCGCCGGCCGATGCTTGAGCCCTGTCGCCCGGCCGGGGCAGGTCGGCGCGCATGCAGCCTGAGCTGGAATCGCCGCAGAGCCGCGCGCGCGCTGCTGAAGGAAGTGTTCGGCTATGCCGCGTTCCGCGGCCCGCAGGAGGAGATCGTGCGCCACGTCGCCGGCGGCGGCGACTGCCTGGTGCTGATGCCCACCGGCGGGGGCAAGTCCCTGTGCTACCAGATTCCGGCGCTGCTGCGGCCGGGCACCGCCATCGTGATCTCGCCGCTGATCGCGCTGATGCAGGACCAGGTGGCGGCGCTGCGCGAGGCCGGCGTCAGGGCGGCGTTCCTGAATTCCTCGCTGTCGGCCGCCGATGCAGCTGCGGTCGAGCGCGGCCTGAGCGATGGCGACTACGATCTGCTCTACGTCGCGCCCGAGCGCGCGCTGATGCCGCGCTTCCTCGAGCAGCTCGGGCAGCTGCATGCGCGCGGGCGCGTTGCGCTGTTCGCCATCGACGAGGCGCACTGCGTGTCGCAGTGGGGCCACGACTTCCGCCCGGAATACATCCAGCTCGCGCAGCTGCACCAGCGCTTCCCCGAGGTGCCGCGCATCGCGCTCACCGCCACTGCCGACCGGACCACGCGCGGGGAAATCGTGCAGCGCCTCGCGCTCGAGGGCGCGCGCACCTTCGTCTCCAGCTTCGACCGGCCCAACATCCGCTACCGCATCGTGGAGAAGGCCAACGCGCGCGCGCAGCTGCTCGGCTTCCTGCGCGCCGAGCATGCAGGCGAGGCCGGCATCGTCTACTGCATGTCGCGCAAGAAGGTGGAGGAGACGGCGTCCTGGCTGGCGCAGCAGGGTGTCGCGGCGCTGCCCTATCACGCCGGCATGGACGCGGGCACGCGCGCCCTGCACCAGGCGCGCTTCCAGCGCGAAGAGGGCATCGTGATGGTGGCGACCATCGCTTTCGGCATGGGCATAGACAAGCCCGATGTGCGCTTCGTCGCGCACCTGGACCTGCCCAAGAGCATAGAGGGCTATTACCAGGAGACCGGCCGCGCCGGCCGCGACGGGCTGCCCGCCGACGCGTGGATGGCCTACGGCCTGGGCGACGTGGTCAACCAGCGGCGCATGATCGAGGCCTCCACCGCCGAAGCGCAGTTCAAGCGCATCGCCGCGGCCAAGCTCGATGCGCTGCTCGGCCTGTGCGAAGCGAGCAGCTGTCGCCGCGTGCGCCTGCTCGCCTATTTCGACGAGCCATCGAAGCCCTGCGGCAACTGCGATGTCTGCCTAGCGCCGCCGCAGGTCTGGGACGGCACGCTGGCGGCGCAGAAGGCGCTGTCCTGCGTCTACCGTACCGGCCAGCGCTTCGGCGCGGTGCACCTGGTCGACGTGCTGCTGGGCAAGGAGACCGAGCGCGTGCTGCAGTGGAACCACCAGGAACTCAGCACCTTCGGCATCGGCAAGGAACTGGACGAGAAGGCCTGGCGCGCGGTGTTCCGCCAGCTGGTGGCGCAAGGCCTGCTCGCGGTGGACCATGCCGGCCACGGCTCGCTGCTGCTCGCCGGGGAAAGCCGTGCGGTGCTCGCCGGTGCGCAGACGGTGCAACTGCGCCAGCTGCAATCGGCAAAGGCGAAGGCGGCACCGAAGCGCTCGACCGGGTTTTCGATTGGAACCGCCGCCGGGCTGGATGGCGCAGCCGAGGCGGTGTGGCAGCGCCTGCGTGCCTGGCGCGCAGGCGTGGCGAAGGAGCACGGCGTGCCCGCCTACGTGGTGTTCCACGATGCGACGCTGGCCGAGCTCGCGCGCTTGCGCCCGCAGAGCGCGGCCGAACTCGGCCGCATCTCCGGCGTGGGCGCGCGCAAGCTCGAGCGCTACGGCGCTGCGCTGCTGGAGTTGCTGGCGAACTGACGCAGCATGAATTACAGCGCGAGCAGCATCACCACCCCGGCCACGGTCAGTGCCGCGCCCAGCGCCACGCGCGGCGGCACGCGCTCGTGGCGCAGGAAGGCGAGGCTCAGCGCGAGCGTGAACAGCGGATAGGTGGCGACGATGGGCGAGACCAGCGCCACCTTGCCCTTGCCCAGCGCGGCGTACATCAGGAACAGGCTTGCGCCGTTGAACATGCCGGTGGCGATGAACCAGGGCACGGCGCGCCGGTCGGCCGGCGCGCGCCCGCCGCGCAGGCGCGTCACCGTCAGGATCACCGCGGCGGACATGGTGTAGCCGATCAGCCCGGCCGCGTAGGGACTGTCCCACAGCGCCAGCCCGGCCTTGGTCAGCACCTGCGCCACGGCGCGCAGCGCCGCTGCCGCGAACGGCAACGCCAGCGCCCACAGCGGCCAGCTGCGCGCGAGCGCGCCGCCGCTCCAGGTGAGCGCGAGCATGCCCAGCACGATCGTGGCGGTGCCGAGCACATTGCCCGCGCTCAGGCCCTCGCCGAGGAACAGGATCGCGCCGCACAGCGCGAACAGCGGCGTGGTGCAGGACACGGCGCTGGTGATGGTCGGCCCCATGCGCTGGTTGCCGCTATAGGTGAGCAGCGTCACCGCCGCCGGAAAGAACAGGCCGACCAGCGCGAACACGCCGGCGGCGGCGAGGCTGAATCCGCGGGTGTCTAGCATGAACGGCGCGAGGCACCAGAACACCAGCGTCGACGAGGGCACGCCGATCGCGGCGCCCGCAGCGACCGAGGCATAGCGCAGGCCCTGGCGCGTGCTGATCATGCCGGCGCCCAGTCCGGCGGCGGCGCCAAACGCCCAGAGTGCGGATTCGAGCATGCCCGTTTGTACCATCCCGGCGCGGCCCTGCAAATCGAATTCTGTGACGGGGCGGCGCCGCGGCGCGCCTAGAGGGTGACGACGGCAAGGCCGAAGCCGATGAATATCGCCAGGCGCGCGAGCGTGGCCCAGATCTGGCGCTCGGTGTTGTTCGAACAGCGCCAGGCGAGGCGCAGCCAGCCGAAGAAGAACAGCAGCTTGAGGATGTCCAGCGCATCGCCGGCGGCGTCATGATTGGCCTGGCGCAAGTCCTCGGCCATCAGCGTCAGCGCGACTGCGAGCAGCGCCATCGGGATACCCGTCTGCCACCACACCTTCCACAGTCTTTCCTCGCCGCGGGAGGCGCGCTGCAAGAAGCTCATCGGATGCGGTTCCATGCGGTGTGCAATTGTAGCCGCAAGGCGCAGGCTTGAGCTGCCGGCGCCGGCGCAGCTAATGCCGGTGGCGGTGATGCAGGTCGGGCAGGTGCGGGTGGCCCGCCGAAGCCTTGAACGGCAGGTGCTCCAGCACCTCCTCGTCGGACTTCGGTGTATAGGGGGCGGCCTGCGCCGGGGCGCCGGCGAGGCAGAGAATCAGGGCCAGGAACTGGATGAGCAGGCGGCGCATGTCTGAACGATGCATAGGGGCGGTGCCGGCCTAGGCCAAGCCTGTCGCGAAGGGCGCAAAGTATAGCATTGATTGTTTTGCCCTTTTTCTATATGATGCGCCCCGGACCGGGATCGTTGTGGGCGTGTCAACGCCTTGGCGCCTCGGCCGTTACTAGCGTTTCCGGCATGGTGGATAACACTGCTGTGCTTACACCGCGTTATCAACGTCGACTCCTCATGATGGGGCGATGGGCAGAGGCGGGAAAAAGCGTGCCGGCAATTTAAATTCATTAATGAGGAGTCAAAATGAGCAAGCTTCTGTCGATTCTGGTTGCCGCTGTATTCGCCGTCTCCACCAGCGCCGCGTTCGCCGCGTCGCATGTGAAAGCCGCTGACGAGAAGAAAGAAGAAATGAAAAAAGAAGAAAAAACCGAAATGAAGAAGGAAGAAAAGGCCGCTCCGAAGAAAGAAAAGAAAGCCAAGAAAGCCAAGGCCGAGAAGAAGGAAGAAATGAAGAAGTAAGTTCTCTTCTTCACGATGAAAGGGCAGGGTTATCCCTGCCCTTTTTTATTTGCGGGACCGCCTGCGCAAAAGGCTCGGCCAGGCGGCTCGAATGCTCCTGCGTCGCGGCGTGCAGTTCGACTACGGCGCGCACCGAAATTTGCTAGAGTCGCTCGCCATGAGCGTCAATCTCGCCCAGCTGCTGGTGCGCAGCGCGCATGCCTGGCCGGACCTGCCCGCGCTCGCGCTGGGCGAACAAGGCGTCTGCAGCTACGCCGAACTCGCCGCGCGCGTGGCGCGCCTCGCCGCCGGACTGGCGCGGCGCTGCGCCCCCGGCGCGCGCGTCGCGCTGGTGATGAAGAATTGCCCGCAGTACGTCGAGCTGCTGTTCGGCTGCTGGCACGCCGGCCTGTGCGCGGTGCCGGTCAACGCCAAGCTGCATCCGCGCGAGCTCGAATTCATCCTCGATGACAGCGGCGCGCGCCTGTGCTTCGCCACGGCCGAACTGTATGGCGCGGTGGCGCCGCTCGCGGCGAGCGTGGCCGGCCTCGAGGAAGTCATCGATGCCGACGGCCCGCTCTATGCCGCGCTCTGCGGCGGCGCGCCCATGGCCGTGGCCGCGCGCGAGGCGCAGGACCCCGCCTGGCTGTTCTACACCAGCGGCACCACCGGGCGCCCCAAGGGTGTGACGCTGACGCAGAAGAACGTGATGGCCGCGATCCTCAATTATTTCTCCGACGTCGATGCGATCGCGCCCGGCGACGCGATCATCCATGCGGCGCCGATGTCGCACGGTTCCGGCTTCTACATCCTGCCGCATGTCGCGCGCGCGGGCTTGAACGTGGTGCCCGAATCGGGCGGCTTCGACGCGCCCGAGATCTATGCGCTGCTGCGCGCGCACCGCGGCGTCACCATGTTCGCCGCGCCCACCATGGTGAAGCGCCTGGTCGATCATCCGGCCGATGCCGATACCGCGAACCTCAAGACCATCGTCTACGGCGGCGGGCCGATGTACGTGGCCGACTGCAAGGCGGCGCTGGCGCGCTTCGGCTACAAGCTCGCGCAGATCTACGGCCAGGGCGAATCGCCCATGACCATCACCGCCATGGGCAAGGCCATCCACGCCGACACCGGCCATCCGCGCTACGAACAGCGCCTGGCCTCGGTCGGCCAGGCCTTCACCGGCCTGGAAGTGCTGGTCGCCGACGGACAGGACCGGCCGCTGCCCACGGGCGGGGTCGGCGAAATCCTGGTGCGCGGCGATCCCGTGATGGCGGGCTACTGGAACAATCCCGCAGCCAGCGCCGAGACCCTGCGCGGCGGCTGGCTGCACACCGGCGACGTCGGCAGCCTGGACCAGGACGGCTTCCTCACGCTGATGGACCGCAGCAAGGACGTGATCATCTCCGGCGGCTCCAACATCTACCCGCGCGAAGTCGAGGAAGTGCTGCTGCGCCACCCGCTCGTGAGCGAGGTGTCGGTGGTCGGGCAAAAGCACCCGGAGTGGGGCGAAGTCGTGGTCGCCTTCGTCGTCCCGCGCGGCAGCGCACCGGACAGCGCAGAGCTCGACGCCCTGTGCCTGGACCACATCGCGCGCTTCAAGCGCCCCAAGGCCTACCGCTACGTCGAGGCGCTGCCCAAGAACAGCACCGGCAAGGTGCTCAAGACCGAGCTGCGCAAGCTGCTCTAGCCGGTGCGCGCCGCAGTGCGGCGCGCGTCCGGTGGCGCGGCAGCGGCGCCGCGCATCGCGAGGAAACTCATCCGACCTGGGCAGTCACATTCGCCATTCCGGCCCAGGTGTCGAGCGCCTTGCCGGTTTCCAGCAGCGATTTCAGGCTGGAGAGCACGCGCGGCCAACCCATCGAAATCTTGCCCGCCATGACCGAGCCGACCCGGAGATTTCCGTGGATGACGTTCAGGCGCACCATGTCTTCCACGGGCTCGAGTTCGAAGGTGACCCGGGACGGATCGGATCTGTCGGCCGCGTCGGCGGGGTCGGCCCAGGTGATCACCAGGCGCCTGGGCGGATCGCTTTCCAGCACCTCGCCCGCCACCGTGCACTGGTTGTCGCCGGCATTGTGCTGCCAGCGCGAGCCCTTCTTCCAGTCGGAGACGAGGCCCTGGGTCCAGTACTGGCGGGTGAACTCCGGATTGGTGATGGCGTTCCACAGCTTCTGCGGCGTGGTCTTGATGTAGGTCGTATAAACGAATTCGGTCTTAGTCATGCTCGTTCTCCTGTAAGGCCTGTTTAAGATTGTGCAGCGCCTCCAGCCGGCCCTGTTCGAACTTGCCGATCCAGCGCATGTAGATCTCGTTGATCGGCACCGGATTGAGGTAGTGCAGCTTCTCGCGCCCGCGCCACACGGTAACGACGAGGTTCGCGGCTTCCAGCAAAACCAGATGCTTGGTTACAGCCTGACGGCTCATTGCGTGCTTCTCGCACAGCTCGCCCAGCGTCTGCCCGTTCTTCTGGTGCAGCCGGTCGAGCAATTTGCGGCGGCTGGAGTCAGCGAGCGCCTTGAACACCTTGCTTTCGTCAGTCGCCATGGCCGCAGTATATGCAACCAAACGGTTGCATGTCAAGCGGTATTTATCTGAGCGTTGAAGGCCGCTCTTATCGGTGCGCTGGATGCCGTCCGGCGCTGAATGAAAAACCGGCGGCGCTATTGCTAGGCCACCGGCTGAAATGTGGGGTTCAGGGGAGGAGGCGAAAGAACCCCACGAGCCCATGCTACCTGCCGCTTGCCGCATATGCTGTGACCTAGGTTACATACGCGCGCGCCGATGTCGACATCAACGAAGCGCCGGCGCGCGACTCGCCCGGCAACACCCTGCTAGACTGCATCTGTGCGGGCCGGCGGCGCCGCCGATCGCGCCCGCGCCAAGTTGACGTTAACGTAAACGTCACCTAAACTGCCGATTCGCAGAAATCCGCAATGAGGTTGCCATGACCGACCTGTCCGTCAGCTCCAATCTGACCATCTACAAGCCCCGGCACAAGGTGCGCTTCGTCACCGCGGCGTCCCTGTTCGACGGCCACGACGCCTCGATCAACATCATGCGCCGCATCCTGCAGGGCACCGGCTGCGAGGTGATCCACCTCGGCCACAACCGCTCGGTCGAGGAGGTGGTGACCGCGGCGCTGCAGGAGGACGTGCAGGGCGTGGCGATCAGCTCCTACCAGGGCGGCCATGTCGAATACTTCAAGTACATGCTCGACCTCTTGCGCGAGCGCGGCGGCGCCGACATCAAGGTGTTCGGCGGCGGCGGCGGCGTGATCGTGCCCGAGGAGATCGAGGAACTGCATGCCTACGGCGTGGCGCGCATCTATTCGCCCGAGGACGGCCAGCGCATGGGCCTGCAGGGCATGATCAACGACATGGTGATGCGCTGCGACGTCGAGCTGCCGCACTTCGCCAGGCGCGAGCTCGACGAGGTCAAGAAAGGCGACCGGCGCAAGCTCGCGCAGCTCATCACGGCCCTCGAGAACAAGTCTGCCGATGCGAAGCTGCGCGAGGCAGTGATCAAGGATGCCGAAGAACTGGACATCCCGACCCTGGGCATCACCGGCACCGGCGGCTCGGGCAAGTCCTCGCTCACCGACGAGCTGATCCGGCGCTTCCGCCTCGACCAGGAAGACAAGCTCAACATCGCCGTGGTCGCGGTCGACCCCTCGCGCAGGAAGTCGGGCGGCGCGCTGCTGGGCGACCGCATCCGCATGAACGCGATCAACGGCAGCCATATCTTCATGCGCTCGCTCGCCACGCGCGCCGCGGGCTCGGAGATCTCCGCGGCGCTGCCCGAGGTGCTCGCCGCGTGCAAGCTCGCCGGCTTCGATCTGATCGTGGTCGAGACCTCCGGCATCGGGCAGGGCGACGCGGCGATCGTGCCGCTGGTGGACGTGTCGCTCTACGTGATGACGCCCGAATTCGGCGCCGCGAGCCAGCTCGAGAAAATCGACATGCTCGATTTCGCCGATTTCGTCGCCATCAACAAATACGACCGCAAGGGCGGCGCCGACGCGCTGCGCGACGTGAGGAAGCAATACCAAAGGAACAGCGACGCGTTCAAGTTCCCGCCCGAGACCATGCCGGTGTTCGGCACCATCGCCGCGCGTTTCAACGACGACGGCGTCACCGCGCTGTACCAGCACCTCGTGCCGCGCCTCGCCGAGCACGGCCTCAAGGCCAAGCCGGGCAAGCTGCCCAAGGTCGCGGTGCGCGCCTCCAGCAGCCAGGCCGTGGTGGTGCCGCCGCAGCGCGCGCGCTACCTCGCCGAGATCGCCGAATGCGTGCGCGGCTACCACAAGTTCGCGGGCGAGCAGGCGAAGCTCGCGCGCGAGCGCCAGCAGCTGCGCGAGAGCGCGCGCATGCTGCACGAGGACGACCCGGGGCGCGACGGCGCCAAGAACACGGTGGAAAAGCTCGCCGAAACGCGCGACGCCAGGCTCGACGCGCGCGCGAAGAAGCTGCTCGACATGTGGCCGCAGATGCAGGCCGCCTACGCGGGCGACGAATACGTGGTCAAGATCCGCGGCAAGGAAATGCGCACCCGGCTCACCTCCAGGTCGCTCTCCGGCACCACCGTGCGCAAGGTGGTGCTGCCGCGCTACGAGGATCACGGCGAGCTGCTCAAATGGCTCTTGCTCGAAAACGTGCCCGGGTCGTTTCCCTTCACCGCCGGCGTGTTCGCGTTCAAGCGCGAGAACGAGGACCCGACGCGCATGTTCGCGGGCGAGGGCGACGCCTTCCGCACCAACCGCCGCTTCAAGAAAGTGTCCGAGGGCATGCCGGCGAAGCGCCTCTCCACCGCCTTCGACAGCGTAACCCTCTACGGCTTCGAGCCGGACGAGCGCCCCGACATCTACGGCAAGGTCGGCAACTCGGGCGTGTCGATCGCGACGCTGGACGACATGAAGGTGCTCTACGACGGGTTCGATCTGTGCAGCCCCAACACCTCGGTGTCGATGACCATCAACGGCCCGGCGCCGACCATGCTGGCGATGTTCCTCAACACCGCGATCGACCAGCAGGTGGAGAAATTCCGCGCCGACAACGGCCGCGAGCCGACCGAGGACGAATACGCCAAGATCAAGGCGTGGACCCTGTCGACCGTGCGCGGCACGGTGCAGGCCGACATCCTCAAGGAAGACCAGGGGCAGAACACCTGCATTTTCTCGACCGAGTTCTCATTGAAGGTGATGGGCGACATCCAGGAATACTTCGTCCACCACAACGTGAAGAACTTCTACTCGGTGTCGATCTCGGGCTACCACATCGCCGAGGCCGGGGCGAACCCGATCAGCCAGCTCGCGTTCACGCTGTCGAACGGCTTCACCTTCGTCGAGGCCTACCTCGCGCGCGGCATGCACATCGACGACTTCGCCGGCAACCTGTCGTTCTTCTTCAGCTATGGCATGGACCCGGAATACACCGTCATCGGCCGCGTCGCGCGGCGCATCTGGGCGGTGGCGATGAAAAACCGCTACGGCGCGAACGAGCGCTCGCAAAAGCTCAAGTACCACTCGCAGACCAGCGGGCGTTCGCTGCACGCGCAGGAGATTTCCTTCAACGACATCCGCACCACGCTGCAGGCGCTGATCTCGACCTACGACAACACCAACAGCCTGCATACGAATGCTTACGACGAGGCCATCACCACGCCCACCGAGGAATCAGTGCGCCGCGCGATGGCGATCCAGCTCATCATTAACCGCGAGTGGGGCCTGGCGAAGAACGAGAACCCGAACCAGGGCGCGTTCATCATCGACGAGCTCACCGACCTCGTCGAAGAGGCGGTGCTGAAGGAGTTCGAGGCGATCAGCGAGCGCGGCGGGGTTTTGGGCGCGATGGAGACCGGCTACCAGCGCGGCAAGATCCAGGAAGAGTCGATGTACTACGAGCACAAGAAGCACGACGGCTCCTACCCCATCGTCGGCGTCAACACCTTCCGCGACCCGCACGCGGGCGAAGTGCCGCAGCGCATCGAGCTGATCCGCTCGACCGAAGAGGAAAAGCAGAGCCAGCTCAAACGCCTGCGCGAGTTCAAGGCGCGGCACAAGGACGAGTCCGGCCCGATGCTCGCGCGCCTGCAGCAGGCGGTGATCGACAATCAGAACGTGTTCGAGGTGCTGGTGGACGCGGTGCGCTGCTGCTCGCTCGGGCAGATTACGAATGCGCTGTTTGAGGTGGGGGGGCAGTATCGGAGGAGTATGTAGGGTCGCGGTTTTACTTCTATTTGGACCGAGCAGAAGACTCACAAGCCGAAGGTTCCAGTTTCGAGTCATAGTCGGACCATCTGGGTGCAAAATTGGGTACTAACGCAGCCTTGAACGGACATATTTGAGGCTCCACGCCAATTGCCATTGGCTCCCCCGAGAGAGTAGCCTTGTGTCCGTAGGCTCCCGTTATGCAAACGGGGACCAAAAACATATCGGGCGTTTCTAGGGAGAGCACCCTTTGAGCCAAGATCTAGAGGAAAAGCAAAGGTTGCGGCTTGATTTTCTCAAGGTTATTTACAACTTAAGTGGCGGTGACACGACTAAATGGATCAATGGCGCGGAGGTGAAACAAAGGCTCGGAATTACCAATGACGTGGCTCTTAAAGAGCCGGCCAATTACTTAGACGCGCAGGGATTGATCAAGATCGAGAGAAGAATTAGTGGTGGCCTCCCCGCGCTGATGCGAATTACTCACATCGGAGTAGTCAAAATTGAAGACGCACTTTCCGAGCAGAAAACGCCCACCCGGTCACCGGTTGTTCCAGCCGTGACCGATCCAGCACCGCATATCGTACGTCCGACCATACAGTTGTTCATCAGCCACGCATCCGATGACATTGAGCTTGCAAGGAACGTGGTTATCTTGGTCAGCACCGCATTAAACTTGGCGGCCTCAACAATTAGGTGCACAAGTGTAGACGGATATCGCCTCCCCGCGGGGGCCAATACAAACGAGCAATTGCGACAAGAAGTGCATGATTCCGTAGCTTTCATAGGGATTGTGTCCCAAGCAAGCATTCGCTCCACGTATGTGCTTTTCGAGCTTGGAGCGCGATGGGGCGCTGGAAAGAACCTCATACCCCTCTTGGCACATGGAGTATCAACGACCAGTCTTGGTGGGCCTCTTTCCGGATTGAACGCTCTGCGCGCGGACAGCAGCGCCCAGGTACACCAACTCGTCGACGACCTGGCCCGGCAGTTGTCGGTCAGGCCGCAAAGCGCGGCCGTCTTCGATCGTGCCCTTCAAGCCGTCGTAGGGAATTCCGCCGCTAGCTCGTCAACTGCTCCAATACCGCAAGCCGACCGCCATTCAGTAGCGGCAGTGGACGGCTCTCCGGTGAAACTAGAGGTGCGCAAAAACCACACAGCGGTGGACGACCTCTCCGGCGCAAGCGTTTCCCTCTTAAATGTGCTCGCGGATCACACCGTCAATATGATGTTCAACCCCCCGGCAGGAGAGACACAGTCCATTACTAAAGCAACAGCCGGATACGTCTTGAGATTCGCGTCCCGCGGCACAATGTATCGGATGCTTCTCACCAGTGTTGACTACGGGAAGGACCTAGTAACTATCGAGATTCGAAAGGACTTCCCCTCCGCGTAGCTACCCGCGCAAACCTTCAGAGCTAAGATCGCTCACGCCTCCACCTAGCGCGTAGTGATAACGCAGCACTATTGGTAGTCCTATGTATCAGCACTTTTCCCAACTACGTATAGACGTGGCACGTTGCTGGTCGCTTGTGGAGATCACGAATGCGCACTTTGAGGCGAGAGGTAGTATCGGCGCAGCACATAGTTCATCTATACAACGCCCCGACTAGGTGCACGCTCAAGTCTTGCCTAATTCATCAGCAAGCTTTGACCACGCGACTACTTTAACGTGGTGCTTCCGAATTCCAGACGGCAACACCTTTGGCCGTTGATCGCCCTTGTGCACTGCAAGCACTTGCTTTCCACGCCGCACACTCTCTTCAATCTCCCAATTGACCCATGCACTCTTTGCTGTATCGTTAGATACATAAACCACGGTAACGGAACACTGAGATATGCGTTCGCCTATCCTTTGCTTTATGTAATCAGCCCTTGAGCTGTTGAAAGGTTCTCGTACAGACCAATCGTTAAATTCTATATCAGAATTTTCATTTTTCGCCTGTCCGCGCAACAAATTGACCTCGTCGATATCTTCGTATGCAAAGCTCAAAAACACATTGCGCTTTGTCGTGTCCTCGGACCTTCGCAATTCCTCTCGAGCTTTGTCAACAAGAGAGCTGACATCCCCTAATGTAGACCTACGGCTTCCGCCCCCACCGCCCATGATTACACCTCGGTTCCGATATATTCACGACATGCAACACACTTGCCACATGGAGTTTTTGTGCCAGCATGACAAGAGTACGTTCCTCGTATTCCCGCGACCTTTGCAGCTTTAACAACATCTGCTTTCGAAAAGCCTTTTAGGGGCGTAATTACTTTCAAGTCCGTACCGGTAATTTCCGAAAGGAGATCCTGCGCTTTATCGCAGAAATTGCGAGTTTGATCTGGGAATATTGCACTCTCATCGCTTAACAATCCCATAGCGATAGTGTGCACGCTCTTCCGATATGCATAAGAGGCTGCTATGAGGAGGAACATCATATTTCTCCCGGGGAGGAAGGCATCTTCAAAAATTCTCTTCTTCTTATCCGTAATGCCACTCGAAATCGTTCGTCCCCAATCACTGACATCAATGACCTTTGGGGCTGATAGTCTGAGTTTTCGGATTTGCGATCTGCAAGCTGCCAATTCCCTCTGGCCGCTTAGCTGGCCATAGTTGATAAACAGAGGCCATTGCACCAAAGCTTCCTGTTTGATCATGAGCGCCATTAACGTGGAATCTAGACCGCCCGACAACAGTGAAACGATGCTCATGATCTGCCCATGCCATGAAATGCGCGCATTACAATCCAAACGGCCCAATCAACGTAGCCTGTCGGATAGCCTATTCCAACCGCATATCTATCAAAGCGGCCTTCGATTGCTTCGTACTGCCGGAGCGTCGAGCTCATAGTTATCTCCTGCTCCGAGACGAGTCCCACCACATTCATAAATCTAAGCGCGTGTCTGTCCAAAATTGCCAAACTGTAGGAACTCGATGCATTTCGCAGAAACATACTCGTTTGCTTGGGGCCAAATCCACAGACAAGAGACATAATTCGTCGCCGCTTTTCGTAGTCGTTCTGCTTGCAGTAGACAAGCGTTGAAAGTCGAATGTCAGCAGATTTAATCCTATCTCGCGTAACAGATAGTTGTGCGGCCTTGGTTTTCGGAAATCTATATCTGATCTGTCGTCCCTCTACATTCAAGGGAGCGCTAAGGGCCTCGAATATCTGTTGATGGAAGACACTGCTCGAATCGTTGCCATATACTCGCGAAAAAACGCCAATTCTGCTTAGCCGTTCAGTCGCCGATAGCGCGAGTTGATAGGACACTTGGCTGCTCAGTACGCAACAAGCCAATTCCCGCCATAGTCCAATTTCTGTGGATCGACGCTCGGATCTCTTTTCTACACGTCTCGCGATATCGGGACAAAGAGCGCGAACGGCATTATCAAGGCGAGAGGCGATGTGGTTCATGGTTCAAATACACCCGGTAGTGCTCTTGCCAGATCCCTAAAAAAACCTTTAGGCAGAAAATCTCTAAGTAAGCGATCAATTCGCCCATGAGCGATGTCTTTTCGAATGTCGCCAATCCAGACTTGGAAAAACTCAAGATTATGGAATGCGACTTTTGCGTTATATGAAACCCCGTCCGCGTCCGCTGCAGCTCGTACAACTGGCGATTCCGCTGACCTAGTCTGGTGCTGGAAGAAATCATATTGCTGAAAGTGGTAAAGAAGCGCAGTTTCGTGATCCGTTGCTGTCCTGCACCATTCAAGCCCATCAAATGTGTCCGCGCCCGCCGCGGCAAATATGGCGAGTGAAAGAGGATTTCCCGTACCAAGAAGGTGGAGTGGTTGATACCACCCGAGGGAATCTAAGCGGCCGCGAATTTCGTGAACTACGCGAGCCCGTTCAATTACGCCGCTTCCTAGCTCGCGCTCGGGCACCGCGATGAGATCCGGTCTGATAGCTTCCGCAATTCCGGCAAGTAAATCTGGAGCAATGGCAGTGTTTGAGTTGCCGTTCTTAATCGGTATGTGAACGATCGGCAGAATTGTTCCAAATTTAGATCGCCCCTGGTCTTCTATAACCCGCGAAACAACATCTCGAACGTTAGCCTTAACACTTGGAGGAGGCTTTAGATTGTCAAAGCAAAATGCGTAATCAAAGCAGTTAAGGGAGAGAGTTTTTCTGAAAAGCGCCTTCCTCCACAGGCCATCATCTTTTCGATAGGCCTCATAGTTGCCGGAGTCAAGTAACACGATACTTCCGTTCGATCTTTGCCGTCTGAGCGAAGCGATAATCCTTGCGCGATGTTTGGCATGCGTAAGATCGTATGCTGATACGAGCACAGCCTCAGTTTTGAGGAGTTCAAGTGCCTGAATTGCGGCGTATGGTTGTAACGGGGCTTCATATGACGATACAGAACGAAAGAAGGTGGGGAGTGCGAGGGATTTGCCGCCAACTGCTAACGATAACTTGCGCTTTCCATCCCAGACATTCTTAGGGCCCCCTGTGGACTGACTGACGCGCTTCAGTAGTCGTTGAAATCCAATATGTGAAGGCGATTCCGGCCACGCAATCAAATCAACTACTTCGTCCTGGCCAAAGCCGACTGGTACGACAACTTTCTCTATTTTGATTTGGATAAGGGGGCGCCCAGTTTCTTTGACAAACCGAGCCTCATCTAGGACCCATTCCTTATCAGCTGAATGATGGGACCAGACGACTAGCACGCAAGCAGCGTCTCGCAATTCCTGTTGGATCGCGCTGGGGAAGCCCCGGCCGGTAAGGTGTTCGTCCCACCATACATGCCACCCCAGCCCGCTCAATATTCTGTCGAGCGAAGCTACAGCCTTTCGATCTTCACGAGCGTAGATGATGCAGATATCCGCCATCGGCGCCCCTCTCCCTTTTGTGCTGCTCTTCTTGCCTTATTGTCACTTTATATTACTATTCGACGAGAATTGCCACTCTGATCCTTTTTGCGTACCTTGACGCGTGACCGGTTGCAATCGTTCGATCCTAGGCGCAATATGATCTCAGCGTATGGCCGTGCCCGCGAGACCATCGCCATTGGTAAAAGGCGCGAAAAGAGCAGGAGTAAATTTGCCATCGTGTTCATACGATGAATCCTCTTTGCTTTGTTCTGATGCCCTTCGGCCGCAAGCCTGCTGCGTCCGGCGCGAGCGTCGATTTCGATGCGGTCTACGCGGATCTGATCGCGCCGGGTATCGAGCTGGCAGGGTTGGAGCCGTTGCGGGCCGACCAAGAGCTTTCCGGTGGCATCATCCACAAGCCGATGTTTGAGCGGCTTATCCTGTGTGAGTTCGCAGTGGCGGACCTCACAACCGCGAATGCAAACGTCTTCTACGAGTTGGGCTTGCGCCACGCCGTGCGGCCAGCGAGCACGCTACTGCTGTTTGCCGAGGGAACGGGGCAACTTCCGTTTGACGTGGCGCTGCTACGCGCGTTGTCGTACAAGCTCGACGTCGACGGAAAACCCACAAACACGGCGCTAGGCCAGGAAGCCATAGCGGCACGCCTACGTGAAGCGCGCGAACTCGCTACCGACAGCCCGGTGTATCAGTTGGTGGAGGGATTTCCAGACATTCAGCGGCTTAAGACCGATATCTTCCGCGACCGTGTGAATTACCGCGCGGAGGCCAAGGCGCGGCTCGCGGTGGCACGCAAACAGGGACCCGCCGCGGTGCGGGCGGTAGAGGCTTCTCTCGGAAACATGGCGGACCAGGAAGCAGGAGTGGTTATCGATCTTTATCTCTCGTATCGCGCCGTGAAGGGTTGGAAGGAGATGATCGCGCTCGTCCCCAAGATGGCGCCGCCGCTTGCGCGCAGCGTCGTGGTGCAGGAACAGCTCGGTCTTGCATTGAATCGTGATGGCAGGGGAGAGGAGGCCGAGCAGGTCCTGCTAGGGGTTATTGAAAAGCAGGGACCGAGCAGCGAAACCTACGGAATCCTGGGCCGTATCTACAAGGATCGCTGGGAAGCCGCGCACAAGGCGGAGGAGACGGCGTTGGCCGGGGCCCTGCTGGACAAGGCCATCGACGCCTACCGCAGGGGTTTCGAAGCCGACTGGCGCGACGCCTATCCCGGGATAAACGCGGTCACGTTGATGGAACTCAAGGACCCGCACGATTCGCGCGGGCAGCACCTGATCCCGGTCGTGGCGTACGCGGTGGAGCGGCGCATCGCGGCCGGCAAGCCTGATTATTGGGATTTCGCCACGCAACTAGAATTGGCCGTCCTCGGCAGGCAGCAGGCCCAGGCATCGGGCGCGCTAGGCAGAGCGCTCGCCGCCGTGCGCGAGAAATGGGAGCCGGAAACCACTGCGCGCAATCTGCGGCTGATCCGCGAGTTACGCGAGCGGCGGGGCGAGAACATCCCCTGGGCGCTTGAGACCGAGCAGGAACTCATGCGCAAGAGCGGCAACTGACAAACAAGGCTTGAAGCGTTTCAACGGGGAGGGCTTACCGCCATATGAAGACTTTCCTTGGATTTTCCTTTCACGAGCAGGATCGAATTCTCGTACAGTACGCGGAGCAGCTGCTTGCCAGCCAGTATGTACAGGTCGTCAGCGGCGAGCGGCTGGGCGGCGAGCAGTTGACCCCTGCGGTACAGAATCGCATCGAAGAGTGTGAAACGCTGGTGGCCCTACTTACGCGCCGTGACGCGCGGCAAGATGGCAAGTGGACCACGCACCAATGGGTGCTCGACGAGCTGAACTGGGCGCGTGGCAAGCAGAAGCGTGCAATTGCAATGGTCGAGGACGGCGTCGACGTAGGCGGCATGTTCCAGTCCCATGAACAGATACCTTTCAAGCGCTCAGACCTCATCGAGGGGTTTCTCCGCCTTTCGGAAACCCTGGGAATGTGGAAACGCGAGATCGGCCGAACCGTGAAAGTGCAGCTCATGCCGCCGCCGCTGGCCAAGAAGCTGGGCGGCGGAAACGGAGCCATGCAATGCCGTTGCCGACTATGGTTGCAGGGAAAATACACCGATTGGCGGACGGTGAATCCGGTCCCGGAGGGCGGCGGTGCGTTCGTGTACGTCGATGGCGTGCAAGACGAGCACCTGATTCAGCTTCAGGTGCAGCAGGGGGCGCGGACGACTTGGCAGTCGACCGCTACGTCCCAGTGGATGCAAGTGAGGCTTGCGCCCGGAGGTGGCAAATGAGCATAAAGATCAGGCAGGCGACGGACTACAAGGGTGGGAACTGGTGGCAGTGGTCCATCTGGCTGGATGGGACGGCGAAGGATCTCGAAGCGGTGGATCACGTCACATACACGCTTCATCCCACGTTTGCGAACCCTGTGCGTCGAATCGACACGCGACGGAACGGATTTCGCCTCGATTCCGCCGGGTGGGGAGAGTTCGAGATGTACCTGGATATTGCCTTGAAAGACGGCAGGACGAGAAAGCGTACTCACTATCTTAAGTTGCAGGACTCGGAAAAGACCGAAGTGGTAGCGAAAGTGAAGCGCGCGGCAAGCAGGAGCTCAACACCGTCCGTCGCGACAGGTACTCGACGCACGGCCCCACGCGCTGGGTTGACCAGTACGCCCGGCGCTGTTCCCGAACAGCCCGGCAGAAAGGGTCCTGCGGTATTCATTTCCGGCGGCGTCATGGATACGGCCGCTCTGCAGGCGCTGGGCAGCGCGTTGAAAGGTAAAGGTGCCGAGGTGCTCGGCCCGGAGCAGGTTTCATCGAGTGTGCCGTTCGCGAAAGACATGGATGACATGATTTCGCGCTCGAATGCCGCCGTTTTCGTGATTTCCAGTCGGCCGAACCTTTGGCTTTCGCAGGAAATCGAGGCGGCGCGGCGCCACCGCGTAGGCGTCATCGTCCCGGTGCTGGTGGGGTCGAGTACCGCAGTTCCGGAGGCACTGAAGGACTACAAGGCGATCCGCATCGATCGTCCGGAACAGATCGGGGAGGTCGCGAACGGCGTCACGAACCTTTCGTTCGGACTGGGTACCGCGGACAAGCTCAAGCGCGGCTGACCATTGGCCTGGGGAGGAGGTCAAAAGATGGCCGAAACGACTGAACGATTACGACGGGAGGCGAAGCAACTACTCGCAGCGGCCGACGCCAAACCGCAGGCGCTCAAGAGTCTCTGGCAGAAGCTGCGCAGCCCGGAAGACCGGGCGCTGGTGCAGGCGCTGTCCGCGAGGTGCCATGAGCTGGTCTTGGCGCGGACGAACGTCCTTAAAGGCGAACGGGAGCTCGATCCGACGGTGGTCGTGGATCTCGTCGAACTGCTCAAGGGTTTTTTTGAGTTCCAACGGGCGAGACGCCTGCTGGAAAGAGTGCGGGCGCAGAAGATCGAGTGTGCTGAACTCTCTCTCAAGCTCGGCCAGCAGCATGCGCTGTGCACCTACAAGGACGAGGAACTGCCACCGGACAGCCGTTTTCGCGATGCGCTGGCGATACTCGACTCCCTGGGGCTGCGCAATCCGGAATGCCGCGTTTCAGAGACGCTCGGCCTAGGAGGTGCGGTCTACAAGCGCAAATGGGAGTATGCGGGCAGATCCGAGGACCTGCGCACCGCGCTGCACTTCTATCGCAGGGGCTGGAGAGAGAACTCCGCAATAGACATGGGCTATTGCGGCGTCAACGCCGCGTACATTCTCGATCTACTCGCTTACCACGCCCGCATCGAGGCGACGCGCGAACGGATTGACCCTCAAATCGCCGGGCAATACGCGGCCGAGGCGCGCACACTGCGCGAGGAGATGCAGCAGGGCCTACCGGCCTTCCCGGAAAAATGGCCCGACGAAAAGAAGAGTTACTGGTACAACGCCACGCTGGCGGAAGCTTGCTGGGGCCTGCAGGACTGGGAAAAATCCGCTGGCTGGCTCGAGCGGGCGGTGAACGCTGACCATGACGAGTGGGCGCGGCAAACCACCGCAAAGCAGCTTGTCTCCATCGCTGCAATGCAGGGAATACCTCCGCCTGACGAGGACGCCACGCCGGCTGCTTGGCACCCGGCGTGGCAGGCGCTCGAAAAGCTGCTGGGCGGGGATACGGCGGCTGCTCTCACTTGCCACCAGGGCAAGGTCGGACTCGCCTTATCCGGAGGGGGCTTCCGCGCCTCCCTGTTCCACCTCGGTGTGCTGGCGCGGCTCGCCGAGTGCGACGCTTTACGCGGCGTGGAGGTGCTGTCCACCGTTTCCGGCGGCAGCATAGTGGGTGCGCATTACTATCTTGCGCTTCGCCGACGGCTGCAGACCATGACCGACGGTCAGCTGGGGCGCGACGAATACGTGGCGATCGTGTGTGAAGTGATGGGCCAGTTCTGCACGGGAATAAGCCGGAATCTCCGCGTGCGCGCGCTCTCCAGCCTATTTGCAAATCTCAAGATGCTATTCACCCGGACTTACGGCAGGAGCAACCGCATGGGTGAACTTTACGAAAAATTCCTCTATGACGAGGTAAAGGACGGACATGCGCCGGGAGAAATGCGCAGGATGCGTGATTTGCTTGTCCATCCGCTGGTGACCGCGGGCACCGACGTGGCCGATGGGGGGCGCGACGAATGCTTCAAGCCTAAGTTCTCCAACTGGCGGCGCCGCGCCAAGGTGCCCATCCTGTTGCTCAATACAACTTCGCTCAACTCCGGACATAACTGGCACTTCACTGCGAGCTGGATGGGGGAGCCACCGGGTCTGACCGGACAGGAAGTCGACATGAACGAGCGCTATCGACGCCTATACTATGGGGATGCGCCGACTGACGAGTTGCGGAATTATCCGCTCGGCTACGCTGTCGCGGCTTCCGCGGGAGTGCCGGCACTGTTCGATCCGCTTGTCATGAAAGGGCTCTATACCGAGCGCATCGTGCGTTTAGTAGACGGCGGCGTGCACGACAACCAGGGCGTGGCGGGGCTGCTGGACGAGGGCTGCAATTTGATACTGTGCAGCGACGCATCGGGCCAGATGGACGACCAGAAATCCCCCGCGAGCGGTGTCCTGAGCGTGTTCCTTCGCTCCGACAGCATCTTCCAGGATCGCATACGCGAGATCCAGTATCAGGACCTCGCCGGCCGCGAGCAAAGCCGCGCGCTGCAGGGGCTGTTCTTCATTCATCTCAAGCAGGAACTCGACACCGATCCGGTTGATTGGGTCAACTGCGATCCTCCGAGCCCACGCGCGAATCGCGGACGCTGCACGAGCTACGGAGTCGACCGCACATTCCAGAGGCTCTTGTCCGGGATGCGCACCGACTTGGACACGTTCACTGAAGTGGAGGCGTACGCGTTGATGGCGAGCGGTTACCTCATGACGGATCGCCAGTTGCGCGAGCTTGACGCGGAGTACAGGAAATCGGGGCTCAAGGGAAAATGGGCTGGGTTTAACGTGAACGCGCCCAGTCGATCCTGGCCATTCTCGGACTTACTGCCCGTCATGGCGGCCGACCCGCGCGGTAACGACCAGAGGGCGCGGGATCTCGCGCGCCAGCTCGAGGTTTCGCGGATGATGTTCGGCAAGGTATTTTTCCTGGTCCCGTGGCTCAAGTTCAGTGCGATCCTGCTTGGGGCGGGCGGATTGGCTGCCGGCATCTGGTGGATAGTCCGGAACTGGGAGCGCGTCTATGCGGTCGATTTTGGGGTGGGGACGATCGTCGTGAGTATCGCCGTTCTGACGGCCGGCGCGCTATTGCCCCTCGCCAGATTCATCAAACCACTGGACATGTTTCGGAAGTGGCTCTTCATGGTGATTCTCGCGACTGCGGGCTGGGCGGCCACCAATCTGCACCTGTTGCTGTTCGACCCGCTGTACAAATCCCGCGGCAAGCTAGATCGGCTGCTGAGGCTGCCCACCAAATAACGACAAAGGGATTCGTCGTGAATCAATAGGGTGATTCTCAATTTGCGTTGCTCGAGTGAGTAATGCCGTCAGGGGCGCGACGCAATTCGTCGGCAAGTCGTGTGCTCACCATCTGATATCCGCGAACGACTCTCGCGCTTCATTCCACCCGGGGCGACACGGAGTTGACCCCTGACCTTCAAATGCCGCCTCTGAAAGCGGGCCGTGTGATCGCGTCGCGGAATAGCCCTCCGAACATAGTGATTCACTAATTGGGTAGGTGATTGGGCGGCGGGATCCACTGGCGCGGTTTCACCTTTGGACATTGACAACGCACGGATTCTGCGGCTAGCCAGAGCTCAACGTCTCGCTCACTCCGGGCGCAGACGCCGAGCTTGAGGTAATCGGCCTTCGATACAGCGTATATACCGTTGTCGAACCAACTCGCAACCTGTGTCGACACCAGCCAGCGGCGCTTGGCGCGCCCGAACTCATAGGGAATCCAGCGCGATTGTTGAGCGTTGGTTGTCTGCACCGTTATACCGTGCGTGCAGTTGAGCAGCGCCAGTTCGATAATCGCGGCGATCAAGATCGACTGCACCACTGGCGGCAAGTTGGTTTGCTTGGCCAGAAGCAGCATTGGGTCATGTACATCAAGCCAGTATTCAAAGCCCCACTGATTGGCCAAGTAGGCAATGCGCTCAGCGAACAGCACGTCTGCCTGCTGGTGCGAGACAAATACGCGGCAGCCATTTGGGCCCCGACTAATTTGATTAAGTTGACGCAGGAACTCATCGAAGGCCATGAGGAAAGGATCGGGCGCCTCAGCACGCAAGACTTCGCGAATGCTTTTGAGCAGCTGTCGCCACGCCTGGTACCCCAATACGCCATCATCGTACCGCTCTAGCAGGTCTCTTGGAATTTGTTGCCAGTCAAAATTAGCCACAACGCCTCCTCATAAGTTCTCCAACTTACCCCGCCAATCGAGTGCTGTTCGGGGGGCAACAATGCCAAATTGGTGACAGCTAACGGAGCGCCCAAGCCGGTGGTGACACCCATCGCCGCGAGCAGTACCGGCACCTCGCCGCGCCGGCCGGCCGGCTAGCGCCTCACGCGAGAGTTCAAGATAGACCGCGGCAGCGGCGCCGCTCAAACATATACGCACGAATGCGCATTTCGGCAAGATCGTGCTGTCCGCCCGACCGCGAGCGCTCTGTGTGAATCTCAGCCAGGCGCGGGCTGGCTGCCTTCGGAACCCGCAGGCGGCATCGCGCTGGCATAGGCAGGGCGCGAAGTCATGCGCGCATACCAGTCGTTCACCCGGGGGCGCGCCGCGACCAGGCCGAACAGGTCAAGGCGCACGAGTCGCTGCAAGAAGGGCGCGATGTTGGCCAGGCTGAATTCCTCGCCCGGGAGCCAGGGCGCATGCGCGAGCGCGCGATCCATGCGCTCGACCATCTCGGTCCGCTGCGCGATGGACAGCTTCAAGTCGTCTGCCGCAATGCCCTCGGTCGCCGCCTTGCGCCAGCGCGCGTGGATAGGCGTGGCCGCAGCCACCTACTTGCCCTTATTCGGATTGATCAAGTACTTCGCCCCCGTCGCGCGCTTGCCGTACACGGCGATCTCTTCCAGCTCGAGTGCTTGCGCAAGCGAAATCTCCTTGGTGTAGTGGCTCGCAAAAGTCGTCTTGAGTTCGGCGACCACGCGCTCCCTGAGCTTTTGCGCGCCGGCAGGACCGATCCTTTGCATGAACGGCCACAGCAGCCAGCCGCCCACGCCCCAGGCCATGCCGAAGCTGCGGTTGATGATGGTCGGGCCGGTGTCCAGGCCGCCGTAGATGTAGACCTGCTTATGGACGGCAGAGCCGTAGCGGCTGTACTCCTTGGCCGTCCGGTTGATCGCGGCTTCCATGCAGCTGAGGATCTGCCCGGCGAGCGTGCCGCCGCCGATGGCGTCGAAGGCCAGGGTCGCTCCGGTGGCGGCGATCGCGTCGGTGAGGTCCTGGGCAAAAGTCTGTGCGCTGGAGTCGCAGACGTAGCGCGCGCCCTCGGGCGGAAGGCGCGCCTGCTGGCGGCAGGTCGAGCGCGTGCTGCGATAGAACCCGACCGGGGCTGCTGCACGGAAGTCCGCGCCAGTTCTGGAGTTCCGGCCGATTCGTGCCTGTTCCTCTTGCTCCAATCCCGTGCTACACTGAATCCGTGTAACACGAGTTGTGGAGACTGAACCATGGCCAACCTCACCATCACGGTACCCGATGAAATCCTGAAAAGCGCGCGCCGGCGGGCGCTGGAGCAGGGCACGTCGGTCAACGCGGTGCTGCGCGATTACCTCAGCCAGTTCGCCGGCACGCAATCGGCGCAGGCGAACGCGGCCAAGCGCGTGCTGGAGTTGTCGAAAACGGCCCGCTCCGGCCGCGGCAAGGCAAAGTGGACCCGCGACGAGCTGCATCAACGATGAAGTTTTTCTTCGACACCAACGTCCTCGTATACCTGTTCGACGTCGACTCTCCCGAGAAACGCAAGAAGGCGCGCGCTTTGTTCCAGAAGCACGCGGAGGCCGGCGACATCCTGCTCTCCACGCAGGTGCTGCAGGAATTCTACGTGGCGGTCACGCGCAAGCTGGCGCGGCCGTTGGATGCCGCCGTGGCGGCGGAGGCGGTGTCCAGTTTCGCGGAACTGCCCTTGGTGCTGATCGACAGCGCGCTCATCCTCGCCGCCATTCACCGCAGCCGCAACAGCCAGCTTTCGTTCTGGGATGCCCTGATCGTGCAAGCGGCGATCGAAGGCCATGCGAGCACGCTTTATTCCGAAGACATGCAGCACGGACAGACGCTCGATAGCCTGCGGGTGGTCAACCCGTTTTCTTAGCCTGGGCCGACGTGGCCTGGAAAGCCGCGCGGATAATGGCTTGCGGGCCGACTGCGCTCGGCCGCGACCAAACGATCATTGCGCAATCTTGTCGATCGCCCGATGCGGCGCCCCGGGCGGCAGGCTCACCGCGAGGCCATCCTGTTGCAGGCGGGCGCGCACCGCCGCGACGGGCAGCCTGTTCCAGTCGGCATAGGCGTCGCGCGCCATGATCGCCGCGAATACGCCGGCTGCCTGGCCCATCAGGCCGATCGGCGCCATGTTGCGCGCGAATTTGTCGACGTCGTGCGTGAACGAAGCGCAGCGGCCGGCGACGACCAGGCGCGAGATGCCGACGGGCAGCATGCAGCCCAGCGGAAACTCGAAGCGCATCAGCTTGAGCGCGAGCTTGCGCGCCCATACGTCCTCGGTCGAGCCTTCGTGCCCGCGGTCCGGCCCGTGGATTTCGGCGGTGCCGTAGTCGACCGAAGTCATGACCGCGACCGAGTCGGCGAAGCGCTCGCCCCCCGCGATGTCCGCATAGCTCAGCATGGTGCGGCCCTGGATGCGCCGCGTTTCGCGGATGCCGAGATAGGCCGAGGTGTCGATGAGAAAACTCTGCTCGAAGCCGGGCAGCAGCTCGCGGCAGACCCGGACGATCTGGCGCAGTTGCCGGCGACCTTCGATTTCGGCGCGGGTGACGTCGGCGGCGTCGGTGCCGTCGACCTGATAGATGCGCGTGCTGTTGCAGATCAGCAGCGCGCGGTCGGCGAGTTCGTGCCGGTTCACGCCGCTGAAGCGCAGGTAATTGACCGGCGCCTGCGCATCCAGCAGTCCCGTCTGCTTGGCTTTTTCGACGATCGAAAAGAAGCCGTCGATGCGCAGGATGCCCGCTTCGATATCGACCACGCGCCGGCCGTCGTCCCTGGAAAAATCCTCCGGATGGGCGTCGATATACGCCTTCAGCCGATGCAGGTCGACGTTGGCGATGCGCCCCATCACCGTCGCCGGGCGCATGGCCCCGTCTTCCTCGCGGCCCTTGACGAAAGGCAGGCCGGCGCGCGCGGCGACGTCGCCGTCGCCGGTGGTGTCGATCACGACCCTGGCCAGGATCGCCTGGCGTCCGGACTTGTTGTCGACGATGACGCCTTCCATCTGCCGCTCCCTGACGAGGGGTTCGGACACCGTGGTGTACAGCAGCGGCTCCGCGCCGGACTCGAGCAGCATGTCCATCGCGGTGAGCTTGTAGGCCTCGATGTCCCAGGGGACGACTTCACCCAGGCCCGCGCCTTGCTCCTGCGCCAGCCGGGAGAAGAATTCGCGCGGGAATCCGGTCAGCTCGCTCGCCGGGACGACGATCAGGCCCATCGCGGAGCCGGTCGCCGTGCCGCCCAGGAATCCGGCGCGCTCGATCAGCAGCGTCTTCGCCCCGGCGCGCGCCGCCGCGATTGCGGCGGCGATGCCCGCGACGCCGCCGCCGCAGACGAGCACGTCGACGCGCCTTGATATGGGCACCGACTGGTTCGAGATTTCGAGTTGTGTTTCGGAGATCTTGTACATCGGGTACCCAGGGGTACGGCCTCCGAGTTCCGCCTTATGCGGCCCGTTTGATTTTTACCTGGGGGGCCAGTCCCGCGACGGCCGCCATATCGACCAGGGCATCGAGGGAAAATAGTTCGACTTTACCTCGCGTCAAATCGGAGACGCGCGGCTGGGTCACGCCGAAGAGCTTGGCAGCTTCAGCCTGGGTCATTCCGCGCTTCTTGATAAGCTCGGTCAGTTGAATGACAAGCTCGGAGCGCGCGCGCATGCTGGCTGCTTGTTGCGGCGTGTCTTCGATGGCATCCCACACGCTTTGAAATCTCTGTTTGTTCACGATTTTGCCCCCATCGATCTGATACCCCGCTGCCCTGCGCGCACTCTGCGGAAATCTGCGCAGATCATCCAGCGCCTTGCCCCGAAACTCGACCGGTTTCATGACCACGCCGATTATACAATATTTTGTATATGACCTACTTGCCCTTATTCGGATTGATCAGGTACTTCGCCCCCGTCGCGCGCTTGCCGTACACGGCGATCTCTTCCAGGCTAAGCGCTTGCGCGAGCGAAATCTCTTTGGTGTAGTGGCTCGCAAAAGTCGTCTTGAGTTCGGCGACCACGCGTTCCCTGAGCTTCTGCGCGCCGGCAGGACCGATCCTTTGCATGAATGGCCACAGCAGCCAGCCGCCCACGCCCCAGGCCATGCCGAAGCTGCGGTTGATGATGGTCGGGCCGGTGTCCAGGCCGCCGTAGATGTAGACCTGCTTGTGCGTGGCAGAGCCGTAGCGGCTGTACTCCTTGGCCGTCCGGTTGATCGCGGCTTCCATGCAGGCGAGGATCTGCCCTGCGAGCGTGCCGCCGCCGATCGCATCGAAGGCCAGGGTCGCTCCGGTGGCGGCGATCGCGTCGGTGAGGTCCTGGGCAAAAGTCTGTGCGCTGGAGTCGCAGACGTAGCGCGCGCCCTGGGCCTTGAGCAAATCCGCCTGCTCGCGCGAGCGCACGATGTTCACCAGGCCGACCCCGTCGGCGATGCAGATCTTGTTGAGCATCTGGCCCAGGTTGGACGCCGCCGCGGTGTGCACCAAAGCCTTGTGGTCTTCGAGCCGCATGGTTTCCACCATGCCCTGCGAAGTGAGCGGATTGACGAAGCAGGAGGCGCCCTCGGCTGCGCTCGTGCCTGGCGGGAGCACCAGACATTGCTTGACCTTCGCGCTGCGGTACTGGGAATACATGGCGCCGCCGACGATGGCCACCATCTTGCCGAGCAGCGCCTGCGCTTCGTCGGACGCGCCGGCGTCCACGACCACGCCCGCCCCCTCGTTGCCGACGGGCATGGATTGGTCGAGACGCCCGGCCATCGCCTTCATCAGCGCTTCGGGAATGCGCGCCGTGATCACCGGCAGCGCGGCCGTGCCGGAGCGCCGCGCCGTGCTCATGTCGGCCGCGCCGAACAGCAGCCCCAGGTCGGAGGGGTTGATCGGGGCGCCTTCGATGCGGACCACGACCTCGTCGGCCTGCGGGACCGGCATCGGCACGCTGGCGAGCGAGATCTCCAGCTCGCCGCTTTTCTTGACCAGGGAACGCAGCTGCAGCCCCGTTTTTTCCGTAGCGGAATTCATATTCGTCGTCTCCTTGAACAGGCTGCAGAGTATAGGGCGATATCTTAGGGTAGAACTACGGGAATCGGAATCGAGTCGTTCCACGCATCGGATGCCGGCAGTTAACGCGCGGCGCGCATTCAGCGCCACCGCCCCCAAAGCGCTAGAATCCCCGCCATGCCATCAGCCAGTCTTCCGCATGACATAGAAGTCCTGTTGCGCGAGTTGGACCAGGACTTCATGGGATGGGACGACCCGCCCCGGCGCCTCGCGCGCGCGCTCGAGCGCGATGAATTCGTGCTCTATGCGCAGCCCATCCTGGCGCTGCGCGACGGGAGGAGTTTCCCCATGGCCGAAGTGCTGCTGCGCCTGCAGGAAGACGAGGCGGATTTTCTGCCGCCCGGGGGCTTCCTGCCGCTGTTCGAGCATTTCCGGATGTCGCCGCAGCTCGACCTCTGGGTCGCGCGCCAGTCGGTGGCGCGCCTCGCGCGCAAGCCGCGCGTGCCCTGCCTGTGCATCAATCTCGCCAGCCAGACGCTGGGCGACCCGGCCTTCGTCCCCGGACTGCAGGCGGAGCTCGAGCGCGCCAAGCTGCCGCCCAGCGCGCTGGTCGTCGAAATCGGCGAGCACGACGTGCTCGAGCGTCCGGAGCAGGTCGACGCGTTCATGGCTTCCGTGAGGGCCGTCGGCTGCCGCATCGCGATCAGCGGCTTCGGCCGGCGCGCCGTGTCGCTGTCCGCGCTCACCAGCCTGCGGCCGGATTTCGTCAAGGTCGATGGCGGCATCGTGCGCAGCCTGCAAACCGGCCAGTCCTCGCGCAAGAAGCTGAGCGCGATGGTGGGCATCGCGAAGGCGGTCGGATTCGAGCTGATCGGCGAAGGCGTCGAAGTGCCCGAGACGCTCGCGCATCTGCGCGAAGCCGGGGTCGATTACGCGCAGGGCTTCGGCATCCAGGTGCCGGCGCCGATCAACCTGATCATCGAGCATTAGTTTGCCCGCCGGCGCAATGCAGACCGGCTAGCCGAGCCGCGCCTCCAGCATCTGCCGCCAGGGCGCCCGCGCGCACAGCCGCGCCAGATTGCCGAAGTGCCCGACCGCGGTCCGGTTGATGAACACGATGTGGTGCGGAAAGCGGATGCCTTTCATCTCGCCGAACTGGCTCAGGTTGGAGTCGATGATCCTGCGCAGCAGCTGGTCGTCGTAGCCGAAGCGGTAGGGCTCATCCTTGTCCAGCATCCTGCGGATGAGATCGAGCGGCGGCGCGATCAGCGCCGCCGACAGCGGCTTGCCCGAGGCGGTGCAGACGCCCATCTCCGCGAGCAGCGCGGGCAGCCTGGCCCAGCGGCCGTCCAGCGCCGCGCGGCAGAGTTCGCGGTAGCCCTTCGCGATGCGCGGCGGCACCGACTTCACGCAGCCGAAGTCGTAGGCGACGACGCGGCCGTCGGCGAGGAAGGAGAAGTTCGACAGGTTCGGATCGGCGTGGATCAGGCGGTGCTGGAACAGGCCGCCGAGCAGGAAGTCGAACAGCACCGCGCCCCAGCCGTCGCGCAGCGTCTGCGGCTGCGCTTCGTCGCAGGCTTCGTCCGGCGTGTAGCCGGCGATGTACTCCATGGTGAGCACGCGCCGGCTCGAGGCTTCCTCGATGACGGCAGGGATCACCACTTGCCCGCTGCCGGCCCAGAGTTCGGCCATGCGGCGCAGGTTCTCCGCTTCGTTCACGTAATCAAGTTCCTCGCGCAGCCGGTCGCGCACCTCGCCCCAGACCGGCGCGAAGTCGGCGTCGCTGAACAGCTTGAACAGCGACTTCAGCAGGCGCCGCAGATTGACGAGGTCGGCTTCGATGATGCCGTCTATGCCGGGGTACTGGATTTTCACGGCGACCTGGCGCCCGTCGCGCAACACGCCGCGGTGCACCTGCCCGATCGAGGCGGCGGCGACGGCCTGCGCGCCGAGATGCTTGAAGCGCTTGCGCCAGCCGGGCAGCTCCGCGTCGAGCTGGCGCTTCACCGCCTCGTAGGGAATCGGCGGCGCCTGGCGCTGCAGCGCGCGCAGCACGCCGGTCACTTCGGGCGGCAGCATCGCGTCCTGCAGGCTCAGCATCTGGCCGAGCTTCATCGCCCCGCCCTTGAGCCGGCCGAGTTCGCGCACGATGCGCTCGGCGTTGCGCACGAGGTTCGCGGCCTGGTGCAGCTTGCGCGAGGGCCCGGAGCGCGCGAGCGAGATCAGCTGCTCCACCGCCACCGAGGCGCCGACGCGCCCGACCAGGCCGCCCAGGCGCAGCATGCGCGCCAGCGGCGACGTCGTCGGACCGCTGTTCGCGGGCTGGTCCGTGTTCTTCGGGTCGGAGCGGTGGACCACGATTGTTTCCTCGGGCGCCGGTCTGGGTCGCCGTGCCGACAATTCGGGGGGGCGAAGCCCGGAAACCGGCGCCAGTCCTTGGTTTCCGGCCGATCGCCCTTTGCATGCACGCGCCGCCGGCGACAATCTTCCTGCGAAGCCGGGCCGGAAACAGCGGGCGCTGCACTGCTTGGTCCCAGCCGCGCCGAACTTGCTGCAGGCTCGGTGCCATAGTATCGTTCGCGCAAAGAACAAACAATAATCGCGAGGAGGAGCGCCCATGACCACTGATCGCCGTGATTTCCTGAAACTATCCCTGCTGGGTGCGGCAGCCGCGGCGTGGCCCTTCGCCGCCGCCATGGCCGCAGGCGAGGCGAAGAAGACCCGCTGGATCATACTTGGCAGCAAGGGCGGCCCGCGCGTCACCACCGGCCGCTCCAACCCCGCCAACGTGCTGCTGGTCGACGGCGTGCCTTATGTAGTCGACTGCGGCTACGGCGTCGCCCATCGCCTCGCGCAGGCGAAGGTGCAGTTGCCCAGTGTTCGCTACGTGTTCGTCAGCCACCTGCACTCGGACCATGTGCTCGAATTCGGCAACATGGTCTACAGTGCCTGGTCCGCCGGCCTGAACCATGAGGTGGATGCTTACGGGCCCGTCGGCCTCGCCGCGCTGACGCAGGCCTTCTGGGAAACCAACCGGTTCGACGTCGATCTGCGTATTCCCGACGAGGGCAAGCCCGATCCGCGCAAGCTTCTGCTGGTCAAGGAAATTCAGGAATCGGGTCCGGTCATGAGCACCGAGCGCGTCAAGGTCAGCGCGTTTCAGACGCCGCATCCGCCGATCCTGAAGGAGAACTTCGCCTACCGGTTCGAGACGCCGGACGGCGTGATCGTCTATGCGTGCGACACGGCCTACAACCCGAAGCTGGCGGAGTTCGCCCAGGGCGCCGACATCCTGATTCACGAGGCGCTGTATCTACCCGGCGTCGATGCGCTTGCCGCCCGGATCAAGAACGCCGCTTCGCTGAAGGCGCACCTGCTGGCCTCGCATACCGCGACCGAGGACGTCGGACGGATCGCGCAAGCGGCGGGCGTGAAGAAACTCGTGCTGAGTCATCTCGTGCCTGGCGACGATCCCTCGATCACCGACGAGATGTGGACGGAGGGGGCGCGCAAGCACTATAGCGGCGCCATCGTGGTCGCGCGCGATCTGATGGAGCTCGATCTCTAGGAATTCTCGCTGCGGCGGCCAAAGCGGGCCTGTGCGCTCGTGCGCCGCGCGAAGACCTGCGGCCGGCGGCGCAGCACTTGTCTTCCCGCCTGGATCTGCGCCTCTGAAGTCGCGGCGGTGAACCACTGGCGCTTGCCCGGGTCGTAGTCGAAGTCGATATGCAGGATCCCTGTCGATTCTAATCGCCTTCGGCCGAAATTCCCGGGCGGACGATACATGGACCGGCAATCGAGCGATAATGCGCACCTTTCTTCCCCTTACCCTTTAATCGATCCCCCGACATGAGCTCACTGGAATCCGACGGCCCCAAGACAAAACGCCCGACCACCCTGATCGCGTCCCTGATCGTCGTCATTGGCCTGCTGGGCGGCGCCTACTACCTGGCGCCGCGCTTCGAGCGCCAGCCGCCGCAGATCACGCTGCCGGCCGCCGATGCGATGGGCCTTGCGCCGATGGAGATCGTGGTCGGCGATGCGGGCGCCGGATTGAAGTCGGTGAGCGCGACGCTCTCGGTCGGCAGCACCGAACTCGCGCTTGCCTCCGAGCAGTATGCCCAGCCGGTGAAAGAGAAAAAGCTCGCGCTCGCCCTGCCGGCGAAACTCGACGGCATCAAGGAAGGCCCCGCGGTGCTGCGCGTCGTCGCGCGCGACGCCTCGCTGTGGAATTTTTTCAAGGGCAACGAGACGGTGGTGCAGAAGAATCTCACCATCGACCTCACGCCGCCCACCATCGAGCTCATCGCCGATGACCGCTATGTCAACTTCGGCGGCGTAGGCGTGATCGTGTACAAGGCGTCCGCCGATACGGCGACCAGCGGCATCAGGCTCGGCAATCATTATTTCCCCGGTTTCCAGGGGCAGATCAACGGGCATCCGGATTACTACCTCGCGTTTTTCGCGCATGCCTACGACGTGGCGCCGGAGGCGAGGGCCAAGCTGGTCGCGACCGACAAGGCCGGCAATACCAAGGAAATGCCGCTCGCCTACGAGCTCAAGGACGTGAAGTACAAGAAGAGCACCATCGCGGTATCGGACAATTTCCTGCAGAACAAGGTGGCGCCGCTGCTGAAGGATGCGGGCGCGCGCCAGGGAACGCCGAAGGACATATTCATCGCGGTCAACCACGTGCTCAGGAAGGAGAACGAAGACAAGATCACCGCGGTCACGTCGAAAGCCACGCCGGTCATGCTCTGGCACGGCGCGTTCAGCCAGCTCTCCAACTCCAAGGTCGAAGCCAACTTCGCCGATTCGCGCACCTACACCTACAACGGCGAGCCGATCGACACCGCGTTTCACCTGGGCTACGACCTGTCGGTCACCAAGCATTACCCGATCGAAGCCTCCAACAGCGGCACGGTCGCATTCACCGGCGACCTGGGCATCTACGGCAATGCGGTGATCCTCGATCACGGCCTCGGCCTGTACACGCTCTACGGCCACATGAGTTCGATCGACGTGAAGGCCGGCGATGCGGTCAAGCAGCGCCAGATCCTCGGCAAGACCGGCGAGACCGGCCTCGCGGCCGGCGATCATCTGCACTTCGGCGTCTATCTGGACGGCGTCGCCATATTGCCGGTGGAGTGGTGGGACGCGAAGTGGATCGCCGACAACATCACGCCCAAGCTCGAGGGCAAGGGCGGCGAGGAGATCGCGGTGGCGCAGCAGCCGAAGGCGCGGCCCAAGGGCGCGCACCCGGGCGTGCATAAAGGCGCGCGCAAAGCGGTGCACAAGCGCCGCCGCTGAGCCGCGCCGCGCCCGGGGGCGCGATTGACCGAGCACCGCTCCGGGCGATACAGTTCCAGCCGGCGAGCCGGGGGAGCATGGATTCCCCTGCCGCCGGCACGCTTGGGCGCCGGTCGCCGAAGCGGCGCAAGGGAGCGCGCGCAATGAGCATGACACCGCGGCAGATCCAGCTGGTGCAATCCACCTTCCGCATGGTCCAGCCCCTGGGCACGATGGCTGCCGACCTTTTCTACAATCACCTGTTCGAAATCGAGCCGACGGCGCGCGCGATGTTCAAGGGCGACGTCAAGCAGCAGGGGCGCGAATTCATCCAGGTGCTGGCGGTCGCCGTGGGCGGGCTTTCGCACACGCCGACGCTGGTGCCGCTGATCCAAAGACTCGGCCTGCAGCATGCAGGATACGGCGTCCAGGCGCAGCACTACGACGCGGCGCGCCAGGCGCTGCTGTGGATGCTCGCCCTGATCCTGCAGGACGCCTTCACCGAAGAGGCGCGCGCCGCCTGGTCCACCGCCTACGCCATGCTCGCCGGCATCATGAAGGAAGCAGCCTACGGCCAGCCCTGAGACCGCGGCTCAGGCAGCGGCGCGCGCCTGCGCGCGAGCCGCGCAAAGCCGGCCTGGCAGCGCGGTTCTGCCAGTGCTAGCAACACATCTGCGAAAACCCATGGTGTAATTTTCAGCGCCGATTATCCAACACCCCACGTGATGGAGGAACCGCTGAAATGGAATTTCTGGATGCGATCGAGTCACAGATGGTTTCCAACCGACTGCCGCTGGCGGGCATCTCGATAGCAGCGCTGCCCTGCGCGGACACGCCGCTGGTGCTGTCGCTGCACTGGCACGGCTTCATCGAGCACGAAAGGGAAACCGAATTCGGCCGGCAATTCCGCTATGAGTCCGTCCCCTCGTCCTGCCTGCAGGTCACGCGGCGCTGGCGCGAGCTGCGCGATCTGGAGAACGCGGTCATGGACGTCGCCTGGGAACTCGGCTCCTGGGACCTCACGCGTCACGAGCTGCGCCCCTGCATGCGGCCCGGCGCGCCCACGCAGGAAGCGATTGAATGCCACGTTGCATTCGGACAGCCGCATCCGCTGGTCGACCCGGACCTTGCGCCGGTGTCAGAGGTGCACGATGCCGAGGAGCTGCTCGACACCGCCGGCCGGCAGGGCTATCTGCTCTGGCGTTTCCGGCCGGTGCGCGGCGGCATGTGGGAGGAAGTCAGCGAAGACGCCTCGCTGCAGCCCGGCGGCTATCGCAACCCGCCCTGTCCGCAGATCAGCTGCGAGTTCGGCGACACGCGCAACCTGCGCGGGCCGCGCAGCGTGGTTTATCGCTTCGGCTACTTTGCCGAAACTGCGCAGCAGCTCGGCTACCGCGGCCAGTTGGTCGCGGGCGGCTGAGCGCACTGTCGGGCCAAGCCGGCGCGAGCCCGCCGCAGCTGCAGGCCGGCTTCAATGCAGCAATGCTGCGCCGGGTCAAACGTCCGCAGGCACCAGGCGCAGCAGGGTGATCTCGGCCGGTGCGCCGACGCGCTTGGGCGGCCCCCAGTAGCCGGTGCCGCGGCTGGTGTAGATCCACAATTTCTTCAGCCGGTGCAGTCCCGCGGTGTAGGGCTGCTGCATGCGCACGAAATAATTCCACGGGAAGAACTGGCCGCCATGGGTGTGGCCGGACAGCTGCAGGTGGAAGCCCGCGGCTTCCGCCGCGGCGGCCGAGCGCGGCTGGTGCGCGAGCAGCAGTTTCACCGCCGCCGCGGGCGCCCCCGCGAGCGCCGCCTGCGGGCTGCTGTGCTGGCGCTGGTCGAACTGGTGCGCGGAATAGTCGGTCACGCCGCCGACCACCAGCTGCGCGCCGGCGTGGCGCAGCACCACGTGCTCGTTCTGCAGCACGCGCATGCCCAGCCGGCGCAGCTCGCGCACCCAGTCGTCCGCGCCCGAATAGTATTCGTGATTGCCGGTGACGAAGAAGCTGCCGTGGGTCGAGCGCAAGGCTTGCAGCGCATCGGTATGCCCGCCCAGCTCGCGCACGCTGCCGTCGACCAGATCGCCGGTGATCGCGACGAGCTGGGCCTCGAGCGCATTCACGCGCGCGACGATGCGCTCGAGGAAGGCGCGCTTGATCGTGGGGCCGACGTGGACGTCGCTGATCTGCGCGATCCTGAATCCGTGCAGCGCCTCGGGCAGGCCCTGCAGCGGAATATCGATTTCGACCAGCCTGGGCGCGCGCCGCGCGTTGAACAGGCCGACCGCGGAGAGCGCGAGCGACAGCCACAGCACGCCCCAGGCCGAGTAATGCTGCATGCGCAGCACTGCGGCGTAATCGAGCAGGGCCATCGCCGGCAGCAGCGCCAGGTCGCGCAGCATGGTCAGCACCAGCACCGAAGAGGCGTAGCCCGCGGCGATCAGGCCGGTCCAGGCGAGGATGGTGACGACGCGCTCGGGCGCGCGCCCGTGCAGCAGGCGCGAGGCCAGGCCGAAGGGAATGAGCAGGGTCGACAGGACCAGCAGGACTATGCCGAAGAGCGTTTCGGCGCGACCCACGCCGAGCTCGGGCAGGATGCGCACGCCCATGTAGGCGTGCAGCAGGCCGATCAGCGCCGTCGCGGTGAGGATGAAGCCTAGCGGGAGCTTCCTGCGGGCGGGCGCCTGCTGCGCGGCGCCCGATTGCCGCGATTCAGCAAGCGCGACGGCCGGGGTGCTGATTACCGCTTCCTGTTCCATGCAACTCCCGAATTAGATGGTCGCCCGTGCTAACTTGGGGCGAAGCAGCCTGCATTCAAGCCCTGCGGCCGAAACCGGTCTGCGCCATCAGGAGGTGCCGACCACGCCGCCGTCGCAGGCGATGGTCTGCGCGACGACGTATTCGCCGGCGCGCGAGCACAGGAAAATCGCGAGCCCGGCGATGTCCTGCGCGTTGCCGACGCGCCCGCTCGGGTTGCGCGTGCCGACCACGTTCCAGTCCACGCCTTCGGTCTTGCCGCCGAAGCCCACGCCGGTGCTGAGCATCCAGGTCGGGAACGGCCCCGGCGCGATCGCGTTGAACAGGATGTGTTCCTTGGTCAGGTGCGAGGCCATGAAGCGCGTGAGGTGGTGCACCGCGGCCTTGGATGCGCCGTAGGAGTAGGCGTCGAAGATCGACGATTTGAGGCCGTCGATCGAGCCGATGTTGATCACGCGCGCCGGGTGTTCGGCGCTGGCCGCCGCGCGCAGCAGCGGCAGGACTTTCTGCGTGAGGAAGAACACGCCTTTCACGTTGGTGTCCATCACCTTGTCCCAGCCGGTTTCCGGGAAGGATTCCAGCGGCGCGCCCCAGGACGCGCCGGCATTGTTCACCAGGATGTCGAGTTTGGATTCGCGCTCGGCCAGCTGCTTCGCCAGGCTTTCCACGCCGGCGAGCTGCGACAGGTCCGCCGGCAGCGAAATGCACTCGCCGCCGTATTCCTGGGCGAGGCGCTTGGCGGTCGCCGCGCAGGCATCGGCCTTGCGCGAGGAGATGTATACCTTGGCGCCATGCGCGAGAAAGCCCGCGGCGATCATCTCGCCGATGCCGCGCGATCCGCCCGTGACCAGCGCGACCTTGCCCTTGATCGAAAACAAATTGTCGAATTTCTCTGCCATGGTCTGACTCTCCTGGAGGCTGTTAATGACAAATCCTTCCGCGCTCAATACCCGCCCATCGCCGCCACGCGGTCGGCGTGGAAACCTGCGTCGCCGAACAGCTCCTGCAGCGTGCGCGCGCGCTTCATGTACAGGCCGATGTCGAATTCGTCGGTCATGCCGATGCCGCCGTGCATCTGCACGCCTTCCTGCACTGCGCGCTTGGCGCTGGTGCAGGCGTGCGCCTTGGCCTGCGCCACGATCAGCGCCGCCTTTGCCGGCTCTGCGTCCATGGCCTGCAGCGCGCCCAGCAGCAGCGCGCGCGTGAGCTCGATGTCGATGTAGAGTTCCGCGGCGCGGTGTTGCAGCGCCTGGAACTCGCCGATGGCGCGGTCGAACTGGCGGCGCTCCTTGAGGTAGGCGAGCGTGCGCTCGAACACCGCGTCGGCGATGCCGAGCAGCTGCGCCGCGACCACCACGCGGCCGAGGTCCAGCGTTTCGTCGAGCACGGCGCCGGCGGCGTCCGCTTCGCCGATGACGGCATCCGCGCCGAGCTTCACGCCGTCGAAACGCAGGCGCGCCGCATTGTGCGCATCGACCATCAGCGTGCGCTCGATGCCGACGCCGGCGGCGCGCGCATCGACGAGCAGCAGCGTCAGGCCGCGGTCGGCGCTGCGCGCAACGACGATGAATTGATCGGCCGCGTGGCCGTCGAGCACGAAGGTCTTGGCGCCGGAAAGGCGCCAGCCGCTGCCCTCGCGCGCCGCCCTGGCCGCGATCGCATCGGGCCGGTGCTTGCTGGTTTCGTCGAGCGCAAGCGCGATCACCGTTTCGGCCGCGGCGATCTTCGGCAGCAACGCGGCCTGTTGCGCGGGCGAGCCGGCGCGCGCAAGCGTGCGCGCGGCGAGCACGGCGGTGGACAGGAAGGGCGTGGGCGTGAGCGTGCGCCCGAGCGCTTCGCCGATGATGCCGGCCTCGACCGCGCCCAGGCCGAGGCCGCCGTGCGCCTCGGGCACCAGGATGGCGCTATAGCCCTGCTCGGCGAACTGGCGCCACAGCCCCCGATCGAAACCAAGCGCGTCGCGGCTGTCGCGCAGCTTGCGCAAATGCGCCACCGGCGCGCGTTCGGACAGGAAGGCATTGACGCTGTCGCGCAGCATGCCTTGTTCTTCGTTCAATACGAGTGCCATGTGCATCACCCCTAGACGCCCGGCAGGCCGAGAATGCGCTTGGCCACCACGTTGAGCTGGATTTCGCTGGTACCGCCCTCGATCGAATTGCCCTTGCTGCGCAGCCAGGTGCGCGCCACCGTGCCCTCGCGCGAGCGCTCGCCTTCCCACTCGAGGCCGTCGGCGCCGGCGGCGGAGGCCATCAGCTCCCAGCGCCGCTTGTTCAGTTCCGCGCCGTAATACTTGAGCGCCGAGGACATGGCCGGATTGCCCGCGCCCAGGCGCGCGCGGTCGCCGCTCGCCTGCATCAGCAGGCGAAACGCGGCCTCGTCGATTTCGAAGCGCGCGATCTGCGCGCGCAGCGCGCTCTCGCGCAGGCGGCTCTGCTCGTCCAGGCCCACCGCATCGGCGGCGAATTCGCCCAGCGGCTTGACGTTGGCGCGCTCGCCTATGCCGCCTATCATTTCGCGTTCGTGCGTGAGCAGGTACTTGGCGATGGTCCAGCCCGCGTTGAGTTCCCCTACCACGTTGGCGCGCGGCACCCTGACATTGTCGAAGAAGGTTTCGCAGAACGGCGACTTGCCCGAAATCAGCAGGATCGGGCGCGTCGACACGCCCGGGCTTTCCATGTCGAACAGGATGAAGCTGATGCCGGTGTGTTTCTTGGCGACGCTGGTGCGCACCAGGCAGAAAATCCAGTCGGCCTCGTCGGCATAGGAGGTCCAGATCTTCTGGCCATTGATGATCAGGTGGTCGTCGTGCACTTCGGCCTTGGTCGCGAGCGAGGCGAGGTCGGAGCCGGCATTGGGCTCGGAATAGCCCTGGCACCAGCGGATTTCGCCGCGCGCGATCCTGGGCAGGTGCTCGAGCTTCTGCGCCTCGGTGCCGTGCGCGAGCAGCGCCGGGCCGAGCATCCAGATGCCGAAGCTCACCAGCGGCGGGCGGCAGCCGAGCGCGCGCATTTCGGCGGCGAGCACCGCCGCTTCTTCCTTGGACAGGCCGCCGCCGCCGTAGGCCTTGGGCCAGGTCGGCACGGTCCAGCCGCGCGCGCCCATGATCTGCATCCAGCTGCGCTGCGCCTCCGACTGGAACTTGAAGCGCCGGCCGCCCCAGCACAGGTCGTATTCGCTGACGGCCGGCCGGCGCATCTCCGCCGGGCAATTGGCCTCCAGCCAGGCGCGCGTGTCGCGGCGGAAGGATTCGAGGTCGGACATGGGCTTGCTCCTTGCGATGTCGCTATTGAAGAATTGCGCTGCTCGAAACAGCGCATTCTAGGCCGTTTCATTTTCGAGAGTAAGATTTGCGGCATTCGACCCGGCCGCGAGTTTCAGCAAAGACGACGATGCCCCGCGCTTCCAAGGACCATCACCATGTGTATGTGGTCGAGCTTTCCCGCGACGTGCTGCTGGAGCCGCGTTTCAGGAAGGCCAACCCGGACTACGATCCGGCCCGGCCGTGCGTCTACGTGGGCATGACCGGGCTGTCGCCGGACGAGCGCTTCGACAAGCACAAGGCCGGCATCAAGTCGAACAAGTTCGTGCGCCTCTACGGCCTGCGCCTGCTGCCGGAGCTGTACGAGGTGTACAACCCGATGCCCTATGAGGGCGCGCGCGAGATGGAAGTGGAACTGGCGATCGGGTTGAAGGAGGAAGGCTACGGCGTCTGGCAGGGCTGAACGCCGCGCGCCGGCGTTCTAGCGGCTCAGGCTCGCGAGGCTCGCGCTTACGTCTTTTTCCCAGATGGTGATGCCCGGGAGTCCGGATTCCAGCTTCTGCATTTCGTCGGCGACGGCGGAATTCAGCTTGCGGTCGCCTGCGATGCGGCAGCGCTGCAGCTTGGCGAGATAGACCGCGCGATCCTTTTCGAAGCTGCGCTTCGCATCCGCCGGCGTGCTGTAGCGGTTCTTGTCGTCGATGAAATTCCTGACCGTCGCAATTTTTTCGCTGAGCCGCTGGCGCAGTAGGCCGGTGGCCTGCTCGTCGAGCGAGTCGTAGGCGGGCGTCGCGCGATAGCTCCCGGGGTTGCCGACCGATGCGCTCATGCGCTGGTAGCTGATGCCCGGCTGGATGTTGGAGCTGCTGCCCGGTCTCCTGTCGCGGAAGTTGAGCAGGATGTCGCCGACGTCCGACAGTTTCGTCCGCAGGAAGAATTCCTGTGCATCGCCGTTCACGGCGTCCGGGGCGCCCAGCGGCAGGAAGAAAGCATTCCGGTCCGTATAGACATACAAGCCGCGATCGCCCGAGCGTTCGCCGGCAAGCACCACGAAGCGGTTGTCGATCGCCACGCCCAGGCCGCGCGCGCACTCCATGTAATCGGACATTGCGGGCGCGTCGGCCCGCGCCCACGCCGCGCCGGAAGCGATGAGCAGCAGCGGCACGCCCAGCCATGCTGCTGCAATCCGCGTCAATGTGCACTTGCGAGTGATGCTGGTCATGTTCAAACACCGTATTCAGGGTGGTGTAGGAACGGTACACATAAAATCGCTAACAATCAAGCTATTGTTATCATAATCTCACGTAATACTTGATAAGTGTTGCGCGGCGGCAACACACGGGTTGCCGGAGGCGGCGAAGCCCAGGGCATGCGCCACATCGCGCGCGCCGATGCCGATATCATGCTGCTTCGCAGAAAAAGAAAATCGGAGGACTCGGCCATGCTGCACCCCTCGCGCCACGCCCGCACCGCGCCGGACAAGGTCGCCTACCGCATGGCGGCGACGGGCAAGACGCTGAGCTATCGCGAGCTCGACGCGGCGTCGAACCGCGGCGCGCAGCTGCTGCGCGCGCTCGGCCTCAAGGCCGGCGATCACCTGGCCCTGCTGTTCGAGAATTCGCTGCGCTTCCTCGAGATCTGCTGGGCCGCGCAGAGGAGCGGCATCTACTACACCGCCATCAGCACCTGGCTGGTCGCCGACGAGATCGCCTACATCGTCGGCGACTGCGGCGCGAAAGTGCTGGTCGTGTCCGATGCGTTCAAGGCGCTCGCGGAGAAGTTCGCGCCCCTGCTGCCCGCGCAAACCGCGCGCTACATGAGCGGCGCGCCGTCGCCGGGCTGGAAATCCTGGGATGCTGCGCTCGCGGCGCAGCCGGCGACGCCGATTGCAGACGAGATCGTCGGCTACGACATGCTTTATTCCTCCGGCACCACCGGCCGGCCCAAGGGCGTGAAGCCGCAGTTCAAGAACGAGCCGATCGGCACGGTGTCGCCGCTGCTGCAGCTGCTGGTGCAGAAAATGTGCGGCGTCGACGCGGCGAGCGTGTACCTGTCGCCGGCGCCGCTGTATCACGCTGCGCCGCTGCGCTTCAACATGATGGTGGGCGCGCTCGGCGGCACCTCGGTCATCATGGAGCGCTTCGATCCCGAGGACTACCTGCGCCTGGTGCAACAGTATCGCTGCACCCAGACGCAGCTGGTGCCGACCATGTTCGTGCGCATGCTGAAGCTGCCCGATGCGGTGCGCGCGAAGTACGACGTTGCCTCGCTCAAGGCGGCGGTGCACGCGGCTGCGCCCTGCCCGATCGAGGTGAAACAGAAAATGATCGCCTGGTGGGGGCCGATATTCATCGAGTATTACGCCGGCACCGAGGGCAACGGCGTCACCATCGCCAACACGCAGGAGTGGCTCGCGCATCGCGGCAGCGTCGGCCGCGCGCTCGTCGGCCAGATCCACATCGTCGGCGCGGACGACGAAGAATGTCCCACAGGGAAGATCGGGCAGGTGTATTTCTCCGGCGGGCCGGAGTTCGCTTATCACAATGATCCGGCCAAGACCAAGGGTGCGTACAACGGGAAGGGCTGGTCGAGCCTCGGCGATGTCGGCTACCTCGACGCCGAGGGCTATCTCTATCTCACCGACCGCAAGGCCTACATGATCATCTCGGGCGGCGTGAACATCTACCCGCAGGAGGCCGAGAGCGTGCTCGTCAATCACCCTGCGGTCGCCGACGTCGCGGTATTCGGCGTGCCCAACGAGGAGATGGGCGAGGAGGTGAAGGCGGTGGTGCAGCCGGTGCCGGGCTTTGCGCCGGGCGCGGACCTGGCTGACGAACTGATCGCCTATTGCAAGGCGCGCCTGTCGCCGATCAAATGCCCGCGCAGCATCGACTTCAGGGCCGAGTTGCCGCGCACGCCGACGGGCAAGCTGCTCAAGCGCCTCCTGCGCGACGAGTATTGGAGCAGGACAGGCTGAGGCGCGTACGGCGCGCCGCCCGCGCTACTTGCGCTTCGGTTTGGCCGCCGCCTTGAGCGGCTTCTTCGCGCTTTTCTTCGCGGCCTTTTTCGCTTTCTTTCGCGGGAGCGGATGCGCGTGCAGCATGCCCGCGGCGATCTTGAAGATGTCGGTCTCGGTGATGATGCCGACCAGTTCCTTGCGCTTGTTCAGCACCGGAAGGCTGCCTATGTGTTTGATCACGAGCAGCCTGGCGGCCTGCTTCAACTGCGCCTCGGCTGCAACGCAGACCGGCGGTCCGCGCATGATGTCGGACACGGGCACTTCGGCCGAGCCGAAGTTCGCTGCAGCGAGCAGCAGGTCGCGCTCGGCGACGATGCCGACCACGCGCGTGCCTTCGACTACCGGCAGATGGTGGATGCCGCGGCTGTGCATGAAGTCGAAGGCCCGGTGAAATTCGGTCTGCGGCGTGATCGTAAGCACTGGCCAGTTCATGTACTGGTCAACCCTCATGTAGATCCTCTTGGCGTAAGTTGAATGAAGATGCAGCGGCGCCGTTCGCGGCGTGCGCTCTTGTGCTCCGCATAAGGCGGGCACCGGTGCCATTTTATACCGGTTCCGGGACGCCGGAGCGGGCTTGCGCTTCCACTTTTTTTGCCTTCAGGCCGATGGCGCCCCGTCCGGCGCCATCGGCCGCGAAACCGCAGGGCGGCCTCTAGGCGGTGAACGTGTAGCGGCTGCCCGTCGATGAGCGGATGAACTTGGTCGGCATCTCCTGCTGCGCCATCGCGATGAAGGCCTCGCCGGTGCAGTGCATGGGGATGAGATAGTCCGGATTGATTTCCTTCAGCGCTGTCAGCGTCTCGCGCAGATACTCGGGCGGATGCGGCGCGAGGTGGAAGCCGCCGAGCACCGCATGGACCTTATTGACGCCGGACACGTTCATCGCGCTTTTTACCGAATTCACCACACCGCGGTGGCCGCAGGAGGTGAGCACAACGAGGCCCTTGCCCTTGATGTTGAAGCAGGTGGCCTGCTCGTGCTGGAAGTCGTCGGGCGCCAAGGTCAGCGTGCGCTTCTCCGGCGGCAGCTTCTCCGGCGCGCAGCCGAGGCCGTCTTTGATGCCGACGCTCATACGCGTCGGCGACAACACCTTTTCCGTCGATACGCGCGGGATCCATCCGGTGCTGAAAGCGTGGTCTGCGACCAGCGACGGCTGTTCGGCGAACATCACGCGCAGATTGGCGTCGGCGATGGCTTTGCGGTCCAGCGCGCCGAAGTTGCCGGCGGACGCCCCGACGCCCGCCTCACGCGTGCAGAAGCACTCTTCGCCGCCGAGGAAGAACGGCAGTCCGGGCTTGAGTTTCGGGCGGTGCGCCTGCAGGAATCCGACCAGGCCGCCGAAGTGATCGTAGTGGCCGTGGCTCAGGACGAGCGCGTCGAGCTTGCTAGGGTCGATTTTCAGCAGCTCGAGATTGTTGTTGAGCGTCTCCGGGGTGTAGCCGAAATCGATCATGACCTGGCGCGTTTCCGCGCCGCGCGCCGACTCCAGATGCCATGCGAGGCCCCACTCGTTCTGCAACGCCCTGGCCGGCGGCTCTTTGGACAGAGCGAACGCGAAACGCTGAATGTCGACCTCGCCGAACCTGCGGCTCGGCTCGAACGCGTGGTGATAGGAGTCGGTGACGATGCGAACCGAGAGCCGGTCGATTTCGGGCACCGCGCCTGCGAGCGGCGCCGCGCTTGCGGTCTTGATGCCGGAGAGCAGTCCGCCGAAGAGCCCGGTGATTGCCGTTGCTCCGCCTGCGCGCAGAAGCCGGCGGCGCGATTCGCTGCCAAGATAGTCATCCATCTCCACCCCCTTTTTTTGTCGTACGGGCGAGCACTGCCCGAAATAAGTGTAGACAGGTGCGCAAATTGCCGTCAATGCGAATTGCCCGCCACCGCCTGTTCCGGACCAGAGGCCCCGCGTGCTCGGAACGCATTCACGGCATGCATTCTGATCGATAGCCGCATCAAAAAAATTGCTTCATGTGTCGAAGCAACTACATAGCACCCATTGTTAAAGTCCTTGCGAAGGAAACCGCGTGCAGGACGGCGTATGGGAACGGCGCGACGCAGGCAAAAATCTCCACTGAATTTGAGTTAGCGCAATACCAGGCGGCGCGCGACGGCGAAACTTCAAGTCAGGAGTGGTGTCGAATGGATTGTTACGAGTATGCGAGGTGCTACATGGCGAATTGCATAGGCGTTACCGGGGAGTCCGGCGATCTGTTTGGCGAGGCGCCGGTCCCGCGGCGGGACGCAGCGAACAAGCGCAGCTTCGCGCCTGAAATCAAAACAGCGCGCGTGCTTTGCCGTCAGCTGCGACACAAACAGCCGCGCCCGGAAAAGCAGCGCATCGCGCATTTGATCTGCCTGAATCTGTTGTCGATGCTGCGGCACAGTTCGCAGCGCTAGCAGGTTCCGCATCCTGAATTCACTCCGGCCGTAGCGGCCGGCAGTCCAGCGAGTTCTTTCCGCTTTGTGTTCGCGCCGGTGCGCGCAGCAGCGCCGCAGCCGGCGCTCAGTTCGCCCGGATCCAGGTTTGCGTGCGGCCGAAGAACAGGATCGAGCCGCGCATCTCGAGTTTCTTGCCGCCGTCGATGAGCGTCACCTTGGCGTTGTAGGTCTTGCCGTTCTTGGGATCGAGTATCTTGCCGCCACCCCAGACGTTGTCGCCTTCCTTTTTCAGGCCGGTGAGGATGGTCATGCCGATTACCGGCTTGCCCTTGCGCGGATCGTCCGCGGCGCAGTCGTCGCATTTCGAATCCTGCTTCGCCGGGTCGACGATTTTTTCGACGGTTCCGGAAATCACGCCGTCGGTTTCGGTGATGCGCACCACGGACTTGGGCTTGTTGGTCTCGTCGTCGATGGTGTTCCATGTGCCGACCGGCGACATCGGGTCGGCAAACGCAGCCATGGATGCGCCTGCGATCAGGATCGCCGCGCAGACGCGGGATGATAGTGTTGGCATGGTGTTTCCCCCAGTTGGCGCGAGGCAATCGCGGGCTCGCGGATTATATGATGAACCCGCCGGGACGCGTACCGACGCGCCATGCGAACCGGCCGTTGCGTTTGCGGTTCGCGCGTCGGGGGAGTAAGTTCGAGTCCGAGCGCGCCGGCAGCTTGCGCGCGCTGCCCGCCTGCATCGGGTGCCGTTCCTGGCAAAGCCGGACGCGCAGATATTTCGGCGCGCCGATGCCGCGCACCACGTTGTTGAGGCCGGGCGCAAGATCGGTCCTGCCCGCGCCGGCCGTACCCTCGTGCATAGCTACCGTTCCCTTCCTGCCGCTGCATCCATTTGGGGCGAGCGCGACCCGGGTGCACCGGCATGGTTCGTCCGGCGCCCGATTGCGCGGCCTAAACCGCTGCCGCAGGGACCAATGCAAGCGCCATGCCAACGGGCATGCATATTGCTAACCTTCCGGTGTCGAAGTTACGTGGTCGCAAAGGAGTAAATATTCATGAGTGCCCGGCCCCTGCCCGCCGCCGGCCCGCCGGAACTTGAGGACGATCGCACCGGCCTGAGCAAGGCCGCGCTGAAACGCGCCTTTCTCGACAATCTGTACTACGTGCAGGGAAAATTTCCCGCGCTGGCGAGCAAGCACGATTACTACATGGCGCTCGCCTACACCGTGCGCGACCGGCTGCTGCGGCGCTGGATCAGCACCGCGTCCACCTATACGCGCGAGGGTTCGCGCACCGTCGCCTATTTCTCCGCCGAGTTTCTGCTCGGTCCGCATCTCGTCAACAACCTGATCAACCTCGGCATCGAGCAGCCGGTGCGCGAGGCGATTCGCGACCTGGGCCTGTCATTCGAGGAACTGGTGGGGCAAGAGGACGAGCCCGGGCTGGGCAATGGCGGCCTCGGGCGGCTCGCGGCCTGTTACCTGGATTCCATGGCGAGCCTGGAGATCCCCTCGCTCGGCTACGGCATACGCTACGAATTCGGCATATTCGCGCAATCGCTGCGCGACGGCTGGCAGGTCGAGCAGACCGACAAATGGCTGCGCAAGGGCAATCCCTGGGAGCTGCCGCGCCCCGAATGGACGGTCGAGGTGAAGTTCGGCGGCCATACGGAGCGCTACACCGACCCGACCGGCCGCGCGCACGTGCGCTGGATCCCGGGCCGCAGGGTGATGGGCATACCCTACGACACGCCGATCCTGGGCTACCGCAACAACACCGCCAACACGCTGCGCCTGTGGCGCGCCGAGGCGCCCGAGTCGTTCGACCTCGGCGTGTTCAACCGCGGCGACTACTACGGCGCCGTGCAGCAGAAGGTGGTATCGGAAAACATCAGCAAGGTGCTGTATCCGAACGACGAGCAGGTGCAGGGCAAGGAGCTGCGCCTGGAGCAGCAGTTCTTCTTCGTTTCCTGCTCGCTGCAGGATATGCTGCGCATCATGCACGGGCAGAAGATTCCGCTCGCGCGCTTCCACGAAAAATTCGCGGTGCAGCTGAACGACACCCATCCGGCCATCGCCATCGCGGAGCTGATGCGGCTGCTGGTGGACGAGCAGGGCATGGAGTGGAGCGCGGCCTGGGCGGTGACGACGCGATGCTTCGGCTACACCAACCACACCCTGCTGCCCGAGGCGCTGGAGCGCTGGCCGCTGGCGCTGATTTCGCGCGTGCTGCCGCGCCACGTGGAGATCGTGCTCGAGATCAACGCGCGCTTTCTCGAGGAGGCGCGGCTGCGCTTCACCGGCGAGCACGAGCGCCTCGCGCGCCTGTCCATCATCGACGAATACGGCGAGCGCCACATGCGCATGGCGAATCTGGCCAGCGTCGGCAGCCACGCGATCAACGGCGTCGCCGCGCTGCACAGCGAACTGCTGAAACAGGATGTGCTCGCGGATTTCCACGCCCTGTGGCCGGAAAAATTCTTCAACGTGACCAACGGCGTGACGCCGCGGCGCTGGATGGCGCTCACCAACCCGCGCCTGACGCGCTTTTTGAGCGGCGTCATCGGCGAGGACTGGGTGCGCGACCTGGAGCAGCTGCGCCGGATCGAGGCGCACGCCGAGGATGCCGGTTTCCGCCGCGAATGGCGCTACATCAAGCGCGCGGTGAAGGAGGACCTGGCCACCTACGTGCGGCGCATGACCGGCGTCTCGATCGACCCGGAGTCGCTGTACGACGTGCAGGTCAAGCGCATCCACGAGTACAAGCGCCAGCACCTGAACGTGCTGCACATCGTGGCGCTGTACCACCGCATCAAATCCGACCCGAATGCGCCGGTGCTGCCGCGCACCTTCATCTTCGGCGGCAAGGCCGCGCCCGGCTACCATTTCGCCAAGCTCATGATCAAGCTGATCAACGCCGTGGCCGAGGTGGTCAACAAGGATGCGGCGGTCGGCGACCGGCTCAAGGTGGTGTTCCTGCCCAACTACAATGTCACCAACGGCCAGCGCGTCTATCCGGCGGCGGACCTGTCCGAGCAGATTTCCACGGCGGGCAAGGAAGCTTCCGGCACCGGCAACATGAAGTTCTCGATGAACGGCGCGCTCACCATAGGCACGCTCGATGGCGCCAATGTGGAAATCCGCGAACGCGTGGGCGCGGAGAATTTCTTCCTGTTCGGCCTCAGCGCCGAGGAAGTGAAGGCCAGCTGGACCAATGGCTACGACCCCGGCGCGATCTACCGCGACAATGCCGAACTGCGCGCCGTGATCGACCTGATTCGCGACGGCCATTTCTCCGGCGGCGACCGCGAGCTGTTCCGGCCGCTGGTGGACTCGCTGCTGCATGGCGACCACTACCGCCTGCTGGCGGATTTCCAGTCCTATGTCGACAGCCAGGCCGCGGTCAGCGCCGCCTACGCCAGGCGTGAGACCTGGACGCGCATGTCCATACTCAACGTCGCGCGCATGGGCTGGTTCTCTTCCGACCGGAGCATCGGCGAATACTGCCGCGACATCTGGAAGGTCGAACCCGTGAAAATCGCGCTGCTGAGCAAGGATCAGACCAACGCGGACCTGCTGCAGTAGCGTCCCGCCGCGCGCGTACCGGCGCAGACGCGGGACAAGTCCGCGCCGCAATTCAAGCAAGTCGTCAATCACTGAATGGAGAACCGAGCATGAACCGCAACGACGTCACCGAAATGATCATCGCCGCCAAGATCCAGAAGGGCATCAAATGGGAGGATGTGGCGAAGAAGATCGGCCTCGCCAAGGAATGGGTGACGGCCGGCTGCCTCGGCCAGATGACCTTCGACAAGAAGCAGGCCGGCATCATCGGCAAGACCTTCGGCCTGTCGGCGGAGGCCACCGCCCTGCTGCAAACCGTGCCCTACAAGGGCTCCCTGCCCACGGCGATTCCGACCGACCCGCTGATCTACCGCTTCTACGAGCTGATCAACGTATACGGCACCACCCTGAAGGAGCTCATCCACGAGGAATTCGGCGACGGCATCATGTCGGCGATCGATTTCAAGATGGACCTGAAGCGCGAGCCGAACAGCGCGGGCGACCGCGTGAATATCGTCATGTCGGGCAAGTTCCTGCCGTACAAGACCTACTGATGCACCGGCGTGCGCGTGCGCGCGCCGCCGCGCCGCGCGTCCCCCGCGCCGGGCGAAGTGCCCGCGGCGCGCGCACGCCCGCCGCGCTGCGGCCGGACGCCGATTGACGCCCGGCGGCGGCGTTTGCTAGCGTACCGGCGCGTCTGCGCCATGGCGGCTGCGGGCGGTGCGGTACAATCCGCAAATTCAAACCGGAAGCGCGCGTCCGCGCGCTCCATCCAGGAGGGGGCTATCATGCGGCTTTTCCGAACTCTTGCAAGTGCGGCGGCAATTGGCGTGGCATTGGCGGGCGCGGCGTTCCCGGCCGTCGCCGAGGACATCCGCGCCGGCTCGATCACCAACAGCCCGCCGATGATTTCCTACGCGTCCGACGGCACCACGCTGCAGGGCGCGATCGTCGACCTCGCCGCCGCGATGAGCCAGGAGATGGGCAGGAAGATCGCGTTCGAGTCCATTCCCTTCAACGGCCTGCTGCCGGCAATGGAGGCGAAGCGCATCGACATCGTGTTCTCGCTCATGAACGACACGCCGGAGCGCGAGAAGCTGATCGACTTCGTCGACTTCTTCAACCTCTCCACCATGCTGCTGATCCGCAAGGGCAACCCGCAGAAGGTCGAGAGCCTGGAGACCATGTGCGGCATGACCGTGTCGACGGTGCAGGGCTCGACGCAGATCGCGCTGGTCGATGCGGCCAGCGCCAAGTGCACCGCCGCGGGCAAGGCCTCGATCCAGAACCTGCAGTACGCGCAGCCTTCCGACGCGCGCCTGCAGGTGCAGTCCGGGCGCGTCGCCGCCTTCCTCGGCAATTCGCCGGTGATGGTGTACCTCGCCAAGACTGCCGGCGAGGGCAAGATTTTCGACGTGGTGCAGGGCCATGTGTACCAGCCGGTGCCGCTCGGCATCGGCGTGGCGAAATCGAACACGCAGCTGCGCGATGCGCTGCAGAAGAGCCTGAACGCGCTGATCGCCAACGGCAGCTACCGCAAGATCCTGGAGAAGCACGGCGTCGAGAGCGGCGCGGTGAGCTCGGCCACCATCAACGGCGGCGCCAACCTCAAGCTGTAGGGTCTGTTTACATTCATCGCGCTCATGTGCTGAATGCAAACAGACCCTGACGGACGCGCCTTGACCCGCGTCGTTCCCCGGCGGCGTCCCTGGCTCTGGCTGGGGAGTGCCGTGGTGGCCGTGCTCGCGGCGCTGCTGGCGCTGTCGGTGTTGCGCAATCCCAACATCCAGCACGGCGTCATCCTGCAGTACCAGTTCGCGCCGGCCATCCTCGCCGGGCTGCGCACCACGGTCGTGCTGGCGCTGCTCGCCGCGCTGATCGGCGCGGTGCTCGGCGTGCTGCTCGCGGTAATGCGCCTGTCGGACAGCCTGGTGCTGCGCCTGGCGAGCGGCTTCTACACCTGGCTGCTGCGCGGCACGCCGCTCCTGGTGCAGATCCTGATCTGGGGCAATCTTGCGCTGCTGTTCGAATTCATCGGCCCGTTCCGCACCAATGACCTGCTGACGCCGTTCGTGGCCTCGGTGATCGCGCTCGGGCTCAACGAGGGCGCCTACATGGCCGAAGTGGTGCGCGCCGGCATCATCGCCGTCGACCGCGGCCAGTACGACGCCGCGCTCGCCCTGGGCATGTCGCGCCCCCTGGCGCTGCGGCGCGTGATCCTGCCGCAGGCGCTGCGCGTGATCATTCCGCCCGCCGGCAACCAGTTCATATCGCTGCTCAAGGCGACCTCGCTGGTGTCGGTGATCGCCGGCGGCGACCTGCTCACCGCGGCGGAGAACATTTCCTCGGCCAACCTGCATACCATCGAGCTGATGCTGGTGGCGACCTTCTGGTACCTGGTGCTGACCACCATCAGCAGTGCCGGCCAGCTCTACATGGAGCGGCGCCTGGGCAAGTCGGGCGTGGGCATGCATGCCACCTCCTGAGCCAGCCATGGCGCGCCCGGCCGCGGGCCCGATGCTGCGCGCGCAGGACGTGCACAAGCGCTACCGCCACGAGGAGGTGCTCAAGGGCATCGACCTCGAGGTGGCGAACGGCGAAGTGCTGTGCCTGATCGGCCCCTCGGGTTCGGGCAAGAGCACCTTCCTGCGCTGCATCAATCACCTCGAGCGCATCGACGCCGGGCGCCTGTACGTGGACGGCGCGCTGGTGGGCTACCGCGAGCACGGCGACTGCCTGTACGAAATGCAGCCGCGCGAAGTGTGCCGGCAGCGCGCCGACATCGGCATGGTGTTCCAGCGCTTCAACCTGTTTCCGCACCTGACCGCGCTGCAGAACGTGATGGAAGCGCCGCTGCACGTGCGGCGCGAATCGAAGGCCGAAGCGGGGGCGCATGCGCGCGCGCTGCTCGAGCGCGTCGGCCTCGCCGACAAGGCCGACGCCTATCCGAGCCGCCTGTCCGGCGGGCAGCAGCAGCGCGTGGCGATCGCGCGCGCGCTCGCGATGCGGCCCAAGCTGATGCTGTTCGACGAACCCACCTCCGCGCTCGACCCCGAGCTCGTGGGCGAGGTGCTGGCGGTGATGCGCGGACTGACGGAGGACGGAATGACGATGATCGTGGTAACGCATGAAATGGCATTTGCGCGCGACGCGGCCGACACCGTGGCGTTCATGGACGCGGGCGTGATCGTGGAGTCGGGGCCGCCGGGGGAAATCCTGTCGCGGCCGCGCCACGAGCGCACGCGCTCGTTCCTCGCGCGCGTGATCGGGGCGCAGGCATGAGCGCGAGCCGGCTGTTGCTGCTCGGCACGGGCGGCGGGCCCACGCCCAAGGCGACGCGCTCGGCGCCGGCCTTCGCGGTGGTCGTCGACGGGGCGACCTACATCGTCGACTGCGGCAACGGCGTCGCGCGCCAGATGGCGAAGGCGGCGCTGCCGTTCCGCTCGCTGCGCTCGGTGTTCATCACCCATCATCATTCCGACCACAACGCCGACTACGGCAACCTGTTCCTGCTGCTGTGGGCCGCGGGGCTGAAGGCGCCGGTCGACGCCTACGGGCCGCCGCCGCTGGCGCGGATGACCGAGCAGTACCTCGCGCTCAACGCCTACGACATCGCCACGCGCATCGCCGACGAGGGGCGCCCGCCGCTGGCGCCGCTGATGCGCGCGCACGACATCACTGCCGCGGGCGAGGTCTACCGCGACGAGCGCGTGCGCGTCAGCTGCGCGCTGGTCGAGCATCCGCCGGTGGTGCCGGCGTTCGCGTTCCGCTTCGACCTGCCCGACCGGTCCATCGTGTTCTCCGGCGACACCGCGCCCTGCGCCAGCCTGATCGAGCTTGCGCGCGGCGCCGACGTGCTGGTGCACGAAGTGATGTACGAGCCGGCCCTGGACGAGATCTGCGCCCGGCTCGACAACGCGACGCGGCTGCGCCAGCACCTGCTCGACAGCCACACCACCGCGGACCAGGTGGGCGCGGTGGCGCGCGACGCCGGGGTGAAGTGCCTGGTGCTGTCGCACTTCGTTCCCGCCGAGGGCGTCGCCGACGAACTCTGGCTGGCAGCGGCGTCGCGCAACTACGACGGAAAGATCGTGCTCGGGCGCGATCTGATGGAACTCTGAACCGGTCGGCGCGAACCGGATCTTCCGCCGCTGCGGGCGGACAGGGGAAACAATGAGCAACATCACCGATTATCTGTTCGCGGCTGCGCTCGTCGGCTTGCTGCTGTGGCAGCTGCGCACGGGAAAGGCGCTCGATCGGCGCTTGCGCCCCAGCGTCACGCGGGAAGACAATCCGGGCATGTACTGGGCGGTGCTGCTGATTCAGGCCGGCTTCCTCATGCTCATCCTGGTGAAGGGCACGGCCTCCTGGCACTTCCGCTGAATCGAAAAAAGGAGCAAGCGCACCATGATCCACGTCGTCGCCGTCATCACCGCCAAGCCCGGCATGCGCGCCGCGATCCTGCAGGCGTTCCAGGCCAATGTCCCCGCGGTCAAGGCCGAGCACGGCTGCATCGAGTACGGCGCCGCCGTCGACTTCGAGGACGGGCCCAGGTTTCAGACCAGGTACGGTCCCGACACCCTGCTGGTGATCGAGAAGTGGGCGAGCATGGACGCGCTCAAGGCGCATGCGGCCGCGCCGCACATGGCGGCTTATGCGGCGCAGACCAAGGACATGATCGCGAGCCGGCTGATCCACATCCTGTCGCCCGCCTGAGCGACGATGCGGCGCAGTTTCTAAGAGCCGGTAACAAAAGTCATTTTGTTACGGCTGATGTAGGGGAGCACGAGGGGAGGCGCCCCGAAGGTAGTCCCCGAAGGGGATTTCCCCTCGTTTTGTTACAGACTCTAGGCCGGCACCGTCTCGGCCAGCGCCACCGGCAGGTAGGCGGCGCGCGAGGGCAGGTCCGGCGCGACGTGCATCACGCGCGCGCCCAGGTCCATCACCACCGAGGCGACGGTCTCGATGCAGGCCTCGGCCTGCAGCGAGGGGTCGGGGCTGCGGCAGATCGACAGGTAGCCGTCGTTTTCGTCGCGCAGCATGCGCTGCAGGTCCGCGACGGAAAATTTCCCGCGGTGCGCGCCGGTGAGCGCATTGATGCGCGCGAGGCGCGGTACGGTCGACAGGCTGGGCGCCAGCGAAGCCTGGTGCCGGGCCGCGGCCGGCGCGAGGAAGTGGTTGGTGTGGCACAGCGCCGCATCGGCGCCGCGAACGACTTCGAGCCCGCGCGGCGAGAATTCCAGCGCCGCCGTATCCCCGCGGGCATCGGCGCAGAGCACGTTGGAGGAAGCGCCGAAGCGCAGCTTGCGCGCGAATGCCACCGCATCGGCCACGCTGTCCTGCGCAAGCAGTGCGCGCAGCAGCACGTGCACCGGCACGCCCGGATGCGCGCCGTCGTCGGACGAGCGCAGGATGTTGAGGCAGACGCCGAAGCCCTGCCGGTTGAGACCGATCTTGGCCAGCATGCCGGCCTCGGTCAGCGTGAGGACGGATGCGCCGTCCGCGTCGCGCACGCGCAGCAGCACCAGCGCCGCGCGCTGCGTGCCGAGCCAGTCCCAGTTCTGCGCCAGCAGCGCAGTGCCGCTCGCGCTCTGCGCCGGCTTTACCGCGATCGCGGTGCATTCGCCCCAGTCGGGCACGCCCTGCTTCGCGTTGGCCGCGGCGATCCTGAAGCGGTCCGGATGCGGCTCGCCCGGGTAGCTCGGCGGCAGGATCTCGGTGCGTGCATTGAGCGCGAGGATTTCGTCCACGCGCCGGCCCGCGCCCGCGGCGATGCCTTCGATCTCCTCCAGCAGCGCCGCATCCAGGTCGCCGATGATCTCTCGATAGCCCGCGCCCAGGCGCCGCGCGCCGGCCCAGTCGATGCCGCACCAGGCGAACAGGCGCGCGTAGGCCGCAATCGAGTGCGCGATGCGCTCGCTCGCCTTGTGCCCGTGCTGCCGGCCGCGCTCGCGCGCACTGCCGGATACTTCGATCAGGGGAAACATGCAGCCCGCCTCCCGTGCTTGATTCGCATTCATGATACCGCGTTCCCGCGCGCGCGGCCGCGGGCCTCGCGGCACAGCCGGCCTGAGGCGGGCGCGCGCCGTCGCCATGCATCCTCAAAGCGGTGCATGATGGCGGCATGCATCCCCATCAAGCAGCGCCGCTCCTGGTCCTCGACACCAACGTCGTGCTCGACTGGATCGCGTTCGGCGACGCGCGCATGCAGCCGGTCGCGGCCGCGATCGAGCGCGGCGCGCTGCGCGCGGTGACCAACGCGGCTTGCCTGCAGGAACTGCGCCGCGCGCTGGCTTATGCGCAGCTGAAACTCGACGCCGCAGCACAGGCGCTCGCCTACGAACGCTATCTCGACCATGTGCAGCGCTTCGAAACTGCGCAGGACGCGCAAGGCGCGCAGCTGCCGCGCTGCGACGATCCGGACGACCAGAAATTTCTCGAACTCGCCTGGCATGCGCGCGCCAGCCATCTGCTCACGCGCGATCACGCGCTGCTGCGGCTGGGGCGGGAACTGGCGCGCGCCGGCCGCTTCAGCGTGCTCGCGCCCGAAGTCTTCCTGCAGTCGTCGCCCGGCCTGGCCCTGGACTGAACCGGGCCAATGCGCGCAGACCGGCCCCGGAAGCGCCTTCGCGGGCGAATGCGCGGCGCGCGCGGCGCCGCCGACGCGGCCCGCCGCAATCAGCGGCGACGTGGCAGAATTAGCTCCCTATGAGCGACAGCAAGCAATGGGCCTTCGACGAATCGCTGCAGCCGCGCGAGGACGAGGTCGACTTCGATCTGGCGCTGGCGCTGGACGCGGTGGTGCTGCTGCGCGCGGAAATTCCCGAGGACGCGTTCACCGGCGGCCTGCTCGGCACCGAGCGCTCGGGCTACGGCGCGGTGATCCGCGCCGACGGGCTGGTGCTCACCATCGGCTATCTGATCACCGAGGCCGAGAACATCTGGCTCAGCAGCAACGCCGGCACCGTCGTGCCGGGCCATGCGCTCGCTTACGATCAGGCCACCGGATTCGGCCTGGTGCAGCCGCTGGGCAAGCTCGGCACGCCGATGCTGGAGCGCGGCACGACCGCTGCGGTGAACGCCGGCGACGAGGTCTATGTCATCGGCCACGGCGGGCGCGCGCATGCGCTCAAGGCGAAGCTGGTGGCCAAGCGCGAATTCGCCGGCTACTGGGAATACCTGCTCGAGGAAGCGCTGTTTACCGCGCCGGCGCATCCGCAATGGGGCGGCGCCGCGCTGCTGGACCGGGGCGGGCGGCTGATCGGCATCGGCTCGCTGCTGGTGCAGGAAACGGAGGGCGAGGATGCGGTGCAGGGCAATATGTTCGTGCCCATCGATCTGATCGAGCCGATATTGAACGAGCTGCTCGCGCACGGGCGCGCGTCGCGCGCGCCGCGGCCCTGGCTGGGCATGTATACGCAGCAGTCGGAGGGGCGCCTGGTCGTGGGCGGCCTCGCGCCGGGCGGCCCGGCCGAACGCGCCGGGGTGCAGGCGGGCGATCTGGTGCTCGGCGTCGCCGGCGAGCGCACCAACAGCCTTGCCGATTTCCTGCGCCGCGTCTGGCGACTGGGCGGCCCGGGCAAGGAGATTCCGCTGATGCTCGCGCGCCAGGGCGACGTGCTGCGCCTCAACCTGCGCTCGGCCGACCGCAGCGACTTCCTGAAGAAGCCGCGCCTGCATTGATCAGGAGTATGTAATCGCCTCGCGCCGGTCGGCGCGCTCCAGGTGCGGCACGCAGTTGAAGCTGATGAGGCGCATCGAGCGCGGGCTGAAGAACACTTCGCAGAAGCCGGAGTTGCGAAACTGCAGATTGAGCTCGATCGCGGTGCGCGCCGGCGCGTGCAGCAGGTCGGCGATGCCGCGGCCGATGGCGCCGCCCGAAGTCGCCGCGAGCACGTTCGCATCCGCGGGCAGGCCGGCGCAGGCGCTTTGCATCGCCGCCGCGATGCGCGCGCCGAACTCGCCCCAGGTTTCGGGCAGCTCGCCCTGAAGCTTGTCTTCGGACCAGTCGGCAAGCGCCGCCTTGATGGTGCGATAGACCGAGCGCACGTCGCCCTTGGCGCGCGCGCTGGCCCACTCGTCGCCGAGGTAGGCCTTGTACAGCGCTTCGCCGGAATATTCGTTCCAGCCCGGATGCTCGTCCGCGCGCAAGGGCGAGCCCATGGTTTCGAGGATCGCACGCGCGGTCTCGCGCTGGCGCTCGAGCGTGCCGCACACGGCGCGCGCGAACACAATGCCGCGCCCGGCGAAGTATTCGCCCAGCCATTCGGACTGGCGCCGCCCGAGCGCGCTCAGGCGGTCGTAGTTTTCTGCGGCGAAGGAGGCCTGGCCGTGACGGACCAGATACAGGGTAGCCATGCAGGCGCGAGGATACGCGAATATTGCGGGCCTTTGAACCCGTAGGAGAATTCATCCGCTTGCGCGCAAATCCGGGGAAGCAGGAGAGGGAGAGGGCCCCTCGTCCCGTACCTCGAATTCAGCCGCTGAATTTCTGCAGGCCGTCCAGGTCGAGCACCGTGACGAGGCCGTAGTCGACCTTGATCAGCCCGGCCTTGCCCAGCACCTGCAGCGCGCGGTTGACGCGCTGGCGCGAGGCGCCGGCGAGGTAGCCGAGCTCTTCCTGCGAGATCTGCACCTGCGGATCGGCGTGCGGATAGAGGTAGGGGTTGAACAGCGCCGCGAGCGAGCGCGCCACGCGCGCCTCCGGGTTGAGCAGGCGGTCGTGCTCGACCATGCCGATGAACTGGCCGAGGCGCTCGTTCAGCTGCTTGAGCAGGAAGCGGTTGAACGCGATGCTGGTGTCGAGCAGCCAGCGAAAGGTCGCTTCGGGCATCAGCGCGATGCGCGAGTCGCGCAGCGCCACGGTGTCGTACATGAGCGGCCGCCCCCTGAGCACCGAGCCTTCGGCGAACCAGCCGCCCGCGGGAATGCCGGCGAAGGTGACCGATTTGCCTGCGGGGGAAAGGCTGTGGATTTTCACCAGGCCGTCGATCACGCCCAGCCAGGCGCTGGCCGGATCGCCCTTGCGGCAGATGCAGGCCCCCGCGGCGAAGTCGCGCACTGCGATGGCCGCGCGCACGCGGTTCAACTGCTCAGCCGGAAGCTCCCTGGTCCAGGAACTCAGGGCCAACATGTCATCCAGCGATCGCATTGCCTGCAGTCCGAGTGTCGGGTAAGCGACATTTTGCCCCAAATTTGTGCTGTATGATTGCACTCCCGCCAAGTCGCATCGCCCCGCCGACCGGCGGTTGAGGCGGCTGCCTGTGCCCCGCAATTGGGTGCAGGCCCGGCTTAGGCTACAATGAATCGAGAACGCCCCGACAATGCGGCACAAGAACAGGGGCGCAATGCGTTGGAGGAGGTTCCAATGTCAGAAGGATCTCGGGATACGTTTCCGCGGCTGCTGCTGCAGCATGCGTCCGTGCGCCCGGAGCATCCGGCGATACGCGAAAAGGATCTCGGCATCTGGCAGAGCTGGAACTGGAGCCAGGTGGCGGCCGAGGTGCGCGCGCTCGCCTGCGGCCTGGCCGAACTCGGCTTTCGCCGCGGCGACAGCCTCGCCATCATCGGCGACAACCGGCCGCGCCTGTACTGGGCCATGACCGCGGCGCAATGCCTGGGCGGAACGCCGGTGCCGATGTACCAGGACGCGGTGGCGCAGGAGCTGGAATACGTATTGCAGGACGCGGGCATACGCTTCGCCATCGCCGAGGACCAGGAGCAGGTGGACAAGCTGCTGGAATGCCGCGAGCGCACGCCCGGCCTCGAGTACATCCTCTACGACGATCCGCGCGGGCTGCGCCATTACACCCAGCCCTTCATCCGCAGTCTGGACGTGGTGGAGGAACTCGGGCGCAGCGCCAGGGAGCCCGGTTTCATCGACGCCGAAATCGGGAAAGGCAAGAGCGGCGACGTGGCGATCATGCTCTACACCTCGGGCACCACCGGCAAGCCCAAGGGCGTGTGCATCACCCATGAAGCGCTGATCAACGCGGCGCGCGGCGGCTGCGGCTTCGACGCGCTCACCGAGAAGGACGAGATCCTGTCCTACCTGCCCATGGCCTGGGTCGGGGACAACCTGTTCTCCTACGCGCAGTCGCTGGTCGCCGGCTTCACCGTCAACTGCCCCGAGTCGGGCGAGACGGTGATGACCGACATGCGCGAAATCGGACCCACCTATTATTTCGCGCCGCCGCGGGTGTTCGAGAACCTGCTCACCCAGGTGATGATCCGCATCGAGGACGCGGGCGCGGTGAAGCGCTGGATGTTCCATTACTTCATGGACGTCGCGCGCCGCTGCGGCGCCGAGATCCTCGACGGCAAGCCGGTGGGCGCGGGAGATCGCCTGCTGTATGCCATCGGCAACGTGCTGGTATACGGGCCATTGCGCAATGTGCTCGGCATGAGCCGGGTGCGCGTGGCCTACACCGCCGGCGCGGCGATCGGACCCGACCTGTTCCGCTTCTACCGCTCGATCGGCATCAACCTGAAGCAGCTCTACGGCTCGACCGAAACCTGCGCCTATGTCTGCCTGCAGAAGGACGGCCAGATCAAGCTCGACACCGTCGGCGTCCCCGCGCCTGGCGTGGAGGTGAAGATTGCCGACAGCGGCGAAGTGCTGGTCAAGAGCGGCGCGATGTTCAAGGAATACTACAAGCGGCCGGACGCCACCGCGGAGACCATCGACGCGGACGGCTATTTCCACACCGGCGACGCCGGCTTTTTCGATGCCGACGGTCAGCTGAAGATCATCGACCGCGCCAAGGACGTGGGCAAGATGGCGTCGGGCGCCATCTATGCGCCGAACTACATCGAGAACAAGCTCAAGTTCTTTCAGCACATACGCGAAGCGGTCGCCTTCGGCCACGGGCGCGACACGGTGTGCGCCTTCATCAACATCGACATCGGCGCGGTCGGCAACTGGGCCGAGCGGCGCAATCTTCCCTACTCCGGCTACACCGATCTCGCGCAAAAGCCGGAGGTGTACGCGCTGGTGCGCGAATGCGTGGAAAAAGCCAACGCCGAGCTCGCGCTCGATCCCGCGCTGTGCGATTCGCAGGTGCACCGCTTCCTCATCCTGCACAAGGAGCTCGATCCGGACGACGACGAGCTCACGCGCACGCGTAAGGTGCGCCGCGGATTCATCGCAGAGAAATACGGCGTGCTGATCGACGCGCTCTATTCGGGCAAGACATCCCAGTTCATCGAGACCCAGGTCAAGTTCGAGGACGGGCGCACCGGCAAGGTCAGCGCCGAGCTGCGCATCGAGGAAGCCAGGACTTTTGCGCCGGCGACGGCGAAGAAGGCCGCGTAGATGGGCAGGCGGGATTGAGCAAGAACAAGCATATCGGTGAAGTCATCCTCGGCCTGGAGGGGATTTCGCTCGCCTTCGGCGGCGTGCGCGCGCTGCAGAACGTGAGCTTCGACGTGCGCGAGCACGAGATCCGCGCCATCATCGGCCCCAACGGCGCGGGCAAGAGCTCGATGCTGAACGTGATCAACGGCGTCTACCATCCGCAGGAAGGCACGGTGTTCTTTCACGGCGCAAAGCGCCACGACGTGAATACGCACGAGGCGGCCGAGCAGGGCATCGCGCGCACCTTCCAGAACATCGCGCTGTTCAAGGGCATGTCGGTGCTCGACAACATCATGACCGGGCGCAACCTGCGCATGAAATCCGGCCTGCTGGCGCAGGCGTTCCGCCTGCCTTCGGCCGAGCGCGAAGAGCTGCAGCACCGCGAGGCGGTGGAACAGATCATCGATTTCCTCGAGATTCAGGCCTATCGCCGCACCCCGGTCGGGCGCCTGCCCTACGGCCTGCAAAAGCGCGTCGACCTCGCGCGCGCGCTGGCGATGGAGCCCAAGCTGCTGCTGCTGGATGAGCCGATGGCGGGAATGAACGTGGAGGAGAAGCAGGACATGTGCCGCTTCATCCTCGACGTCAACGACGAGTTCGGCACCACCATCGTGCTGATCGAACACGACATGGGCGTGGTCATGGACATTTCCGACCGGGTGGTGGTGCTCGACTACGGCAGGAAGATCGGCGACGGCACGCCGGACGAGGTGCGCGGCAACCAGGCCGTGATCGACGCCTACCTCGGCGTAAGCCACTGAAACGGGCTGCAGGCATGAAGAAAAACACCAACCTGATCATTTTGAGCGTCGGCCTGCTCGCCGGGCTCATCGCGCCGCTCGCCAGCGGTGCCGGCGATCCCGGGTTCTACCTCGAGGTGCTGCTCGGCGGCCTCATGTCCGGCGTGCTCTATTCGCTGGTTGCGCTGGGCTTCGTGCTGATCTTCAAGGCCTCCGGCGTGTTCAATTTCGCCCAGGGCGCGATGGTGCTGTTCGCGGCGCTGTCGGTGGCGCGCATGGCCGAGAAGATGCCGCTTTGGGCGGCGATGCTGCTCGCGATAGCGATCATGGTGGTGCTTGCCTTCGTGATCGAGCGGCTGGTGTTGCGGCCGCTGGTCAACCAGGACCCGGTGGTGCTGCTGATGGCGACGCTGGGCGTCACCTATTTTCTCAACGGCTTCGGCCAGGCCGTCTGGGGCAGCGACATTTACGAAATCAACCTGGGCATCGCCAAGGAGCCGGTGATGATCCTGCAGAGCGTGTTCCAGGGCGGCGTCCTGATCAACAAGGACGACGTTGCCGCGGCCGTCGCGGCGGCGCTGCTGGTGATCCTGCTCGCGCTGTTCTTCCAGAAGACCAAGACCGGGCGCGCGCTGCGCGCAGTCGCCGACGATCACCTCGCGGCGCAGTCGATCGGCATTCCGCTGAACCGCATCTGGGTGATCGTGTGGTCGATCGCCGGCGTAGTGGCGCTGGTCGCGGGCGTGATCTGGGGCGCCAAGCTCGGTGTGCAGTTTTCGGTGTCGCAGGTGGCGCTGAAGGCGCTGCCGGTGGTGATCCTCGGCGGCTTCACGTCGATTCCGGGCGCGATCGTCGGCGGTCTGATCATCGGCGTGGGCGAAAAGATGGCCGAGGTTTTCTTGGCGCCGGTAGCGGTCAAGGCGTTCGACCTGGCCGGCGGCGGCATCGAGAACTGGTTTGCCTACGTGCTGGCGCTGCTGTTCCTGCTGGTGCTGCCCGAAGGCCTGTTCGGGGAAAAGCATATCGATCGCGTGTAGCGATCGCTCGTGCTTGGGACTGCTACCCGGGATAAATAGACAGAGACATGCTCTACAGAGAAAACGGACAATTCAAGACCTCGTACCGCGCGGATCAGCAGATGCTGCCGATCCTGCAGGACCGCATTTTCATGGTCTTGCTGCTGCTGTTCTTCTTCGCCGGCGGTCCGTTCATCTTCAGTGACTACCTGTTCCTATCGATCATCATTCCCTTCCTGATCCTCGCGCTGGCGGCGATCGGCCTGAACCTGCTGGTCGGCTACTGCGGCCAGATATCGATCGGCCACGCGGCGTTCATGTCGGTCGGCGCCTATGCGGCCTATAATCTCGCGCTGCGGCTGCCGCAGCTCAACTTTCTTGTGGTACTGGTCCTGGCGGGATTTATCGCGGCGCTGGTTGGCATGCTGTTTGGCATACCGAGCCTGCGTATTCGAGGCCTTTATCTGGCCGTAGCCACATTGGCGGCGCAATTCTTCATGGACTGGACCTTCGCCCGGGTCAAGTGGTTCACCAACTATGCGCCGTCGGGATCGGTCTCCACGGCTACGATCGATATTTTCGGCTGGAGCGTCGATACGCCGGTGAGGAAGTACCTGTTCCTGCTGGCGGTGGTGACGGTGTTTGCGCTGGTGGCGAAGAACCTGGTGCGAGGCCACATGGGCCGCGCGTGGATGGCGATGCGCGACATGGACGTCGCGGCGGAGGTGATCGGCATCCGGCCGGTGTACGCGAAACTCACCGCCTTCGCCGTGAGCTCCTTCTATGTTGGCGTCGCCGGCGCGCTCTGGGGCTTCGTCTATCTCGGCTCGTGGGAGCCGCTGGCATTCGACATCAACCTTTCGCTGAACCTGCTGTTCATGATTATCATCGGCGGCATGGGTTCGATCCTCGGCAGTTTTTTCGGCGCCTTCTTCATGGTGGCGCTGCCGATCGTGTTGAATCACATGCCGGGCTGGCTGGGGATCGAGATGTCGACGGCGATGGTGTCGAATCTGGAATCGATGATTTTCGGCGCGCTGATCATTTTCTTCCTGATCGTCGAGCCGCAGGGACTGGCGCGCCTGTGGGCGATCGGCAAGGAGAAATTGCGCCTGTGGCCGTTCCCGCATTAGCGCTGGATGGTTTGGGTCGGTTGAAATGGGTTCCAGTCGGGGTGGCATGGAGGTGCCTGTCTTCCCCGCGGTACGCAGAAGGGCACAAGGTCTTAAATTTTGTGTGACCGCCGCAGGCGTTCTGCCTTCGGCAATTTTCAAAAGGAGGTAACGGAGATGAAACTAGCAGAAAGAATGAGAGGGCTGGCGGTAGCCGCCGGCGCCGTCGCCGCCATCATGGCGGTCACGGCCAGCGGACCGGTGCAGGCGCAATCGAAGGCGAAGGAGCAATTCTTCCCGGTACTGGTGTATCGCACCGGCCCATACGCGCCTAACGGCACGCCTTGGGCCAACGGCTACGTTGACTACCTGAAGCTCGTCAATGCGCGCGACGGCGGCATCGGCGGCGTAAAGATCGCCTATGAGGAGTGCGAAGACGGCTACGCCACTGACCGCGGCGTGGAATGTTACGAGCGTTTAAAAGGCAAGGGCCCGACCGGCGCCACCGTGTACCAGCCGCTCTCGACCGGCATCACCTTCGCGCTGACCGACAAAGTGCCCGGCGACAAGATTCCACTGGTCACGGCGGGATACGGCCGCGCCGACTCGGTTGATGGCACCGTGTTCAAGTGGAACTTCCCGCTCGGCGGCACTTATTGGGATGCGGCTGACATTCTGGTCCAGCACGTGGCCAAGAAGGAAGGCGGCATGGACAAGCTCAAGGGCAAGAAGATCGCGCTGGTGTATCACGACTCGCCCTATGGCAAGGAGCCGATCCCCCTGCTGCAGGAACGCTCCAAGGCGAACGGATTCCAGCTGCTCTTGTTGCCGGTTACCCACCCGGGCGTGGAACAGAAGGCGACCTGGCTGCAGATCCGCCAGCAGCGGCCCGACTACGTTTTCCTCTGGGGCTGGGGCGTGATGAACTCGGCTGCAATCAAGGAGGCGGTCGCGACCGGCTATCCGCGCGAGAAAATGTACGGCGTGTGGTGGTCAGGTGCCGAGCCCGACGTGATCCCGGCAGGCGCCGACGCCAAGGGATACAACGCGCTGGTGTTTCTCGCGCCGGCCGGCCAGGGCCAGGTGCACAAGGACGTGATGAAATACCTCTATGACAAAGGCCAGGGCACCGGTCCGAAGGACGAAGTAGGCCAGATCCTGTACAACCGCGGCCTGGTGTCGGCGATGCTCGGGGTTGAGGGCGTGAAGCGCGCGCAGACCCGCTACGGGAAGAAACCGCTGACCGGCGAGCAAGTGCGCTGGGGCCTGGAGAACCTGGCGCTCGACGCCGCCGCGCTGAAAAAGCTCGGTTTCGAGGGCTACATGGATCCGATTCAGACCACCTGCGTTGACCACGAGGGATCGCACAGCGGCCGCATCGAGACCTGGGACGGGAAGAACTGGAAGATCACCGCCGGCCCGTACGAGTCGGACCTGCAGATCATCAAGCCGCTTATACGCGCCTCGGCAGAAAAATACGCGGCGGAGAAACACATCACCCCGCGCGATTGCGCCAAGGAAGCTTCGCAATAAAGCTGTAAGCGCAACCGCCTGCGCCGCGATATTTTGCGGTGCAGGCGGCTTTTCGGGAAGCTAGTTGCTAGCTTCCCGAAAAGCCGCAGAACCTTAGGAGAACGCCCCGATGAGTGCCACCCTGCTCACGGTGAACGGCATCGAAGTCATCTACAACCACGTCATCCTGGTGTTGAAGGGCGTGTCGCTCACCGTCGAGGAGGGCAAGATCGTCGCCCTGCTCGGCGGCAACGGCGCGGGCAAGACCACGACGCTGCGCGCGGTGTCGAACCTGCTGCGCGGCGAGCGCGGCGACGTGACCAAGGGCTATATCGAATACAAGGGCGAGCGCATCGAGAAGCTCACGCCTTCTGACCTGGTCAAGCGCGGCGTGATCCAGGTGATGGAGGGGCGGCACTGCTTCCCGCATCTTTCCATCGAAGACAATCTGCTCACCGGCGCCTATACGCGCAGCGCCGGGCGCGGCCAGATCGCGGCCGACCTGGAAATGGTCTACACCTATTTCCCGCGCCTGAAGCAGCGGCGCGCGAGCCTCGCCGGCTACACCTCCGGCGGCGAGCAGCAGATGACTGCGGTCGGGCGCGCACTGATGGCGCGCCCGAGCATGATCCTGCTGGACGAGCCCTCGATGGGCCTGGCCCCGCAGCTGGTCGAGGAAATCTTCGAAATCGTGAAAAGCCTGAATCAGAAAGAGCGCGTGAGCTTCCTGCTGGCAGAGCAGAACACCATGGTGGCGCTGCGCTACGCCGATTACGGCTACATCCTCGAGAACGGCCGCGTGGTCATGGACGGCATCGCCTCGGAGCTTGCGGTCAACGAGGACGTGAAGGAGTTCTATCTCGGCATTTCCGGCGCCGGGCGCAAGAGCTTTTCCGAGGTCAAGCATTACAAGCGGCGCAAGCGCTGGCTCGCCTGAGGGCGGCTGCACCGCCGCGCCGCAGGCGCGGGTCGCTTGACGCGGCTTTTTCCCCCGGCCCTTTACCATCCACGCGGCATACGGAAGCTTCCACATGAACGAACATTTCGACGCACTCGAAACCCGCGATCCGGCCGAGCGCGAGCGCGCGCTGTTCGCGGCTCTGCCGGCACAGATCGCACATGCGAAAAAGTACGCGCCGGGCTTCGCCCGCATACTGGCCGAAGTCGATGCGCAGGCGGTGAACTCGCGCGCCGCGCTGGCGCGGCTGCCGGTGACGCGCAAGTCCGACCTGCCGGAACTGCAGAAGCGCGCGCTGCCGTTGGGCGGCCTGAACGCGACGCCGCTCGACCAGCTGGCGAAAATCTTCGTCTCGCCCGGACCGGTGTACGAGCCCGAAGGCACGGCGCCCAACTGGTGGCGCACCGCGCGCGCGCTGTATGCTGCCGGTTTCCGCTCGGGCGAGCTGGTGATCAACACCTTCGCCTACCATTTCACGCCGGCGGGCTCGATGATGGAGTCGGGCGCGCGCGCGCTCGGCTGCACCGTGGTGCCCGGCGGCATCGGCCAGACCGAAATGCAGGTCTCCACCATCGCCGATCTGCGCATCAGCGCGTTCATCGGCACGCCTTCGTTCCTGAAGCTGATCGTGGACAAGGCCGACGAGCTCAAGGCCGACATCGGCTGCCTGAAGAAAGCCATGGTCGGCGGCGAATACCTGCCCCCGGCGCTGCGCAAGTCCCTGGGCGAACGCGGCATCCGCGTGATGCAGTCCTACGGCACCGCCGATCTGGGTTCGCTCGCCTATGAATCGGCGCTGCCCGACGGCGGTGTTACCGAAGGCATGATCCTTGACGAAGAGCTGCTGCTCGAAATCGTGCGCCCGGGAACCGGCGATCCGGTTGCGCCGGGCGAAGTGGGCGAGGTGGTGATCACCACCTTCAATCGTGACTATCCGCTGGTGCGCTTCGGCACCGGCGACCTTTCCGCAGTGCTGCCGGGCGCGAGCCCCTGCGGGCGCACCAACGTGCGCATCAAGGGCTGGATGGGGCGTGCCGACCAGACTACCAAGGTGCGCGGCATGTTCGTGACGCCGAAGCAGCTGGGAGAAATCGTGCGCCGGCATCCCGAACTCATCAAGGCGCGCCTGGTCGTCGCCGGCAGCACCGGCAACGACAGCATGACGCTGCGCTGCGAAGCGAAGAAGGAAGATGCGGGCCTGAAAACCGCGCTGGTGGCCAGCATCCGCGACGTGACCAAGCTGCGCGGCGAAGTCGAGTTCGTGCCCGCCGGCAGCCTGCCCAACGACGGCAAGGTCATCGACGATACGCGCAAGTACGACTGAGCGCGTCATGGCCAACTACAAGACGCTGCGCTACGAAAAGCAGGGCCGAATCGCGCGCATCACCCTCAACCGGCCGCGGCGGCTGAATGCGATCAACGCGCTCATGCCGCGCGAAATCCGCCTCGCGGTGGAAGAGGCCAACGCGGACGACGGCGTGCATGTGATCGTGCTCGCCGGCGCCGGGCGCGCGTTCTGCGCCGGCTACGACCTCAAGGACTACGCCGAGAAGAAGGGCAGGAATTCCTATACCCAGGACATGCCCTGGGACCCGATGCTCGACTACCGCGGCATGAAGGCCAATACCGACGACTTCTTCTCGCTCTGGCGCAGCTACAAGCCCACCATCTGCAAGGTGCACGGCTACGCGGTCGCGGGCGGCAGCGACATCGCGCTGTGCGCGGACATCGTGATCATGGCCGAGGACGCGAAGATCGGCTACATGCCGGCGCGCGTGTGGGGTTGCCCGACCACGGCCATGTGGGTGTTCCGCCTCGGCGCGGAAAAAGCCAAACGCATGCTGCTCACCGGCGACACCATCGATGGCAGGACGGCGAAAGAGTGGGGCCTGGTGCACGATGCGGTGCCGGCGAAGGAACTCGATGCGGCGGTGGATGCGCTCGCCGCGCGCATGGCGGGCGTGCCGAAAAACCAGCTGATGATGCAGAAGCTCATGATCAACCAGGCCTACGAGAACATGGGCCTCGCGACGACGCAGATGTTCGCCACCATATTCGACGGCATCACGCGCCACTCGCCCGAGGGCCTGTGGTTCAAGGGCTACGCCGAACGCGAGGGCTTTCACAAGGCGGTCGCCTGGCGCGACAGCGGGCGCGCGATCCCGCGCGGGAAGAAGGGCGGCTAGCTGGCAATCTGAAACATTGTGAAACCGGCTGCCCAGGCCTGGACTGGGCTGAACGCCTACAGACTTGCCGAATATGGCAAGTCTATTGGTGCACCGCCTAGGCCGCGAGCATCCAGCCGTCTTCGATTTTCAGCGCGCCGGCGCGCTGCAAATCCTTGAGCAGATATTCGCGCAGTTCGGTCTCGCTCAGATGCAGGAAGCGCCGGTTGATCTCGCCGTAGAAGGGCGTTTCGGCGAGCACGCGCGGCAGTTCGTCGAGCGCCAGCCTGCCTTTGATCATCAGCGCAAAACTGAGTATCACCTTGACTGCATGGCGCGCGAGCTTGGCCGGTTCGCGCTCGTAGGCATCCAGGCGCGCGAACGCGGTGTCGAGCGCGCGCGCGGCCTCGCCGAAGGGCGCGCCATGGCCCGGGATCACCGTATCGACGTCCAGGCGCGCAATCGACTGCAGGGTCGCGCGCGTCGCGGCGAAGCCGCCCGTCTGGCCGAACAGTTCGGGAAAGATCAGGCCGAAGCCGTTCTGCCACAGCGCGTCGCCGGAGATCAGGATGCGCGCTTCGCGCGCATGCAACATGAGCGCGTTCATGTCGTGGCCCGGCGCTGCCAGCGCTTCCCACTCGATGCCGCCCAGGCGCAGGATGTCGCCCGCGGCGATGGTGTCGTCGTGGCTGAAGCGCTCGGCGCTCTGGCCGGTGTGGCCCAGCATCAGCGCGGCCTCGTCCCAGTCGGCGATGGCGCGCGCCTCGCCCGCCGGTATGCTGATGCGGCAGCGGTGCGCGCGCTGCACGGCGGCGTTGCCGCCCATGTGGTCCGAGTGGCAGTGGGTGTTGATCAGGCGCGCGAGCGGCTTGCCGGCCAGCGCGTGCTGCAGCAGCGCGAGCGTCTGCGCGGCGTGCGCGACATAGCCGCTGTCGATCAGCACGCAGGCGTCGCCGTCGTCGATGAGGATGTTGTTGCTCGACAGCCAGCCGCGCTCGAGCACCCGGATTTGCGGCGGCAGGCTCAAGCTCGGGTTTTTCGCGCAGGCAGTTGCGCCAGCACCGCGCGCTTTTGCGCCGCGCTGTAGGCCGACCAGCCGGCGATTTCCTCCAGGGTGCGGCGGCAGCCTTCGCAGTAGCCGCTCGCCGCGTCCATGCGGCAGACGTTGATGCAGGGCGAGGCGACTTCCGCTTCCTGCGTGCCTGTGGCCGGCGTGCTCATGCCGCCCGCTTGGCGGCCATCGCGCGCGCGACTTTCGAGCTCGGCTCGCGCTTGAGCTCGCCGCAGATGTAGCGCCCGGCCTCGAATACGCGCTCCAGGTCGATGCCGGTGCGTATGCCCAGGCCTTCGAGCATGTAGAGCACGTCCTCGGTCGCGACATTGCCCGACGCGCCCTTGGCGTAGGGGCAGCCGCCGAGGCCCGCCACCGAACTGTCGATGGTGGCCACGCCGAGTTCGAGTGCCGCATACAGATTGGCCAGCGCCTGGCCGTAGGTGTCGTGAAAGTGCACCGCGAGCTTTTCCATCGGCACCGCGATGGCGACGGTGGACAGCATCGCCTGGATCCTGCCCGGCGTGCCCACGCCTATGGTGTCGCCCAGGGAAATTTCGTAGCAGCCCATGCGCTCGAGTTCCGCGGCGACTTCGGCCACCGCTGCCGGCTCGACTTCGCCCTGGTAGGGGCAGCCGGCGACGCAGGAAATGTAGCCGCGCACGCGCACGCCCTGGCGCCGCGCCGCCTTCGCCACCGGCTCGAAGCGCGCGAGGCTCTCGGCGATGGAGCAGTTGATGTTCTTGCGGCTGAAGGCTTCGGAAGCGGCGCCGAACACGGCGATCTCCTCGGCGCCGGCAGCGACGGCAGCTTCGAATCCCTTGAGATTCGGCACCAGCACCGGATAGGCGACGCCTGGCTTCTTGCGTATGCCGGCCATGACTTCGGCATTGTCCGCCATCTGCGGCACCCACTTGGGCGAGACGAAGGCGGTGGCCTCGATCGCGCGCAGGCCCGCGTCGGCGAGCCGGTGTATGAGTTCGATCTTGACCGCAGCCGGCACCAGGCCGGGCTCGTTCTGCAGGCCGTCGCGCGGGCCGACTTCGACGATGCGTGCTTTTTTTGGAAGGCTCATGTGTGTGAGAACGGGCTCAAGCGTGTCATTCCGAGCGCAGCGAGGAATCTGCTTTTTGATCAGTCGAGCAATAAAGCAGATTCCTCGGCCGTCGGCCTCGGAATGACGCATTCTGGAGATCGTAAAATTGAAGCCAACTCATTTTGCGTCGAGCTCGAATGCGAGCAGCTCGGCGCCTTCGTCGACCTGCTCGCCCACCTTGTAATGGATTGCCTTCACCGTGCCGCGCGCCGGGGCGATGATGGTGTGCTCCATTTTCATCGCTTCGAGGATGATCAGCGGCGTGCCTTTGGCCACCTTGGCCCCGCTCGCGGTGAGCACTGCGATGATCTTGCCCGGCATCGGCGCGGCGAGATTGCCGCCTTGCGCGTCGCTTTCCACTTCGTGCAGGGCGGGATCGTGCAGCTCCAGCCGGTAGCGCTTGCCGCGGAAGAACACGTCGAGCACCGAGCCGTTGCGAACCACGTTCGCCTGCAGCACCGCGTCCTCGAGCCAGGCGGTGAGGCTGCCGTCGGCCTGCCAGGCGCCGGTGAGCGCATGCCGGCCGCCGGGCAGCTCGAGCTCGAAGCGCCCCGGGCGGTAATGCGCGGTGACTGCCTGCTCGCGCTCGCCCTGGCGGAACACCAGGATGTGATGGTTGTCCTGGTTCAGGCGCCAGCCGTCGCAGCTGCCCCAGGGCGAATAGGGATCGCCCGAGGCCGCGGCGCGCTCGCGCGCGCGGCGCTCGATCGCGAGCAGTTCCGCCAGCGCCGCGAGCGCCAGCACCTCGTCTCCGGCGGCCGGCGGCGCGCGCATGAGCTCGGCCTGGTTGCGCTCGATCAGCCCGGTGTCCAGGTCCGCGGTGGCGAAGGCCTCGCACGCGACCAGGCGCGCAAGGAATTCGGTGTTCGTGGTGACGCCCACCACCTGGAACTGTTCCAGCGCGCGGCGCATGCGCGCGAGCGCCGCGGGCCGGTCCGCGTCCCATACGATGAGCTTGGCGATCATCGGGTCGTAGTAGGGCGTGATGGTGTCGCCGGCGCGCACGCCGGTGTCGATGCGCACATGGCGCGACTCGGCCGGCATGGCGAGGTGGCTGATGCGCCCGGTCGAAGGCAGGAAGTTCTTCGCCGCGTCCTCGGCATAGATGCGCGCCTCGAGCGCGTGCCCGCTGATCGCGAGTTCGTCCTGCGTGCGCGGCAGCGGCTCGCCTGCGGCCACGCGCAGCTGCCATTCGACCAGATCGAGCCCGGTGATCATTTCGGTCACCGGATGCTCCACCTGCAGCCGGGTGTTCATCTCCATGAAATAGAAGGTGCCGGCGGCCTTGCCCTTGCCCGGCTCGGCGATGAATTCCACCGTGCCCGCGCCGACGTAACCGATCGCCTTGGCTGCGGCCACCGCCGCCTCGCCCATGCTGTTGCGCCGCGCCTGGCTCATGCCCGGCGCGGGCGCCTCTTCGAGCACCTTCTGGTGGCGCCGCTGCACCGAGCAGTCGCGCTCGAACAGGTGGAGCGCATCGCCCTGGGTGTCGGCGAACACCTGGATCTCGATGTGGCGCGGGCGGGTGAGATATTTTTCCAGCAACACGCGCTCGTCGCCGAAGCTCGCCTTGGACTCGCGCTGGCAGGAGGCGAGCGCGGCGGCGAAATCCGCGGCCTTTTCGACGATGCGCATGCCCTTGCCGCCGCCGCCGGCCGAAGCCTTGATCAGCACCGGATAGCCAATCCTGTCGGCTTCCTTCTGCAGCAGGGCCGCGTCCTGCGACTCGCCGTGATAGCCCGGCACCAGCGGCACGCCGGCCTTGCCCATGATGTCTTTCGCGGCGCTCTTGCTGCCCATGGCGCGGATCGCCGCCGGCGGCGGCCCGATGAACACCAGTCCCGCCTTGGCGCAGGCCTCGGCGAATTCCGCGTTCTCCGACAGGAAGCCGTAGCCCGGATGGATCGCCTCGGCGCCCGCGCGCGCCGCGACTTCGAGGATCTTGTCGCCGCGCAGATAGCTGTCCCTGGCCGCCGCGGGCCCGATGCAATAGGCTTCGTCGGCGAGATCGACGTGGCGCGCGCCTGCGTCGGCCTCCGAATACACCGCGACGCACTGCACGCCGAGCCGGCGCGCGGTGCGGATGACGCGGCAGGCGATTTCGCCGCGGTTGGCTACGAGTATCTTTATGAACATAGGTTTGCTATCGCGCCTGGTTCCAGGAAGGTTTGCGTTTCTCGAGGAAGGCGCGCACGCCCTCCTTGCCCGCGTCGGAGGCGCGCGCGGCGGCGATGCGCGCGGCGGTATCGGCGATCATGGCCGCGTCGATCGCGCCGTGCGCCACGCGCCGTATCAGTTCCTTGCTCGCCGCGATCGCGGCCGGGCTCGCCGCGAGAAAATGCGCGAGCAGGGCGTCGACGCCGGCGTCGAGTTCGGCCGCGGGCAGCACGCCGTGGACCAGGCCGATGCGCAAGGCCTCGGCGGCGGAAAAGCGTTCGGCACTGAGGAAGTAGCGCCGCGCGTTGCGCTCGCCCATCGCGGCGACCACATAGGGGCTGATGGTGGCGGCAGTGAGCCCGAGCTTGACTTCGGACAGGCAGAACTCGGCTTCCTCGGCCGCGAGCGCGATGTCGCAGGCGGAGACCAGGCCCATGCCGCCGGCGAAGGCCGGGCCGTGCACGCGCGCGAGCGTCGGCTTTTGCATGAGATGGATGGTGTTCAGCATGGTCGCGAGCTGCATCGCGTCAGCGCGGTTTTCCTCGGGGCCGTAAGCGGACATTTTCTTCATCCAGTTGAGGTCCGCGCCGGCGCAGAACGCCGGACCCGCGCCGGCGAGCACCAGCGCGCGCACGCTCTTGTCGGCGTCCGCGGCGCGGAAGGCCTGCGTCAGCTCGGCGATCATGGTTTCGTTGAAGGCGTTGCGCACCTCCGGCCGGTTCATGCGGATGGTGGCGACGCCCGATGCGACGGCGTACTGCAGGGTCTGGTAATCCATGTTCCTTCCTTTGCTCAGGCGGCGAAGCGCTTGGCGACTTCTTCCAGCATGACTTCGGTGGCGCCGCCGCCGATCGCGAGCACGCGCGCATCGCGCGTCAGGCGCTCGATCGCGCTCTCGCGCAGGTAGCCCGTGCCGCCGTGGAACTGCTGGCAGGCATACATCACTTCGTTGACGAGCTCGCCGGTGAGCGCCTTCAGCATCGACACCTCGCGCACGCAATCGCGCTTCTGCGTCACCAGCCAGGCGCAATGATAGAGGAACTGGCGCGCCGCCTGGTTCTTCGCTTCCAGCATCGCCAGGCGCTGGCGGATCGCCTGCTTGTCGAACAGCACCCCGCCGAACGCCCTGCGCTGCAGCACATAGTCCAGCGTCAGGCGCAGCGCGCGCGTCGCATGCCCGACCGCCATCGCCGACAGCGCGATGCGCTCGGTCTGGAAGTTCTTCATGATGGCGTAGAAGCCGCGGTTTTCCTCGCCCAGCAGGTTTTGCGCCGGGATGCGGCAGTCCTCGAACACCAGTTCGGCGGTGTCCGAGCTGAGCCAGCCCGTCTTCCTGAGCGCGCGGCCCACGCGAAAACCGGGCGTGCCCTTCTCGACGATGAACATCGACAGCCCGTGCGAGCGCGCGGCATCCGTGCCGGCATCCGCCACGGTGCGCGCGGCGATGAAATACAGGTCGGCGTGCACGCCGTTGGTGATGAACATCTTGCTGCCGTTGAGCACCCAGTGATCGCCGTCGCGGCGCGCGCGCGTGCGCAGACCGGCGACGTCGGAGCCGGCGTCCGGCTCGGTGATCCCCACCGCGGTGATCAGCTCGCCGCGGATGACCTTGCGCAGGTAGCGCTCGAGCTGCGCCTTGCTGCCCGCGTGCACGAGGTGCGGCGAGGCCATGTCGGTGTGCACCAGCACGGTGATGATGAAGCCGCCGAAAGTGGACTCGGACAGCGTCTCGGCGAACACCAGGTTGGTGAGCGCGTCGGCGCCGGCGCCGCCGTAGGCTTCGGGATAGGTGATGCCGAAAAAGCCCAGCGCGCCCATCTTGCGCAGCACTTCGCGCGGCACGCAGCCGTCCTCTTCCCACTGCGCCCCATGGGGTTCGACTTCCTTCGCGAGAAAGCGCCGCAGCTGCTCGCGCAGCGCTTCGTGCTCCGGGCTGATGTAGATCGATTCCGCCATCACATGCGGAACACGCCGAACCTGGTCGATTCGATCGGCGCATTGAGCGCGGCCGAGAGCGCGAGGCCGAGCACCCTGCGGGTATCCTCGGGCGCGATCACGCCGTCGTCCCACAGGCGCGCGCTGGCGTAATAGGGGTGGCCGTGCAGGTCGTACTGCTCGAGGATGGGCCGCTTGAACGCCTCTTCCTCTTCCTTGCTCCAGCTGCCGCCGCGGGCTTCGATGCCGTCGCGCTTGACCGTGGCCAGCACCGAGGCCGCCTGCGGGCCGCCCATCACCGAGACGCGCGCATTGGGCCACATCCACAGGAAGCGCGGCGAGTAGGCGCGGCCGCACATGCCGTAATTGCCGGCGCCGTAGCTGCCGCCGATGATCAGCGTGAACTTGGGCACGCGCGCGCAGGACACCGCCGTGACCATCTTGGCGCCGTCGCGCGCGATGCCGCTGGTTTCGTATTTCTTGCCCACCATGAAGCCGGTGATGTTCTGCAGGAACAAGAGCGGGATGCCGCGCTGCGAGCACAGCTCGATGAAGTGCGCCGCCTTCAGCGCCGATTCCGAATACAGGATGCCGTTGTTGGCGACGATGCCTATCGGGTAGCCGTGGATATGCGCGAAGCCGGTCACCAGCGTGGTGCCGTAGCTCTGCTTGAATTCGTCGAGCTCGCTCGCGTCGACGAAGCGCGCGATGACTTCGCGCACGTCGTAGGGCTTGCGCGTGTCCGCCGGGATCACGCCGCGCAGCTCCTCCACCGGATACAGCGGCTCGCGCGGCTCGCGCAGCACGGTGCTGACGCGCTTCACGCGGTTGAAATTGGACACGATGGTGCGCGCGATCGCAAGCGCATGCGCGTCGTTCACCGCGTAGTGGTCGGCCACGCCCGACTGGCGCGTGTGCACGTCGGCGCCGCCGAGTTCCTCCGGCGTAACCACTTCGCCGGTCGCCGCTTTCACCAGCGGCGGGCCGCCGAGGAAAATCGTGCCCTGGCCCTTGACGATGACGGTCTCGTCGGACATCGCCGGCACGTAGGCGCCGCCGGCGGTGCACGAGCCCATCACCACCGCAATCTGCGGGATGCCGGCCGCCGACATGTTCGCCTGGTTGTAGAAAATGCGTCCGAAGTGCTCGCGGTCGGGAAACACCTCTTCCCAGGTGGGCAGGTTGGCGCCGCCCGAATCGACGAGGTAAATGCAGGGCAGCTTGTTCTGCGCCGCGATTTCCTGCGCGCGCAGGTGCTTTTTCACGGTCATCGGGAAATAGGTGCCGCCCTTCACCGTGGCGTCGTTCACCACCAGCATGCATTCCTGGCCGTGCACGCGGCCGATGCCGGTGATGACCCCGGCGCAGGGCGCATCGTTGTCGTACATGTCGAGCGCGGCGAGCTGCGACAGCTCGAGAAAGGGCGAGCCCGCATCGAGCAGGGTGCGCACGCGCTCGCGCGGCAGGAGCTTGCCGCGCGCGACGTGCTTGGCGCAGGCGGCGGCGCCGCCGCCCGCCGCTACCTGGTCGATTTTTGCGCGCAGGTCGTCGACCAGCACGGACATCGCCCCGGCATTGGCGCGGAACTCGGCGGAGCGCGCGTTGAGATTGGTCTTCAGTATGCTCATGGCTGGCTGCAGGGGAAATGGGGTAGTCGCGCGCATGCCGCCTGCCGGTCGCGCGCACGAAAAACGCATTATAGCAACCACCCGGTGCCCGACGGCGGCGAACCTGTCGCCGTGTGAAAATGGCCGTTCCGATCGCGCCGGAACCTGTCTTTCGAACCGGCGGGCGATAGAAACGATCGGGATTCTGCGACAGACCGTTTAGGGGTTCGACTGTGAATTCACACTAACGGCCACAACCTGCCGCTGAAGATTCTTCTCCATGGGCGCCGCTGATCCTATGCAGTCACCCCGAAGCCGTCACTCGATCGGGGTCGTTCAAGTTCTTGGATTGAAGGTCGGTTGTGCAGCAGGCTGCCATTGGCCCTGATTTAATGTGCTTCCGTACCCGAAACAGTAGCTGCGCTTCAGTAATGGCAGCTTTGGAGACGGCCTGCAGGACCCGCAGCCCCGCCGGAACCAGTGGCATCTCCCGTCGCTGCGAGTCAAGCACTGATCGCGACCGAAAACCCCACTGTCGTTATGCCGCCGTGACTGGCAGCGAACACGCTGCCGGCGTGCATCGCCGCCACTGCCTTCACGATGGCCAGTCCGAGGCCATGGCTCTCCCCGCTGTTGACGCGTGCCGAATCGACGCGGTAGAACCGGTCGAACAACCGTCCCAAGTGCTCGGCGGGAATCACCGGGCCGGCGTTGGATACGGAGACGCGGGCCTGGCCATCGCCAACCGAAACCTCTACGATGATCTCGGAGCCCGCCGGCGAATGGCGGATGGCATTGTGCAGAAGGTTGGTTACGGCGCGTTGGAATAGGGAAGTCTCGATCGGCGCCTGTGCATCCCCCTTCATGCGTACGCTGACGCTTGCCTCGTCCATCAGAAAATCGAGAAATTCGACGGCCTTCTCCACCTCGGCAGCGAGCGAGGTCCGTACCAATTGTTGCGGGCGCTCGCCCAAGTTGGCGCGCGCCAGGAACAGCATGTCGTTGATCATGGCGCGCAGGCGTTCCAAATCCTCGAGGTTGGACTGCAATACCTCGACCAGTTGAGTCGCGCTGCGCTCGCGCGATAACGCCACTTGCGTCTGCCCGATCAGATTGGTAAGCGGAGTGCGCAGTTCGTGAGTCACGTCGGCGTTGAAGGTCTCGAGTTGTTCATAGGCGGTCTCGAGCCGGTCGAGCGCGCCGTTGAACGATTTCGCTAGGTCTGAAAGCTCGGCCGGCAACCGCGCAACCATGAGCCGCTGCGACAGCATGCTTGGACTCAATTCATGCGCCTCCTTCGACAGCCGCTTCAACGGCACCAGGCCCCAGTGCGTGATCAGGTAGCCGATCAACGCAACCAGCAGCACACCGCCGGAAATGCTTGCGAGCAGGACCGAACGGAAATCGCGGCGCGTACGCGCGTAGGACGCCGAGTCGATGCCGACAATGAAGCGCAGCGCTGCATGACGCGCGTCGGCGGGGAAGTAGGCGCTGCGGATCAGCATGGGTTCTGGCCGGTCGCCGACACGCAGTTCGCCGACCCGGCTCGCGCTCGGGCTGAGGCTGACGATCTCCGCCAATGCATTGCCGTAGCGGATCTGCGGATCGTCGCTCAGAATCCAGTACTGGGTGCCGCGGTCCGGTGGTGTCAACGCGTCCAGCTTGGCATGGATGCGTACCCATTGTTCCGGCCCGCGAAGGCGCTCGAGCACGTAATTGATGTCTTCAAACTTGGTGTCGAGCTGCTCGATCTGCTGCCGCCGCAGCACAACGGCCAACTCGCGATCAAGGGCGTAGCCGAGCAGGGACAGCACCAGCAGAGCCGCAATGGCGAACATTGCAGCCAGACGCGCTGCAATCGAGCAAGCAGGGTTCATCGGGCAGTGCGGTCCTCGAGAACGTAGCCCATGCCACGTACGGTGTGCAGCAAGCTGCTATGGTAGGGCGCGTCGATTTTAGCGCGCAACCTCTTGATCGCTACTTCGACGACGTTGGCGTTGGTGTCGAAATTGACTTCCCAGACCATTTCGGCAATCGCGGTCTTCGACAGGATCTGACCCTGGTGGCGTGCCAGTACGGCGAGCAGCGCGAACTCCTTGGCCGTAAGGTCAATGCGACTGCCGTCGCGGAACGCCTTGCGTGCCAGCAGATCGACCACCAGGTCGCCGACGCGAATCTGCGTCGTCTCGTGCTTGCGGCCGCGGCGCGTTAATGCCTGCACGCGCGCCAGCAACTCCACGAACGAAAACGGCTTGATCAGGTAGTCGTCGGCTCCCGCGCGCAATCCTTTGACGCGATCCTCGATGCGGTCGCGCGCGGTAAGCATGATTACAGGCGTATCCTTGAGCGCGCGCAAGGAGTGCAGCACCGCCAGGCCGTCGAGGCCAGGCAGCATCTGATCGAGCACGATCACGTCGTAGTCGATCTCGAGCGCAAGGTGCTGCGCGTCGAACCCGTTGTGCGCCAAGTCGACGATGTAGCCCTGCTCAGTGAGCCCCTTGTAGAGGTAGTCAGCTATCTTCAGCTCGTCTTCGACCACGAGGATCTTCATCGTTCCATCCTGTGCGCTAAACGGCAGGTACGGCACCATGGCGACCTGCGCGCGAAGGTCGCATCGGCGTCATTCTCCACCTGTCGCGACGACGGCGCCGGGCGCGCGGTGCGCCTGCGTCCTACGAACATACCAGCGGTGAGCACGATCAAGGTACAGATAGACGACAGGCGTGGTGAACAAAGTCATCGCCTGGGACACCAAGAGGCCGCCCACCATCGCATAACCAAGGGGCCGGCGCAGTTCGGAACCGGCACCGTGGCCAAGCATGAGCGCGAGGCCGGCCAGCAGCGCGCACATGGTCGTCATCATGATCGGGCGGAAGCGCAGCAGGCAGGCCTGGTAGATGGCCCCGCGCGCCTCCAGCCCCTGAACGCGCTCCGCGTTCAGGGCAAAGTCGATCATCATGATGCCGTTCTTCTTGACGATGCCGATCAGCAGGATGATGCCGATCAGCGCGATGACGCTCAAGTCGTAGCCACCCAGGCGCAGGACCATGAGCGCCCCGATACCGGCGGAGGGCAGCGTCGACAGGATGGTCAGGGGATGAATGTAGCTCTCGTAGAGCAGGCCGAGGACGATGTAGACTGCCACCAGCGCCGCCGCGATGAGGTAGGGCTGCGTTGCCAGCGATTCGCCGAAGGCCTTGGCCGTGCCCTGGAAGCTCCCCGACAATGTCGCCGGCACGCCCATTCGTGCTTTCGCTATCTCGATCGCCTTCACGGCGTCGCCCAGCGATACTCCGGGCGCAACGTTGAACGAAATTGTCACCGCCGGGAACTGGCCTTGGTGGCTGATGAGCAGGTAGGCAGTCTTGCTAGTATCGACCTTGACGAAGGCCGAAAGCGGAACCTGCTGGCCCGTCAGCGGCGAAATAATGTAGAGCTTGTCGAACAACGCCGGGTCCTCCTGCAGCTTCGGCGACACTTCAAGCACCACGTGATAGCTGTTGGTTTGGGTGAAGTATTGCGCCACTTGGCGCTGGCCGATCGCGTCGTACAGCGTCGCATCGATCAGTGCCGGCGAAATGCCAAAGCTTGACGCCCGCGCCCGGTCGATCGTCAGCGTCGCCGCACCGGCCGCATTCTGCTGATCCGACGCCACATCGGTCAACTCCGGCACGTGCCGCAGGTTCTCTAGCAGGCGCGGGGCCCAGGTGTTGAGCTCGTCGAGGTTGGTATCGGTCACCGTGTATTGGTATTGCGTGCGCGAAAGCCGGCCGCCAACGTTGATGTCCTGCGGCGCCTGCATGAACAGATTGATGCCCTGCACCTTCGCCACCTGCGGGCGCAGGCGTGCAATCACTTCGTCGGCAGTGGCAGTGCGGCCCTCGTCCTTGGGCCTGAGGGCGATGAAGAAGACGCCGGTGTTGGTAGTGCTGTTGCCGGCGAACATGCCGAAGCCGGTCACGTCCAGGTCGCGCCGCACCACCTCGGCGACCAGTTTCATGCGTTCGCGCATCGCCTTGAAGGAGGCGTCCTGCGCGGTCTCGGCGAAGCCGTAGATCGTGCCCGTATCCTGCTGCGGGAAGAATCCCTTGGGGCTGAACGTGAACATCACGACGCTTAACGCCAATGTGGCAAGAAAGACGCACAGCGTCGCGAATTCGTGCTTGAGCACGAAATCCAGCCCCATCTTGTAGCGCCCCGCCATCGTGGCGAAAGCATTCTCGAATATCCGGTACACGCGTCCGTGCGGTTTGGTGTGCATGTCGGCGAGATAACGCGAGCACAGCATGGGCGTCAGCGTCAGCGACACCGCCACCGAGATAACGATGGTTGTGGTCACGGTGACGGCGAATTCGCGGAACAGCCGGCCAACGATGCCGCCCATCAGCAGCAGCGGGATGAAGACGGCTATCAGCGAGACGGAGATCGAGACGATGGTGAACCCGATTTCGGAGGATCCCTTGTAGGCGGCCTCGAGCGGCTTCATCCCGGCCTCGATGTGGCGGTAAATGTTCTCCAGCATCACGATCGCGTCGTCGACGACAAAGCCTACGGCGATCGTCAGCGCCATCAGTGACAGATTGTCCAGGCTGTAGTTCATCGGATACATCGCGGCCGCGGTGCCCATCAGCGCGAGCGGCACCGTCAGGCCGGGAATCACGGTGGCCGGCACGCTGAGCAGGAAGACGAAGATCACCAGGATCACCGCGACGATGGTGATCACCAGCGTAATCTCAACGTCCTGCACCGACGCGCGGATATTCTGCGTCCGGTCCACCAAGGTGTTGACTGAAACCGTCGGTGGTATCGCCGCCCGCAGCCGAGGCAATGCGCCCTTGATGGTGTCGACGGTTTCAATCACGTTAGCGCCGGGCTGCTTGTGCACGAACAGGATCATGCCACGGCCGTTGTGAACGGCGTTTCCAGGCGGTGCCGCGGCGCCGGCATAGGCCCAGCCGGCGGTGAGGTCGTTCTCCGGGCCCTCGACGGCGACGCCGATGTCGCGCACCCGAACCGGCGCGCCATTTCGATAGGCCAACACCATGTCGTTCCACGGTTCAGCCTGCAGGATCTGGTCGTTGGTATAGACGGCGAAGCTCTGCTGTTTGCCATCGATGCTGCCGGTGGGCTGGCTGACCGTAGTGGTTGCGATTACGTCGCGCACATCCTCCAGGCTCATGCCCATGGCGGCGAGCCGGGCCGGATCCACCTGCACGCGCACTGAGGGTTTTTGCACGCCGCCGATACCGACGTCGCCGACGCCGGGGATCTGGGAAATCTGCTGCGCCAGGATGGTGTCAGCGTACTCGTTCACCAGGGTCAGTGGCAGCGTATCGGATTGTACCGCGAGGACGAGGATGGACTGATCGGCAGGATTGGTTTTGCGGAAAGTCGGCGGACTGGGCAAGTTGGCGGGTAGTTGGCCGGCAGCGGCGTTGATGGCCGTCTGCACATCGAGCGCGGCGGCGTCGATATCGCGGTTAAGGTCGAACTGCAGCGTGATTTGTGTCGAGCCCATCGCACTGCTCGAGGTCATCTGTGCCAGGCCGGCGATGAGCGAGAACTTGCGCTCCAGCGGCTGGGCCACGTTGGCGGCCATGGTCTCGGGATTGGCGCCGGGCAGGCTGGCCGAAACCTGGATAGTGGGGAAGTCCACCTGCGGCAGCGGCGCCACTGGCAGCAACGGCCATACTGCCGCACCCACCAGCAGGACGGCCAGCGCCAGCAACGAGGTGCCGATCGGGCGTTTTATGAATACGGCGGAGATGTTCATCAATCTCTTCCGGTCGCTGCAGCGTCGGCATCGGTCCCGGCGACGACCGCGACGCCGGGTTGGATCTTGTATTGCCCGTCGAGCACCACCGTCTCGCCGGCTTGCAGGCCCTTGGCGACGACTGCCTTTTCGTCCTGGATTTGCAGCACGTCGACAGGCCGCAGTTGCGCCTTGCCGTCGGCGCCGATCACGTAGACATACGTGCCCGCCTGGCCGCGCTGCACCGCAGGCGCGGGCACCGTCAGCGCCTGCACGTGCACGCCCAACAGCAGCCGTACATTGACGTACTCACCCGGCCACAGCACGTGCTTCGGGTTGGCAAAGCGCGCCTTGAGCAGCACGGTGCCGCTGGCGACGTCGATCTGATTGTTGACCAGTACCAGCTTGCCGCGTGCGAGCAGCGCGTCGCCATCGCGCGAATAGGCCATCACTTCAAGCGGATGGCCGGCTTGCCGGGCGCGGTTGATCGCCTGTACCGTGTCCCCGGGCAGCGTAAAGACCACGGCGATGGGATCGATCTGATTGATTACCACCAAGCCGTTGACGTCGTTGGTGTGCACGATGTTGCCTGGATCAACAAGGCGTGCGCCGACGCGGCCCGCGAGCGGCGCAGTAATCGTGGTGTAACCCAGCTGTACCTGCGCATAGTGGATTTGCGCATCGTCGGATCGCACCGCGGCCTTTAACTGGCCGACCAGCGCGCGCTGGGTATCCAGGGTCTGTTGCGTGGCCGCATCCTCCTTGATCAGCTGCGTGTAGCGGGCAAGGTCCAGCTCCGCATTGGCTAGCTGTGCCTCGTCACGGACCTTCTGCGCTTGCACTTGCTCGAGTTGGGCGCGCAGTGGGCGCGCGTCGAGTTGGGCCAGCACTTGACCGGCCTTGACATCCTCGCCTTCGACATAGCCGATACGTTCAAGCTGGCCGTCGAGCCGTGTCTTCACCGTGACTGTGGCCAGAGGCTGCACGGTACCGACGCCGATCAAATAATTCGGTACGTCCTCGCGCGCCACCCGAACCAGCGTGGCGGGCACAGCGGCCTTGGCCGTGGGTTCGGGCGGCGGCGCCTCGAAGCGTGCGCGCAGCGCGAACCCTAGTACCGCCAGGAGCGCCAGGATCAATGCACCGCGGCGCAGCCATCGGCGTCGGGGAAGTGAGGGAATATTGGTGTCCATGCGCTTATCGTCTTTAGTTGCGGGGCGCTGTTGAATCGACCGGCGCAGATTTATTTGCGAAACGGGTATTGCTGTTGACGGCGAGTCGGTCGCCGGAGCCCCTCACCGGATTGACCGCCGCTCCTGCCAGCTCGGCAGTGCTCCAGCCGCCACCGAGTGCCTTCACCAGGGCGGCGCTAGCGGCCAGCCGGCGGCCGAGCAGTTGCACCGCGCTGCGCCGATTGGCGAGCAACATCGCCTGCGACGTCACCACCGCTATGTAGGTGGCCGTGCCGGCGCGATATTGCGCGAGGCTGGCGCGTGCGGCCACTGTTGCGGCAGTGACCGCCGCATCCTGTCGCGCGCGCTCTTCGCTGAGCACGCGCAGAGCCGCGAGGTTGTCCTCAACCTCCTGCAAGCCGGAGAGCACGGTGCGCTTGTACTGCGCAACGGCAGCGTCGTAGGCGGCCACCGCCGCATCGGTCTGCGCGCGGCGCGCCCCGCCGTCGAACAGCGTAGCCGCCAGCGCAGCGCCGAGTGACCAAACGCGGCTCGGTGCATCGGCCCACTGCGAAAAAATAGCGCTCATGTAACCCTCGCTGGCAGTCAACGTCAGGCTCGGAAAGTACGCGGACTTCGCCACGCCGATGTCAGCGTTGGCCGCGGCGACGCGGCGCTCAGCGGCCGCGATATCGGGTCGCCGTTCGAGCAGTCGCGACGGCAGACTGGCTGGCACGTCGGGCAGCACAAGGCCCAGGGCATCAGGTGGCCGCGCCGCGATTGACAGATCGGCTGGCGCCCGCCCGGTCAGGAACGCGATCGCGTGCTCGAGTTGGGTGCGCTGCACATCGAGGTCGATCGCCTGCGCGTTGCTCGACTGCAATTGCGTCTCGGCCAAGGCCACGTCGGCGCCGGTAACTATACCGGCAGCCTGCTGGCTGCGTGTCAGCGCGAGCGCCCTGCCGTATTCCTGAGCCGTATGCACGAGCAAGTCCTTTTGCGCGTCTGTGATGCGCAACTGCAGGTAGTTCTGCACCAGTTCGGTCTGGATGCTCAGGCGTGCCGCCGCTAGATCGGCAGCGCTGGCCTGTGCGCGAGCCTCGCCGGCTTCGACCGAGCGCCGTACGCGGCCCCAGATGTCGGGTTCCCAGCCGGCGTCCAGCACCACGCCATTGCTGTCCGCCGTCGCGGGGCCCGTTGTGGTCTGTGCGCGGCCGCGGCCGACCGAAACACCGGCGCCAAGCGTCGGCGCGAAGCCCGCTCGCGCCAGCTGCGCTGCTGCTCGCGCCTGGCGGTACTGCGCTTCGGCGATGCGGATATCCTGGCTGGCAGCGTTGGCCTGCGCGACCAAAGCATTGAGATCAGCGTCGCCGTAACCCGTCCACCATGGCTGGTTCGCGTCGACGTCTTTCGGCTGCGCTGGCTTCCACGGTCCTTTTTCCTTGTAGGCCGCAGGCGGCGAAATGGCCGGGCGCTTGTAGTCGGGTCCGCTGGCGCAGCCGGCCAGAGACAGCAGTGTCACAGCTAGCGCCGCATAACGAAGGCAATTATTAGCGTTCACCGAAAGCTTTCCGCGTGCGACGTGAGATGGCAACGGTAAAGGAACAAGGAGACGGTTCCAAACAGTGATGTGCGTCTACGAACAATAAGCACACTTGCAGGTCGCGACGCTGACCGGCAGCTGACAATCTTGTCAGTTGAACAAATTGCAGGCGCTGAAATGCGGCAGACCGAGCCGTGCCTGGTGGCAGATCCCGCATTCGGCGCGACGAGCGGGTGTTGAGCCGGCGCGAGTCGCACCGCGTAAACCCCAGCAACGGCGCGCCGTGTTAGCCTAATCCGGTATGCAGACGACGCACCTTGGCGAATCGCTCCGCCTATTGCGCACACCGCGCTTCGGCGCATTCTGGTTCGCGAGCTTGCTCTCGAACATCGGAACCTGGGCGCAGCAGATAGCCCAGCCGTGGCTGTTGCTCAGCCTTGGCGCTTCGTCGTTCCTCATCGGGCTTGACGCCTTCGCACTGGGCGCACCTGCATGGCTGCTGATCCTGGTGGGTGGCGTACTGGCAGACAGGGCTGACCGACGCCGAGTGATCACGCTATTCCAGTCGATACAGATGCTGTGTCCGGCGCTGCTGGTGGTATTGCTGTTGGCCGGGACGGTGCATCCATGGATGGTCATTGCGATTTCTCTTGTGGTGGGCGTTACCGACGCGCTTTCCATGCCTTCGTTTCAGTCGATCGTGCCGAGTATCGTCGAGCACGCGCAGATCTCTTCGGGCCTTGCGCTGAATTCGACGCAATTCAACCTCTCCCGCATTCTCGGGCCCGCTCTGGCCGGTGTGCTGATTGCCTCAGTGGGGGTAACCGGCTGCTTCGCGCTCAATGCCGCGTCATACGTGCCGTTCATCGCGGTTGCCTTGTGGATACTGCCGCGGCGCGGGCCTCGAGCCATTGCCGCAGATGCCTTGGAACGACGGCACCCGTTCGCTGGCATACGGGGGATCATCCACGATCGCCAGCTTCGCGGCGCGCTGCTAACTGTGCTCGCGACTGGCATGCTTTGCGGCCCCCTCATCACTTTTTGTCCGGTGATCGTGAAAGACGTCCTTCATGGCGACGCGGGCCATTTCAGCTTCGCGCTCAGTGCGTTCGGTATTGGCGGCCTGCTGGGCGCGACAGGGCTGCTCGCCGCCGCCCCCGGACCTGGCCTGCGACGAATAAGCACAAGGTTTGCCGCGGCGTATGGACTCATCGAGGCGCTGGCCGCTCTGAACCCCTGGTATTGGGGATTGCCGGTGCTGCTGGTGCTTGCCGGCGTGTCGATGAACGTGAGCAACACCTCGGCCAATTCGTTCCTCCAGGCCAGCGCAAACCCGCGTCTGCGCGGGCAGACGGTGAGTCTGTACATGCTCGCCATGCGCGGCGGTCTCTCGCTCGGCAGCCTGCTTACAGGCGTCGCAATAAGTGTTCTGGGAGTACGCTACGCGCTGTTGGCCAATGGGACGATCGCAGTGGCGGTTCACGCGGTAATAGGAAATGTTTGGCTGCGCTCCAATCCGCCGGACCGCGCACCTTGACCGCGCCCGCTGACTCCCGCTGCGGTGTTGCCGCATTTGCGTGCCGACCGCCGTTAGCGGCAGGTGCCTGCGATACGGCAACCCGGCCACGCCGACGCGAGGCGCCGCGAGTGGCTGCTGTCAAAATTGCTGAAGTTCCGTTGTCGCCACTGTCAACGGTCAGCAATGAGGGTTCGGTCCATTTGGATCGAGTCCGTGACAATACGCAATAGCGTCCTCGCAATTCTCTGATACAAATCCTATAAGCACCTCACCGGGACGCACAAACAGCGGGTCTGTTGTTTCACCCGCTCCAGGATAGACCCCCAATCCCAGGCGGTGCGCTTTGAAAATCGCAATTGGATAGGTTTGTCATTCTGATGCGGAGAACCAGCAATGTTTGCACTGTATTCGATAGTTGCAGTATTTCTCGTATTGGTCATCGCAGCGGTGGGCTTTATTTACCTGGCGCCGGAGCGCTTCACACATTGGGCAATCAAACAGGCTCGCCAGCGCGCTGGACTCATTCGGAAAGAAATCGATTTACCCGATGGCTTGCACTATGTGTACCTGGAAGGTGGAAAGGGCGAGCCGCTGATGCTCCTGCATGGTTTCGGTGGGAGCAAGGACAACTTTGCAATGGTCGCCCGCTATCTGACACCCCATTTTCAGGTGATCATTCCAGACGAATTTGGATTCGGGGAGTCATCGCGCCCTCTCGATGGCGACTATACGCCGCCCGCACAGGCAGAACACCTCCACGCCCTCACCCAGGCGCTGGGGCTCAGTCGCGTTCATGTTGGCGGCAATTCGATGGGGGGGCAGATTGCGCTGACCTATGCGGCGCGGTACCCGACCGAAGTCACCAGCCTTTGGTTGCTCGATTCCGCGGGGGTGTGGAGCGCACCGAAGAGCGAAATGATGAAAATTGTGGAAGAAGGTGGCCGCAATCCGTTGCTGATCAAGAGTGAAAATGATTTTGCACAGGTGATTAAGTTCTTGATGAGTAAACCGCCGTTCACTCCGCGCCCAATGCTGAATGTCCTGGCGCGTGCCCGGCTCCAGAATCTCGAATTGGAACAACGCATATTGAAACAGTTCAGCGGCGATTCTGTGGAGAAGAGGATCGCCGGCCTATCTACTCCGACTATGATTGTCTGGGGTGAAAAAGACCGCGTTTTCAATGTTGCGACCGCCGAAGTTCTTCACAAATTGATGCCGAAGTCGCAAGTGGTCATTCTGCCTGATACCGGGCATGTGCCAATGATGGAACGGCCAGAGGAAAGCGCAGAAGCGTATTTACGGTTTAGGAAATCGCTAGGTCTTCCACCTATGATTGAATCCAGTCAGAGCTGACATCACCCCGCCAATGTACCCGGCGAGCAGCCGGTTCTGGGCCGGTTGCCGAGTGAACCAGCGCGCATGCGATGACCGCAATCGCTTGCAGCGCCGCCGCTCGGGCGCTGAACCTCGATAGGCGGCTCAGGGTCGGTAATGAGCCCCCGCGTTTTTGGATAGCGGACTTTGGCGGGAATTTCAGCAGGCTGCGATTTCGAGTCAGTTGCATCGACACTGACTGCCCCAATTCAGCCACAATATCCATGGTTTCTGACGACGGACGACTTGATTTCTTCTCGTGCCAATCTTGCGCTTTCATTGATATTCTGAACAACCGCGTTACCGGAATCCCGTAGCATGACCGAGAACAAGAAGGCAGTAGCCGGGCACTCATTACTCAGAACAGTGAGCGCAGCCGTGTTGTTGGGGGCTTTGTTCTCGATGAAGATGATGGCGACGGGCTTGGTCTATGTCGGCATCTTCTTGTTGTTCTGGGTTCCCTACAGCCTATACGTGATCATCAGAAAGCCCGATAGGCGCAAAGTGCAGTCACTCAAGATCGGGATCTGGGTCCTGATGATCGTCGCGGTGCTCGCAATTCATCAGGTTCGCAAGGTCTATACGCGTGATTTCGCTGATTCGGTAGTGCAGAAAATCGAGCTGTTCAGGAAACAAGAGGGGCGGTATCCGGATAGCCTCGAAGAGGCAGGGTTCCGTTCGCAGGAAATTAGAAGCAAACTAAGCATGGCACATTACGCCAACAAGCCTGCGTTCTATTACGCTGACACCGTCATGATCTTTCACATGTGGAGATACGACTTCGACAAGTGAATATGGATCAATGACTACGACTGAATTCGCCGCCAAGAAGCCTCCTAAGACAGGGTGCAGGATTGAGCGCGAATAAGCCGGCCTGGGGTGCTGTCCTGAACGAGTGCAAACGTCCATGGAAGTTGGTCACGTTTGTTGTCGGGCTTGGCCTGCTGATCGCCGGCTCATTTTTCTATGGCGCGCCGGATTGGGATGTTTCGATCTCCATCGTCATGGCGACATTTACTTACCTGACAGCCGGATGGTCGATGCACGTCATCCTGGAGCGACGTTGGCGAATGTGGCCACTCATGTTGCTGGTGACTTGGTGGTGTATCGACGGTTGTTATGCCATCTACTGGAGCAAGGTCAATCCTCAGGCCCTTGATTTCATGCGGTCGGCCAATTGGCCGGCTTCGCTGTCCCTGTATTGGATATGCGGGCTAGTCTGGTACTGGAATGGAACACTTCGAGCATTGATCTCGACCATCAAAACAAGATTCCATGAGTAGTCGTGCTGTGTGACCGTTGCTCTCAATTACCTGCCCTTTGTGAACTGGATTTGCGAATGGCTGGATAGGGTCGAAAGTGCGATTTCGCGGATTCGAACAGCTGACAAGCGCCAGACAATCTGTAGCTTGCAACAACCGCGGACAGCCGTTGACCAAAAGCTTCGATCCACCGCATTCTGGTGTCAGCTCAACCCTCTCAGTCAGGAATCGGGCTCAGGTGCAGTTCCCGGCCTAGAGCATGGCGCCCGGCTTGCCCAGCGCCTGCTCGGCGAGCTGGCGGATCAGCCAGTCGTAGGCTTCGTCCACCGAATCGGTGCGGCGCACGAGGTTCACGTCCGCGGCGTCGATGGTGCCGTGGCGCACCAGCGCGTCGAAGTTGATCACCTCGCGCCAGTACTCGGTGCCGAACAGCACGATCGGCATGGGCTTGGTCATGCGCTTGGTCTGCACCAGCGTCAGCACTTCGAACAGTTCATCGAGCGTGCCGAAGCCGCCGGGGAACACGATCACCGCCTTGGCCATGTAGGCGAGCCAGAACTTGCGCATGAAGAAGTAGTGGAAATGGAAGGCGAGTTCGCGCGTCACGTGCGCGTTGATGCTTTCTTCGCGCGGCAGGGAGATTTTCAGGCCGACGTTGCGGCCGTGCGCTTCTGAGGCGCCGCGGTTTGCGGCTTCCATGATGCCCGGCCCGCCGCCGGTGCAGACGAGGAAGCGGCGCTGCGCCGCCGGATCCAGTCCCTTCGACCACTGCGTCAAGCGAAACGAGAGCGAGCGCGCCGCCTCGTACCAGGCCGAGCCCCGCGCCAATCGCGCCGAACCGAAAAACACGATGGTGTCCTCCACGCCTTCGGCGTCGAGACGGCTCTTCGGTTCGAGGTATTCCGCCAGGATGCGCAGCGCGCGCGCTTCCTTGCCGTGCATGAACTCCGGATTTCGATACGCCTTGATCGGTTTCAACTTCGGGCCCCTTTTTGCGCGGCGCAGCGTCCGCCTTGTTCACAATCGTGAATTATCATCGCCTTGATCCGGATGACCAAGTGGTTCATATCGAAAGCAAGTCTACGCCCTGAACGCCTCCCGGGGGCCGCGTTGACGAACCGGTGTGCGCCCCGCACAATCGCCACGTGTCCCCACCTTCATCCACAGGGCAGACGACCTACCAGTCGATATACCGCGCCGGCCTGTTTGCCGGCCGGGTGGTGCTCGTCACCGGCGGCGGCTCCGGCATCGGGCGCTGCACCGCGCATGAGCTTGCCAGCCTGGGCGCGACGGTGGCGCTGCTCGGGCGCACGCGCGACAAGCTCGAGCGCGTCTGCGCCGAGATCGCGCAGGCCGGCGGCAAGGCGAGTGCGCACGCATGCGACATCCGCGAGGAAGAAGCAGTGAAGCGCGCCGTGGCCGAGGTGCTCGGCGCGCATGGAAGGCTGGACGGCCTCGTGAACAACGCCGGCGGACAATTCCCGGCGCCGCTCGCGAGCATCTCGGCCAAGGGCTGGGACACGGTGGTGCGCAACAATCTGACCGGCGGTTTCCTGGTGGCGCGCGAGTGCTACACGCAGTGGATGGCCGCGCACGCTGAGGGCTGCGCCATCGTCAACATCATCGCCGACATGTGGCTGGGCATGCCCGGCATGGGCCATTCCGGCGCGGCGCGCGCGGGCATGCTCAATTTCACCGAGACCGCGGCGATCGAATGGGCGCCGCTGCGCGTGAATGCGGTCGCGCCGGGCTGGATCGCCTCCAGCGGCATGGACCACTACGGGCCGGAGATGCGCGCGCGCATCCGCGGCCTGCACCAGCACGTGCCCCTGGGCCGGCTGGGCACGGAGTCGGAGGTCTCGGCGGCGATCGTGTTCCTGCTGTCGCCGGCAGCGGCTTTCGTCTCCGGTTCCTGCCTGCGCGTCGATGGCGCAGTGCCCAATGCGCGACGCTCCTCGCCGCTCACCGGCAGGGGCGCGAACGCGCCGTTCAACGCGTTCCCGCTGGCGCAGAAGCCGAAAGTGCTGGACGAGGACGGCTGATACGCCGCGCCGCCGGCGCGCGCATGCAGGCTTCGCGGCGCATTTGACTTAGCCGACCCGCTCACGCATCATTTCGCCAGCGCCGCGCGAGCAGCCGCGGCAATGTCCTTCAACGTTCCACCTAGAGCCGAATCCTCCCATGTCCCGCATCCTGCTGCTCTATGCCAGCGTCGAAGGCCAGACCACGCTCATCGCCGAGCGCATTGCGAAAGTGCTCAGGGAGAAAGCGCACAGCGTGGAACTGCTGCCGGCCGACAGCGACCCCGCGTGCCTGGATCCGGTCGCCTGGGACGGCGTGATCATCGGCGCCTCCATCCACTATGGCCACCATCCGGCTTACCTGCGCAAGCTGGTCATGCGACAGCGGGGCGCGCTCGAAGCGCGCCCGAACGCGTTTTTCTCGGTGAGCCTGAGCGCCGGCGGGCCGCGCCCCAAGCCGGCCGCGGCGCAGCGCTACATCGACAAATTCCTGCGCAAGACCGGCTGGCAGCCGCAGCTGGTCGCAAGCTTTGCCGGCGCGGTCAAGTACAGCGTGTACGGGCCGATCAAGCGCCGCGTGATGATCGTGTTCGTCGGCCTGGGCGGGGGCGAGACCGACACCTCGCGCGACTACGCGTACACCGACTGGGCCGCGGTGGAGCGCTTCGCGCACGAATACGCGCAGCGGCTGGTGCAGGCCTAGGGCAAGGCCTGCGCCGGGCGGCGTCTCAGGCCGCCACGCGCACGCACACCTTGCCGTGCACCAGGCCCTGCTGCATGCGCCGCTGCGCGCCAGCGACCCCGGCCAGATCGACGGTCTCGTGGATGTGGGGCAGGATGACGCGCTCGTCGGCGAGCCGCGCCAGCCGCTCGAGCAAGGCGCCGTCGGTCCTGAGCATGAAGGGCACGCAGCGCTGGCGCGATGTGGCGCGCGCGAGCAGCGCCGACCAATACAGGGCGCCGCGCGGCATGGTGTTGATGTAGATGCCCTCGCGCTCGAGCAGCGGCCGCGCCTGCGCGAAGGACGCGGCCGCGGCGGCGTCGAACACCAGCGCGTAGCGCTCGCCCGGCTGCAGCCAGTTTTCCTTCCTGTAGTCGATTACGCGCTCTGCGCCCAGGGAACGGACGTAATCCACGTTGGCGCTGCCGCATACGCCGGTGACCCGCGCGCCGATCCAGCGCGCGATTTGCGCCGCGCTCGCGCCCACCGCGCCGGAAGCGCCGCTGATCAGCACCGCCTGCCCGGCTTTGAGGCCGGCGATGTCGGTCAGCGCCTGCAGCGCGGTGCCCGAGGCGACCGGCAGGCTCGCCGCCAGCTCGTCGCTCATTGCGTCGGGCGTGGGCGCGATCCGGTCGGTGGGCAGCGCGAGGAACTGCGCGCAGGAGCCGCGCCCGCCCATCGGATCGATCGAGCCGAATACGCGCTGGCCCAGCCGATAGCCCTGCACGCCGGGGCCGAGCGCGCTGATTTCGCCCGCGAAATCCTTGCCCGTGATCGCCGGTCGCCTGGGCCGCCCGATGAGGCGCATGATGCCGCTGCGCAGCTTGAAGTCTATCGGGTTCAGGCTGGCGACGCGCACGCGCACCTGCACTTCGCCGCGCGCGGGCTCGGGCACCGCGGTTTCGCGCAGCGCCAGCACCGACGCGTCGCCGAAGCGCTCATACATGACTGCCTGCATTGCTGCCTCCGCTAATGGCATGCGCCGCACTCGGCGCCGGGCTACGCCGCGATCAATACTTCCAGCCGCCCCGGGCGAGCCACTGCTCGACCTGCTCCAGCCGGTCCGCGCCCCAGAAGGCCTCGCCGTCGACGACGATATAGGGCGAGCCGAATGCGCCGCGGGCAATCGCCTTGTCCGATTCGGTTTTCAGCAGTTCCTTGATCGCCGGGTCGTTCAGCGCCGCGCGCACCGCCTCCGCCTCCAGCCCGAACCTGGCGCAGACGGCAACGGTGTCCTCCGGGTTGGAGATATTGATGTCCTCGACGAAATAGGCGCGGTACAGCGCAGCTACCAGCGCCTTCGCGCGCTTGGGCTCAGTGCGATTGAGCCAGTAGAAGGCGCGCGCCGGCGCTTGCGAGGAAATCGGAAAAACCGTAGGCAGCTTGTATTCGACGCCGTAGTAGCCGGCGCTGCGGGCGAAGTCATGCCGCGCGTAGTCGCCCTTCAGCGGCACGTTCGGCAGCGGCGCGCCGCCGGTGATTTTCATCGCGGCGCCGAGCAGGAAGGGATGCCACAGGACTTCGCGCCCGTGCCTTGCGCCGAGCGCATCTATCCTGGTGCTGGCGAAATAGCCGTAGGGGGAGGAGAAGTCGAAATAGAAATCGATCGGTGCCGCCATGTCTGCTCCTTCGTCCGGTTTGTTCGTCTGAACAGCGTATCAGCTTTCGGATTTGCACCGCGGCCCTTGCGTGTATGGCGGCTGCACCCTGAGGCAGCGCGCGGGGTCTGGGCCCAAGGCGATTTGCTGCATCGCAACAACACTTTAGGCCAAGTATCAGAAGAGCTAATCATTCTCATCCGAACTGACGATTGGATTATTCCGGGTCCTGGCCCTACGTTTATTGGAGGCGGAGCATTTTGCGCCGCTGGCTCAGATAGATAATCAAGGACGAAAGATGAAACTCTACCCGCCCATATACCCTGGCGAGAGCATTTTGCATCCCGGCACGCTTCCCGGGGGCGATTTCGACAGCGTCTGGGCAAAAGCCGCGCTTCTGGCTGGTTTTGTGCGCAGCAATAAAGCTGCGGACGACCGCCCCGTATTCAGCGTCGACGCGCTGGCCGTTGAGCAAGAAGCCCGCGCCGCGCGCAATGCCTGGATAGCGAGCCAGCTCAAGTCCTATTTCAGCTCGAAAAAGCGCAAGTCCTAGCCCGGGACAGAGCGCGCGGATCCCCGGCGCGAAGCCGCAATTCCCCAGCTGCGCGTCCGGCCGGCTGCGGTTGAAACAGTGGTAATGCTGCAGCTCAGCCCAGCAGGGCTGCTTTGCTGCGCGACGCTCCTTCTTCAACCAGCCAAAGCGCGTCCGATCACCATGCGTTGGATGTCGCTCGCGCCTTCGTAGATCTGTGCCACACGCACATCGCGGTAGATGCGCTCCACCGGGAAGTCGTTGACGTAGCCATAGCCGCCGTGGATCTGGATCGCATCGGAGCAGACTTTTTCCGCCATTTCGGAGGCGAACAGCTTCGCCATCGAGGCTTCCTTGAGGCAGGGCATGCCCGCATCGCGCAGCACCGCCGCATGCAGCACCATCTGCCGCGCCACTTCGATTTGGGTCGCCATGTCGGCGAGGCGGAAATTCACCGCCTGGTGCTCGATGATCGCCTTGCCGAAGCTGACCCGCTCGTGCGCGTATTTCAGCGCCGCCTCGAACGCGGCGCGCGCCATGCCCACCGACTGCGCTGCGATGCCGATGCGCCCGCCCTCCAGGTTGGACAGCGCGATGCGATAGCCCAGCCCTTCCTGCCCGAGCAGGTTCGCCGCGGGCACGCGGCAATTCTCGAAGGCGATTTGCGCCGTGTCCGAAGCGTGCTGGCCGAGCTTGTCCTCGATGCGCGTGACCACATAGCCCGGCGTGCCGGTGGGAACGACGAACGCGCTGATGCCTTTCTTGCCCGCCGCCTTGTCCGTTACCGCGAACACCACGGCCAGCTGCGCATTCTTGCCGCTGGTGATGAACTGCTTGACGCCGTTGAGCACGTATTCGCCGTCCGCGCGCTCGGCGCGGGTCTTGATGGCTGCGGCGTCCGAGCCCACGTGCGGCTCGGTCAGGCAGAAGCAGCCTAGCATTTCGCCGCGCGCGAGCGGCTTGAGGTAGCGTTCTTTCTGCGCGTCGTTGCCGTAGCCGTTGAGGATGTTGCATACCAGGGCCTGCACGCTGGTGATGGTGGAGGTCGCGCCGTCGCCGGCGGCGATTTCCTCCAGCGCCACGGCGAGCGAGACGTAATCCATGCCGGCGCCGCCCCATTGTTCCGGCACGGTCACGCCGAGCAGGCCCATCGCGGCCATTTCATTCAGTTGCTCGCGCGGAAACGCGCAATCGCGGTCCCATTGCGCCGCGTAGGGTGCCAGGCGCTCGGCCGCGAAGACGCGCACCGAATCGCGCATCATCTGCTGTTCCTGACTGAGGATCATGGCGTCTCCCGCAGCGGCTCGGTGCGCTTCAAACCAGTTCGAGCGCCATGGCCGTGGCTTCGCCCCCGCCTATGCACAGGCTGGCTACGCCGCGCCTGCCACCGGTCTTGCGCAGCGCGCCGATCAGGGTCACCAGGATGCGAGCGCCGGAGGCGCCGATCGGGTGACCGAGCGCGCAGGCGCCGCCGTGGATGTTGACTTTCTCGTGCGGCAGGCCATGCTCCTTCATTGCCGCCATGGTCACCACGGCGAAAGCCTCGTTGATCTCGAACAGGTCGACTTTGCCGCTGTTCCAGCCGGTCTTGTCGTAAAGCTTCTTGATCGCACCCACCGGGGCGGTGGTGAACCAGCCGGGCTCCTGCGCGTGGGTGCTGTGGCCGACCACCAGCGCCAGCGGCGCGAGTCCGAGCTTTTCGGCCGTGGAGCGGCGCATCATCAGCAGTGCCGCGCCGCCGTCCGAAATCGAGCTCGAGTTGGCTGCGGTAATGGTGCCGTCTTTCTTGAACGCGGGCTTCAGCGCCGGGATCTTGTCGAAATTGGCCTTGAACGGCGACTCGTCCATTTCCATGAAGCGCTCGTCCTTGCCGCCTTTGATCGCCATGGGCGTGATTTCCCAGGCAAACGCACCGCCCTTGTTTGCCGCCTGCGCGCGTTCGAGCGAGACCACCGCGTATTTGTCCTGCTCGGCGCGGGTGAAGTTGTACTTGGCGGCGCAATCCTCGGCGAAGCTGCCCATCAGCCGCCCCTTGTCATAGGCGTCTTCCAGGCCGTCGTAGAACATGTGGTCGATCAGCTGGCCGTGGCCGAGGCGGTAGCCGCCGCGCGCTCTGGCGAGCAGATAGGGCGCATTGGTCATGGACTCCATGCCGCCCGCGACCATGATGTCGTTGGTCCCGGCGGCGAGCAGGTCGTGCGCGAGCATCGCCGCTTTCATGCCCGAACCGCACATCTTGTTGATGGTGGTGCAGCCGGTGGCAAGCGACAGTCCCGCGCCTAGCGAGGCCTGGCGCGCCGGCGCCTGGCCCTGGCCCGCCGGCAGCACGCAGCCCATGATGACTTCGTCCACCTGCTCGGGTTTGATTTTCGCGCGCTCCACCGCGGCGCGTATCGCGGCGGCGCCCAATTCGGCGGCGGCAAACTGCTTCAGTTCACCCTGAAAACCGCCCATAGGAGTACGGACGGCTGAGACGATGACGACGGGATCGTTCATGGCTTTCCTTTCAATGTCAGATGTGTCCTGCGATTGCGGCTGGCGGCGGCCTGTATTACTTGGTCTCGCCGAACAGTTCGCGCCCGATCAGCATCCGGCGGATTTCCGATGTGCCGGCGCCGATCTCATACAGCTTCGCGTCGCGCCACAGCCGGCCGGTCGGCGTTTCGTTGATGTAGCCCATGCCGCCCAGCGCCTGGATCGCTTCGCCCGCCATCCACGTGGCTTTCTCCGCCGAGTAGAGTATGGCGCCGGCGGCGTCCTTGCGCGCGCCGGTTCCGGCGAGCTTGCCGCGGTCCAGCGCCTTGCCCACGGCGTAGACATAGGCGCGGCAGGCGTTCATGGTGGTGTACATGTCGGCGAGCTTGCCCTGCATCAGCTGGAACTCGCCGATTGGCTGGCCGAACTGCTTGCGTTCGTGCACATAGGGAATGACCACGTCCATGCAGGCGGCCATGATACCCAGCGGTCCGCCAGAGAGCACCGCGCGCTCGTAGTCCAGGCCGCTCATGAGCACGTTCACGCCGCGTCCCATGCCGCCGAGGATGTTTTCTTCCGGTACTTCGCAGTCGCGGAACACCAGCTCGCAGGTATTGGAGCCGCGCATGCCGAGCTTGTCCAGCTTTTGCGCGGTGGAAAAACCCGGGAAGCCTTTTTCGATGAGGAAGGCGGTGATGCCGCGCGGGCCGGCCGCGCCGTCGGTCTTGGCATAGACCACGAGCACGTCGGCATTCGGCCCGTTGGTGATCCACATCTTGTTGCCGTTGAGCACGAATCGACCGTCTTTGAACTCGGCCTTGAGGCGCATGCTCACCACGTCCGATCCGGCGCCGGGCTCGGACATCGCGAGCGCACCCACGTGCTCGCCGGAGATGAGCTTGGGCAGGTATTTCCTGCGCTGTGCCTCGGTGCCGTTGCGGTTGATCTGATTCACGCACAGATTGGAGTGGGCGCCGTAGGACAACCCGACCGAGGCCGAGGCGCGGCTGATCTCCTCCATCGCGATGATATGGGCGAGGTAACCCATGTTGGTGCCGCCGTTTTCTTCGCCCACGGTGATGCCCAGCAGTCCGAGCGCGCCGAACTTGCGCCACAGGTCGGCCGGGAATTCGTTGGCGCGGTCGATCTCGGCCGCGCGCGGCGCAATCTCGGTGGCGGCGAAGGCACGCACCGTGTCGCGCAGCATGTCGGTGTCTTCACCGAGGTCGAAGGGCAGGGAGGGAAAGTCGATCATGTCTTGTGGTCCAATTCAGTGTAGCGCGGCTTGACCCGAACGCCGGAGCGAAGACTGTACGTGCCGTTTACGTAAACGTCAACCGCATCAGGCCTCAGCCGGCGGGCTTGCCGGCCTTGCCGCCCGACTTGCGGCCGCTGCCGAGGAGCTTGCGGCTTTGCGCCTCGAACACCGCGATCTCGCCCAGCATCTCGTCGATGTCGGCACGCTGGCGCTCGAGCTGCTCGCGCCGCTCCGCCAGTGCCGCGAGAAACTGCGCGAGCTGCGGTTTCTCGTCGCGGGCCGAATCGTAAAGTTCGAACATCGCCGCCACCTCGGACAGCGACAAGCCCAAACGTTTGCCGCGCAGGATCAGTTTCAGTCGCACGAAATCGCGCTTGGCGTAGATGCGCCGGCTGCCCGAGCGCTGTGGCGAAAGCAGCCCTTGGTCTTCATAGAAGCGGATCGCGCGCGGGGTGACGTCGAATTCGCGCGCCAGATCGCTGATGCTGTAGCTGTCTTCGCGGCGGCTGGGAACAGTGCTCATATTGCGCAGCAACACAAATGGCTAGAGTCGCAATTATTTGCGAGAATTGGCTTTTTTGGCACCAGGCCGACAGTGCCCTGGATGCATTCTAGCCCAAGCGCGAGCACCCTTGAACATGGACCCGCAGCAAATCCTGCAATTTCCGCATGCCGCCGCGCCAGCCCCCGGCACGACTCTGGAGGTCGTTCCCGGGCTGCGCTGGCTGCGCCTGCCGCTGCCGTTTGCGCTGGACCATATCAACCTGTGGCTGCTGGAGGACGGCGCCGGCTGGACCATAGTCGATTGCGGTATCGCCACCGATGCGTGCCGCGGGCTGTGGGAGCAGATATTCGCCGGCTGGCCGGGTGGCAGCGGCCGTGCATTTCAGGCGGCGCGCGTGCTGGTCACGCACTACCACCCCGATCACGCCGGCCTGGCGCACTGGCTGTGCCAGCGCTTCGACGCCACGCTGTGGATGGCGCAGGCGGAATACCTGAGCACCCATGCGATCCGCGCGGGCATTGCCGGCTACACGCCGGACAATCTGCTGGCGATGTACCGCCGCAACGGGCTCGCCGGCGAGGCGCTGGAAAAACTGGCGTTGCGCGGCAACCGATACCGCCTGGCGGTGCCGGAATTTCCGCAAAGCTACCGGCGCATCATGGACGGCGACGAATTGGCGATCGGCGGCCGCAGCTGGCGCGTGATCATGGGCTACGGACACGCGCCCGAGCACGCGGCGCTGTATTGCGCCGAACTGGGCGCGCTGATTTCCGGAGACATGGTGCTGCCGAAAATCTCCACCAACGTCAGCGTCTGGTCGATCGATCCCGAGGGCAATCCGCTGCAGCAGTTTCTCGACTCGCTCAAGCGCTACGCGGCGCTGCCGGCCGATACCCTGGTTCTGCCTTCGCACGGCCTGCCGTTTCGCGGGCTGCGCGAACGCATCGAGCAGCTCGAGGAGCATCACCGACAGCATTTCGAGACCTTGCAGGAGGCGTGCGCGCGGCCGCTGTCGGCCTTCGACGCCATTGCAACGCTGTTCCAGCGCGAACTCGACACGCATCAGCTGTACTTCGCCATGGGCGAGGCGATGGCGCACCTGCATTGCCTGTACTATCGGGGCGCGCTCAGGCGCGAGCCCGGCGCGGACGGCGTGATCCGTTACCTGCGCGACGCCGACAATGCCGCCGCCGTGGCACAATGAATTGCGCCGCCTGGATGCGGTACGGATTCGGCGGCGCAAACGGAAAATCCAGGTTTAACAGCGCTACAAAGGAGTCGAAACATGAGCAAGGAGCAAACCAGGCCTGCCGCCGAAAATGATTCGGCCCGGGTGTTTGCCCAAGTGGCCGAGCGGTCCAGCCGCGTGATGGCGGATTTTCTCAAACGCCAGGCCGAAACCCAGCAATCGGTCGTTGCCGACGAATTCGGCATCGCCAAGGCGTTCATGGACCTGTCCGCGCTGATGTTTGCGCGGCCGCAGCAGCTGGCCGAGGCGCAGATGAACATGTTCTGGGACTACACGCGGCTGTGGCAGAACAGCTGGATGCAGATGATGGGGCAGAAGGTGGACCCCGTCGCAAGCCCGCGCAAGGGCGACAACCGTTTCCGCCACGAGGATTGGGAAAATCATTTCCTGTTCGATTACCTCAAGCAGTCCTACCTGATCGCCGCGCGGCACATCCACCAGGCGGTATCGAATGTCGAGCATCTGCCGGACGACGCGCGCAAGAAAGTGGATTTTTTCACGCGCCAGTACATCGACGCGCTGTCGCCCTCCAATTTCGCGCTGACCAATCCGGAGGTCGTGCGCGAGACGCTGGCTTCGGGCGGGGAGAATCTGCTGCGGGGGCTGAACAATCTGCTCGCGGACATCGAGCGCGGCGACGGCGAGCTGCGGATCAGCATGACCGACGCCAAGGCGTTCAAGATGGGCGAGAACATCGCCACCACGCCGGGCAAGGTGGTGTTCCAGAACGACTTGATGCAGCTGATCCAGTACCAGCCGAGCACCAAGAAGGTGTACAAACGGCCGCTGTTGATCATCCCGCCCTGGATCAACAAGTACTATATCCTCGACTTGCGCGAGTCCAACTCCTTCATCAAGTGGGCGGTGGACCAGGGGCACACCGTGTTCGTGATTTCCTGGGTCAACCCGGGCAAGGAATACGCTGGGAAGAGCTTCGAGGACTATTTGCACCAGGGGCCGAACGAAGCGCTGGACGCGATCGAGAAGGCCACTGGCGAGAAGCAGGTCAATGTGATCGGCTATTGCCTGGGCGGAACCCTGCTCGGCGCGGCGCTCGGGGTAATGGCGGCCAAGAAAGACAAGCGCGTCGCCAGCGCCACCTTCTTCGTCTCGCTGCTCGATTTTTCCATACCGGGCGAGCTCGGCGTGTTCATCGACGAGAAGCAGGTGGAGAATCTGGAACGGCGCATGAACGAGCGCGGTTATCTCGAAGGCTCGGAGATGGCCGGCACCTTCAACATGCTGCGCTCGAACGACCTGATCTGGTCGTTCGTGGTGAACAACTACCTGATGGGCAAGGATCCGTTCCCGTTCGATCTGCTTTACTGGAACTCGGATTCGACGCGCATGCCGGCGACGATGCACAGCTTTTACCTGCGCAACATGTATCTGGCCAACAAGCTCAAGGATCCGGGCGGCATCACCATGGACGGGGTGCCGATCGACATCAGCAAAATCAAGATTCCGGCGTATTTCATATCCACCGCCGAAGACCACATCGCGCCGTGGAAATCGGTGTACAAGGGCGCGCGCGTTCTGTCCGGCCCGGTGCGTTTCGTGCTCGGCGGCTCGGGCCACATCGCCGGCATCGTCAACCCGCCCGCGGCGAACAAGTACTGCTACTGGACCAACGACGCATCTCCCGCCGAGGCGGACGAGTGGCTGGGGACGGCCACGCGCCATGAAGGCTCGTGGTGGGGCGACTGGCAGGCCTGGATGGACAAGAACAACGGCGGCGTCAAGGTCGGGGCGCGCGTGCCCGGTGACGGTGCGCTGCCGGTGATCGAGGCCGCGCCTGGCAGCTACGTCAGCCTGCGCCTGGGTGCGGACAAAGCCACTCCGAAATCGCACTCGGGCAAGAAATAGCGGAATAGGTCCGATCAGGCCGTTCGGGTCGGCGCTCAGGCCCTGTATCTGCGCAGGTAGTCCATGCCGGCAACGGCGCGGCTGCCGTACCAGGAGGTCATTTCGCCGTCGATCCGGGCCACGGCCTTGCCGCGCATCGCCGGTAGCGCGCGCAGTTCGACTGCGTCGCGCTCGCGAAAGGGATAAGGCTCGCCCGCCAGCAGCACCAGCTCCGCGTCGCGCAGCACGGTTTGGTCCAGCGTCACTTCGGGGTAGCGTGCCCCTGCGTTTTCCGGCACGGTGTCCAAACCGGCTAGCGCAAGCGTGCGCGATATGTAGGTGTCGCGCGATACCGTCATCCAAGGATTCTTCCAGATCAGGTACAGTACGCGCCGGCGCGGCCAGGCGCGCGCAGCCCGGATCAGCGCGTCGAGGGCCTGCTCGAACCTTGCGCACAACGCTTCGGCCTCCCGTTCGCGGTCGAAGATTCCGCCGAGCAGGCGGTAAAGCCCCGGATTATCCTGCGGCGCCAATGGATGGGTGACGATCAGGTGCGGCACGAATTGCGCCAGCGCCGCGGCCGTCGGCTTCTCGTTCTCATCGATATTCAACAGCACATGTGTGGGCACGAGCGCGCGCACTTTCGCCAGGTCCACGTCCTTCGTGCCGCCGACCTTGGGCACGCGCTTCAGGGTTTCGCGCGGATGCACGCAAAAGCCGCTGCGGCCGACCAGCTGCGCGGCCAGTCCCAGGTCGCAGACCAATTCGGTAAGCGAGGGCACCAGCGAAACGATGCGCGCGGGCGCCTGTGCGCGCCGGTGCTGCGTGCCGACGGCGTCGCGCCACATCCGGCGCTCAGATTGCCGGATTGCGCGCGTCCCTGCGACTGTTCCGCTGCTTGCGCCGGTGATGGAGCGCCCGCGCGCCACCGGCGCCGCTATTTTCCGCGTTCCTTGCGCGCGAGCTCGACCAGCTGCTGCACCACTTGAATCAGCTCGCTGGTGCCGCCGGCCATGCGCGCAGAAGTGAGGAACTTGCCGTCGACCACGATGCTCGGAACGCCCTTGATTTCGAACGCCTGCATCAACACATGTGCCGCGGTGAGCTTCTCCCGGACCTGGGGCGAGTTGTAGATGGCAATGAATTTCTGCTTGTCGAGGCCGTTGTGCGCGACCCAGGCCGCGGCGACTTCCTCTTCGTTGAGCTTGATGCCGTTGAAGTGGAAATTGTCATATACCGGCCAGTGCAGGCGCCCGAGCTGGCCCATGGCTTCCAGCGTGTAGAACAATTTGGCGAAATTGTCCCAGTTGTCGGAGGACAAGGCCGGCACGCGGCGCAGCGCCACCGAGGTCGGCCCGTTGAAATACCAGCGTGACAGCTTGGGCTCGAGTTCGTAGCAGACCGGACAGCCGTAGTAGAAGAATTCGATGACCTCGATCTTGTCCCCGCCTGTCACCGGATAGGGCTTTTCGAGCCGGATGAAGTTGCGTCCTTGCTCGAGCGCGGAGGGCGCCTGGGCATGGGCCCCTGCGGCGAAGGCGAGCAGCAGCAACGCCAGCGCGTTTCTCAGAAAGTTCATGGTGGTTCTTCCCGGGGGCAAACTGGAAGTCGGAATAATATGCCCATCCGGCCGAGTTTGCCAAAGCGCTTGTGCCGGGCCGGGAGCATCGTTATTCTGGCCGCATGCCTCAACCCGGCGTCTCCCGGCCATTCGCGCGCCTTGCCCGCGCGCTGCACGCATTTGCCTGCGTCGCCTTGCTTTTGGCGGGCGCCGCGCAGGCGCAGTCGAATGGCGCGGATCAGGGCTATGCGGACGAGACGCGCGATTGGGGCGTCGCGCCTACGGACCGGCTGCGCCAGCCGCCCTATCACGCTCCAACGCCGCTGCAGGTTCCGGGCGCGCGCACGGTGCAGACGCGCCAGCTGCAGGCTCTCCTCGCCGGGCCGCAGGCGCCGCTGCTGATCGACGTTTTGTCCGAGCCCGGGCATGTAACGCTCGCCGGCGCGGTGTGGATTTCGGGTGCGGGCCTGGGCACGAATTTCCTGGATCCGGTGCAGTCCGTCCTGGTGCCTTTGCTGGCGCAGCTTACGCGCGGGGACAAGGCAAGGCCCCTGGTTTTCTTCTGCGCCGGCCCGCAGTGCTGGCTGTCCTACAACGCGGCGCTGCGCGCCGTGGCCGCAGGTTACGGCAGGGTCTACTGGTATCGCGGCGGCGTCGAGGCCTGGACGGCCGCGGGGCTGCCCAGCGCGAGAACCACGGGCTCGCGCTGACGCCTATTTCTTGGGCGCTGGCTTGCCACCCTTCTTGCGCTCCTGCTCAATCAGGTAATCGGTGACCGAAAGCAACTGCTCGAACGACCTGATGTTATCCGTGTTGACGACGTAGCGGCCGTTGACTGCCATCGACGGCACGCCGTCGATCTTGAACAACTGCTGGAGTTGCGTGCCGCGCTTGAGTTTGCCTTCCACGCTGAAGGAGCGGTAGGCGGCGGCGAATTTCTTCGTGTCCACGCCGTGCTTGCCCAGCCATTCGGTCAGCGCCGCTTCATTGCCGACGCGCAGCCGCGAGCCGGTGTGCACCGCGTCGAACAGCGCCTTGTGCAGGCGCTCCTCCTGGCCGATCGCGTCGAGCGCATAGTAGGCGCGCGCACCCTGCGCGTATTCTTCGTTGAACATGGCCGGCACGCGGCGGAAGTTCACGTCTTTCGGCAGCTTTTTCACCCACGGTTCGAGCACCGGCTCGAAATCGTAGCAATGCGGGCAGCCGTACCAGAAGAACTCGATGACTTCGATCTTGCCCGGAATATCGGTGGGCTGGGGCGGCGACAATTCACGATACTCGACGCCCGCCGTGGGCTGCGCCTGCGCCAGGCCGGTCGCGCCAAGTAGGATCAAAGCCGCAATGAGCCGTTTGAGCATCCGCTTCTCCTAATATCCAGCCAAAAAAAGAGGGCAACCGGCCGTCGCGCCTGTGCGATCCCGGCGGCGGCGAGAGACCCTTTAATTACGAGGGTGCAATTCCCCTCATACTCCCCCATATTGGGGCGTTCAATTTTTCGTTTCGCAAAGGGTTCCAGGCCGACGCTCGCCGCGGTTTTCGGAAAGAAATCGCTCAACGGGAGCCGGAATCCTTGATTTTGACCAGCGAAGCGTCGATTCCGTTCTGCGCCAGCGTCTGGCGCACGCGGTTTATTTCCTCCGGTTTGGAGTACGGGCCCACGCGCACGCGGTACCAGGTGCCTTTTTCCGGGAGGTCGATCGGTTCGACGCTCGCTTCCACGCCGATCAAGGCAAGCCGGGCCTTCAGGTTGTCGGCATCTGCCGGATTCTGGAATGCGCCGACCTGAAGCAGATAATTCTCCGCGGAGGCACCCGCCTTGGCCGCCTGCTTGATCTGCTGTTCGGTCACCGGCTCCTCTGCGCCCGGCAGGATCTTGTAGAACTCGAAGCGCGGTTTCTCCACCTGCTGCGTGGTCTTTTCGTCTGGCTTGACGATCGCCTTGCCCGGTTCCGCCGCAGCCTTTTCCGGTGGCTTCACTTTGGTGAGAAACGGAATCGGCGTCTTATTCATGTACCAGGCAACGCCGACGGCAATGCACAGGCCGAGGATCAGTCCGATGAATATCCCGATCAGCGTGCCGCCGCCGCTCTTCTTCCTCGCCGCCGCTCTGTTCTCTTTCGCCATCTATTGCTCAGTACAAAATGAGGGGATCAAGGCGGGAAGGAAGGATCCCGCCGCTTGCCTGCCCTCTGATACTCCCTTAAGTCCGGGCCGTTTCGCCAAACCTGAAACGGACTTTCACATCTTCTCCGGCGCATTCACGCCCAGCAGCGCAAGTCCGTTTTGCAGCACCTGACGCACTGCAAGGATCAGCGCCAGCCGCGCCAGCCTGAGCTTGCCGTCGTCGACGAGCACGCGCTCGGCATTATAGTAGCTGTGGAACTCGCCTGCCAGTTCGCGCAGGTAGAACGCCACCATATGCGGCGCGAATCCGCTTGCAGCTTCGGCCAGCAACTCGGGGAATTCGGCCAGCTGCTGCGCCAGCGCGAGTTCGCGCGCGTGCGCGAGCGGCGCGAGCTCGCATGCGGCGAGCGCGCGGGTATCCACGCCCGCCTGCGCCAGCACCGAGCAGATGCGCGCGTGCGCATACTGCACGTAGTACACCGGATTGTCCTCGGTCTGTGACTTGGCAAGGTCGATGTCGAATACGAACTCGGTGTCCGCCTTGCGCGAAACCAGGAAGAAACGCACCGCATCGCGGCCGACTTCGTCGATCAGATCGCGCACGGTGACATAGCTGCCGGCGCGTTTGGACAGCTTCACCTCTTCGCCGCCCTTCATGACCGTCACCATCTTGTGCAGCACGTAAGCAGGGTAATCGCGCGGGATGGCGGCGCCGATCACTGCGTTGAGCGCCTGCAGCCCGGCGCGCACGCGCGCCACGGTTCCGTGATGATCCGAGCCCTGGATATTGACCGCATGGGTGAAGCCGCGCTGCCACTTGGTCACGTGGTAGGCGACATCCGGCACGAAATAGGTGTGGCTGCCGTCGGACTTGCGCATCACGCGATCCTTGTCGTCGCCGTAGTCGGTGGTCCTGAGCCACAGCGCGCCGTCCTGTTCGTAAGTCTTGCCCGAGGCGATCAGCGCGCTCACCGCCGCCTCGACCTTGCCCTCGGTGTAGAGAGAGGACTCCAGATAATAATTGTCGAACGTCACGCCGAAGGCGCGCAGGTCCTCGTCCTGCTCGCTCCGCAGCGCCGCGACCGCGAACCTGCGCACTGCGGCGAGATCGCCTGGATTGCCGCCGGCGTCAAGAAAATCCCTGGCAATTTCGCGTATGTATTCGCCGTAGTAGCCCGATTCCGGGAAGCTTACCGGCTCGCCGCGCCGCTCGCGCGCGCGCGCCTGCACCGACAGCGCCAGATTGTCGATTTGCACGCCGGCGTCGTTGTAATAGAACTCGCGCGTGACCTTCCAGTCCTGCGCCTCGAGCAGCGCCGATATGGCATCGCCCAGCGCCGCCTGGCGCCCATGGCCGACGTGCAGCGGCCCGGTAGGATTGGCCGAGACGAATTCGACCAGGATCGGGCGCCCGCGCCCGGCGCCTGCACGGCCATAGCCGGCGCCGGCCGCAAGCACTCTGCGTATCGCGTCAAGCTTGGCTTCGGGTTTGAGGCGCAGATTGATGAATCCCGGCCCGGCGATTTCCGCGCGATCGAGCCAGGGCGACGCGGGCAGGCCGGCGATCAGCGCTTGCGCCAGTTCGCGCGGATTGCGCTTGAGCGGCTTCGCCAAATGCATCGCGACATTGCATGCCCAGTCGCCGTGCGCGGCCTGCTTCGGGCGCTCGAGCGCGATCACCGAAGCGGGCGATTGCGGCGCGACGCGCGCCAGCGACTGCGTCAACAGCTCGATCAGATGCGACTTTATGTCAGCGGACAAGGAGAGGGGATTGCGGCGGAAAAGAGTTGCGTATTATACCTTGAAGCCCGGGGCGGACCGGCTGGCGCCCTTCGCCGGGCGCCGCCTGGCGGCGTCAGAATTCGATCGGGTCCACATCCAGATGCCAGCGCACTGCGCGCTGCGGCAGCGCGTACAGCTTGGCGCTCCAGCCGGCTAGGTAGGTTTGCAGCCGCTTGCGGGAGTCCGACTGCAGCAGCAGATGGGCGCGCTCGCGCCCGGCCAGGCGGGTGACGCTCATCGCCACCGGATCGTAGAGCGTGATGTCGGCTGGCGGCGTGCCCGCCAGCGCGGCCGCTTCGCGCAGGAATCGCAGCGCCGTGCCGAGTTCCGCCGCTTCGGCGCGCAGCACAGCCTCGAATACGTAGGGCGGAAATCCGGCCTGCTCGCGCTCCGCGAGCAGCGTGCGCGCAAAGCCGGCGTAATCGTGCCGCGCCAGTGCCTGATACAGCGGATGGCGCGGATATTGCGTCTGAATCAGCACTTCGCCGGGCAGGCCGGCGCGCCCGGCCCGGCCTGCAACCTGCATCAGCTGCGCGAACAGGCGCTCCGGCGCGCGGTAGTCGGCGGAATACAGCGCGCTGTCGGCGTTGAGCACGGCGACCAGCGTCAGGTTGGGAAAATCATGTCCCTTGGCAAGGATCTGGGTGCCGACCAGGATGTCGGCGCGCCCGCCGCGAATATCATCGAGCATGCGCGAGAAGCTGCCCTTGTTGCGCGTGCTGTCGCGGTCCACGCGCAGCACGCGCGCCTGCGGGAAGCGCGCCGCCAGCGTTAGCTCCAGACGCTGAGTGCCGCGGCCGAAGGGGTGGATATCGGCGTTGCCGCATACCGGGCAGTGGCGCGGGACGGGTGCGCTCGCGCCGCAGTGGTGGCAGCGCAGCTGCCTGTCGGCCAGGTGCAGCACCATGCGCGTGGAGCAGCGCGCGCAGCCGCTGACCCAGTCGCAGGCCGGGCACATCAGCACCGGCGCGTAGCCGCGCCGGTTCAGAAACACCAGGCTTTGTTCTCCGCGCGCGAGGCGCTCGGCGAGCGCGTCAAGCACGGGCGGCGCGAGCCCCTCCTCAAGCTTGTGCTTGCGCATGTCCACCGCGTGCACCTGCGGCAGCTGTGCCTGTGCCACGGCGCGCTGCGACAGCTGCAGCAGGCGATAGCGCCCGGAGAGGGCGTGCGCGTAGGTTTCGAGCGCGGGCGTGGCCGAGCCGAGCACGATCGGGACCCCCATCTGGCGCGCGCGGAATATCGCCACGTCGCGCGCCGAGTAGCGCAGGCCGTCCTGCTGCTTGAACGATGCGTCCTGCTCTTCGTCCACCACGATTAGCCCCAGCCGTGGCAGCGGCACGAACACCGCAAGTCGGGTGCCGAGCACGATCGCCGCGCTGCCGAGCTGCGCCTGCAGCCAATGCTGGGTGCGCTCGCCATCGGCCAGGCCGCTGTGCAGGCTGACCAGCGGCGTATCGGGAAAGCGCTCGCCGAACTCCTCGACCAGCCGCGGCGTCAGATTAATTTCCGGCACCAGCACCAGCGCCTGCTTGCCGGCCGCGAGCGTGCGCGCGATCAGGCGCAGATAGATCTCGGTCTTGCCGCTGCCGGTGACGCCATGCAGAAGATGTACGCCGTAGCCTGGCCCGCCGGCTTCTATCTGCCGCAGCGCCTGCTGCTGCTCGGCATTGAGCGCGAGCGTCTCGACGAAGCGGCCGCAGACGGGTTGCGCGCTTGGGACATAGCGCTCAATCCATCCGTCGCCGACCATCTCGGCCAGGACTTTCTTCGCGCCCGGGCTTCGCGCCAGCAGCTGCGCTTCGGCGCAGTCGGACTGTGACAGCGCCTGCAGCAGCGCACGCTTGAGTTTGGTGCGGGCCGGCAAGCGCGCTAGCGCTTGGCGTCCGGCGCTGGCCATGCGCCAAACGAACGCCTGCTTCAGCGCGGGGGCTGCGCCCGCTTTGCGCAGTTGCCGCGGCAAGCCGTTGAAAATGACTTCGCCTAGGGGGCGGTGATAGTAATCGCTGCAGAACTGCGCCAGCTCCAGCCAGTCGCGTCCCAGCGCCGGGACCTCGCGCAGCACGCGCACGGCGGTTTTCAATTTCGCCGCGTCCACGTCCGTGCTGTCGGCAATGCCGACGATCAGCCCCAGCGCTTGTTTTGTGCCGAAAGGCACCAGCACGCGCAGACCGATATCGGCCGCGCCGGCCTCGTCGCAGCGGTAATCGAACACGCGCGGCAGGGGCAGATCCAGGACGACGCGCAAGATGCTCATTGGCTGCCGCGGGAAAAAAAATCGGCAGAGGAAATTATGCGAGCTATTTGAACCGAATTATCGAGAAACTGCCGCATTGCCCTATTGCCAAAGGATAACTCGGGTTGTGCACAAATTTTGTGGGTAAATGTGTGAGTAAGTTTGTAATCTCGCTGTAACCGGCTTTGCCATAAGGAATTTTTACTGTTGCCCAAATTCACAGCACTAATTTAATTTATTTTAATTCAGTATGTTACGTCAATTCCCCTAGGAAACCCCGCGCAACGCCAGTAGATTCGCGGGGGAGCGCGAAGTTGTGCATAAGTCAAGGATCGCGCGTCCCCGCGAATTCCTTAGCTGGCGCGGGTTTCCGCGCTTGGGCCATGATACTGCGCGCTCGATTTATGCACGCAGTCGACCAGAATCTTGACGCTTTCAGGCGGGGTGAACTGGGAAATGCCGTGCCCGAGATTGAATACGTGGCCGCTGCCCGGACCGAATGCGGCGAGGATCTTTTCGGTTTCGCGCTGTATCACTTCCGCCGGCGCGAACAGCACTGAGGGATCCAGGTTGCCTTGTAGTGCAACACGATCGCCGATGCGCGCGCGTGCCTGCGTCATGTCCACGCTCCAATCGAGGCCGACGGCATCGCAACCGATGGCGGCGATGTCCTCCAGCCAGTTGCCGCAGCCCTTGGTGAAGACGACGATAGGGACGCGCGCGCCGGCCTGTTCGCGCTTCAGGCCCGCGACGATGCGCTGCATATAAGCGAGCGAGAACTCGCGGTAGGCCGCATGCGACAAATTGCCGCCCCAGGTATCGAAAATCATGACCGCCTGCGCGCCGGCTTCGATCTGCGCGTTGAGATAGTCGGTCACCGCCTGCGCGTTGACCTCGAGGATGCGGTGCAGCAGATCGGGTCGCGCATAGAGCATGGTCTTGATGGTGCGGAAATCGTCGCTCGAGCCGCCCTCCACCATATAGCAGGCGAGCGTGTACGGGCTGCCGGAGAAGCCGATCAGGGGCACGCTGCCGCCGAGCGCGCGCCTGATTTCCCCGACTGCGTCGAGCACGTAGCGCAATTCGGCGCCCGGGTCGGGTACGGCGAGATCGCGGATGGCCCATTCGTCGCGCAGCGGCCGCTCGAATTTCGGCCCTTCGCCTTCGGCGAAGTACAGGCCCAGGCCCATGGCGTCGGGAACGGTGAGTATGTCCGAGAACAGAATTGCGGCATCGAGTTCGAACCGCGCCAGCGGCTGCAGCGTGACCTCCGTGGCGTAGCCCGGGTCCTTGCACAAGCCGAGAAAACTGCCCGCACGGCTGCGCGTCTGGTTGTATTCCGGCAGGTAACGGCCGGCCTGGCGCATCAGCCAGACCGGCGTGTACTCAGTGGGCTGGCGCAGCAGCGCCCGGATGAGCGTGTCGTTCTTCGGCTTGGTCATGTTATTTCAGCAGTTTCGTGGTGATAAATTTCCATTCGCGCGGATCGACCGGCGTGATGGACAGGCGATTGCCGCGCGCAAGCAGGCGCATGTTGGCCAGCTCCTTATGCTCACGCAGCTCGGGCAGGCCGAGCAGCCGCGTCTTCCTGACGAAACGCACGTCCACGTTCACCCAGCGCGGATTGTCGCGCGTGGCCTTGGCGTCGTAATACTTGCTCGCCGTGTCGAACTGGGTCTCGTCCGGATAGGCCTTGGCGCAGATCTCGGCCAGTCCGGCGATACCCGGCTCGGGGCAGCTCGAGTGATAGAACAGGACCTGGTCGCCGACCTGCATCTGGTCGCGCATGAAATTGCGCGCCTGGTAGTTGCGCACGCCGAACCAGGGGCTGCCGCGACGCGGCGCGCGCGCCAGGTCGTCGATGCTGAACTCGTCGGGCTCGGATTTCATCAGCCAGTAGCGCATGCTCAGGATGTCTTCCCGCAGGACAGTCTACAAACAAAAATCGCAGACCGTATGTCTGCGATCTGCGATTCGGACTGCTGTCAATGACGAATTGGATTCCCCGCAAATGCCGTCAGACCCGCATCCTCTGAACCTGCAGTCCAGAGTGGTCGCATTCCGGCCGCCGTAGGTACATCCACAATCGCACGGGGCGAAGGGACGCGCACAAAAGCGGCGCTGTGGTCCGCGACCTCAGCACATATATTGGTTCAAGGAATATATGGCCTAAACGAGCATCGCAGGGAAACTATTTGCGGTCTCGCCCGCCGGGCGCGCTGTCTAGAACAGGGAATCCTGCTGCGACAAGGCCTGATCAAGCTTCGACTGCACTGAATTCATTCTACGCTTTAATTCCGCGATGTCAAAGCCGCTGCCGATCTTGATCGAGAGCAATTCGTTGGCGATGTTGAGCGCCGCCATGACGGCAATTCGCTCCGTGCCGGTGACCTTGCTCGCCGACTTGATCTCGGTCATTTTCTTGTCCACGTACGCAACCGCCGCAAGCAGCGCTTCGCGTTCGTCGTCGGCGCAGGTGACCTTGTAGCTGCGCCCCATGATGCTTACATCCAGGGTCTTGGGTTTGGTGCTCATTCCGGGATCTGGCGCAGCAGCGCCTCAAGGCGGGACTTGGCGCCATCGACCTTGCCTTCCAGAACCTTTACGTCGTTCTGCGCGGACAGCAATTGCAGCCTCAATTCCTTGTTCTCGCTGTTCAGGCGCTGACATAAGAGCAGGAACTGGTCGATCTTGCCGTCGAGTAGGTCGAATTCCGCGTCCATCGCCACACTATAATTTCAAAAATTGTTCCAAGTCAAGCAATAACAGGCAACTCTCAAAGTTCTTTCCATGATGAATATGCCGCCCTATTCCATTGAGCCGGCATGGAATTTTCAAGACGATTCCCAGCCGCGTGCTTTCGCGCCGTTGCCCGGCGCTTCAACGTCCCTGCCGGGGCGTGGAGCAGGTTGCGCAGCAATGCGAATCGCTGTGCGAGCCGGTTACACATTTCGCCTGCGGTTGCTGCGCTGAGGCGCAGCTGCTTCTTGCGAAACCGGCGCACACGTTGACAGCATCGGGCCATAAAATTAGCATGATATATTAGCTGTATTCGCTCAACATATTACCCGTGAATCTCCAACGAATGTCGGCCTTGCGCCGATAGCAAGGGAGCAAATAATGACAAAGTCGCTGTCGGTCGAAGCGATACAGCAATACCGGAGCAATGGATATTATTTCCCGGTGCCGGTGCTCGCCGCGGAGGAGGCGGCGCATTACCGCCGCCGCCTGGAACAGCACGAGGCCCAAACCGGCAAACCGCTGCAGGGCAATTGGCGGCACAAGACCCACCTGATCTTCACTTGGGCGGACGAACTGGTCCACCATCCGAAGATTCTGGACGCGGTTGAGGACGTGATTGGACCCGATATTCTTTGCTGGACCACCAACTTCTTCATCAAGGAAGCGAACAATCCGGGATTCGTTTCCTGGCATCAAGACTCTACCTACTGGGGCCTGGACCCCGACGAGGTCGTGACCGCCTGGGTCGCGTTTACCGAGGTCACGCCGGAAAACGGCTGCATGCAGGTCATCCCCGGCAGTCACAAGGTCGAGCAGCTGCCGCACGTCGATACCTTTCACAAGGACAACCTGCTGTCGCGCGGCCAGGAAATCGCGGTCGACGTGGACAAATCCAAGGCGGTGAGCTTGGTACTCAAGGCCGGCGAGATGTCGCTGCACCACATCAAACTGGTGCATGGATCCGATCCCAACCGCAGTAACGACAGGCGCATCGGGCTGGCGATCCGCTATATTCCGACTTATGTGCGCCAGACCAAGGTGCGCGACTCGGCGATGCTGGTGCGCGGCATCGACAAGTACCGTCATTTCGACTATGAGCCACGGCCCCGCGCCGACTTGGACGATGCGGCTCTGGCTGCGCACGCAGATGCGGTGGGACGCCAGGTCAAGGCGCTTTACCAAGGCACGGACAAGCAGGAATTCCGCGCCTGAAAGCTTCTATCGGGCCGGTGCGCTTGCGCTGTCGCGGGTGTTGCCTCCCTTCATATCTGACCAGAAGGAGTTTCAGTGGCTGACGAACGCAAGAAACTTACCGTCCCGGATTTGAAGGAAGCGAAGAAATCCGGCCGCAAATTGGTGATGGCCTCGATTCCGGACTACCCGTCGGCGGTCTGGGCCGAGCGCGCCGGCTTGGACATCCTCGGCATCGGCGACAGTCTGGGAATGGTGAGCTATGGTTTCTCCAATACGCTGCCGGTGACTGTGGATATGATGATTCAGCACTGCCAGGCAGTGCGCCGCGGCGCACCGAACACGTTCAATCTGGTCGCCATGCCTTACGGCAGCTATCCCAACCCGGATATCGCGGTGATGAACGCGCTGCGTTTTATGAAGGAAGGGGGTGTGGATTGCGTCAAGATTCAGGGCGGACGGGACAAATTTCCCATCCTTAAAGCCATCGTCGATGCGGGGGTGCCCATGATGAGCCACGTCGGCATGTGTCCGCATTTCGTGCATCAGTACGGCGGCTTCAAGCTCCAGGGCAAGACTGCGGACGAAGCGCTGAAAATCATCGACGACGCGATCGCCATCCAGGAAGCGGGCTGCATCGGGTTTGAAATCGAGGCGGTGCCGGCACCCGTAGCGCGGGCAGTGGACGCGGCGGTGGACATTTTCACCTTCGGCATCGGCGCGGGCGGTGCCAGCTGCGGTCAGCTGCTGCTCGCGTTCGACCTGCTCGGCGTGTTCGACCAGTTCAAACCGAAGTTCACCAAACGCTACGCCAACATCTCGCAAATTGCCGTGGATGCGTTGAAAACCTATGCCGCCGAAGTGCGTGGCGGCCAGTTTCCGGATGCCGAGCATAGCTACGCAATGAAGCCGGAGGAACTCGCGCGGCTGGAGCAGGCGACAGGCAGGAAACTGCAATAGAAAACGGCGCGGATTCCGCGCCGTTTCGTTCACCAGGCCAGGGAAATCAGCCGTAGTAGCGTTTGGCGCGCTTTTCGGCTTCGGCCGCTGCTTCTTTCGCGGTCTTTTGCCCAAGACAGGCCGACGCGAACATGTCGACCACGATCCAGTCGGCCATGCACGCCGCGGACGCATAGCCTAGGCTGCCGGCGTAGCTGTGCGGCTGCATGCGGGCGACGACATGCTTAAACGGCAGGTATTTCGGGTCGTCGTTCCAGAATTTGTTGTCGTCGTAGGCCTTGAGCGGATGGCTGACATAGCCGAGCGACGCGGCCTGCCAGGGCTCGTACTGTTCGCGTTCCCACATGAAGCGCAGATACTCTTTCGCCGCATTGGGATACTTGCCGTACTTGAACACGAATGCCTGCGACAGCAAGTGGAGTTCGGTCGGCCTTCCGATCGGTCCCACGATCATCGGCGCGTGGTTCATGTCCGCTGCCACCGCCTGCTTCGCCGGATCGGTCGAAGTCTTGCCCGAGTAATAGATCGAGATTCCATTCGAAGTGAGGCTGATCTTGCCTTCGAGGAAGGCGTTGTTATTGGAAACGCCGCTCCACCCACCGGTGCCCTCGATGAAGGTCTTGGACAACTCCTGCAGATACTCGATGGCTTTGATGGTTTCGGGACTGTTGATTGCGACTTGATTCTTTTCGTCCACCATTTTGCCGCCAAAGCCCCAGAGTATGTTGTGCATCCAGGTTTCGGAATCGCCGGTTGCATGTGACAAGGCGAAACCCGGAGGGTGCCCGTTCTTTTTCAGCGCCTGGCACAGCTTGAGGTAATCGTCGAAATTGGTGGGGAATTTGCTGAACCCGGCTTCCTTCACCCAGGATTCGCGATAATTGAGCAGGGCACCTGACGCACCCAGCGGCAAACCGATCCAGCGGCCGTTCTTGGTCGTGCCATAAACGCGCGCTGTCGGAAACCAGCCGCCGTATTTTTTGCCCAGGTACTCGGCGAGGTCGGTCAGGTCGACCAGCTTATCCGGATAGAGGTGCGGATCGTCGAGCCAACCGACGATAATGTCGGGTCCCGCGCCGACATTTGCGGCAACCGCCGCCTTGGGTCGCACGTCTTCCCAGTTCTCGTTATCCGTGCGCACGGGAATGCCGTATTTTTCGCTGAACTTCTTCGTGTTGGCCAACCACATGTCCTCGTCGGGCTGCACGAATCGCTTCCAGCGCAGCACGCGCAGCTTGGCGCCTTTCTCCGGCTTGAAACTGGTTTGCGCCTGCGCACTCTTGATCCAGAACATCGGTCCCATCGCGGCCAACGCGCCCATGCCCCCGACGATCTTCCTCCTCGTGTGGTCTGTCATTTCGGTCTCCTTCGGTTGAACAACGGTCTACTCGGCAATTCTGCTCACTTCGAAAAACCGCTTTGCCGAAGCGGTTTGGTTCTCGTAAATCGATCCCGGGTTCAGCGCCGGTGGCAGCGGCATGCGCACCGGGCAGTTTACGATTCGCGGAACGACGGTTTCATTGCCGTAAAGCAGGCGCCCTTTGAACTCATCGTAGTCGGGAATTCCCATCAACGGAAACGCGTCGGCTGCGGAAACTTCGTACAACAGCAGGCCACGCGACCGGTCCGACGTGTTTTGCGCCGATCCGTGCACGACGCGCACGTGATGGAACGAGCACGACCCCGCCGGCCCCACGCACGGAACGGCGTCCGCGAAGCGCAGGCCGGCGGCGTCGAAGTCCATGGCACCGCAGAAGCGGCCGTCAGCGCCGTGATGGTCGAAGGTCGGCCCCCTGTGAGTGCCGGGAACAATGTATAAGGCGCCGTTTTCGACGGTGGTGTCGTCGAGCATGACTCCAACCGCAAGCAAATCGTCATTGGTGTGCGGATAGAATGCCCAGTCCTGATGCCATTCCACCGGGGAGCCGAAACGGGGGGCTTTCAAGTTTAGCTTCGAGCCATGCAGGCGAGCGCTGTCCCCCAGCAGATCGCGCAGGATCCCGATCAGCTTGGGCGAACGCAGGAATTCGGCGAATACCGGATTAACCAGATGCGGCGTTTTGATGCGGCGCACGCGCGGTTCTTCGCTGCTATGGCCGGGCTCGAGATCATAGACTTTGTCGTGGGTCTTTACGGCGCGCGAGCGCTCTACCAGGTCGGCGAGCACCTGTTTCATTTGCGTCCGCACATCTTCGTCGAGCACGCCTTCAACCACGACCGCACCTACTTCTCTGTATTCGTCTATTCGGGACCTGGGCAGCATGATATTCAATACCTCCGATGGCAGCTATTGCCGCATTAAAAACAAATGCAGGAACACATTCCGATTTATTCCTTCACCGCGCCGGTCATCCCGGCAACGTAGTATTCGACAAAAAACGAGTAGAGCAGGGCTACCGGCAGCGAGCCGAACAGGGCGCCTGCCATGAGCGAGCCCCAGTGGTAGACGTCGCCGTCGACCAGCTCGGTGAGAACGCCCACGGGAACCGTCTTGTTCTCCGACGAGGAGATGAACGTCAGCGCATAGATGAACTCGTTCCACGAGAGGGTAAACGCGAATATCCCTGCGGAGATCAACCCGGGGACCGCCAGCGGCAGTACGATCTTCGTCAGGATCTGCATGCGGGTCGCGCCGTCGACCAGCGCGCATTCCTCGAGTTCGAACGGGATCGACTTGAAATACCCCATCAACAGCCAGGTACAGAACGGAATCAGAAAGGTCGGATAGGTCAGGATCAGCGCCCAGCGCGAATCGAACAGGCCGAGTTTGTACACCATGGTTGCCAGCGGAATGAAGAGAATCGAGGGCGGCACGAGGTAGGCGCCGTAGATGCTCAGTCCGACCCAGCGGCTGCCTTTGAAGCGCAAACGCTCGATCGCGTAGGCGGCGAGCACGCTGGCGAAAAGGGAAATCACCGTGGCGGTACCGGACACCATGAAGGTGTTCCAGAGCCAGTCCGGGTACGAGGTCTCGAACAGCAGCTTCTTGATATTGTGCAGCGTGGGATTGAATACCCAGAACGGGCTGTTCTTTGCGTAGTCGTAGATGTCGTCGTTGCTCTTGAAAGTGGTGATCACCATCCAGTAGAAAGGGAAAAGCAGGACAAACGTGAACACCAGCAGCGGCAGGTAGACGGTCACGAATTTGCGCTGCCGCGTCAACAGGAAATCCATTCCGCCTTCGGAATGCAACTTTTCCTCGGAACTCGGGGTGGTGAGCGCTTGGGTCATCGGTTCAGTCCTTGCTGCCTTGCTGCCAGGCGCGACGCTGCAGCCCGAAAAAGCTGATCAGAATTGCGGCGATCAGGAACGGCACCATCGCGATTGCGATTGCCGCACCCTCCGCCATCTGTCCGCCCGGGATGGCGCGCTGGAACGACAATGTCGCCATGAGATGCGTGGCGTTCACCGGGCCGCCGCGCGTGATTGCATAAATGAGTTGGAAATCGGTGAAAGTGAACAGCACCGAGAACGTCATCACTATCGCGATGATCGGCGTAAGCAGGGGGTAAGTAATATGCCGGAAACGCTGCCATGGCGTCGCGCCGTCTATAGTTGCCGCTTCGTAGAGCGACGGCGAAATCGTCTGCAGGCCGGCAAGCAGTGAGATCGCAACGAACGGGATGCCGCGCCAGATGTTGGCAACGGTGACGGCAATCCGCGCGTTCCAGCGATCGCCGAGAAAATCGATGTAGTGATCGATCCACCCGGCCTTGATCAGCACCCAGGAGATGATCGAGAACTGGCTGTCGTACATCCACCAGAATGCGATCGCGGAAAGCGTCGTGGGAACGATCCAGGGCAGCAGAAGGATGGCGCGCATGAATGACTTGAGCGCGATGTTCTGGTTCAGCAGCAACGCGAGTACCAGGCCAAGAAGAAACTTGAACACGCTCGCGACTGCAGTGTAGCCGACAGTGTTGTACACCGACAGCCAGAATACGCTGTCCTTGAACAGCGACTGGTAGTTTTCCAATCCGATAAATATTCCCGGCCGCCCGATTTTGGTGTCGGTCAGTCCGAGCCAGAAGCCGAGGCCGAGCGGGTAGGTCAGAAACACCAGCAGGATCGCGGCTGCCGGCAGCATGAATAGGAACCCCAGCGCGTCGGCGCTGTTATTGATGCGTTCCAGCAGGCTCTTGCGCGGTGACCCTGTCAAGGGGAGCTCCAAATTCAAACTTAATTAAGGCGGACAAATCGCGGGCGTCAACCAGTGCGACGCGGTGAGCGTAGGCCTGGTTCTCCCGAATCATGCATGACTGGTCGCCGACGCGGCAAGCAGCTGCTTCACCAGTGCAACAGTTTCAGGAGCGCTGGGCGCAAAGCCATCGGCACCGATCTGGCGCGCATATTCTTCGGATATTGCCGCGCCTCCGATCATGACCTTGCAGTGGCCGCGCAGATTGCGCTGCTCCAGGGCTTTGATGACCTCGCGCATCTCCACCATGGTCGTGGTGAGCAGCGCGGACAAGCCGAGTACGTCGGGCCGGAATTCGGCGACCGCATCGCAGAACGCTTCGCGCGAGACATTGATGCCCAGATCGCGTACCTCGTAGCCCACGCCTCTGAGCAGCGTCACCACCAGATTCTTGCCGATGTCGTGCATGTCGCCCTTTACCGTGCCGATCAGCACTTTGCCGCCCTGCGTCTCGCCGCCTACGGCCAGCAGCGGTTCGAGCACCTCCACCGCCGCGGTCATGGCCCGCGCCGCGAGCAATACTTCCGGAATGAAGGCTTCGCCCGAGGCCATGCGCCTGCCGACGGCACTGATCGCGAAGATCAGCCCCTGGTCAAGGATCGCCTCGGGTTTGATGCCGCGATCGATCAGTGCCTGCACGTGCGCCTTGATGTCCTTGTGCTTGCCTTTGGTCACGTCCAGGCGCACTTGCGCATAAATGTCGTCCGACGGCGTTGCGGCAGATTTCGCCGCTGCTGCGGCATGCGTGCCCGCCGCCGGGGCCGCGGCCGGGCGAAACGCGCCAGCCGCCAGCGGCAGGCGTCCTTCGCGTTCGACGCGCTCGCCAATGCGCTGCAGGCGCGAGAAGACCGCGTTGGGAGGGACCTGGTCGGCGATGCCCACCAGCATGCGTTTACCCGGCGCGACCGCCTTGAACAATTCTCCCATGTAAGCTTCGAAATCCGCCTCGCTGGTCTGCGGCAGCAGGATGGTGGACGGGATGCCGCCGCACAGGGTCAGATGACCGCTCCAGCGCCGATAGTATTCAGCAAGCGAAATCTTGGTCATCGGCGCCGGACATATCGACTCGGCGATGTGCATGCCGGAATCGCGAATCAGGTCCATCAATCCCTCGTTCTCGCCGTCGGTGTGGCACATGACCAGCTTTCCCACTGCGCCCAGCTGGCCCGAGGCTTTGCGAATCCAGGGCGTGATCTCTTTTTCGAAATAGGGCGGATAGGTCAGCATGTCGTCGTAATTCGCGCCCCACCAGATGACCTCCGCCGGCGAACTGCACAGTATCTGCAGCATCTTGTCGAACAGGTGCTCCATTTTTCCGGCCAGTTCGAGCATCTTTGCGTTGTGGTCGGTGTAGTGGAAATAGAATTGTGTCGGATCGAGCAGGTCGCGCTGAATCTGGTGCACCGGCGAGGCGCCCATGAAGCCTTGCGCCACGGCCACGCCGTCGTCGCGCATTTCCTCGCTTACCCAGCGATTGAAGCGTTCGAAGTTGGGCACGATGCCGATGTGTTCGTATAGATAACCGGCCGGCGCGTAGTCCCCCGGCGTCTTGATAAGATGATCGACGATCATCGGGCTGGTGATTCCCAGGCGCTGCGAAGATTCGTCGTAGAACATGGTCGAGCTGACCATGCCCATCGGAGTGTGGTATTCGACGCGTATCTTGCCGTCGGCATGCTGCACCTTGATTTCCACGTCGCGCGGCATGACAAAGTCGTAGAGCGTGTCACGCGTGCTGAACAGGCCGATGCCGCGGTGCAGGTACATCTTCTGCACCTCCGGGTCGAGGATATTGTCGGCGAAGCGGAAATAGACCGTCCAGCCTTCCGCGCGGGCGATATCGTTCTGCGCGCGGCCGGCATATTGCTTCGGCAGGGTCCCGGATACCGAGTTGGCGAGATACCACAGGTCCAGCCGCGGCACGTAGGGCAGGCGATCGACCTCCTCCCCGCGGAACGCGGCCAGCATGCGGCTCTTGTGGGTGTACATCTTTGATTACTCCTGGTTTTGGCGCGTGTTCGCGCTCGGGCTCGGTCCGTGTCGAATTGCCTTCCGAAGGGAGTGGTCTACATCATTGCGCCGGCGCCTCGAGCCGCGGCAGCGTCTTCCTTCTGCTGCAAGGAGAAAATGGAAGTGTACCCGCCCGACCAGTCCGGCGGTATCAGGCAGGGTCGCGGGTCGTGGTGGGCAAACGCAGCGCGTCTGCCACGGATGATCGTCTGGTCGTGCTTGGGCTTGATCGGATTCACGGTGTAAGGAAAAGCGTCGGCCGAGGTCAGCGTGTACAGCAGCAGCGGCCGGCCGAGGTCCGAGTCATTCCTTGGGGAGCCGTGGATGGTGCGGCAATTGTGCAGCGTGAGCGACCCGGCCGGGCCGGTGAGGTAGACGGCCTTGGACAGGTCGATTCCGGCCAGATCCCGGTCGTTGAGGCAGCCGACCCAATTGCCCTGGTCGTCGTATTGGGTAAACAGCGGCTCGATCAAATGGCTTTTCGGGATCACGCCGAGCGGACCCTGATCCATGCTGCAGTCGTAGATATAGGTCCCCACCGTCAGCGGCGAATAGTTGGTGTGAGGCCAAAACGATATGTCGTAGTGCCATTTCACCTCTTCCCCGCCCTTTTTCCACTTGAAATTCAATTTGGAATGGTGGAATTTGACGTCGGGACCGACCAGGTCGGCGACTATGTCAGGCATGACCGATCGGGTGCAGTATTCCCAGAACACGGGATGGTGCTCGGCCGGATTGGACACGCGCCGCAGGCGAGGGCTTTTCGGCCGATGGTCAGGCTCCAGGTCGAATACCGCGTCCGATTTCGTCACTTTGCGGCTGCGTTCGATCATTTCTTCAGTCGCGGCACGCAGTTTGCAGATCCATTCGTCGTCTATGATTTTTTCCAGCAGGATGTATCCCTCGGAAAAATAGGTCTCGCGCTGCGCCTGGGTCAGCACGCGCGGCGGGATCGCTAGTATTTGTTCAGGCGTCATAGTGCTCTCCTTTGCGTCCAGTGCTACGTTAGTGTCCGAGGTAAAGACTGGTGATGGCATCGGTCCTCTGCAGATCCCCTGATCGCCCCTCAATCGATATATTGCCTGATTCGAGCACGTAGGCGCGCGTGGCGCATTCGAGCGCTACTGCCGCGTTTTGTTCCGCCAGCAGAATCGTCATGCCGCCGTCCGCCAGCCTGCGCACGGTCAGGGCGATTTCATCGACGACGATCGGCGCGAGACCTAACGTGGGCTCGTCGAGCAACAGACACTTGGGTTTCGCCATCAAGCCGCGCCCGATGGCGAGCATCTGCTGTTCGCCGCCTGACATTGACCCGGCCTTCTGCGTGCGACGCTCGTGCAGTCGCGGAAACAGGCCAAACACGTATTCGAGATCCTCGCCTATCCTGTCGCGGTCCGCGCGGTGATAAGCGCCCATCACCAAATTCTCCGCTACCGTGAATTTCACGAATATTTGGCGCCCTTCGGGCACCAGCACCAGCCCGCGATTTACGCGCTCGTGTGTGGACATCGCGGAAATGTCGTCGCCGTCAAAGCGCACGACCCCCGAACTCGATTTCTTCAATCCCAAAGCCGTGCGCAGGGTGGTAGTTTTGCCGGCGGCATTGGCGCCGATCAGGGAAACCACCTCGCCCGTGCCGACCGTCAGGCTGAGGTCCTTCAGCACGTGGTTCTTGCCATAGTGAACGTTGATGCGCTCAAACTCGATCATGGCGATGGCCCAGATAAGCCGCGACTACGTTGGGGTCGCGCAGTACCGCTTCAGGGGTGCCTTCGGCGATCTTGGCGCCGTGGTGCAGGCTGATTGCACGATCGGCAAGCTTTCCAAGAAATCCAACCTTGTGGTCGATGACGCACAAAGTCGTGCCGTGCGCGCGCAAGTCGCGCAGAACCGCTTCCAGGTTCTCAATCTCGGGTCGGCCCAGACCAGAGGTCGGTTCGTCCAGCAGCAGCAATTCGGGTTCGCACATCAGTGCCATCGCCACGCCGAGCATCTTTTCCTCGCCATAGGACAATTCTGCCGCGGTCTGGTCGCGCGCGGTTTCGAGGCGGCACAGACGGATAACCTCACCGGCGCGTCGCTGCAGTTCGCCTCCGGCATGACCTGCCTCCGGGTTGAACAGCGTGGCGACGCGCCGCCAGCCCAGCCGCCGCTTCAGCATCAGGTGACCCGCGATCATTAGATGCTCGAACACGCTGAGTTCGGCGAAAAGCTGCGGGTTCTGAAACGTCTTTACCACCCCGGCTGCGGCGATGTCGTGCGGTGCATTGCCGTGGATTTCGCGCGTCTTCCAGCAGATTGTTCCGCTGGAGGGCGCAAGAACCCCAGCGATCAGGCTGAGCAGCGTGGTCTTTCCAGAGCCGTTCGGCCCGAACACGCCGACAATTTCGTGCCGGTCGATCGAAAACGACAGGTCCGAAACGGCGGTCAAACCGCCGAAACGCTTGGTCAGAGCGGAGACCTCAAGTAGCACGCTGTCGCCTTCCAAGCGCGGACATCGCCCCATAGATGCCGTTGGGCATGAGAAGAATGGTGAAAATCAAAATCGCGCCATAGACTATGGAGCGAATCTCGGCGCTGAAGTGGATCAGGTGCGGGAGCGCGGTAAGGACCAGTGCGCCGATCACCGGGGCCGCGACAGCGCTGCGCCCGCCGAGCAGCACCATAGCCACGATCGCGAGCGACTGGTCGATCGACAGAAATCCAGGCTCGATCGATCCGAGGTAAAACGAATACAGGCTGCCCGTAATTCCTGCAATCATATTTCCGGTCACGAACGCCGCAAGTTTGTACCGAAATACATTGATCCCCAGGGTGTCGCCCAACTCGTCGTTCAGTCGTATGGCAGCTAAACAGCGCCCCATCCATGAATTCACCAGGCGCCAGCACGCCACCACCGTCAGTGCCAGCGCCGACAGGCTAAGGTAATACCACATCGGGGTTCCGGCCAGTTTGACCACACCTTGCCCGGGAAGCCACAGGGTCGGCTTGTCCTGCAGGATGATGCCGAGAGAGCCATTGGTAACGTCGTTCCAGTTCAATACCACCAACCGCGCCATCTCGGAAAATGCGAGCGTGACCACGGCGAAATAGAATTCCTTGAGTCGAAAACGGAAGCAAATGGCCCCCACGATGATTGAAAGCACCATCACTAGCAAGGAAGCGAGCAACGCGCCGATCCAAAAGGACACCCCGAGGCGAGCCATGGAAATGTAGGTCGCATAAGCAGAAATGCCGAACGCGGCGGCGTGAAACATCGAGAGCTGTCCGGTGAAACCGAATATCAGGTTGAAGCTGACCGCAAGCATGCCGAGCAAAAACGAAAACACCAGAATCGTCAAAACGAAGTCGCTTTTGACCAATGCCGGCAGCAGCGCGGATAGCGCGACTACTGCAAGAAAACGCGCACCCGCGCTCATTTGCGCCCCGCGAACAGCCCATCGGGCTTGAACAGGAGGATCGCGACCAGAAACATCAGGCCGTAAGCATCGCGGAAGGCAAGAGGCAGGTAGATCGAGCCGACGCCCTCGGTCACGCCGAGGATGACGCCGCCGAACAGGGAGCCCATCACGCTACCGATCCCGGCGAGGATGGCCGACTCGACCGCCTTGAGGATGTACAGGCTGCCCATGGTCGGTTCGATCGAATAGAGGCTGGCGTAGAGTGCACCACCCAGCCCGGCGAGGCCGGTGGAATAGACCACGACGCCGGATTGCAGCAACTTGGTGCGCACGCCCATCAGCTCAGCCGCCTCCGGGTTCTGGGCATAAGCGTAAGCGGCCCGGCCGATCCAGGTGCGCGTCAGCGCCGCGTAGGTCGCGAAGATCACTACGAGCAGGACCAGAAACACCACCAACTTCATCTTCGGCACGACCAGGCCGAGAATGTGGAACACGCCCGGAAGCACGTAATCCATGTCCTTTGGAGTGGAGGTCCAGATCAGCAACGCGGCCCCTTCCATGACTGCGATCAGACCGATCGAGACGAGCAGCCCATTGACCAGGTTATTGCGGGTAAACCGGAATAGCGTCTGGTCGGCGATCAGGCCCGCGAACGCAGTAATCGCCACCGCGCAGGGAACCGCCAAAGGGTAGGGGAGGTGCACCCCGTCGGTCAGGTACCATGCCATATAGGCACCCAGCATCATGAACACGCCCAAGGCGAAGTTCACGATGCCGGTGATGCCGAAAGTGAGCGTTACGCCGAGGGCGATAATCCCGTAAAGCGTTCCGACGATGGCGCCGTTCAGAAGCTGGCCGGCTATCAGTTGTCCCACAGAACTACTTTGGCACGATGTGGGTCACGCTGAGTGCCCCGCCTCTTTTCATGTGCAGGATATCGAAGTCGAATATGGCTTCGCCGGTGCTGTCGTAGCGGATATTCCATACGCCATGGTAGGTGAACGACTCCATGGCCTGCTTGACCTTGGCGACGTCGTCCACCGTGCCGGCACGTTTCATTGCTTCCACCAGCATGTATACGTGGTCGTAGCAGGAGGAAGAGCACAAGGGAGCTTGGTCGTACGGAAATTCACGCTTGTAATACGCCTTGTACGCGCTAACAAAAGCTTTGGTTTTCGGCTCAGTCTTCTCCGCTTGCTCGAAATACTTGGGCAGGTAGGCGATGTAGTCATCGATCAGATCCTTGTTCTTCATGGCAGGCCCCATTGAGCCGCGTACGGTAAAGAATTTCTTGAACAGCCCGGTCTCTGTTGCCTGGCGCACGATATCGTAGAGGACGCCGTCGACATAGCCGGGAAAGAGGTAGTCGGGCTTGTTGGCGGCGAGTTTGGCAAGCGGCGCCGAAAAATCCTTGGTCCCCGGCTCGAACAACTCGACCTGCAGGTCGATCCCCGCTGCCTTGAAAATAGGCACATAGATGTCCACGGCCACCTTGCCGAATGCATCGTTCTGGAACAGCATTGCCGCCTTCTTTGCGCCCTGTTTCTTCAGGTAGTCGACCATCAGCTGGCCAAAACCCGCCGGGCCTGCGTCCCAATTCCAGGTGCGCACCAGGTACTCGTGGCTGGGCGTGCCCAACTTGAAGTGGATGGCGGTGGCGCCACCCATCAGCAGGAACTTGCCGTTGTTCTGGGTCAAATACGGTTCGATGCCGTTGAATACGTTGGTGAGAAAAGGACCGAACATGTACTTGACCTTGTCTTGCTCCAACAGTTGTTTCGCCTCGATCTGCGCTTCCTGCGGATTGCCACGCGTGTCGGGCGAGATCAGTTCGAGCTTGTAGGTCTTGCTGCCGACCTTGAAGCCGCCCGATTTGTTGATTTCTTCGATCGCAAGCTTCGCACCCTGGCTGCCCATCCAGCCATAGGTGGCGAGCGTGCCGGTTTGTGCCTCGATCTGCCCGATTTTCACAGCGTCCTGCGCGGCAACGGGCGTTGCCGCGAATGCGGCCTGCAGGGTTGCGGCTGCACATAGTTTCAACAGATGGCTCGCCTTCATCATTTTGTTCTCCTCCGGTTGGTTGAACCAGCTTGGTGCAAACCCGGCTGCTTCCAGCGCGTTAGATATGATTACCGGGCAACTGATATATCATTCGTATGTTTGTGACATGCTACTCGACGATTGCTGGCTAATCAAGCCGTGCGGTGTACTGCCGCCGCGGTTTGTCCGGGGCGTCGCTCAACCAGGCATGAGGCGTTTGGCGAGCTCGACCGCCTCGCCGGCATCCCCGGCATAGCCATCGGCTCCAATGTCGTGCGCGAACTTTTCGTTCACGGCAGCGCCGCCGACGATGATCTTGACGCTGTCCCTAAGGCCGTTCGCCTGGAGCGCTTTTATCACCTTGCCCATCTCGGCCATGGTCGTGGTCAGCAGTGCGGACAGGCCGACGATATCGGGTTTGTACTCGGCGACTGCTTTCACGAACGCCTCGGGCGGGAGATTGATTCCCAGATCCTTCACCTCGAATCCGACGCCGCGCAGCATCGTGACCACCATGTTCTTGCCTATGTCGTGAAAATCGCCCCTCACGGTGCCGATCAGCGCTCTGCCCGTGACCTCGCGCTTGGCGGCAGCCAAGTGGGGCTCCAGCACTTTCAGGCCCTCGTTCATGGCCCGGGCCGACAGCAGCACCTGTGGAATGAACAGTTCGCCCGCGCCGAATTTCACACCTATCGCCTGCATAGTTTCGAGCATGCCGTGATCGAGAATCTGCTTCGCGCTCAAGCCGCGATCGAGCAGGGCTTGCACGTGGGAGCCGATTTCCTTGTGCCAGCCCCTGTGCACGTCTTCGCGCACCAGGTCGTAGTCCTTATCCTGGGCCGGCTCGTGCATTATCCGAACCTTGAGGTCCTCCAAATGCCCTGCGGATACCGGGCGTGCGGCGCCGGCTTGGAGCGGCAGCCGCGCCTCGTTTTCCACGCGCTCGCCGATACGGATCAGGCGCTCGAACACCGCATTGGGCGGGGTGGTATCGGCGATACCGAGGATAAAGCGCCTACCCGGTGCGATGACCTTGAACAGGTGATCCAGATAGGCCTCGAATTCCTCCTCGGTCGCGGATTCGGCGAGCACCATGTTCGAGGGAATGCCTCCGAAAATCGTCAGTTTTTTGCTCCAGCGCCGGTAGTACTCCTCGATTCTCACCTTGGTCATGGGATAGGGGCAGATGGCTTCGGCCGCGTGCATCCCGGAGTCTCGGATCAGGTCCATCAGGCCGAAGTTCTCGCCGTCGCAATGCACCAGCGACACCTTGCTCTTTTCGCCCAGCGCAGCGGAGGCCTTGCGGATCCAGGGCGTGATCTCCTGTTCGAAATACTCCGGATAGGTGATCATGTCGTCGACATTGGCGCCCCACAGCACCAGTTCGGCCGGAGAATCGGCGATGATCCTCAGGCCCTGCTCGAAGAAGCCGGACACGCTCTCAGCCAGAGCGCGCATTTCCTTCTGGCAGTCGTTGTAGTGGTAATAGAAATCGGTGGCATCCAGGAACTCCTTCTGGATATGGTGCATCGGGGAGCATGCCAGGCCGATCATGGTGCCGGGGACGCCGTCTTCGCCGACATATTCCTGCCAGGCGCGAAAGCGCTCGAAGCTGGGGACGAGCTTGAGGTTCTCGAACAGGTAGCCGACCACCTTGTAGTCCTCGGGCCGCTTGATCACGTGCTCTTCGATCCAGGTAATCGAGGCGCCGGCGCGGCGCATTTCGTCCGAATACATGGTTTTGGTGCTCACGCTGCCGATCGGGGTGTGATACATGACCGTGGTGTAGTCGCCCTGTCGTTTTACTTTGATATCGATTGCGGGCGAAAAGCGGAAGTCGAACACCATTTCCTTGAGGCGGTACAAGCCCAATGCGCGGTGCAGCATGTCATCGGGCTGGTCTACCTTCAGGAACTCCGGCACGATCTTGTGCAGGGCCCAGCCCTGCGCGCGCGAGATCTCGTCCTGGGTGCGGCCGCGGTGCTGCGGCGGCAGGGTGTCAAAAGCGACGTTGGCGTTGTACCAGAGATCGATGCGCGGCACGTAAGGCAGCGTATCGGGCATCTCCCCCTTTAGTGCCATGAGAATGCGCTGCTTGTGCGTCGGCATTTCGTGCGCCTCCCGCCGGCTATCGGCCGGCATCATGCGCAGTCTATTGCCGCGCAATTCGGCCGCGCCCGGCGCGGCCGCTTCGAACCAGTGCTATGCCGCCTGCTGCGTCAGGGGCTTCAGCGTATGCCTTTCGATCGCCTGTTTGAGTTCGGGCTTGATATGCTTGTCGCTGTAGCCATTGAAAATGTGACCCAGCAGGCCGCGGTCGAGATCGCTGGTGCCCATGATCCAGTCGGCGATCGGAAAGGTCAGGTTCATGTTGATGTCCATCATGATGCCCTGATTGTGGTGGGCGGTATGGTGGCGCCGGATAGTGTTGACGAAGGGCACATTGCGCACGAACCAGTTCTCGTGCACATGGCAGCAGTAGTGGAAGCTTTCGTAGATCAAGTACTGGCCGACCATGGTCACCAGCAGGATATAGCCGGCGTTCGGATTGATCAGCCAGCCCAGCAGCAGCGCGAACGGTGTACCCAGCCCGATAAAGGTGAAAAGCGCGCGCCAGGGAAAGAAGATGATGCGGAATTCGCGTGTCGAGTCGACGGTCATCTCGCCATCGGTGAAATACTGGTGGTGCTGGCGCGTATGGCGGTCATAGATCGCGCGCAGCGCCCACACGTCCACCAGCCGGTGCATGACGTATTTGTGGATCCACCATTCGAACATGTTGGAGAAGCAGAACACGGGCACCACCAGCAGCCACTCCCAAGTCGCCTCGTGCATGCGCGAGACGCACCAGGCGATTACGGTCAGGCCTACGACGTACATCACCCCGATATGGACCAGACCGTTGTATAGAGGATGAATCTGCGCTTTGTATTCCTCGCGGAACCTGCGCTGGCGCTCTGACATCATGGGCGGGCCTCCTTTCGTTCGCGGGCGCCGCCGGAATCCGGCGGCTGATATATCACGCGTATATCTTATGCTACGCGCGCCGCGCCCATTTTTCAAGCATTGCTGCGCGGTGCCGGCGCCGGCGCGGTGGTCCACCCGCGGCAGCGGCTGCGGTGCCTATAGGTCCGCGGTTACGGTGTCGTGCGTGAATTTCTTGACGGTATCGATCAGCCGGTCCATGGCCTTGGCCGCCGCAGCCTCGCTACCCTGGGAAATGGCGCGCGCAACATCGGCGTGCAGCTTTGCGGTGAGCGGCAAGTCCGCCGCCTGCCTATAGTGGATGAACCAGAAGCGGCGCGACAGCGAGTGCATCAGGCTCATGGCACCCGCGGCAAACTCGTTGCGCGCGACGCGTACGGACAACTCGTTGAATTCCCGGTCCACGCGCATGAATGACACTTCGTCGTTGCTTACCGCAGACTTCTCGAACCTGCGGGCGAGATCGAGCAACTGCGCGCGCTCTTCCGTCGTCGCGCGCCGCGCCGCGCTCTTCGCCACCAGCCTTTCCACCTCGCGCCTCACCTCCAGCAGCCGCAACTGGCTCTTGACGTTGATTTCCGAAACGATGATGCCGCGCCGCGGCAGGATCGTGACCAGGCGCTCGCGTGCCAGGCGCTGCAACGCCTCGCGTATGGGCGTGCGCCCAATCCCGAGGCGCTGTGACAAAGCAGCCTCGGACACCGCGCTGCCCGGCGGCAGTTGCAAGGTGACGATCATTTCTTCCAGGGTGCTGTAGGCGCGGTCGGTCAGCGACAGATCGGCTGCAGGCGCGCCAGCGGCCGGTCCACCCCTGGATTTCCTTTTCCCCTTTACTGCTGCTTGCGCTTTTCGACCAGGCCTAGAAATTTTTCATACTCCTTGTCATCGACGCCATAACTGTGGTCGTCATCGGGAAACGTGCCTGCCTTGACGTCGTCGATATACGCCTTGATACCGCGTACCGCAACCTCGGTCAGGTTGGCGTAGCGCTTGGTGAATTTGGGCTTGAAATCGGTGAACACGCCGAGGAGATCGTGGCACAGCAGAATCTGCCCGTCGGTACCGACGCCCGCGCCTATGCCTATGGTCGGGATTTCCAGTTGCCTGGATATGACCGCTGCGATCTTGGCCGGTACGGCTTCAAATTCCAGCATGAAGCAGCCCGCGTCCTGGATCGCGAGGGCGTCGCCGAGGATCTTCATCGCCGCCTCGGCGCTGCGGCCCTGAATCTTGAATCCGCCGAACATCGCGATGGTGTGCGGAGTGAGGCCGATATGCGAGGCGGTGGGGATGCCGGCGTCGACCAGCGCCTTCAGAATGTGAGCCTGCGACTTGCCGCCCTGCGGCTTGACCGCGTCACAGCCTGCGTCCTGCATGAAGCGCGTGGCGTTGACCAGCGCGCGGTCTATCGTATTGTAGCTCTGATAGGGCATGCATCCCAGGACGAAGGTGGCGGGCGCGCCGCGGCGAATCGCCGCCGCGTGCATCACCATCATGTCCATGGTCGCCGGAATCGTGCTCGGGTGGCCGTGGGCGATCATCGCCAGGCTGTCGCCGACCACGGCCACGTCGACCCCCGCGGTTTCCGCCCATTTCGCCGCCGTATAATCAGGCACCGACATGTAAACCATTTTCTCGCCGGTGTGCTTCGAGTCGCGGATTTCCTGAATGGTCCGTTTCTTCCGCTCCGTGCCGGGGGTGGGCTGGGCCAAATTGCACTCCTTGTCTTGCCGCTGATATGCGTGCAGTATATCAGTTGTTTTTTTAGCGGTGTAACGCGTGCCGGACGGCATCCGCGACGCTAATCGCGGTCCGGGCGCGCCACTGCCAGCGCGAGCCAGGACATGAAATTAGGCGACGTGGAAGCGAGGCTGGTCGAGGTCGGGCTCAGCGCACGCGGGGCGTTTCATCCGCTCGCGAGCGACGGCGTGCCGAGTTTCGCCCCTGGCGTCGCCGCACGCACGGTCGTTCTCGCCGGCAACGCGGGCCCGCTTATGTGGCGCCACTTCGCTGCCGCACTCGCCGCGGGCAGCACTACCCTGGACGCGTGGTCGGAATCCACGCTGGCCGAGCTCGGCGGGCGGCTCGGCGCGGTTGCCGCGTTTCCGTTCAAGCGGCCCTACCTCCCGTTCCAGCGCTGGGCCGCACGCGCGCAGGCCTGTCATGCATCGCCGCTGGGCCTGCTCATCCACCCGGATTTCGGCCTCTGGCACGGGTATCGCGGCGCACTGTTGTTCGCGCAGGAACTGGAACTGCCCGAACCTGACCGCCGACCCAGCCCATGCGCCAGCTGCACCGGCCGCCCCTGCCTGTCGGCCTGCCCCGTTGGCGCTTTTTCCGACACCGGATATGACGTGCCGGCCTGCGCGCGCCATCTGGCGGCGACACCGGAGCCCGAGTGCATGATCATCGGCTGCCTCGCGCGCCACGCCTGCCCCGAGGGACGCGGCTACCGCTACCATCCGGAGCAGGCACGCTTTCACATGCTGTCGTTCCTGCGCAACCATCACCCCGCAGCGGCTGCCTCACCAGGGCCGCCAGCGGCATGACGCGCGTTTGATCCAGATCAAATGTGCAACTCATATATTACTGATATATTAGATGCGATGCGACACGGGGGACCGGCTTGAACAACGACAGGGGACGGGTATATGGCCGACATACTTGAGACCATCAGGGATAAATGCGTCAAGGGCAAGCGCGTGGAGCTGCTCGAGGAGGTGAAACGTGCGCTCGCGCAGGGGATCGATGCCAAGACAGTAATGACCGATGGCCTGATTCCGGCGATGTCCGTAGTGGGCGAGAAGTATTCTTCCGGCGAGTATTTTCTGCCGCAGATGATGCTTGGCGCGCGCGCGATGAGCGAGGCGCTGCAGTTCCTCAAGCCCCATCTCGCCCAGGGCACCTACGAGAAGAAGGGCAAGGCGGTAGTAGGAACGGTCCAGGGCGACTTCCACGATATCGGCAAGAACATCGTCAAGATCATGCTCGAGGGCGGCGGCTACGAGGTCGTCGACCTCGGCGTGGACGTGAGCCCGGACGCGTTTCTCGGCGCGGTGCAAAAGGAGGCCCCGCGTTTCGTCCTGCTGAGTGCGCTGATCACCCTCACCATGGACAGCATGCGTAAGACCGTGAAGGCGCTGGAGAGCGCCGGCGTGCGCGGCCAGGTCGTGGTTGGAATCGGCGGGGCGCCGGTGACGCAAAAATTCGCCGATGAGATCGGCGCCGATTTCTACAGCCAGGATGCCTACGGTTGCGTCGAGAAATGCAATCAGATGCTGCATTGAACGCCGTGCCAGGAGAAAGCCAGATGACACCCAAAGAACGAGTAATGACCGCGCTGCGCCGCGGTCAGCCAGACCAGGTGCCCTGGGTCGAGAACGAAGTGGAAGAATTGCTGCAGATCAAGATCATGGGCGGACGCACCGACTACACGCCGGGCGAGTTGTGCCGGGCTCTCGGAATGGACGGCTTCGGCTATCACTTTCCCACCGGTGCCGCCGGATCGGCGAGTCAGGCGCTGCAAACCTCCAAGTCGATCAAGGAAGCCTTCTACTTTCCGAAAAAAATCACTTTTGATTTCGTGCCGCCCTGGATCGCCGAAATGGGCGTGGAACCGAGCGGGCGCACCTTCGTCAAGAAGGGCCTGCTGGTCGACCGCGATTCGCTCAAGCTGTTCGACGAGTACCTGCCCGATCCGAACCATCCCGCGCGCTATGAGCAGATCGCCAAATGGATCGAACAGTACCGCGAGGACTACGCCGTGTTTGCGCGTATCCGTTTGGGCACAGCAAGCGCCATCGAAAGCATGGGGCTGGACGTGTTCTCGCTGATGATCTACGACGATCCGGACTTGGTGAAAGAAATCCACCGGCGCTTTTCTGAATGGACGGTAAAGGTGCTCGAGAACCTGAACAAGCTCGACCTCGATTTCTACTGGGCCAACGACGACCATGCCGACACCAAGATGCCCTGGGTCAACATGGAGATGTACGAGGAGTTTCTCTACCCGTACCAGAAGATGGTCGCTGATGCGATAAAGAAGCCCTGGGCCTTCCACAGCGACGGCAACATCTTTCCGATACTCCCCGGGCTGGTAAAACTGGGCATGAACGCCATCCACCCGATCCAGCCGGCGGCGATGGACATCGCCAAAATGAAAGCCGAGTATGGCTCCCGCGTCTGCCTGATCGGCAACATCGATCTGGATTACACGCTTACTCTGGGTACCGTCGAAGAGGTCGACAAGGAGGTCAGGGAGCGTGTCGCGGTTGCCGGCAAGGGCGGCGGCTACATCATTAGCAGCGCCAACAGCCTGACCGACTATTGCAAGATAGAAAACGTCTGGGCCATGGCCAAAGCCCTGCAGAAGTACGGCAAGTATTGAGCCGCGAATGCTGATCATCGCCGAACGCATCAACGCCTCGCGCAAGGCAATTCGCGCAGCGCTGGAAAAGCTGGATGCCGACGCCATCGCGAACGAAGTGCGCATGCAGGATGCGGCCGGGGCCGATTACATCGACCTGAACGGCGGCACTTTCCCCGGGCGCGAGGCCGAGTTGCTCTGCTGGCTGGTGAACATCGCTCAGCAGGCAACCCAACTGCCATTGTGCCTGGACAGCCCGGATCCGGCCGCGCTGGAGGCGGCACTGAAACGGCTGAAGGGGCCGCGCCCGATGATCAACTCGATCAACCTGGAGCCGGAGCGCTTCGAGCGCGTGCTGCCGCTGGCACGCGAGCATCGCGCCAAGCTGATCGCGCTGGCGCAGGGCGAGGGCGTGCCCGCGGCAAGCGCTGCAGAGAAGATCGAACTCGCCAGCCGGCTGGTGGAACAGCTGGTTCAGGCCGGAATGGCGCTCGGCGACATCTACGTCGATCCGCTGGTATTCCCCGTGGGTACCGACTCGGCTTCGGGGCTGGCCACGGTGACGGCGATGCGCGAGATCATGGCGCGCTATCCCGGAGTGCATACGATCTGCGGCCTGACCAACGTGTCGCACGGCCTGCCGGCGCGCAAGCTGGTCAACCGGACCTTCCTCGCCGGGGCGATCGCCAACGGAATGGATGCCGCCATTGTCGATCCGACTGATGCCTTGCTAATGGCGACTCTGTTCGCCGCGGAAGCCGTGTTCGGGCGGGACGAATACTGCGTCAACCTGATCGAAGCGTTCCAGGCGGGCAAACTGGGCTGAGGCGGGTCAGCGACTCTGTCGCCACCAGCGTAACGAGCGACGTGTGATGCGCAAACCCGACACCCATCTGACACAAGCCGCGGTTACATTCCTGCCGGATTCGCGTCGCACCGTCGTAGCGCCGGGCGAACACCTGCTGCTGGGGGCGTGGAAAGCAGGCGTCGGCATCAAGTCCGTCTGCGGCGGCCGCGGCAAGTGCGGCAGCTGTCTGGTGAGTGTTGAAACTGCAGCCGAGGGCGCGCTGTCGCCGGCCAGCGCGGAAGAACTGGCGCTGCTCCCACAGGTCGAAGGCGGTCCTGCCTACCGCCTCGCCTGCATGGCCGAGGTGCGCGGCGAAGTGTGTGTTTCCGTGCCGCCGGAAAGCCAGGCGCTGAAGAGCCCGCCGAGAAAACCCTACACGGTGACGAGCGTTGCGCTCGCGCCGGCAGTCGAGCGCGTCGGCATCGGAGTGGAAGACGCCTACGCCGAACCCTTGCGCCCGCTGGCTGAGCGTATCGGCAGCGCGTTGCTGCGCGAGCGCGGCGCCAAGGCGGAGTTGCCTGCCGCGGTCTTGGCGGAGTTCTCGCACGAACCGGACTTCGACACCAGCGCGCGCCTCAGCGCGACGCTTCAGGGCAGGCGGGTAATTCAGCTTTGCTGCGGCGAACCCGCCCCGATCTACGGCCTGGCGGTGGACATCGGCACCACTTCGCTGGTGGTGTTCCTGTGCGATCTTGCGCGCGGCGATATCGTCGGCGTGCGCACTTCGGGAAATCCCCAGGCGGCTTTCGGCGAAGACGTCATTTCGCGCATGGCGCACGTGCAAACAGACGTGTCGAATCTGCGCACACTGCAAAAGCTGCTGATCGACGACATCAACCGCATGGTCGAAGATGCGGCGCGCGAGGCCGGAGTTGCGCTCAAGGACATCGTCGACGCGGTGGTGGTGGGCAATCCGACCATGCAGCATCTGCTGCTCGGCCTCAATCCGGTGCCGCTCGGGCGCGGGCCTTATCTGCCGTTGCTGTCTGCGGGCGTCGAAGTCGAGGCGCGCAGCCTGGGCCTGGCCATTGTGCCGGGGGCACCGGTGTTCGTGCTGCCGATGCCCGCCGGCTATATCGGCGGCGACACGCTCTCCGCAGTGCTTACGCGCGGACCGGAGTTTTACCGGGGCAATCATCTTCTGGTGGATATCGGAACCAACGGTGAAGTCGTGCTGGCGAAAGGCGGCGCGCTTACGGCTACGTCGTGCGCCACCGGGCCGGTGTACGAGGGCGCGCATATCGCCTGCGGCGTGCGCGCCGCCCCGGGCGCAATCGAACGTGTCTGGATCGAGGCCGGCGGCGCGATCCGCTGGTCAGCGATACCCTCGGAGGGCGAGCGCGACCGCCGCCCGGTCGGGCTGTGCGGCTCGGGCGTGATTTCCGCGGTAACGGCGCTGGTCGGTGCCGGATTGGTGGGCACCGACGGCGCGTTTGCCGCGCCCGGCTCGCATCCGCGGCTGCGCCGGGGCGCAGCCAACGGCCAGATGGAGGTGGTACTGGTTCCGGCGATTGGCAGCCGGACCGGGCGCGACATCGTGTTTACGCAACAGGACGTGCGCAGCGTGCAGCTGGGCAAGGCCGCGCTGCGCGCAGGTATCGAAATCCTGTTGCGCGAGCAGGACGTAAAGGAACTCGACCACATCTACCTTGCGGGCACCTTCGGCAACCATCTGGAGCCGCGCGATATCGTCGAAATCGGCCTGGTCCCGCCGCTGCCGGTGGAGCGGATCGAGTCGATCGGCAACGCGGCCGGTGACGGCGCGCGCATGGCGCTGTTCAACCGGCGCGATCGGCGGCGCGCCCAGCGGCTCGCCCGGACGATGCGCGTGGTCGAACTCTCCAATCGCGCCGATTTTCAGGACATGTTTGTCGCCTGTACCGAACTCTCGGCAGCGGCCGTGTCGCCGTTCGGCGCGGAGGACTAGCCGATGCTCGCGCTCAGACGCTGGTCGGTGCGGCACGCGGGGCTGGTCGAGCGCTTCTACGGATTGCTCAAGTCCCTGTTGCGCGTATGCGACCCCGTGATCCGGACACTGGGGTACGCGCGCGTTGAAAAGGCCATATTGCCGCTCGAGCGCCGGCTCAAGGGGCTCATGTTCGACTGCCGCATGTGCGGCGTGTGCCTGCTTTCGCTCAACGGCATGTCCTGTCCGATGAACTGTCCAAAATCGGTGCGCAACGGACCCTGCGGCGGCGTGCGGCAGGACGGCAGCTGCGAAGTGGATGCGCAGATGCAGTGCGTCTGGGTGGAGGGATGGCGCGGCACGCGCAAGATGACGGCCGGCGCGCTTTCCGAATTGCCCAACGCACCGGCGAATGCCCGCTTTGCCGGAAGTTCGAGCTGGATGCGCCTGGCGCGCGGCGAGCACATGCCCTCGCCGCTTTGCGGCGCGCCGCAGACCTCCTCCGGCAGCCGCCTGGAGAGCCTGCTTGCAAGCGGCAGCTTCGCGGTTACCGCGGAATTTTCCCCGCCGGACTCGGCGGATCCGGCAGAGGTGTATGCGCAACTGGAGCACTTTCGCGGCTGCGTCGATGCGATCAATGTCACCGATGGCAGCGGCGCAAACTGCCACATGTCCAGCCTGGGTGTTTCAGCGCTGCTGTTGCAGGCGGGTTGCGAACCGGTGATGCAGATCACCTGCCGCGACCGCAACCGCATTGCGATTCAGGGCGATATCCTCGGCGCCGCCGCGCTGGGCATACGCAATCTGCTTTGCCTTACCGGCGATAGCACGCTGGTGGGAGACCACCCGGACGCCAAACCGGTTTGCGACCTCGACAGCATGTCATTGCTGCAGACCGCGCGCATCATGCGCGACGAGAAGCGCTTTCTTTCGGGGCGCAAGCTGAGCGCCGTTCCGCACATGTTCCTCGGTGGAGCCGACAATCCGTTCGCACCGCCATTCGACATGCGGCCGATGCGACTGACGCGAAAGATCGCGGCAGGAGCGCAGTTCGTGCAGACACAGTACTGTTTCGACCTGGGCTTGCTTGGAGCCTATATGGAGCGCGTGCGGGACGAGGGACTGGACCGGCTCTGCCACATCATCATCGGCGTCGGGCCGCTCGCCTCGGCCAAGACCGCACGCTGGCTGCGCAGCAAGGTGCCGGGCGTACACATACCTGAGGCGGTCGTCAGCAGGCTGGAAGCGGCTGCCGATGCGCGCGCCGAGGGAAGGAAGATCTGCATCGAAATGATCCAGGCGATACGGGAAATTCCCGGCATCGCAGGCGTGCACATCATGGCGCCGCGGCAGGACAGATACATACCGGAATTGGTGCGCGCCTCAGGCGTGCTGGCCGGGCGGCCTGCGCCTTATGCCGGCGCGACGCAGGCGCGTCCCGTGCCGGCCATGGCCGGTTGATCCAGCACCGATGAGCGCCCGTCCTACCGTCATTATCGCCTGCCGTGTGATGCAGGAGCATTTGCAGCAGCTGCTGCCTGCCGGCACGCCGGTAACCTACCTCGAAATCCTGCTGCACAACACACCCAAGAAACTCGCGGCGGCGCTGCAGCAGGAAATCGACCGGGTCGGGCAGCCGAGCAATATTCTTGTGGGCTACGGGCTGTGCGGCAACGGCCTGCTCGGCGTAAAGTCCGGAGTGCACACCCTGATCATTCCGCGCACTCACGACTGCGTCGCGATATTCCTCGGCTCGCATCAGCGCTATGTGCAGCGCTTTTTCGCCAATCCCAACACTTATTACCTCACTCGCGGATGGCTCGAAGCGAAGGACGAGCCGCTGCAGGATTACCTCGACTACGTGCGTGACTACGACGAGGAAACCGCCGACTATCTGGTCGAAATGAAATATCGCCATTACCGCAAGTTGTGCATGGTCGGGTTCTCACAGCAGGAGCTGGAGGAATGCCGGCCAATGGCCCTGAGGGTGGCCGAATTCTGCGGCGAGCGCTGGAACATGGAATACGAGGAAATCGTGGGTTCCACCTCCATGCTTCAGACGCTGCTCGGGATGCCGGCGCAACTCGGTTCCGTCAATGACGAATTCGTGGTCATTCCGCCCGGCGGGGAAATCGAAGTCGATATGTTCCTGCGCGACGGCGAGTCTGCGCCGGCGCAGTCTCCGGGCAGGGGCGGCTAACGCTGCCGTCCCCGGGACGTGCTAGACGACCGCGTCGACTTCGCGGGCGGCGCGTATTATGCGCATGATCTCGACACAGTTGCCGCGGGTGCGATAGAAGATTACATAGCGCTGGAACAGCAAGCTGCGGATTCCCTCCTGCAGTTCATAGCGCGGCGGCCCCATCTCGGGATGCAGCGTAAGCAGCTGGCAAACCTGCTCGAACTGATCGACGAAGTTCCGTGCCGCCGCCAGGTGCTCCGCATTGGTGGAGCCGAAGCGGTCGCTTGGCATCGCGATTGTTTCCCATATGCCGTTCAGGTCTGCGCAAGCCTGGAACGTAAACTGCATTCGGCTGGAAACGGTCATTCGACACGCTCGTCTGCTTTGCGCCGAAGACTGCGGAACACTTCCAGGGCATCGACCAGCTGGCGGTCGTTCGCCTGATCGATGCCGTTCGCGATTTCCTTCAGCAGGCGCTCGGTGCGCCGTGCGCGCGTCTCATCGCGCTCATCGAGCAGGATCAGGGCTTCCTGGATGACTTGGGCGTGCGAATCATAGCGCCCGGACTCGACCTTCTTGCGCACAATTGCTTCAACTTCGGGAGTCAGCCAAAGGTTCATGATTTCGCGGGCTTCATATCAGCGGTTTTCGGATCGCATAATCTTCATCCAAGGCGCGCGCCGCCGTCCGGCTAGGTCGACAAGGCCGTTACCTTCAACGGCCCGAGCCTCTGCTGGACTTCGTCATAACTCGGCGGCGGGCCCTTGGGGCGGCGCGCAAGGGCATCGGCCATGCTCTTGATGTGCAGCGCGGTCGTGCCGCAGCAGCCCCCGATGATTCTGGCGCCTGCGTCGCGGGCCATGCAGGCGTAGACCGCCATGACTTCCGGGTTGCCGTTGTAGCTCACGCGCATTTCGCTGTCGAGCACCGGGATACCGCAGTTGCTCTTGGCGACAACGATGGTCTCGTTTTCGGCGCCTCGCACCAGTCCAAAAATCGAATCCATGAGCTGCGCCGGACCGACACCGCAATTGGCGCCAAATGCGATTGGTTTCCACGGCCCCGATCTGATGCGGCGCATCGCGTCTTCCGGCGATTCGCCCATCATGGTTCTGCCGCCCGTATCGAAAGTCATGGTGGCGACGTATCCGAGACCCGCGCGCTGCACCGACCGGATCGCGGCATCGAGTTCGTTGTCGGCAAACATGGTTTCTATCCAGGCGATATCCACGCCCCCTTCTTTCAGAGCCTGGGCTTGCTCAAGAAACGCCTCCTCGGCCTCTTCGACAGTGCGTGTGCCGAACGGCGCGAGCACGTCGCCGATCGGGCCGATGTCTCCGGCAATTACGATCGGCCGCCCCGCGTTGGCGGCGGCTTTGCGCGCGATCTGTGCGGCGGCAATGTTAAGTTCGCGTACCCTGCCTGCAAGGTCGTGCAAGCCGAGGCGGAACCGGTTCGCGCCGAAACTGTTGGTCAGCAAAATGTCGGCGCCGGCGTCGACGTAACCCTGATGCACGCTGGCGATCCGGTCGGGATGCTCAATATTCCAAAGCTCGCCCGAAGACCGATTCCCGAGGCCGAGCTGAAAAAGACTGGTGCCCATGGCGCCGTCGGCGACAACAACTTCCTTCTGGCTAAGCAGATCCGATAATGGGTCACTCATTGCCGGTTCCCGAGCAAGTATATTGCAGGCGACATTATGCGCTTTTTTTCCGCGCCGATCCCGCTCCGGCCGACCTGCGCGCGAATCGCGTAACGGCCTTTTCCCCGGGGATTAGGCCGCGCCGAAGCGATGATTTGTCGCTTTGGAGGCTACTCATTTGCCCGTCAACGGTGTACCATCGCGATACTCGTTCGAGGTGTCCGCCGGTGCTTCCCGCCGGCGGGTGAAACGGGAAACAGGTACCGCGCTACAGCTGCGCCCAAGCCTGTGCTGCCCCCGCAACGGTATGTGAGCGCGGGTCTGTCTCTACGCCACTGCAGGCAATCGCCTGCGGGAAGGCGACAGATCCAATCCCACGAGCCCGGAGACCGGCCTTGCGCGACAGGTGGAAACACTGCGGGGACGCGGTGCACCGGCTGTGCTTGCCTAGTCTCCCCGCGTTTCCTTTGTAGTCTGTTTATGTGGCCTGCGGGGACGCTGGCTGCGGGGGAATTTCATGCAATCCTATCCTATCGTCATTGCCGCCTTCGGCCTCGCCGTGGCGGCGCAGGCGTTCGCCCAGGAAGACGCGGTCGTAGTCACGGGCACGCGCTTTCCCGAAAAACAGCTCGAGCATCCGATCGGCGTTACGGTAATCACGCGCGCGCAAATCGACAGCAGCACGGCGGCGAGCCTGCCGGAGTTGCTGTCGCGCTACGCCGGCATCAATGTGCGCAACAACACCGGCGGTCCGGACGTGGCCATCGACCTGCGCGGCTTCGGCGCGAGCGGCGACCAGAACACGCTGGTGCTGCTCGACGGCCAGCGCCTGAACGACATCGAGCTGACGCCGGTGCGCTGGTCGGCGATCCCGCTGGACGCGATCGAACGCGTCGAGATCCAGCGCGGCGGCGGCGCCGTGCTCTACGGCGGCGGTGCCAGCGGCGGCACCATCAACATCATCACGCGCTCGCCGATCGCGCGAAACAGAAATGCGACAGTGAGCGCGGCCACGGGCAGCTACGGCACCAACGATCTGCACGGCGCGGTCAATATTGCCGGAGCCGACACCGGGTTTTCCCTGACTGCCGATCAACTCAACACGGATAACTACCGCGCCAACAATCGCCTGGAGCAGGGGACCGTGCTCGGCGATCTGCGCTGGACCGGAGACCGGGCGGGCGTGGTATTCAAATTCGGACTGGACAACCAGAGCCTGCGCCTGCCCGGCGCACGCACTGCGGCACAGTTTGAGAGCGATCCGCGCGGGACCGCGACGCCGAACGACTACAGCGCGCGCGATGGCCAGAATGCGACGCTGTCGGGACGCTACGCGTTCGACGCCGCCGAGTTCGCCGTCGACCTTGCGTATCGCGACACCCGGCGCACCGGCTTTTTCGACGACTACAGCGGCTTCGGCTTCAGCACCTATACCGATACCCATGCCAAAGTCTGGTCACTCACGCCGCGCCTGAAACTGCCTTACCGCATGCTCGGGCGAGACAATGTCCTGATATTCGGCATGGACGCTGACAACTGGGACTACCGCGGGCTGCGCGCCGCGCGCTTCGAACTGCTGGGCGCGCCGCAGGTCGATCTGGCAGCGACGCAAAAGGATCGCGCGTACTATGCGCAGAACCATATCGCGATCAGCGCCGCAACCAAGCTCACGCTCGGCGCGCGGCTGCAGCAGGTGGAGATCGCCGCCCGAGACCGCGCCAATCCGGCCGGCTATGCCAGTGCCGCTCAGAGCCGCAGCCCGCGCGCGTGGGAACTTGCGCTGCGTCACAATCTCGATCCGGCGCTTGCGCTCTACGGCAAGCTCGGCGCGAGCTATCGCGTCGCCACCGTGGACGAAATCTACAATCAGTTCGGCGGGCCGGTGTTCGATTCCATCGTGACGCCGCTGGAGCCGCAGACCTCGCGCGACCGTGAAATCGGGCTGGAGTACAAGGGCGAAGGGGGGCGCTTGCGCGCCAGCCTTTACCGCATGGACCTGCGCAATGAAATCCATTTCAACGCGATTACCTTCACCAACATGAACCTTGCGCCCACGCGGCGCGAGGGATTCGAACTGGAAGGCAGCCGCGAGCTGGGCGAGCGTGCCGAGCTGTTCGCGAGCTACACCCACGCGCGCGCCGTGTTCCGCGAAGGCACGTATGTGGACGCGCTGAGCGGCGCCAGCGTCGATCTCGCCGGCAAGAACGTGCCGCTGGTGCCGCGCAACTCGGCCAAGCTGGGCCTGAACTGGCGCATGGCGGAGAAGACCCGGCTGAGCGCCGCGATCGCCTGCGTCGGCAAGCAGTATTTCGACAACGACCAGGCAAACACCTTTCCCGGGCAGATGGCGTCGTTCGTGACCGCCGACGCCAAGCTGAGCCGCGTCATCGGGCCGTGGACCTTGACCGCCGCGGCCAACAATCTCACCGACAAGAAATACTATACCTACGCCATACGCAACGCCGCGGGCACCTCGTTCAACGCCTACCCGATGGCCGGCCGCAATTTCCTGCTGACCGCGGCCTATCGCTGGAAATAGTCGGGGGAAACGCGCTTGCGCCGCACGCTGCTCATCTGGCTCGCCCTCGCGGCGACCGCGCTCGCGGCCTTCGCGCTCGCGCTTGCCAGCGGCAGCGTGCACCTGGCGCCGCTGGATCTGTTGCGTGCCCTGGTCTCCCCGGAGGACGGCATCGCCGGCGAAATCGTCACGTGCCTGCGCCTGCCGCGCGCGCTGGCCGCGTTCGCCGTCGGCGGCCTGCTCGCGCTCGCGGGTGCGCTGATGCAGGTGCTGCTGCGCAATCCGCTCGCCGATCCCTACGTGCTGGGCCTGTCCGGCGGGGCGGCCGCGGGCGCGCTCGGCGCCATGCTGGCCGGGCTGGGCACGCTCGCAATCGACGCGGGCGCGAGCGCCGGCGCGCTCCTCGCGATGGCGCTGGTGTTCGCGTTCGCGCGGCATGATTTCGCGCGCCAGCAGATGCACGGCGCGCTCGATGCCTCGCCGCGCCTGCTTCTGACCGGCGTAGTCATGGCGGCCGGCTGGGGGGCGCTGATCACGCTGACGCTGACGCTTGCGCCCGAAGCGCGGCTGCGTGGCATGCTGTTCTGGCTCATGGGCGATCTGAATGGCGTGGATTCCTGGGTCCCGGCGCTGCTCGCGCTGCTGCTTGCCCTGGGCCTGATGCTGCCGGCCGCGCGCGACCTGAATGTGCTGCTGCGCGGCGAGGCGCTGGCGCACGCGCTGGGGGTGCGCGTGGCGCCGCTGCGGCGCCGGATCTACCTGGTGGCGTCGGTGGCGACGGCGCTGGCCGTCACTACCGCCGGCGCGGTCGGCTTCGTCGGACTGGTGGTGCCGCACGCGCTGCGCCTGGCACTGGGGAATGATCAGCGCATGCTGCTGCCGGCGAGCGCGCTTGCCGGCGGCACGCTGCTGTTGCTTGCCGACACCGCCGCGCGCAGCCTGCTGGCGCCGCAGCAGCTGCCGGTAGGCGTGATCACCGCGCTCATCGGCGTGCCTGCATTCCTGTTGCTGCTGGCGCGCAGGCCGAAGAGAATCGCATGACTGCGCCCTTGCTCGAAGCACAGGACCTGCTGCTGCGGGTGAATGGTCGCACGCTGCTGCGCGACCTGAGCTTCGCGCTCAGAGCAGGCGAGGTATGGTGCCTGCTCGGCCCCAACGGCGCCGGCAAGTCCACGCTGTTGCATGCCGCGGTCGGCCTGCGCGCGGCACAGGGCGGCGTGCTGCGCCTCGGCGGCAAGGCGCTGGCAGAGTGGCCGGCGGATGCGGCCGCGCGCCAGCGCGGCTTCCTGCCGCAAAGCTTTCACGACGCGTTCAGCGCAAGCGTGCTCGAGAGCGTGATGCTCGGGCGCCATCCCTATCTTTCGCGCTGGCAATGGGAGGGCGAGGAAGAGCAGGCGCTCGCCCTGTCCGCGTTGCGCGCAATGGATCTGGCCGGGTTCGAGCAGCGCGACGTGCTCACGCTGTCGGGCGGCGAGCGCCAGCGCGTGGCGCTGGCGGCCCTGTTCGTGCAGGACGCGCCGCTGCTGCTGCTGGACGAACCGGTGTCGCACCTGGACCTGCATCACCAGATGCTGGTGCTCGAGCATCTGATGGAACTGGCCCGCTTGCGCGGCAAAGGCGTAATGTTCACGGTGCACGATCTGGACTTGGCCGCGCGTTTCGCCAGCCACGCCCTGTTGCTGATGCCGCAAGCGATGGTGCTGCAGGGCCCGATAGACTCCGTCCTGACCGAGGCGGCGCTGGAGGCCGCGTTCGGACACCGGGTCGCGCGCATCGAGGCCGCCGGTCGCACGCTGTTCGTGCCGGACTGAGATGGGCGCAGCGGAAGAACTGGCCAAGACCGCCGGATGGCGATGCATCACGATGCGCGGCCTGATGGTGCTGGCACTGGCATCGGGCAGCGCGACTGCCGCAGCCGACATCCGGATCACCGACGATGCCGGCCGCAGCGTAAGCCTGACCCAGCCGGCGCGGCGCATCATCAGCCTCACGCCGCACCTCACCGAGCTGCTATTCGCGGCCGGCGCAGGCGATCGCCTTGTCGGTACGGTCGAATACAGCAACTATCCGGAGCAGGCCCGGCGCATCGAGCGCATCGGCAACAACGCACAGCTCGATCTGGAGCGCATCGTCGCGCTCAAGCCGGACCTGGTGCTGGTCTGGCGCGACGGCAACGCGCAGCGCCAACTGGAAAAACTGCTGCAGCTCGGCATCCCGGTGTATTACAACGAACCGCGCCGGCTGCCCGATATCGCGCGCGCGATCGAGCAGCTCGGACTGCTGGCAGGCACCGAGGCCGCGGCGCTGCCTGCGGCGCGCGCGTTCATGGCGCGGCTGGCCGAGCTGCGCCGGCGCTACGGCGGCCGCCCTTCGGTGGCGCTGTTCTTCCAGATCTGGGACCGGCCGCTGCTGACCGTCAACGGCCAGCATCTCATCAGCGACGCGATACGCTTGTGCGGCGGGCGCAATGTTTTTGCCGACCTCGAAGCGTTGACGCCCGAAGTGTCGACCGAGGCGGTGCTCGCCGCCGATCCGGAGGCGATGGTCGGCGTGAGCGCCGAAGCCGGCCAGCTTGGAAATCTTGACGCATGGAAACAATGGCGGCGCATGCGGGCGGTCGCGCGCGGCAATCTGTTCCTCGTCGATTCGGACCTCATCAGCCGCAACACGCCGCGCATCCTCGATGGCGCCGAAGCGCTGTGTGAAGACCTGGACAAGGCGCGCGCGCGACGCAACTAAATCGTTGCGCGCTGCGCGCGCCAACCTGGGATTTTGTACGGATAAAGAATCATCCGTACAAAATCCCAGGTTATGATGAACAGCATGGACGGTGCGGGGGCTTTGTAGGAGATTGCCGATTGCACGCGGATGGTTTTTCATCCGCGTGCAATCGGCAATCCGCGCGGACGGTTTCTCGTCCGCGCAAGTTCACAGCATCGTAAGTGATCTGGCCCATTCACCGCTGCGGGGTTCTCTGCTATCGTGCGGGCATGCTCAAGGATCCGGTCGATCTGCAAAGCTTGCGCCGTGTACTGGTGACCAAGCTGCGCCACCACGGCGACGTGCTGCTCGCTTCGCCCGTGTTCTCCGTGCTCAAGGCGCATGCGCCGCATGTGGAAATCGACGCGCTGGTCTACGCCGATACCGCGGCCATGCTCGCCGGCAACCCGGCGGTGTCGCGCGTACTCGGCGTCGACCGCGGCTGGAAGGCGCTGGGCTGGATCGACCAGGCCGCGGCGGAATGGAGCGCGCTGCAGCAGCTGCGCAGCCGCGACTACGATCTGCTGATCCATTTGTCGGAGCATCCGCGCGGCGCCTGGCTTGCGCGCCTGCTCGGTCCGCGCTACAGCGTCGCCGCGAATTACCCGCGCGCGCGGCGTTGGTGGAAGGCGAGCTTCAGCCATTTGTATCCCCTGCCCAGCAACGGCAGGCGCCATGTGGTGGAGCAGAACCTGGACGCCCTGCGCCGCATCGGCGTGCAGCCGGGCGAGCACGAACGCGGCCTGAGTTTCGCGCCCGGCGATCAGGCGCAAGGCGAAGTCGGGCACATGCTGGGGGAACTGGGGCTGGCGCGCGGCGCCTATATCCATCTGCATCCGGCATCGCGCTGGCAATTCAAGTGCTGGCCGGCGCAAAAGACGGCCGAACTGATCGACAAGCTGCAGGCAATGGGCGAGCGGGTGGTCCTGAGCGCGGCTCCGGATGCGCAGGAACTCGAACTCGTTGCGCGCATTCGCGCCCTGGTGACGGCGCCGTTCTCGGACCTTTCGGGCAAGCTCACGCTGAAGCAGCTGGGCGCGCTCACGCGCGATGCGCGCCTGTTCATCGGCGTCGATTCCGCGCCCATGCATATTGCCGCCGCGATGGGCACACCCGTAGTCGCCTTGTTCGGACCCAGCGGCGAGTTCAACTGGGGCCCGTGGCAGGTGCCGCACCGCGTGGTTGTATCCGATCACAGCTGCCGCCCCTGCGGCAACGACGGCTGCGGCGGCGGCAAGGTCAGCGAATGCCTCAGCACGCTGCCGGTGTCCGCAGTGCTGCAGGCAGCGCAGTCGCTGCTGCCGCGCTGATGCATGCGTGCAGGCGACGCCCGGGTGGCCGCGGCAATTTGATTGTGCAAAGGCTGGAACCGGGCGGACCCGAGGCCAGCTGCGCCCTCGCGCCGCCGCGGACGCCGAGGACGGGATGAAAATCGCATTGGTGCGCCAGCGCTACAACCCTTACGGCGGCGCCGAGCGCTTCGTCGAGCGCGCCATGGCCGCGCTTGCCGCGGAGCAGGTGGAACTCACGCTGCTCGCGCGCAGCTGGCCGGCGGGCGCTGCCACCGGGACGTGGCGCCTGCTGCGCTGCGATCCTTACTATGTCGGCCGGGTATGGCGCGACTGGGGTTTTGCGCGCGCCGTCTGCGCCGCGGTCAAGGCAGAAAGCTTCGACCTGGTGCAATCGCATGAGCGCATCAGCTGCTGCGATGTCTACCGCGCGGGCGACGGCGTGCATTGCCAATGGCTGATCAACCGCAAGCGCGCCCTGGGCCTGCTGGGCCGCAGCGCGCTCGCGCTCAATCCCTACCACTGGTACACGCTGGCGGCAGAGAAGCGCATGTTCCTGAACCCGGCCCTGCGCGCGGTGATCTGCAATTCCAATATGGTGAAGGACGAGCTGCGCCGGCACTTCGGTCTGGCCGAAGAAAAGCTCCACGTCATCTACAGCGGTGTCGACCTGGATGCGTTCCATCCGCGGCTGCGCCAGACCTGGCGCGCGCGCAAGCGCGAGGAGCTCGGCATCGCTGCGGACGCCATGGTGTTCCTGTTCGTCGGTTCCGGTTTCAGGCGCAAGGGCCTGCCGCAACTCCTGCGCGCCCTGGGCAGCGTGCGCGATGCCCGTCTCGTGGTGGTGGGCGCAGACAAGGAACTGCCGCGGCTGCGGCGCGAGGCGGCGCGGTCCGGGCTTGCCGAGCGGGTGCATTTCGCCGGCGGCCAGCAGGACGTCAAGCCCTGGTACGGCATGGCAGACTGTTTCGTGCTGCCCACGCTGTACGACCCGTTTCCGAACGCCGCGCTGGAGGCGATGGCCTGCGGCCTGCCGCTGATCACCAGCCTGCAATGCGGCGCTGCCGAGCTGGTCGAGAGCGGCGTGCAGGGCTATGTCTGCCGCGATCCGCTGGACGTGGTGGAATTGGCGCGTTGCCTGAATCTGGCGGCGGCCCCGGGACAGGCCGAGCGCATGGGCGGCGCCGCCCGCGACCGGGTCAGGACCTTCGACCTCACCGACATGGCGCAGCGCCTCACGCGCCTGTATGCGGATCTGCTGCAGCCCAGATCGCGCTGACCCGGCGCGCCGCGTGGTCGTGCACGAAGATCCGCGGCTTGGTCTTATGGCTCTGATATAATTGCATATTTTTCCATTCTGATGCGGCCGCGATAATGGCTGTTCCCGAAACCCAAAGCCGGGTCCTGTACGCGCGCCTGCTGCGCTATGTCGCGCCCTACTGGCGCATGTTCGCGCTGTCCATCCTCGCCATGATTCTGGCGGCGGCGACCGAACCGCTGTTGCCGGCGCTGATGAAACCGCTGCTTGACGGCAGTTTCGTCAACCGCGATCCGACCACCATCCGCCTGCTTCCGTTCGCGCTGGTCGGCTTGTTCCTGGTGCGCGGCGTGTTCGGTTTCGTCAGCGACTATGCGCTCAACTGGGTGTCGAACTGGGTGGTATTCGATCTGCGCGCGGAGATGTTCCGCCGGCTGGTCAATCTGCCGACGCGCTACTACGACGATGCGTCCTCGGGCGCGCTGATTTCCAAACTGACCTATGACGTCACCGGCGTCACCGCAGCGGCGACCACGGTGCTGACCGTGCTGGTGCGCGACACCATCACCATCGCGGGCCTGCTCGCCTGGATGTTCTACCTCGACTGGAAACTGTCGCTGATCACGCTGGTGGTAGGCCCGCTGATCGCGCTGGTGATCCGTTCCTTCAGCGGCCGGCTGCGCCGGGTGAGCCGCGGCGCGCAGCAGGCCATGGGCGACATCACCCATGTGCTGGACGAGGCGATCGAGTGCCACAAGGTGGTGAAAGTGTTCGGCGGCCAGGAATACGAACAGCGCCATTTCGGCGCGGCGATCAAGCGCATGCGCGACTTCGCCATGCGCCAGACCATAGCCGCCGGGGCCTCGGTGCCGATGGTGCAGGTGCTGGCCGCGGTCGCGGTGGCGGTCATCGTGTTCTATTCGACGCGGCAAAGCGGCGCCAACGGCGTCACGGTCGGCAGTTTCGTCTCCTTCATGACCGCCACGCTGATGCTGCTCACGCCGCTGAAGCGCCTGACCGGCGTCAACGCGTCGCTGCAGCGCGGGTTGGCGGCCGCCGAAAGCGTGTTCGCGATCGTCGACGAACAGCCCGAGGAGGACGCCGGCACGCGCAGCATAGGGCGCGCGCAGGGACGCATCGATTTCGAGCATCTGAGCTTCGCCTATCCCAATGCCGCGCGCCCGGCGCTGGCCGACGTCAGTCTCAGCATCGCGCCGGGCGAGACCGTCGCCCTGGTGGGTGGATCGGGCGGGGGGAAGACGACCCTGGCAAACCTGATTCCGCGCTTTTACAAGCCCGATGCCGGACGCATTCTGCTCGACGGCATCGACACGCAGACGCTGACCCTGGCCAGCCTGCGCGCCAATGTCGCGCTGGTGAGCCAAGACGTAGTGCTGTTCAACGATACCGTCGCCGCGAACATCGCCTATGGGCCCTTGGCCGGCGCGGGCGAGGCTGCCATCATCGCCGCCGCCGAGGCCGCGCATGCGATGGAGTTCATCCGCGAGATGCCGCAAGGCCTGCAGACCATGATAGGCGAGAACGGTGTGCGCCTCTCGGGCGGTCAGCGCCAGCGCCTGGCGATCGCGCGCGCGCTGCTGAAAAACGCGCCGGTGCTGATTCTGGATGAAGCCACCTCGGCGCTGGATACCGAATCGGAGCGCGTGGTGCAGGCGGCGCTGGAGACCCTGATGCGGGGCCGCACCACGCTGATCATCGCGCACCGGCTGTCGACCATCGAAAAAGCGGACCGCATCGCCGTGCTGCAGAAGGGCACCATCGCCGAGATCGGCTCGCACGCCGAGCTGCTCGCGCGCGACGGCCTGTACGCCTACCTGTACAAGATACAGTTCGCCGTCGACGAGAAGGGCGAGCGCGCCGGCGGCGCCGAACGCGACGCGTCTTCCGCGCTCAGCTGAGGCGGCCGCCCTGCGATGACGGCCGCGCCGCTCAGCATCGTGCACAGCGAGTCTTCCTGCGGCTGGGGCGGACAGGAGATACGCGTGCTGGAGGAAGCATCCGGCATGCTCGAGCGCGGCCACCGCGTGAGCCTGCTGTGCCCGCGCCAGGCGCGCATCTTTGAGGAGGCGTCCCGGCGCGGCGTGCCGGCGGTGGCCTTGCCGATCGCGCGCAAGAACCTGGTCGGCTTGTTCGCCATGCGCGACTGGCTCGCGCGCGCGCGCTGCGACGTGCTCAACAGCCACAGTTCCACCGACAGCTGGCTCGCGGCGCTTGCGCTCGTGGGCCTGCGCCCGCGTCCGGCGCTGGTGCGGACGCGGCACATTTCGACCGCCATTCCCGACAACCTTGCCACGCGCTGGCTCTACCAGTCTGCGACGCGGCACATCGTCACCACCGGCGAGCGCCTGCGCCTGCAGCTGATCCGCGACAACCGCTATCGTCCCGAATCGATCGATTCGGTGCCGACCGGCATAGATCTGGGCCGCTATGCGCCCGCCGATCGGGCGCAGGCGAAAGTGCGTTTGGGGCTGGATCCTGCGCAAGCATGCATCGGCATCGTCGCCACGCTCCGCAGCTGGAAAGGGCACCGATTCCTGCTCGAGGCCTTCGCTGCGCTGAAGCAGCCGGACGCACGCCTGCTGATCGTCGGCGACGGGCCGATGCGCGAGCAGCTGCAGCAGCAGGTGGCGCAGCTCGGCCTGGCGCAGCGCGTGATGATGCCCGGCAATCAGGCCGAGGTGACGCCCTGGCTGCAGGCCCTGGACGTGTTCGCGCTCCCGTCCTATGCCAACGAAGGCGTGCCGCAGGCGCTGATGCAGGCCATGGCCGCGGGGGTGCCGGTGATCTCGACGCCGGTCGGCAGCATCGAGGAACTGGTCCGGCACGGGGAAACCGGGCTGATGGTACCGCCGCGCGATGCCGATGCCCTGCGCGCGGAGATCGAACACCTGCTGGCCGAGCCGGCCCTGGGGCAGCGGCTGGCGCAGGCCGCGCTCGCCTTGGTGCGCAAGCGCTATTCGCGCGAACGCATGCTCGAGCGCATGGAGGCGATCTTCCTGCGTCTGGCCGCAACGCCGGCGGCAGGCGGCGTGATCGAACGCGGGGCGAATTCGTGAAGCAGCGATTGCAGCTGTTGCCGCTAGCAGTATTCCTGTTCATCCTTCCGTTTCCTGGGACGGTCACCTTGCGGCTTCTGGCGCTCGGCCTGGCGCTGATCGCCTGCGCATGGCGCTGGCGCCAGGATGGATTTCCGCATGTGCCGGCGCGGAACGCACTGCTTTTTTGGGGAGCATGCGCGCTCGTTTCGCTCGCCGGCGCGATCGATCCCGCCTATTCGCTGAGCGAAATCAAGAACGAACTCGGCTACCCCATGGCTGCCCTTATCGCTTTCCTCACATTGACGCGCAGCCGCGATGACGCCATATTTTTCCTGGCTGCCCTGATACTCGGCAATCTCGCCCTGTCCGCATTTGCGCTGCGCGACAATCTGTTTTCCGGGCTGCCGCAGTGGAACGAAGGCGGGGTCGCCGGGGGTTCCGGCACCTATGCGACCTATCAGCTCGCGATATTGCCGGTGCTCATGTGGGCTGCCTGCGTGCTGCCGCAGCGCGGCCGACTGGCACTGATTTCGGCGCTGGGGCTATTGCAGCTGCTCCTTGCTTTGCTGGTGGGCCAACGCGCATTCTGGCTGGCCGCAGCGCTGCAGGGCGTGTTCGGCCTGTATCTGCTGCGCGCGCGCGGCTTTGTCGCAATTTCCGCGCAGCGCATGCGCGCGCTGGGCGCGGCCGCCGTCATCCTGTCGCTGGTAGCGATGGTAGGCGCGACGGTCACGCGTGACGCGGTGTCGGTGAGCCGCGATCCGCGCATCACGTCCCTGCCCGCGGTCACCGGGCGCATCCTCGAACATCCCCTGATCGGAAAAGGCTTCGGACGCCAGGCGATGTCGAAGGCCTATCCGGATCTGGTGTCGAAGGAGTTTCCGCAGTTTACGCATCCGCACAATCTGTTTCTGAATTACGGCCTTGCCATGGGGATTCCCGGCATGCTCGCCATCGTGCTGGTTTTTTTCGCGCTGCTGCGAAAGTTCTCGCAGATGAGCCGCGCAGAAGATCGCATCATCGCCATGGCAGGCATTTGCGGCATTCTGCTGGTGCTCGGGGTAATTGCGCGCAATCTGACCAACGACTTCTTCCAGCGCGATCTGGCGCTGCTGTTCTGGTCGATAGCCGGGATGCTGCTCGGTTATGCGCAACATGTGCGCGATGCGCCCGGCGCCGCCAGCGGCGGCGCGCGGGCTTGAGCGCCATGCCGGCGCGCAGCCTGTATCAGCTGAATTTGCAGGAGCAGTTCGGCGGCGGCGAGGTCTATACGCGTTTTTTCAGCATGGCGCTGATCGAGCTCGGCTACAAGCCGGTGCTGTACGTCAGCCGCGAGGCCGCGTTCTGGGATGCGCTACTGCCCGCCGGGGTCGAAATCGAGAGGGTGAGCGATGTGGGCGATTTTCAGCGCCGGCTGCCGCGCGCACGATCCCTGATCGTCACCCACACCATGCTGGATGCGGCGGCGGCGCAGTCGGTCGCGCAGCGGCACGTCTTGTGCGGGTTCGTGCACATGCCCCTGTACGATCGCAATCCGCCCGGACTGGGCGCCTACCATTTGCTGCTGCCGGTGTCGCGCCATGTGCAGGATAGCATCAGCCAGCGCGGCTACCGCAATGTCCATGCGCAGGCCATGTATGGGGTTGCCGCCCCGCCGCGGACCGCCGCGGGCGCGGCGATCGTGGCGCGCTCGGAATACGATTGGGACCGGCGCAAGCTGCGCGACCGCCTGCTCGGGCTGAGCGAACCCGCGTGGCGCCGGTTCCGGCCGCAGCCGATATTCGACAGGCGGCCCGGGCTCACCCTGGGCATCGTTTCGCGACTGACGCCGATCAAGCAGTTTCCGCTGATGTTCGGTATCCTCGCGCCGGCGATCGCAGGGCTGGCGCAACTCAATCTGGAAATTTTCGGCAGCGGCGGTTACGCTTCGGTGCGCGACCTGCGCGAGAGCCTCGCGCCGATGCGCAAGCAGGTGCGGTTTTGGGGACATCAGCCGAATGTCGCTGCGGTCTATCCGCAGCTCGACTATGTGCTGAGCGGATTGCCGGAAAAGGAGGCGCTGGGACTGAATCTGATCGAGGCCCAGCATTGCGGCACGCCGGTGCTGGCGGTGCGCGCGCCGCCGTTCACCGAGACGGTGACCGAGCCCGATAGCGGGTTCTTCTTTACCGATCCGCGCCAGGATGGCGGCGATTCGTTCATACAGCTGCTGCAGCGCCTGCTCGCGGGTGCGCCGCGGCCGGATCCGCGCCAGGCGCTGGCGCTGCTCGAGCGCTTTTCCGCTTCGGCGTTTCGCGCGCGCGTGGAGGAGGCGCTTGCCGCGGCGACGCAGATTGCGGGCGCGGACCGGGCCGGGCCATGAAGCAGCGCGCGGCGCATGCAGCGCAATTGAGCAAAAGGGCCAAGCGATGATACGCAAGGGTGGAAAAGCCGACAGGCGCCTGAAGAAGATTGCCTGGCGCTGGCGTCAACCGGAGTGGGCGCAGAACCGGGGTATCTGGCTGCCCTGCGGCCAGGCAGGCATCACCCCGGGCATTGCGCGCCAGATCTATTTTGGCGAATACGAAAGCAAGGAAATCGACATCGTCGCGCGCAAGCTCGAAGCCGGCGATGTGGTGCTCGAGGTCGGCGCGGGCCTCGGTTACATATCTGCTTTCTGCGCGCGGCGCATCGGCAACGAGCGGGTGCACGCGTTCGAAGCGAACCCCGCGCTGATGCCGCTGATCCGCGCCACCCACGAGCGCAATGCGGTCGCGCCCGGCGTGCACAACGTGCTGCTCGCGCAAGGCGAGGGTGTATGCACGTTTTATGTGGAATCGGAATTCTGGGCTTCGTCGACCAAACCGCGCGGCACGCAGGCGCAGGCGATCAAGGTGGCGCAGCGCGACCTCAATGCCGAATTGAGGCGCCTGGCGCCGACTTTCCTGGTGGTCGACATCGAAGGCGGCGAAGCCGAATTCTTCGCCTACGCCGACCTCGCCGGAGTCAGCAAGATATGCGTCGAAACCCATCCGGATGTCCTCGGCGATACAGGCGTCTCGGCGCTGTTTTCGCGCCTGTTCGACCAAGGCTTCGTTCTGGATTTCAGCTGCATGCGCAAGAACGTGTTCTTCTTCTACCGTCAGCAGCGCGCACCCGGCGCGCCGGCTCTGTCCGCAGCGAATGCACCGGCATAGCCGCCAGCAGAGCCGCCTTCGATGAGCCAGCCCCGCCTGACCCTGGTCGTTCCGGTGTACAACGTCGCGCCCTACCTGCGCCAGTGCCTGGACAGCCTGCAGGCGCAGACGGATGGCGTCGATGAAATCATCGCCGTCGATGACGGCTCGACCGATGACTCCCCGCGCATCCTCGCCGAATATGCGCACCGCCTGCCGCAGATGCGCGTCGTCCGGCAGGAGAACGGCGGCTTGTCTGCGGCGCGCAATACCGGCATGCGCCGTGCAGGCGGCAGGTATCTCGCCTTTGTCGACTCCGACGATTTTCTGGCGCCGGACGCCTATCGCGTGCCGCTGCAGCGGGCCGAGGCCGAGCAGCTCGACATGCTCATGTTCAACGCCATGTTCCATTATGAGGGGCGCGCCGCGGATCGCCCGATACTCGGGGACATCGAGCGCACCGGCGACATTACCGGGCGCGACTGGCTGCGCCTGCGCTTGCGCGCGGGCAGGCTGCCGCACATGGTGTGGATGCATGTATATCGGCGCGCGTTTCTGCTGGAAGGTGCCTGGCAATTCGTGCCGGGGCTGGTGCACGAGGATGTGGTCTGGACCACCCAGGCGCTGCTATCGGCCGCGCGATTCGCCTACGAACCGGTGATCGCCTATTTCTATCGCATACCCGTGCGCCACTTTTCGCCGGAACAGAATCAGAGGCGGCTGGAAGCCGTGGTGGAAAGCAGCATCTACAATGCGCGCGCATTGGCGGCAATGGCAGCGGACGCAGGCATCGACGCGGAACTGCGTGGTCTGCTCGCGCGCGAACTCGTCGACGGCGCGTTCTCGGTGTTTCACAAGCTGGAGAAAATGCCGGACTCCAGGGCGAGAAAGTCGTTTGCGGCAAGGCTGCGGCGAGAAGGCTGGTACCGCTTTCTTTGGCAAAATTCGCGAGGCCATATCCAGCGGCGGCGCATCGCGCGGCGTTACCTGCAAGCCTTGTTCACCTGAAAGCAGGCGAGCCATGCGAATGGATCGGATAGACTAAGAGATGTTCCCGGAACAGGCGTAATGACTCAATTCCTGCACAAGCACTGGCGCCGGCTGAAACGCTCCTTGTCGCGGCGCTTCAGGGAAGCGCTGCTGCCGCGCGGCTATCGCAGGCTGGGCACGCGCTATGGCGGATGGTGGGTCGACAGCACCCGCCTGGGCAATGCGCCGCTGCTGATCGATTGCGGCCTGGGCGAGGACATCAGTTTCCCGTTGGCTTTCCTGCAGACTTTCGGCGGGAAGGTCATAGGCGTGGAGCCCAATCCGCGCAGCCTGAAATATTGCCGGGAGCGCATTCGGGGCGATATGCGCGTGATACCCAAGGCATTCTGGTCGGAGCCGGGAAAGAAGCTGGAATTCTTTCTGCCGCGTGCGCAACAGGACCTGCCCAAGGGCGCCGATGGCGTATCGGGCAGCCTGGACGGCAGCCACGAATACGCAGGCGGCAGCAGGCTCGAGGTGGAAACCACGTCGCTGGCGGAAATTCTGCAGCAATGCGCGCGCGCGCAATGCGATGTGCTGAAAATGGATATCGAGGGCGCCGAGTACGATGTTCTGGATAGCCTCTGCAACAGCGGCGACATACGCAAGGCCGCCCAGGTGCTGATAGAGTTTCACCACAAGGTAACGCGGCACACGCCGGAGGACACGCGGCGTGCCGTGGAGCAGCTGCGGCGCAGCGGTTTTCAGTTGGTGCATACGGAGGACCGCAATTACATTTTTCGCAGGCAGGAACTTGACCGCCAAGAACCCGTTGCCGCCTGAGTTTTGCGCCGTCCTGAACAGGGGAGCGTGAGGGGAACTACCCCCTCATCGATATGGACTCCAGGCCGCCATCGTTTCTGATCATCAATGTTTCCCGGATCGGCGACACCCTGCTGGTCACGCCTGCAATTCGCGCCGTCGCCAAGGCCTATCCCGGGGCGGCCATCACCTTTGCCGGACACCCGAAGCGCTGCGAAGTGATTCGCCACCTGCCCTATGTCTCCAGCGTCGTGGGCATCACCAAGAACCGGGCGCGGCTGCTCGGCCACGGCCCGGGCCGGCGCTACGACTATGCCATCGTCTACGGCTACGATCTGCCGCTGCTCGGCTATGCGCTGCGCGTGGCTGCGCGGGTGGTGGCGTTTCGCCAGAAGGACGCCGCGATCAACCGGCGCCTGTATCGCGTGGTGGAGCCGCCGGCGTTTCAGTCCATGCATTCGGCGCGCGCGCCCTTGCTGCTGACGCAGGCGCTGGACATCGAGCCGGATGGTTTTCGGCTTGCCTACAGGGTGACGGAAGCAGAGCGCGCCTGGGCGCAAGACTTTGTGCGGCAGCAGTTGCCGGCAAGCGCGCAGCCGCTCATCGGCCTGCAAGTCGCGAGTTTTCCCACCAAGGCATACCGGGACTGGCCGGTGGGCCATTTTGCCGCCCTGTGCGACAAAATACTGCAAGCCCATCCGCACGCGCATTTCCTGCTGCTAGGAGGCAAGGAAGAACTGGCGAAGATCCGCGAGCTGGAACAGCGTCTGCACAATCATGCCACCGTGGCAGCCGGAAAACTCAGCCTGCGCCAGACCGCTGCGCTGATGCAGCAGCTCAATTTGTATGTGGGCGTGGATACCGGACCTACCCACCTGGCCGGTGCGATCGGCGTGCCCATGGTCGCCCTTTACCATTGCTATTCGCCGGGGCGGCTGCTGGCGCCGCTGGACCGCGACCGCTTGGAGGTGGTCGAACATCCGGGCCTGGACGCGGGCGGCACGATGGAATCGGATATGGCGGACATCAGCGTCGAACGCGTATGGAGCGCGGTTCAGGCGCTGTTGAAGCCAGGTTGAGCCGGCGTACGCGACCGTGCATAGCTCGAATCTGAAAATCGCGCTGGTCATCAGCAATCTCAGGGGCGGGGGTGCGGAAAAAGCCTTCCTCAAGCTGGCCCAGCTGATGCGCCGGCGCGGGCACGATGTGCACCTGTTCCTGCTGGAAAACATCGTCGAGCATGCGCTCGAAGCCGCGATTGAAGTGCACGCGCTGACCCGGCCCGGTCAGGCCCTGGGCAGGGGCTTCCTCGGCAAGCGCCTGGCCGCGGCGCGCCTGCGGCACGCGTTTCAGCGGCAGGAGGCCGAACGGCCGTTCGACTTCACCCTCTCGACGCTGCCTTTTGCCGACGAAATCGTGAGCCTCGCGCGCCTGCCGCGGGTATGGCACCGCATCGCGAACAGCCTTTCTGTGGAAATTCAGAATCTGAAGCAAAGAAGCGCATCCAAGGCGCAGCGCCGCCTGGCGCGCTACCGCCGCCTGTATGAAGGCAAGAATCTCGTCGCGGTTTCCGCCGGCGTGGAGCAGGATCTGCGGCGCGAGCTCGGATTGAACGGCGCCAACATCGTCGTCCTGTACAACCCATTCGATGCCGACGACATCCGCCGCCTCGCGGCGCAAGCGCCCGCCGGCCTGCCGCAGGCGCGCTACGTCGTGCACGTCGGCCGCTACGCGCCGCAAAAGCGCCACGACCTGCTATTCCGGGCGTGGAAGCTCGCAGCGCTGCCGCACAAGCTGGTTCTGCTCACTGCCCCCAGCGCCGAGCTCGACGCCCTGATAGCCGCTGCAGGCGTAAGCGGGAGCGTGATCGTCGCCGGCTTCCAGCTGAATCCCTATCCCTGGATGCGCGCCGCCGATGCGCTGGTGCTCAGCTCGGATCACGAGGGGCTGCCGAATGTGCTGATCGAGGCGCTGATCTGCGGCACCCAGGTCGTCAGCACCGACTGTCCTTCCGGGCCGCGGGAAATCATGACCGGGGACCTCGCGCGCTTTCTCGTGCCGGTGGGCGATGCGCCGGCGCTGGCGGCGGCTTTGCGCGAGGCGCTAGACCATCCGCTTGCGCTGGCCGGGGTGGATCTCGCGCGCTTCTCCGCGGATGCGGTCGCGCAGGGCTACGAGAGCCTGCCGCTGCACTGGCGCAAACCCGGATAAACTCGGCCCATGTGCGGCATTCTTGCTTTGGTCGATACACCTTGGGAGAGCACGGCGGAGGCTGCGCTCGCGAGCCTGCACCAGCGTGGCCCGGATGCCCAGGACATCGTGCGCCTGCCCGGCGCGCTGCTGGGTCACGCCCGCCTCGCGGTCATCGACCTGGCGGGCGGCGCGCAGCCCATGCATACGCCGGACGGGCGCTGCACAATCGTCTTCAACGGGGAAATCTACAATTTCCGCGCCTTGCGCGAGGAACTGGCCGCGCTAGGCCACGCGTTCGCGACCCAATCGGACACCGAAGTCATCCTGCGCGGCTTCGTGCAATGGGGCGAGCGCGTGGTCGAGCGCCTGGACGGCATGTTCGCTTTCGCCATCTGGGATCAGAGCAGCCGCAGCGTATTTGCGGCGCGCGACCGCATCGGCATCAAGCCGTTGTTCTACTCCACGCATCAGGGTCTGGCGCTCGCATCCACGCTCGCGCCCTTCTTCCAGCTCGACGGTTTCCCGCGCCGGCTCGATTACGAGGCCCTGCGCGACTATCTCGCGTTCCAGGCGGTGCTGGCGCCGGCGTCGTTCCTGCGCGATGTGCGCCAGCTGCCGCCGGCCTCGAGCCTGCGCTACGACGCGTCCACGCGGGAGTTGACGATAGCGCGCTACTGGAACATCCCGTCCGCCTCTGCGGCGCGGCCTCCCGGAGCGGACGAGCTCGCGCAGGAGTTCGATCGCCTGCTGCAGGACAGCGTGCGCAGCCAGATGGTCGCGGATGTGCCGCTGGGGGCGTTCCTCAGCGGCGGCATCGACAGCAGCCTGATGGTCCACTACCTTGCCGGCGCAGGCGCAAAACCGTTGCGCACCTTCAGCATGCGCTTTGGCGAAGCCGGCTATGACGAAAGCGCTCATGCGGACGCCGTCGCGCGGCAATACGGTACCGAGCACCATGTGATCGACGCGCCGGACATCGGTCCGGACAAGCTGCTCGCGGCGATACGCGCGCTGGATCAGCCGCTGGCCGATCCGGCGTACATCACCACGGCCGAGCTGTCGCGCCTGACCCGGGCCGGGGTCACGGTGGCGCTCAGCGGCGACGGCGGCGACGAATTGTTCGGCGGCTACGCGCGCTTCCTCGATGTCGAGGCGAAACATCCGGACAACGCAGTCAAGCGACTGCTGCGCGCCTTGATCGCGCGCGGGCTGTTGCCGGGTTCCCTGCTGCGGCGTGGCCTCGCAGGACAGGATCTGCTGCTTTACCGCAGGCTCGAGCTCGGACCCTACGCGAACTCGCGCAAGAGTCTGCAGCGCTATCTCCTGCCGGCGGCCCTGCCGGCCTGCCGGCAGGAGCACACCCTGGAAGGCTGGCGCCAGCTCGCGCTCGCTTTCGGCGGGCACATGGACAGCGCCAGCCTGATGCGCGCGGACCTGTGGACCTATCTCAGCGAAAATTGCCTGGCAAAGACCGATCGCGCCAGCATGCTGCACAGCCTGGAAGTGCGCGTGCCCATGCTGGGCAATGCCGTTCTCGATCGCGCGCTCAGCCTGCCCGCGCAGGTGCATTTCGATGCCGCCGGCGGCAAGCGGATCCTGCGCACGCTGGCGCAACAGCATCTGCCGCAACAGGTCTGGAACCGGCCCAAGCACGGTTTCTCCGTGCCGCTGCAGAGCTATTTCAACGCGCAGTGGCGCGATGCGGGCGACGAGCTGTTCGGCCGCAGCCAGGCAATCGCGCCGTTTTTGCAACAGCACGCGCTCCGGGCGCTATGGCGCAATGCGAAAACCGGCAAGGCGTCGCGGCGCCTCGCCTATACCTTTCTGGTGCTGCTGATCTGGCTGGACCAATACAAGCTGGATGCCTGAAGCGTGGCTAACGTGAACCCGGCCGAAACGCAGACGCCGAGCATCCTGGTCATCCGCCGCGACAACATAGGCGACCTGGTCTGCACCACGCCGCTGATCGGCGCGCTGCGACGGCGTTTCCCGAAAGGGCATATCGCGGCGCTGGTGAACACCTATAACCAACAGGTGCTGGAAGGGCATCCGGACCTGGACGCGGTATATGCCTACGCCAAGGCCAAGCACCGGCTGCCCGGACAAAGTCTCGCTGCGCTCTACTGGAACCGGCTGCAGCTGGTGCGCAAGCTGCGCGCGCAGCGTTTCGACTACGCGCTGCTGGCGTCGGCGCAGCCGGGCGCGAGCGCGCTGCGCCTGGCGCGCTGGATCGCGCCAGCGCATATAGCCGGCTATGCCGAAGCTACGGGGCAAGTGGATCTGGCGCTTGCCCGCGGCAAATCCGAAGCCATGCACGAGGTGGAGGAAGTGTTTCGCCTGGCGCAGCTGTTCGGCATCGAGGGCGCGCCGGGCAAGCTCAGCCTCGCGGTGGATGCGCAGGCGCGCGAGCGCGCCGGCAACGCGCTGGCCGGACGCGCGCCCGGACGCAAGCTGATCGCGGTTCATATCAGCGCGCGCAAGCCCAGCCAGCGCTGGCCGGAAGCGCGTTTCGCCGAGTTGATGCGCGCCTTGTCCGCGGAGGCAGATTTCGTGCTGTTGTGGTCGCCCGGTGCCGCGGATCATCCGCAGCATCCCGGCGACGACGCCAAGGCACAGGCGGTCATCGAGGCCACGGGCGCTGCGCGCCCGATCGCGTACCCGACGCAGGAGCTCAAGGATCTGGCGGCGGTCTTGTCGTTCGCCGATTGCGTCGTTTGCAGTGACGGTGGCGCCATGCACGTCGCCGCAGCGCTGGGCAAACCCATACTTTGCTTCTTCGGCGATTCCGACGCGGCGCGCTGGCATCCCTGGGGCGTGCCCTACCGGCTGTTGCAGCCGCAGAGCCGAAACGCGGAGGACGTCAGCCTGGCGCAGGCGCTGCAGGCCTTGCGCGAGTTGCAGCTACAAGTTTAGACGCCATTTCAGAATTACCGAAATGGCCTCAGATCCAGTGGAGCACAAGGGGAGCTGTCCCCGCGTTTTGAAATCAGCTCATGGCTTGCGGCGAATACCCCGGTACGCGCGCCGCGAGTTCCAGCCGCACGCGCTCCTGTCCAGGGTTGTTCTGCTGCAGCCAGGCCAGCAACTCATCCATCCAGCGTACATCGGGCGCCGCGCGCGACTGCGCGATGCGCAGCTTGGGATGCGGCGTAGACAGGGTGTGCTCGCCATCGGCCAGCAGCTCTTCGTATAGTTTCTCGCCCGGCCGCAGCCCGGTGAATTCGATGCCGATGTCCTGCTCGGCATAGCCGGACAGACGAATCAGCTCGCGCGCCAGATCGACGATCTTCACAGGCTCGCCCATGTCGAGCACGAAGATTTCGCCGCCGCTGCCCATCAGCCCAGCCTGCAGCACCAATTGCGCCGCTTCCGGGATCGACATGAAATAGCGCGTGATCTCCGCATGGGTGACAGTGATTGGCCCGCCGCGGGCAATTTGCTCGCGGAATTTCGGGATCACGCTGCCGGTACTGCCGAGCACATTGCCGAAGCGCACGATGACGAAGGCGGTCGCGTTCGCCGCCTGCAGTCCCTGGCAGACGATCTCGGCCAGGCGCTTGCTCGCGCCCATGACGTTGGTCGGGTTGACTGCCTTGTCGGTGGAGACGAGAACGAACTTCTCCACGCCGTGGGCGATCGCCGCCTGCGCCACGCGCCAGGTGCCGAGCACATTGTTCTGGATCGCCTCCCAGGCATTGTCCCGCTCCATCAGCGGCACATGTTTATAGGCAGCCGCGTGGAATACCAGCTGCGGGCGATGCGCGGCCAGCACCTCAGCCACGCGCGCCGCATTCTTGACGTCCCCGATCACGCAGCTCAAGCCGATGGCTGGATACAGGCCGGAGAATTCCTGCTCCATGCGGTAAAGCGCGAACTCGTCGTGTTCGAACAGCACCAGCCGTGCTGGCCCGAAGCGCGCGATCTGCCGGCACAGTTCGGACCCTATCGATCCGCCGGCGCCGGTGACGAGGATGCTGCAGCCGCGGATCCAGGCCTGCAGGCGGCTCTCGTCGAGTAGCACCGGGTCGCGACCGAGTAGGTCGTCGAGCTCGATATTGCGCACCTGCGACACCGTGACCTTGCCGCTCATCAGGTCCTGGTAGGAGGGTACGGTCAGCGCCTGCACGCCGGCGCGGCGGCAGATCTCGAGCGCGCGCCGGCGCGACTGGTGCGAAGCCGAAGGCATCGCGATGATCGCGCGTTCCAGTTGCAGGCGTGGCGCAAGTTCGACCAATTCCTCCAACTCGCCGAGCACGCTGACGCCCTGGATTTGACGGCCGCGCTTCCCCGGGTTGTCGTCGAGCAGACCCAGCACGCGCCAGTCGCCGGCACGCGCCAGATTCTTCAGCAGGTCGGCGGCGGCATCTCCGGCTCCCAGTATAAGCACGGGCTTTCCGGGCGTGCCGAGCACGTCGCGCAGGCGGCGCTCCTTCCACACGCGGTAGACGAGCCGGCTGCCGCCGAGCATCAGGATCAGCAGCAGCGGATCGAGCAGCATCACCGAGCGCGGTACCGGCGGTTCCTGGTGCGGCAGCATCACCAGGGCCAGCGCTATGAGCAGGGTCGATACGCCCACTGCCAGTGCGATGCGTTGCACATCGGGCACGCTGGCGTAGCGCCAGATGCCGCGATACATGCCGAAACCGAAGAACACCAGCGCCTGCAGCGGCACCACCCACAGCATGGTTCCCAGCATGTTCGGCAGGTTAAATTCCGGGATTTCGGTGTTGAAGCGCAGCCAGTAGGCGAGATACCAGGCCGCGGCGGCGGCAACCGCGTCGTGGCCCAGCGCCATCCAGTTGCGGATGTGCATCTCAGGCGCTCGCCGCGCGCATGACTTTTGCGACCGCGGCGCAGGTGTCGTGCATGTCCTGCTCGGTGAGCCCCGGATGGAGCATGAACATCAGGGTCGAATCGGCCAGCCGCTTTGCCACGGGCAGCGGCTGCGGCGGGCCCAGGCCGGCATCGACGAAGGCTTTTTCCAGGTAGATTTCGCTGCAGGAACCGACGCCGCAGGGGATGCCTTCGGCGTCGAGCGCTTCGAGTATGCGCTCCATGTTCCATCCCGCCCGCAGCATCTCGGGGCGGACGAAGGCGTAGTACTTGTAATAGGCGTGCTCGCTGTGGGCCGGCGGCGCGGCCAGGCGCAAGCCCGGAATCGGTGCCAGGCCCTGGCTCAACAGGCCGGCATTATGCCGCCGCTGCGCCAGCCACTGCGGCAGCTTGGCCAGCTGCAGCCGGCCGATGGCGGCCTGCATTTCGGTGATGCGCGCATTGGTGCCGAAGCTCTCGTGCAGCCAGCGGAAGCCGTAGGGATGCTCGCGCTCGAACACCGCCGCGTAGCTCTTGCCGTGGTCCTTGTAGGACCAGGCTTTTTCCCACAGCGCGCGCGAATTGGTGACCAGCATGCCGCCTTCGCCGCCGGTGGTGATGATCTTGTCCTGGCAGAAGGAAAACGCGCCGATGTCGCCGATCGATCCGGTTGCGCGCCCCTTGTAGCGGGCCCCCACACTCTGTGCACAGTCCTCGATGACGGCGAGGCCGCGCTCCCGGGCGAGCGCGAGGATCGCGTCCATCTCGCACGGCCATCCGGCCAGGTGCACGGCGATGACGGCTTTGCTGCGCGCAGTCAACACCCTTTCTATGCTGGCCGCGGTGATGTTTTGGCTGTCCGGATCGACGTCGGCGACCACCGGTTTTGCGCCCACGCGCACGGCGCAGCTGGCGCTGGCGATGAAGGTCTTGGACGGAACCACCACTTCGTCTCCCGCGCCCACACCCAAGGCGTGCAGCGCCAGTTCCAGCGCAAGCGTTCCGTTGGCCAGGGCCACCGCATACCTGACGCCGATGCAGCGCGCGAACTCACGCTCGAATTCCTGCGATTGCCCGCCGGTCCAGTAATTGACTCTGCCCGAGCGCAACACCGCGGCCGCCGCTTCCACCTCGTCGGCGGCGAAATGCGGCCAGGGCGCAAACGGCTCCTTGCGCACCGGCGTGCCGCCCTCCAGCGCCAGTCGCTGCCGCTCCTTGGCGGGTAGTGCGTCCGGGCCCATGCTCAATCGCGGGGGCGCGCGGGCACGCCGGCAACCTGCGCCGCATCGGCCACGTCGCGGATCACGACGGAGCCGGCGCCGACGATGGCATTGCTGCCTATGTTCACGCCCGGTGTCACCGTGCTGCCTGCGCCGAGGAAACAGCCGCGCCCGACGCGCACGCCGCCGCACAGATGGCAGCCGGGCGCAATGTGCACGCCGTCCGCAATGCGGCAGTCATGGTCTATGCAGGCGCCGCTGTTGACGATGCTGTGGGCGCCGACGCGCGCATCGGCGTTGAGCACGCTGCCGGCCATGATCACACAGCCGGGCGCGATGTCGACGCCGCGGCTGAGGCTGGCGCTGGGGTGAATCGCGCTGGCGAATCGCCAGCCTTGCCCGGCCAGCATGGCGGCCACGCCGGCGCGGCTGGCATTGTCGCCGATGGCGACGATGGCCAGACGCAGCCCCGTCGACTGCAGGCCAGGCAATTCTGCCCGCGTTCCGAGCACGGTATAGCCGAAGAAAGGACGGCCTTTGAGATCGGCATCGTCGTCGAGCACGGCGGCAATGTCAAAGTCGCCTTGCCGCTCGATGATGTCGATCACCACCTTGGCGTGGCCGCCGGCGCCGAACACGAGAAGTCTTTCCTTCGTTTTCATTTCTTCCCGCCGCGTTGCGAGCCCGTGAATTTTGGCATGGTGGCGTGTCCGGTTTGCGCGATGCCGCGCGGCCGCAGGACGTGCAATAGCGTCATCGCAAGGATGCGCAGGTCGAGCCAGAACGAGCGGTGCTCGACGTACCAGTGGTCGAATTCTAAGCGTGTCTCCCAGTCGAGGGCGTTCCTGCCGTTCACCTGCGCCCATCCGGTAATCCCCGGGCGTACCGCATGGCGTCGCGCCTGGCGCTCGTCATACAGGGGCAGGTATTCCATCAGCAGCGGTCGCGGCCCCACCAGACTCATGTCGCCTTTGAGCACGTTCACCAGTTGCGGCAGCTCGTCCAGGCTGAATTTTCGCATCAATTCACCCAGCGGTGTCAGGCGCGCCGCATCCGGCAACAGCGCACCCGCGGCGTCGCGCGTCTCGGCCATGGTGCGGAATTTGTAGAACTTGAACGGCCGGCCGTGCAAGCCCGGCCGCAGCTGGGCAAACAGCACCGGGCGGCCGAGTTTCCAGCGCACTGCCACGGCCGCGAGCGCGAGCAGGGGAGAAAGCGCGATCAGCAACACGAGCGCGGCGAGGAAATCGAAACTGCGCTTCAGCATGTAATCGAACCCGTCAAACAGTTTGCGCCCTGGCCAGCAGCTTGCGATAGCAGTCGACCCAGGCGGCGGTCACCACCGCAGACGAAAAATCGCGCTCAGCCCTGCGCCTTGCCTGTTCGCCCATGCGCCCGCGCAGTGCGGCGTCGCCAGCCAGTGTACCCATGCATCGCGCCAGCTGCTGCACATTGCCCGCTTCGAACAGCAGGCCGGTTTCGTTTGCGACGATGGCGTCGGTGATGCCGTAGATGCTCGAGCCTATGCCCGGGACGCCCGCGGCCGCGGCCTCGATGATGGTGGTGCCGAAACCCTCGCGGTAGCTGGGCAGGCAGAATACGTCGGCGGCGGCGAAATAGTCCTGCGGCCGGTCGGTGAGGCCGGCGAAGTGCAGCCGCGCGGCGCAGCCGGCAGCTGCGGCGCTGATTTCGGCGCGCAGTCCGCCTTCGTCCGGGCCGACCAGGAGCAGATGTGCCTGCGCATGGTGGCTGCCGGCCCGGGCAAACGCGCGGGCGAGGTCGATGATGCCTTTGTCGCGGTTGATGCGCCCGAGATAAAGAAATACCAGCGCATCGGCCGCAAGGCCGTGACTGCGCCGGACGCGCTCGCGCGCGGTCGCATCGGGATGGAAACGCTGCGTATCGACGCCGCAGATCGAGCCCTGGGCCAGCACTGCGGATTTTTGCGCGGTCACGATGCCCTCGGCGATGAGGAATGCGCGCTGCGAATGGCTGTCGGCGAGCACATGCGTCGCCAGCCTGGCGATCATCCGGTCCGCGCCCCTGAGCAGCCACCGCATCGCGCCGCGGCGGGTGACCCACACCTGCCCGGTGTAGCTGTGCAGGCGCAGCGGCACGCGCGCCAGCCAGGCCGCGAGCATCGCGAGCAGGCCGGCCTTGGGCGTGACCGAGTGCACTAGTTCGAAGCGATGCCTGCGGAACAGGCGGTACAGCGCCAGCAGCGCGGCAATGTCGGCAAGGGGCGCAATGCGGCGCACGATGCAAACCGGTGCGCGGGCGACTGCGGCAGGCCAGGGGAAGGATTCGTCCTCCGGCGTGAAATCGGCCACTGCCGTCACCTCCGCGCTCTGGGCCAGCGCGGTCAGATGACCGAGCATGAATGCCTTGAGCGTCAGGGGCGCCGCGACCACGATGCAAATGCGCGGGCGGCGCCCGGGTTCAGGCGGTTTCGTCGGCATCGGCGCTTGCGCGGGTTCATGCATCGCGTTCAGCCAATGTGTCCGGTCGAGCGCAGCAATAGCCGCCTCGCGTATTTTGCGAGGGAAAACACCATGAGCGCGAGCAGCAGGACCAGCCCGATCTTTCTCGCCCGGTAGTGCGCGAGGAAATTCCCCAGTTCGGCGCGCTCCATGCCCCACAGCCGGGAACTCAGTCCGGCGCTGCCGAACGGCGGCTTGTGTATGCAGGCGAGCTCGCTTTCGAGGCGCACGACTGCCAGGCCGGCGAGCGCGATCTGTTGCCACAGGAATGCGTCCTCGACATAGCGTTGGCCTTCGGCAAAGCGGAACGGGATGTCGCGCCGCACCATTACCGTCGGGGTCGAGAATGCATTGCTGAAAAGCAGACCCGTCGCGCTGATTCTGGTCACGGCCGGATCCATCGCCGGAGCGCAGGCGGTCGCATCGTCGCGCAATAGCATGCGCCCGTGGCCGCAGGCGGCGACGTCCGGGTGTGCCTTCATGTATTCGTACTGGATGCGCAGCTTTTCCGGATGCCAGCTATCGTCCGCGTCGAGAAATGCCACAAAAGGCTGCGTGGCGATCGCCCAGCCGGCATTGCGCGCGGACGCAGCGCCGGAATTCGCCTGCAGCGGCACAAGGGTTATCTGTCCCGGATGTTTGCGCTCCAGCTGGCGCAGCGCTGCCGGCGTGTCGTCATCGCTGCCGTCATCGACGAGGATGACCTGGGACGGAAGCAGCGTTTGCGCAAATATCGACTCCACGGCGCGCGCTATGGTCGACGCGCAGCGAAAACAGGGGACGATCACGCTAACGGGTGCAGTTTTCATCCCCTGGCCTGATTCCGCCGCTTGTTTCTGAACTGCCAATACGCCCGATACAGGCCTGCCCCTTCCAGGACCGATTTCGCCAGCTCGCGCAAGCGGTAGTAGCCGCGAACCTTGAGTTCCGCCCATCTCGAGGAAATATGCCCGTTCTTTTTCAAGGCCGCGACAATTTCATCGACGACGCGCGCCCGATTGACGGTGCTCACGCCGCCGGCGCGCATATTGGTCACCAGCAGCGGCACGTGCACGGCGCGCACCGCGAGCGCGCCCCTGAGCAGCCATTCGTAATCCATCCCGATCCTGAAATCCGGATCGAACAGACCGTATTTTTCGAAATAAGAGCGGTGCGTGAACAAGCCCGAGTGCCTGATCATCTGGCCGCGCAGCAGTGCTTTTCGCGAAACCTCGATATCGGCGCGATGCAGAACCTCCCCGGAAAGCCGGTCCACGATGTTGCAATCGCCGTAGAGCAGGTCCGGCATGCCGTTGGCGACGATCGCCTTGGCAATGCCTTCGATGACGTCCGGTCCGGCGAGCGCATCGTCGGCGTTCAGAAACAGTAGGTAATCCCCCGTCGCAAACGCAACCCCCTTGTTGAACGCGTCCGCTATGCCACGGTCGCGCTCGCTGACCCATTTGCTTATCCCGGACGCATGCGACTTGATGATATCGACGGTCCGGTCGGTCGAGCCGCCGTCGATGACCACGTACTCGATGTTTGCATAGCGCTGCTTCAGCACGCTTTCGATCGCCTGCCCGACGAATTGCTCCCCGTTCCTGACTATGGTGACAATCGATATGCGGGGCGGCGGAGCGGCCTGATTCTGCGCGGAAGGCGGCATAAGCAAGGCCCTATGGGTTGCTCATAGTATTTCAAGCGCAGGCAGCGGAAATACCAGCCTGCGGCCGGTGAATTTCGGGCTTTCCAGAAAGAAGTTCCTGAAGTGCCAGGGCAGTATCAACAGATAATCGGGCTTCATCGCGAGCAGCTGGTCTTCCGCCACGATCGGAATCCAGGTACCGGGCGTGTAGCAGCCGAACTTGTCGGCATTCACGTCGCCGATGCAAAAGATGTCGTCTTCGCCCAGGCCGCAGTATTGCAGCAGTACATTTCCCTTGGTGGACGCGCCGAGTGCGGCGACTTTCCTGCCTTGGCTGCGGGCGGTCTCGACGAATTTGCGGATATCTGCCCGCGACTTGGCCGCGGCCGCTGCGAAAGCCTCGTAGGGCGCAAGCGTGTCCAGACGCAGCTGGCTTTCCGCGTCGAGTATTTTCTGTACCGAGGGCGGAACGCCCTTGTCGCCGTCCGATCTTGCGACCGTGATCGAAAAACTGCCGCCGTTGACGTCGTTCAGCTCGACGTCGAGTATCCTCAGGCCGACCCTGTCCGTCATCCACTTGATCTGGCGCAGCGCATAGAACTCGAGATGCTCGTGGCAAACGGTATCGTAGGAGCTGGTTTGGAGCATCGTCGGCATATAGCTCTGCTCGAACACCCAGATGCCATCGTCGGCAAGCACCTCGCGGATTTCCGCCATGAAGGCGATCGGATCTTCCAGGTCGTAAAACATGGAGAACGACGTAATGACCCTGGCACGCTTGCCGGGAAAGCGCTGCTTGAGCAGGGCGGCGGAGAAGAAATCGGGAATCAGCTGGATGTGCGGCGGATAGAAGCCGTGAAATTTCACCCCGGTCGGATCCATGCCGACGAGAACAGGCCCATCGGCCGGATAGGCCTGCAGCGTCGTGCTGTCGTTGCTTCCGATGTCGACCACCAGGTCGCCGGGTTCGAGTTCGATTAGCCCGAGAATCTTGCGCACCTTCCCGTGCAGGTGTCTGACCATGCTGGCGTTCAGGCCGGAGCGGTAGCCGTAGTTCTCGCCGTACATTTCTCCGAGGCTATAGGAATGTTCGAGCTGCAACAGGCCGCAGACTTCGCTTCCACCCGTGCATTTGACCAGGCGCAAGGGGCCGGAGGTGATGCTCTTGTCCTTTTTCTTCGGGAATACGCCGGTCAGCATCTGCTCGCCCAAATCGAGCACCCGCACCAGCTGCGTGTTGCCGCAAATCCGGCAAGCTTCGATCGCCTTGAACATTTCCGATATTTCCTCAGTTCGCCCCGGCGCGGGCGGCAAGCGCGCGCAGATCGGCGTCCACCATCATGGCCACGAGATCGCGAAAACCCATTTGCGGCCGCCACCCCAGGCGATCGCGCGCCTTCGCGCTGTTTCCCACCAGCAGCGCAGGTTCGGCCGAGCGGTAGGCTGCGGCATCCTCGCGCACATAGTCCCTGTAGTCCAGGCCCAGATGGACGAAGGCGCATTCGCAAAACTCGCGCACCGAGTGCACTTCTCCGGTCGCCAACACATAATCGTCGGCCAACGGCTGGCGCAACATCAGGCGCATGGCGTGCACATAATCGCCGGCGTAGCCCCAGTCCCGCATCGCATCCAGATTGCCCAGCCGAAGCTCCTGCGCCAGGCCGAGCTTGATCCGCGCCGCTTCGTGCGTAATCTTTCTGGTCACGAATTCCAGGCCGCGGCGCGGGCTTTCGTGATTGAACAGGATGGCCGAGCATGCGAACAGGCCATGGCGCTCGCGAAAGATACGGATCATCGCATCGGCATAGAGCTTGGCGGCGCCGTAGGGACTGCGTGGATTGACGCGTGTGCTTTCCGATTGCGGGCTTTCCAGCGCCGCGCCGAAGATTTCCCGGCTGGAGGCCTGGCAAAAACGCGAGTCCGGACCGATATCGCGCATGGCCTCGAGAATGCGCACGACGGCCAGCCCGTTTATCTCGCCGATGCCGATCGGGTCGTCGAACATTCCGGACCCGGAAGAATAGGACGCGAAGTTGTATAGCTCGGCAGGCCGGTATTGCGCCAGGATATCGGCCATGACTTCCGGATCGCGCAGGTCCCAGCGGACCAGCTCCAGCCTGCCGCGCAGCGACGGCGGCAACGAGGGCGCGCACTTGTCGACGTCCCGCGTCGTGCCCACTACGCGATAGCCGTCGGCGAGGAGTTCCTCCGCCAGGTAGGAACCGTCCTGGCCCGATACGCCGGTGATCAGCGCGGTCGTCATTTTCGCCTCGCGCTGCCGAGACCGAGCACATGCGCCACGAAGCGGCTGGCAGCGGACGCGTAACGGCTGCACAACACGTCAAATACCTGCAGGCGGGATGCCCGCTTGAGGAGAAAGTAATACAGGACGACGATGAGATTCGCCGCCTTCCCGGGGAATGCGGCCACGGCCCACGCGCTGATCCAGGCCGTTCCCTGCGTCCTCGCAGACAAGTACTTCCTGAATTCGGCGAGCGAATAGCTGCCCATGGCGCGGTGATAGAAGACGAACTTGAATCTTCGCCATTGTTCCCGCGGGCAGACCGCATGCTTTGCGGCATCGGGAAAATCCGGAAACGACCAGATCAATTCCGGCCACTTCATCGCCCAGATCTCGAATGTGCGCGGTGCCCAGTTGGCGTTGCCGTCGCGGATGGAGACCAGCGGCTCAGCGATGACCCTGGCGGCCCTGATCGCGGGGTGCTGGAAAATCACGCCGACATGGATGAACAGCGTCCCGTAGTAGCTGGCCCGATCGCGCGCCAGCCAGAATGCGCGGCTGATGATTACGCAGCCGATGAAGCTGAGCTGATTCGCCGTGTCGACGAAGAAGCGCTCGCGCTCGCTCTCCGCGTAGTCGACGTCGGCCGCAAGTTCGAGTCGCCGATCGAGCAGCCGCTCGGAAAAGTCGGCGTTCCAGATGTCGGTGTTAGCCACGATCAGTTCGGTTTTGCCGTCAAGCGCCGACAATACGCGTTGTATCGCGCCCGGCTTGAGCAGATCATCGTCGGACATCAGCCAGCAATACTGCCCGCGGGCATATCCTACCGCTTTGTCATAGTCGCGATCGACGCCGGAATTGACCTGCTCGCGCAGGTAGCGGATTTCCGGGTGGCGCGACAGGTAGCGCGCCATCAGCTCGGGCGTGTCGTCCGTGGATGCGCCGTCGACCACCAGCAATTCGACGCCGGGTGCCATCTGCCCGAGGATGGAATCCAGGGTCTCGCCGATGAATTTGGCCCGGTTGTAGGTTGCGATGCAAATGGACAGCCGTGGCGCGGCGCCCTCGCCTGATCGGGCAGGAACGCTCATTGCCGCAGCCACTTCTCAGCCTGCTCGGCGCCCACGAACAGATAGTTGAACGTGCCGGAATCGCAGTATTTGCTTTTCAGCCAGCGATCGACGTCGCCCGGCGTCACCAAGGTCGGTGTTCTGGTCGCGGTGTACGCCTGGTAGCCGTTTTCCCAGAACAGGCGGAATATCGCCAGGTAATCCGGATTCGCGCCCTGCGGGTGAAATTCATGCAGGCAGACCTCGAGCAGCCACACCGGCTTCAGCTCGCGCGCGAGCGTTGCATGGGCGCCGGAGAGCACCTGGAATTCGGCGCCTTCAACGTCGATCTTGATCAGCAGGCGCCGATCCAGCAGGCGGCTGCCGAGTACGTTGTCGAGCGTTGAAACCGGCACGAGCTGATGGTGGCGCGGCGAATAGCCGGCCCAGTTCTTGACCAGCGAAGCGGAGGGCCCGGAGGCGCCATACAGGGTCAGCAGGCCGGGTTTTGCGCCGAGTGCGACGGGAAACACCTCGACGCCGTCCTGCCAGCCGTTGCTGATCAGGTTCTGGAACAGGCAATGCAGGTTCTGCGCCTGCGGTTCGAATGCGATCACGGACTTGCCGCGGCTCAGCGCAAGGCAGGTGTAGTAGCCGAGGTTGGCGCCGATATCGACAAAGCAATCCGCGTCCGCCAGCAGCCGGCACAGATGTTCGGTTTCCTCGACTTCGAACTGTCCGCTGCGCATCAGTTCGTAGGCCGGGTGGAAGCCCGAACGCAGCTTGAAGCCCAGCGGGGTCGTCACCTCGCTGGTCTTTTTCCATACCCTGGTTCCCCACCAGTCCTTGAACAGATACAGGCGCCAATGCAGCTTGGCCGACAGGGCAACAAGGCGGGGTGACCGTCGGAACAGCCGTTTTACGAGTCCGGGCGAGGTCGACATTCAATTGCTCAATATGGAAACCGGGCGGGCCATTCTATATGGCGACAAAACGCTGATCCGCGATCAGGGCGAACTGCTGCTCGCTCGGGACTTTGAAGCGCCGGAACTGGCTCACGTTTTCGGCGAATTCGAGCGCATTGATTTCATCGAGGAATTTCGCGTCGAAACAGGCGGGATCGGCGAAGAACGCGTTCACGCCGTTGCGGTCCACGGTGACGAAGCGATAACCCTGCGCGGCAAAGAATTTGCGCCACCCCGCGATGGACACGCCATAGTAGAGCTGGCTGGCGTGTGCCCGGGTGGACACGAAGTCTTCCTGGTATTCGATGGTCATGCAGCGTTCCGGGCCGTAGACGGAATTGAATTCGACGACGAAAATCTTCGGGCGAATTCCCGCGCTCAGGATGGACTGGGCGATGTAGTAGTCGTTGCCGTCGATATCCAGCGAAAAAACGTCGGGATCGCCATGCCATGCGAGCTGCTTCAGCTGCTTCGCGCTGTCGCGCGTCACGAACATGTTCATGCATTCGACGCCGATACTGTATATCTCGATCATGCGCCGCGCGCGCTCCACCCGCGCCGGGTCGCCGTCGATCATCATGCCATGGTATTTCTCCGCGACGACGAGCCAGGAGGTGTTGTTTTCCATCCCGTCGTAGGCGCCGATTTCGATGAAGTATCGGTTGCTGCGACTCAGCTGCCGGCGCAGTACCTCGAGTATGCCATCCTCCCCGTTCTGGCTGAAGCCGGAGAATTCCCAGCTTGCCGGCTGCGCCAGGTCGATATTGCGCGCCTGCATCATCGCCGCGCCTTTGGCGAGCGCGATGCTGATGCGCTGGCGGTCGCGCAGGTCGTGGGCGTAGTTCCGCAGTTTGTCGAACATGATTGCTCCGGTGAATGGCCAGGGCCGACTATGCCGGCGCCCCCAGGTCCCTGCGCAGGCCATCGCGCAGCGCGGCGCGCAATGCAGGCGACGCGAAAAAGGAAACGGCCGCCGCCGCCAGCGCCAGCATGCCGCCGGCCAGCAGTCTGAAGGTGACCTGGTTGCCCGAACCCTGGACTGCGAAGTATGCGATCAGCCCGGCGCCGAGCGACAGCAGCAGTGGGACGCCGATATCCTGCAGCAGCCAGCGGGTGCGCACGCCCTTGAGCAGGTGGCGGTGCGTCAGCCAGGCGGTCAGGGCGATGTAGAGCATGTGCAACACCAGCCAGGCTATGGCTCCGCCGAGCGCGCCGTAGCGCAGCGCGAGGAACACGATCAACGGAACCAGGGCAAGCAACAGGATCGCGATGATCGTGAGCGGCAGGCGCGTCATTCCGTACGCCAGCTGCAGGGCATAGGGCAGGTAGGTGACGCCGTGCAGGGCGGAGCCTATCGCCAGCAGCGAGATGATCGGCGCGACGCTGGCGGCGAGGCCCGGATTGCCGGTCCAGATGCGGATCAGGTCCTCGGCAAAAACCGCCAGCAACATCGCGATCGGGAAAAGCACGGTCGCAAGCATGCGGGTCCCCAGTCGATACAGGCGCGTCAGCCTTTCCAGGTCTTCGGTCACTACAAGCGCCGAGAATCGCGGGAACGCCACGTTGAATACCGGCGTGACCAGAACATAAAGCGCGCTGACCACGACGGTGGCAAGCATATAGTGGCCGAATTCTTCCAAACCGAGCATTTTACTGAGAATCACCTTGTCCAACTGCGTGAATACCAGCGCGCTCAGGCCGATCCCGCCCATGCCCGCGGAAAAGCGCCACACGCGTTTCAGCCGCCCGACATCGAAGTGCAGCCCCTGCGTGCGCCCGATGGCACGCCACGCGGCCCGGCGCATGGTGAGCGCATAGACCAGGCCGACGCAGGCCTGCCAGACGAAGAAGGCCTGGATGGTCGCCGACAGGAACGCGAGCACTGCGATCGCGCCGAGGCTGCCGATCGTCGTCATCAGCGCGCTGATGCCGCTGGCGACCGTCAGCCGCTGCGCCCCGATCAAGGCGCCCTGATACAGGCCTATGGGCCAGCGGCAGGCGACAACCAGTCCCATCAGCATCACCGCGTGTTCGATGGTCTCGCGCGACAGCTGCTTGGCCTGGAGCCAGTGCCCGGCGATCAGCGGCGACGCCGCCACGACCAGCAATGCTATAGCCGCCGCCATGCACCAGTACACCAGCGCAAGCGTATGCAACAAGCTCCCCGCCTGCGCCAGGCTGCCGGAGGCCGAGCAGCGTGCGACTTCGCGGTTGATCGTCGGCGTAAGCCCCATATCGAGGAACTGCAACAGGGCCTGCGTGGTCACGAAAAAGCCGATCAAACCATAGGATTCGATTCCGAGATACTTGAGGTACAGCGGCACCACGGCCAGGCCGATCAGCGCCGACCAGATCGAATTGCCCAAACCCGCCAATAAATTGCGGCTCAGGCTCATGCTTGATGGCTCATGCGAAATGACTCATGCCCGTCGAATCGCTGCGGCCGGGCCGGCCGGATGCTCACGTCCGGCCCCGCGTCTTTTCCAGCGCCATGAGTTTGGCGTACTTGTGGAAACTGTTGCAGCAGCCGATGACGATGTGCACCAGGCCGGGAATGCCGTCGAGAAAGCCCAGGCGCAGGAGATAGAACTTGATGAAGCGCAGCAGCGGCGACAGCAGGAGTTGCGCCGCGCCTGCCCGTTTTCCGGCGTCGAACAGCGCCTGCGCCTGGGTGCTGGTATAGCGGTTCTGCTTTTCCAGATAGCGCTCCAGCGATTCGGCGGAATCGTGCAGCAGATCGCCCGCGATGCGCGCCACCGGCCCGGCGGCGAGCACCTTCTCGTGCACCGGATCGTCGCTCCAGCGCGCATGGCGCCGGTCGAACAGGCGCAGGCTCCAGTCCGGGTAGCCCTCGCCATGCTTCAGCCAGCGCCCCATGAAACGATTGCAGCGTGCCATCGCATAGGCCTGCGCCGCGGGTGCGGCCAGCGCCGCGAGTATGCTCGCGCGCAAGGCTTCGCTCACGCGCTCGTCGGCGTCCAGGCACAATACCCAGTCGTGCGCCGCGGCCTCCACCGCGAACTGCTTTTGCCGGCCGAAACCCAGCCATGCCTGTTGCAGCACCCGTGCACCGCGCGCCGCGGCGAGCGCAGTCGTGCCATCCTCGGAGCCCGAGTCGACCACCAGCGTTTCATCGGCAAAAGCAGCGCTTTCCAGGCATGCTGCAAGCTGGCTTGCCGCGTTCCTGGTGATGATGACGACGGATAAGGGCAGACGGGACAAGTGGCGGGATACCTTATAATTAATTCTGCGCGGGCCTCATTCTAACAAAGCCCCGTCCGGCCCCTCCCATGCCCAATATCCTGCTCATCAAGACTTCCTCGCTCGGCGACGTGGTGCACAACCTGCCTGTGGCGAGCGACATCCGCGCGCGTTTTCCGCGCGCGCGCATCGACTGGGTGGTGGAGGAAGCGTATTGCGACATCGTCGGCATGCACCCAGCTGTGCACCGGGCGGTCCCGGTGGCGCTGCGGCGCTGGCGCGGCAATGTGCTCAAGCCGGCGCATTGGCGCGAATTCGGGCATTTTCGCCGCGCGCTGTCCGGCATGCGCTACGACTGCGTCATCGATAGCCAGGGTCTGATCAAGAGCGCGCTGCTGGCGCAAGCGGCTTCCGGCACGCGCCACGGCTACTCCGGCGCCAGCGCGCGCGAGCCGCTGGCGGCGCGGTTCTACGACGTAGTCCATGCCGTGCCGCGCGACCTGCACGCGGTCGTGCGCAATCGGCGCCTCGCCGCCCTGGCGCTCGGCTATGAACTGCCGGCTGTGCTCGATTACGGCATCGTCGCGCCCGTGCTCGCGGCGCCGTTTACTGCGCGGCCCTATTGCGTGCTGCTGCACGCGACCAGCCGCAGCGACAAGCTGTGGCCGGAAGCCGCATGGGAGCGGCTCGGGAGCGAACTCGCTCGCCGCGGCTATGCGCTGGTCCTGCCCTGGGGCGATGCGGCGGAGCGCGCGCGCAGCGAACGCCTGGCGCGCGCGCTGCCAACTGCGGTGGTGCCGCCCGCTCTGGACATCTCCGCTGTCGCCGGCTTGCTCGCCGGCGCGCAGGCGGTAGTCGGCGTCGATACCGGCCTTACGCATCTGGCGGCGGCGCTGGGCCGTCCGGTGGTGGCGCTGTACTGCGGCACACGCCCGCGGCTGACCGGCGTGTACGCGGGGCCGGGCGCGCCGGCGCGCAATCTCGGCGACGCGAACGCACTGCCCGAGACGGGCGAAGTCCTTGCCGCGCTGGATGCGCTCATAACCGGGAAGGCCGCATGATCTGGCGCCTGGTTTATCGGCTGCTGTTGTGGCTCGCGTTACCCTGGGCCCTGCTGCACCTGTGGTGGCGCGGCCGGCGCCAACCCGCCTACCGCGAGCATGTCGCCGAGCGCTTCGGCTGGTATCCGGAGCGGGCCAGGCGTCCGCTGATCTGGTTGCATGCGGTGTCGGTGGGCGAAACGCGTGCGGCCGAACCGCTGTTGCGCGCGCTGGCCGCGCGCTATCCGGGCCATGAACTGCTGCTTACGCAGATGACGCCCACAGGGCGCGACACGGCGCGCCAGTTGTTCGGCGATGCGACAACCGTCGCGTATCTGCCCTATGACTATCCTGCCGCGGTGGCGCGCTTCCTCGCGCATTTCCGGCCGTCCCTGGGCATACTCATGGAAACCGAGATCTGGTTCAATCTGATCGATGCCTGCGCGCGACAGGGTGTGCCCCTGCTGCTGGCCAATGCGCGCCTGTCGGAACAATCCGCGCGCGGCTATGCTTGGGTCGCGCCGCTGACCCGCGCCGCGCTCGGCCGCCTGGCGGCGATCTGCGCGCAGACGCGTGCGGATGCCGAGCGCCTCGAGCGCCTGGGCGCGCATGGGGTCGAGGTAACCGGGAATCTGAAGTTCGATGTCGAGATCGCGCCGCGGCTGCTGCAGCTGGGCGCCGAACTGAAGCAGCGCATCGGACCGCGCACGGTGCTGCTCGCCGCTAGCACGCGCGCGGGCGAAGAGGAACTGGTGCTCGATGCGTTTGCGCGCATCGGCGTGGAAGGCCTGCTGCTGCTGCTGGTTCCGCGCCATCCGCAGCGCTTCGACGAAGTCGCCGCGCTGCTGCAACAGCGCGGACTAAGCTATGCGCGCCGCAGCGCCGATCGCGCGCTCGCGCCCGAGTGCCGCGTGCTGCTCGGCGACAGCATGGGGGAAATGGCGGCCTACTATGCGGCCTGCGACCTTGCCTTTATCGGAGGCAGCCTCCTGCCTCTGGGCGGGCAGAATCTGATCGAGGCCTGCGCGGCGGGGCGACCGCTGCTGTTCGGGCCGCATATGTACAATTTCGCCGAAGCCTCGCGCCTGGCGCTGGAGGCGGGCGCCGCGATCGAAGTTGCAGACGCGGCAGCGCTGGCACAGCGGGCAGAACAGCTGCTTCGGGATCGGGCGGCGCTGGCGCGCATGGCGCAAGCGGCTCTCGAATTCAGCCGCAGCCATCGCGGGGCCACGGCACGCAATCTTGCCATTTGCACGCGACTGCTGGAACAGCGCGGTCGCGAAATTCTCAGTTAGTGCCTAGCAGGCGGTTGACCGCTTCCACGTCAGCCTCGGTGAGCGTGCCCGCTGCAGCCCCCAGTTTGAGTCCGTTCACCAGCGTGTCGTAGCGCGCTCTGTCCAGATCGCGCATCGTCGAGTAAAGCTGCTGCTGCGCGTTCAGCACGTCGATGTTGATGCGCACGCCCACCTCGTAGCCGAGCTTGTTCGAATCGAGCGCGCTCTGGCTGGAAACCAATGCCTGCTCCAGAGCCCTGACCTGTGCCATGCCGTTGCTTACGCCGAGGTAGGCCTGACGCGCCGCCTGCGCCGCGGCGCGGCGGGCAGCTTCGAGATCCTGGCGCGCCTTTTCCTGATTTGCGATCGCCTGGCGCACCAGCGAATTGACGCCGCCGCCCGAGTACAGCGGGATCGCAAGCTGCAGTCCTATGCTGCGATTGATGCTGTCGGTGGGAAGGCTGATCGTGCCCGAAGTGAAAATCGATGCCGAGTTCTTGCCTACGTTGCCCACCATGCTGAGCGAAGGATAGTGGCCGGCGCGGTTGCGCTCGATTTCACGCGTGGCGATTTCCAGCGCCGACTCCTGGATGCGCACTGTGAAATTCTGGTTCTCCGCCCTTGCAACCCATGGTTCGATCGCGTTGGGTATGGGCGGATTGAGCTCGGTCGCCGGCTTGAGCGGGACCAGCCGGTCTGGAAGTTTGCCGACGATCTGCTGCAGTGCGCTCTTCTTGATTTCGAGATCGCTTTGTGCGGCGATTTCCTGACTGACCGCGAGGTCGAAGCGTGCCTGCGCCTCGTGCGTATCGGTGATGGTGGCGGTGCCGACCTCGAAGTTGCGCTTGGCCTGAGCCAGCTGCTCGGAAATTGCGATCTTCTGCGCCTGGATGAAAGCCAGGCTGTCCTGCGAGGCGAGCACGTCGAAATAGGCCTGGGCCACGCGCACGATCAGGTCCTGCGCCGCCTGCCCGAACACGGCCTCGGATTGGGCCACTTTGAAGCCTGCCTCCTTGTACCCCATGATGCTTTGCCAGTTGAACAAGGGCTGGGTCAGCGACACGGCATAGCCGTTGGTGTTGCCGTCGCGCTTCGACTCCGGCACGACGCCGCGGAAATCGATGTCGATGTAGTTCATCTGGGTGTAGCCGCTCGCGTTGACCGTCGGCAGCAGCAGCGCCAATCCCTGCGGCAGGTTTTCGCGCCCGGCATCGCGCGCAGCACGCGCGGAGGCATACACCGGGTCGTTGGCACGCGCCTCGCGGTAAGTCTGCAGCAAGTCCGCCGCCGCAAGCGGCTGGCTGAATGCAAGTATTGCGAGGAAAATCGCGTGTCGTTTCATTTCCGGCTCAATATCTGGGCATCGTGGGATCGACCTGGTCGGCCCAGGCATTTACCCCGCCCTTCAGGTTGTACAGATTGGAAAAGCCGTAGCGCTCAAGGAACATGCCCACCTGGTAGCTGCGCACGCCGTGGTGGCAGATCACCACGGTATCGCGGTCGCGGTCGAGTTCCGGCACACGCGCCGGAATCGTGTTCATCGGCGCCAGCATCGAACCTTCGATGCGGCAGGTCTGATATTCCCAGGGTTCGCGCACATCGAGCAGCACCGGCGGCTTGCGCTTGCCGTCGGCGAGCCATTGCTGCAGCAACTGCGGCGTGATCTGAGTCATGCTCAGAAGCTGAAGCGCTCGCCCTGGAGTGCATTCGTGAGCGGGGCGATGCGCGTTTCGAGCAGGTCGACGGAGCTGTAGCGGCCTTCGCCGGCGCAGCTGAACAGCCGCGCCGCCATCACCGGCGGCTCGCCCACGACCGCGAACAGGCGCGCGCCGGTCTTCATCTGCTGCAGCTGCTGCGGCGGCAGGACAGGGGTGGAGCCGGTGAGCACGATGACATCGTAGGGCGCATGCTTGGTCCAGCCGCGCGCCGCGTCGCCGAGTTCCAGCGTGACGTTGTCGATTCCGGCGCGGCGCAGATTGGCCTCGGCCGATGCCTTCAGCTCGGGCAGAATTTCGACGCTGTAGACATGCTGCGCGAGGCGCGCGAGCAGCGCGGTGAAATAGCCCGAGCCAGTGCCGATCTCCAGCACCTGGTCGGTCGGTTTGATCGCCAGCTCCTGCAATACGCGCGCCTCCAGCTTGGGCGGCCACATGAGCTGGCCCTGGCCAATGGGAATTTCCATGTCGGAAAAAGCCAGCATGCGATAGGCGGCAGGCACGAAATCCTCGCGCTTGACCGCATACAGCAGGTCCAGCACTTCCTGGTCGAGCACTTCCCAGGGGCGGATCTGGTGCTCGATCATGTTCCAGCGGGCTTGTTCGACGTTCATCGCAGACATGGCTGATTGGCTCTCGCAGGCTGTTTGACCGACGCGGATTTTAGCACCCTTTGCACCGCCTTTTTGTGACCCTAGTCACACACGTTGTGCGGCACTTGCGGGATTGGCGGCGGGACCGGGAGCTGCTGCGGCTGACGCTATCGCTTCTTCCGGATTCTGAGTTCGGACGCGGGTCCATGGTCGGCCGGGGTGCGTTGCAAATCAGGGGCGATTGGGGTACCGTGATTACCTGACGTTGGGGGTCCTGCGCGCGCGGTTTGGTCCGGCGACGCGGGTGAGAGAGTCCCTTTGAACCTGATGCGGATAATGCCGCCGCAGGGAAGCGTGAGCAGATCTCCCTCCTGCCTTCGCCCCTGCTGTTACCTGGAGCGAACCATGAACGCCAACCCGAAATTCATCGCCGCGACTGCCCATGTGGACGCGGCCGCTGTGCAGCCGCTGCCGAACTCGCGCAAGGTCTATGTGCAGGGCAGCCGGCCCGACCTGCAGGTGCCGATGCGCGAAATCAGCCAGGCGGACACGCCGGCTTCCTTCGGCGCCGAGAAGAATCCGCCGATCTATGTCTACGATACCTCCGGCCCCTACACCGATCCGGCGGCAAAGATCGACATACGCGATGGTCTTGCGCCGCTGCGCGCCCAATGGATAGACGAGCGCGGCGACACTATTGAGCTTACCGGCCCCAGTTCGAGCTTTGGCATGGAGCGCCTGCGCGATCCAAAATTGACCGAGCTGCGCTTCAACCTGCAGCGCAAGCCGCGCCGCGCCAAGCCGGGCATGAACGTGTCGCAGATGCATTACGCCCGCCGCGGCATGGTCACGCCGGAAATGGAATTCATCGCCATCCGCGAAAACCTGCAGCGCCGGCAATACATCGCAAGCCTGCGCAGTTCCGGCCCGATGGGATCCAAGCTGGCCGATCTGATGGCGCGCCAGCATCCGGGCCAATCCTTCGGCGCTGCGATTCCGGAGGAAATCACGCCGGAATTCGTGCGCGACGAAGTGGCGCGCGGTCGCGCCATCATCCCGGCCAACATCAATCATCCGGAGTCCGAGCCGATGATCATCGGGCGCAACTTCCTGGTGAAAATCAACGCCAACATCGGCAATTCTGCGCTGGGTTCCTCGATCGGCGAGGAAGTCGAAAAGATGACCTGGTCGATCCGCTGGGGCGGCGACACGGTGATGGACCTGTCGACCGGCAGGCATATCCACGAGACGCGCGAATGGATCATCCGCAATGCGCCCGTGCCCATCGGCACCGTGCCCATCTACCAGGCGCTGGAGAAGGTCGACGGCAAGGCGGAGGAACTCACCTGGGACATCTTCCGCGACACCCTGATCGAGCAGGCCGAACAGGGCGTGGACTATTTCACCATCCACGCCGGCGTGCTGCTGCGCTACGTGCCGATGACGGCCAAGCGCATGACCGGAATCGTCAGCCGCGGCGGCTCGATCATGGCCAAGTGGTGCCTGGCGCACCACAAGGAAAGCTTCCTCTACACCCATTTCGAGGACATCTGCGACATCATGAAGGCCTATGACGTCGCGTTTTCGCTGGGCGACGGCCTGCGCCCGGGCTCGATTTACGATGCCAACGACGAGGCGCAGCTGGGCGAACTGAAGACGCTGGGCGAACTGACCGACATCGCCTGGAAACACGACGTGCAGGTGATGATCGAAGGCCCGGGCCACGTGCCTATGCACATGATCAGGGAGAACATGGACCTGCAATTGCGCGACTGCAGGGAAGCGCCTTTCTACACCCTCGGGCCGCTCACCACCGACATCGCGCCGGGATACGATCACATCACCTCGGGCATAGGCGCGGCGATGATAGGCTGGTACGGCACGGCCATGCTGTGTTACGTCACGCCGAAGGAGCACCTGGGGCTGCCGAACAAGGCCGACGTGAAGGACGGCATCATCACCTACAAGATCGCAGCGCACGCGGCCGATCTCGCCAAGGGGCATCCGGGCGCGCAGATCCGCGACAACGCCCTGTCCAAGGCGCGTTTCGAATTCCGCTGGGAAGACCAGTTCAACCTCGGACTCGACCCCGACAAGGCGCGCGAGTTCCACGATGAGACTCTGCCGCGCGACAGCGCCAAGGTCGCGCATTTCTGCTCCATGTGCGGTCCGCATTTCTGCTCGATGAAAATCACCCAGGACGTGCGCGACTACGCTGCAGCGCAGGGTGTGGATGAGCAGGCGGCGCTGGAGAAAGGCATGGAACAGAAGGCGGCGGAGTTCGTGAAAAAGGGTGCGCAGATCTATTCCAAGGCCTGAGCGCAACCTGCTTCAAGAGGAACGGCGCGCACCTGCGCCGTTTTTTTTGGCCGTCGGGGAAGGCTGGCCACGTGCGCGGCGCGGGAAATTTTTTTCCCGAGCGACGCATGCCGCGGCCCCGGCAGCGCTTACAATCCGGCGCATGGATCAACTCATACTCGTCAAAGCACTCATACTCGGCGTGGTCGAAGGCCTTACCGAATTTCTTCCGGTATCCAGCACCGGCCACCTGATCCTCGCCGGCGACCTGCTCAATTTCAACGACGAGCGCGGCAAGCTGTTCGAGATCGTGATCCAGTGCGGCGCGATCCTCGCGGTGTGCTGGGAATACCGGGTGAAGATCGGTGCGGTGATAGCCGGCCTGGGCACGCAGCGCGAGGCACAGCGCTTCGCCCTGAACCTCGTGATCGCCTTCATTCCTGCCGCGGTGCTGGGCCTGGCGTTCGGTAAAGCGATCAAGGCGCAGCTGTTCCAGCCGGTGCCGGTGGCGCTGGCCTTCATCGTCGGCGGCTTCGTCATCCTGTGGGCGGAGCGGCGCAAGCACACGGTGCGCATTCAGGAGGTGGAGGAGCTGCGCTGGAGCGACGCGCTGAAGCTCGGCTTCGCGCAGGCGTTCGCGCTGATTCCAGGGACCTCGCGCTCCGGCGCCACCATCATCGGCGGCCTGCTGTTCGGCCTGTCGCGCAGGGCGGCGACCGAGTTTTCATTCTTCCTCGCAATCCCGACGCTGTTCGCCGCCTCAGGCTATGAACTATACAAGGAGCGTGCGCTGCTCTCGTTCAATGACTGGGGCATGTGGGCGGTCGGCTTCGTCGCGGCCTTCGTTTCCGCGTTTCTGTGCGTGCGCTGGCTGTTGCGCTACATCTCCAGCCATGACTTCAGCGTATTCGCCTGGTACCGCATCGCGTTCGGGCTGGTTGTGCTGGGTACCGCCTACTCCGGGCTGGTCGACTGGACCGTGCACTGAGGCGTTCACTGCGCCCGTCGCGTACGGTATTAAGGCAGCATCAGTTTCAGTAGGCCGCGACCGCGCCGTCGGAGCGCGGATCTGCACCGCCTTCGAGCACGCCGTTGCCGTGCCGCACGATGGCGCCGGCATGACCCATGGTTTCGTCCCAGTCCTGCAGTACTTCCACCTCGTGGCCGTAGCGCCTGAGTTGCTCGATGACGGCTGCCGGAAAGCGCGCTTCCAGTTTGAGCGTATCGCTGGTCTGTCCCCAGGTGCGGCCGAGCAGCCAGCGCGGTGCGCTCAGTGCCTCCTGTGGATTCATGCCGAAACAGGCGTAGCGCGTGAACACCGCGCTCTGGCTCTGCGGCTGTCCGTCGCCGCCCATGTTGCCGTAGACCATGCTGCGGCCGTCGTCGAACAGGGCCAGCGCCGGGTTGAGGGTGTGAAAGGGTTTGCGCAGCGGCCGCAGCGCATTCAGGGCGCGCTCGTCCAGGGAGAAACTGCAGCCGCGGTTCTGCCAGACGATGCCGCTGTCCTTGAGCACCACGCCGCTGCCGTACTCGTGATAAGTGCTCTGGATGAAGGTGACGGCGCGGCCTTCGCCGTCGATCACGCCCATCCAGACGGTATCGGCCGGGCCTTTCCCCCTGCCCCAAGGCGCCGCGCGCGATCGGTCGATGTTGGAAGCGAGCGCGCGCACCGCGGCCGGCTCGAGCAGGCTCTGCGCATCGACTTTCATATATGCCGGGTCGGTGATGCTGCCGTCGCGAATCGCAAACGCCTGCTTGGTCGCCTCCACGCACAGGTGCACGTAATCGGCGCCTGCGGGATCGAGCGTTCCGACGCCGAGCGCATCGAGGATGCCCAGTATCAGCAGGGACACCAGTCCCTGCGTCGGCGGCGTCATGTTGTACAGGGCGCCCAGCGAGTGCTTCAACATGAGCGGCTGGCGCCATTGCGCCTGATGCCGGCGCAAATCATCGAGCGCGAGCGGGCTGCCGGCCGCGGCGAGGTCGCTGGCGAGCGATTGCGCCAGCTCGCCGCGGTAGAAATCGTCCAGGCCCGCGCGCGCGAGCTGTCTCAGCGTCGCACCCAGGCGCGGCTGCAGAAATACGCTGCCGATTGCAGGCGGCGCTCCCTGCACCAGATAGGTCTCGTCGAAGCCGTGCACGCCTTTCAAGCCTTCGAGCTTGGCTGCGGTGATGGCATTCTGGCTGCGCGTAACCGCGATTCCGCTCTCGGCGCAGTGGACTGCGTCGGCGAACAGGCGGCTAAGCGGCAGCTTTCCGCCAAGCTCCTTGCTGCTGAAATCGTAGGCGGCATTCCAGCCGGAAATGGTGCCGGCTACGGTATTGGCGGCGACGCCGCCTCGAAAGGGAATTCCGGCAACGATACCTTGCCGGGCGTACCAGTCGATCGAAGCCGATGCGGCGGCCGCACCGCAGGCGTCTATGGCGCGCGGCGCCCGGCCCGGGACATGGATCAGCCAGAAGGCGTCGCCGCCGATGGAATTCATGTGCGGATAGACCACGGCAATGCTCGCGGCGGCGGCGATCATTGCTTCGACCGCATTGCCGCCTTCGCGCAGAATGGCAAGCGCGGCCTGCGCAGCGAGCGCGTGCGGCGCTACGGCCATGCCGCGTGTCGCGCGAACGGAATTGAACAAAGAAAACCCCGGGGAAGTAGTGTAGCGCTGTGATTCTACCGGAAGCCAGGCCTGCGACTTATGGCGCGCAACCTGGCTGGCTGTGCGGGAGGCGGGTATGGAGCCGGGCCGGGATCAGTTCTGGGTCCAGGGCAGACCGGCGGCGCGCCACCCACCGATGCGGTTGCGCTGCCCGGCGGGGTCCTTGTCGCCCTCGAATCCCTGCAGCACATTGTAAGCCTTGGCGTAGCCGACCCGGGAAAGGGCGATGGCCGCGTAGTGCGAGCGCACGCCGCTACGGCACAACAGCATGACGGTCGCGTTCTTTTCCACCAGGGCCTCGAACTCAGCGATGAAATCGAGATTGCGCGCGCCGCCGGGCCAGCTGTTCCATTCGATCGCGACGCTGCCTGGGACCCTGCCTACCCATTCCAATTCGGCGCGCGTTCGCACATCGACCAGGCGGACGTCGGGCATTGCCTGCATCAAGGCATACGCTTCGCCCGGCAGCAAGGCGCCGGCATAGGGCAGCTTCAATTCGCGGCCGCGTTCCCGCGCTGCGATAAGGATTTCCTGCGCCGATTGCATCCTTGGCCACGGTTCCGGAATGCTGAAACGCAAAAGTATAAGGTACCGGTGGGTACGGCAAGGTCGGATATCGGATTGCGCCCGCGCACTGACGCACGCCCCGAATCGACCATAAAGACCTCGCGCACAGTTTCGGTGCGGGATTTGCCCGTTCGCACCAAATTAATGCGTCTCTGCCTCAGTTCACAATAGAACTTCGCTTGTGGCACAATGCTCTGCTCGTATTTCGTCGGATGGCATGTTTTCTGCTCTCTTACCGCTGTTTTCCGCTTTTCTATTGTCATTAACCGCTTCTCGAGGAGATTTTAAATGGCTATGTCCCCAGCCGACGTATTGAAACAGATCAAGGACAAAGAGGTGAAGTTTGTCGACTTGCGCTTCACCGACACCCGCGGCAAGGAGCAGCACGTGTCGGTTCCGGCCAAGCAGTTCACCATGGAAAAGTTTGACGATGGCCATTTCTTCGACGGCTCATCGATCGCCGGTTGGAAAGGCATTGAAGCTTCCGATATGTTGCTCATCCCCGAGGCCGATACGGCCCGGCTGGACCCGTTCACCGACGAGACCGTGCTCAATATCACCTGCGACGTAGTCGAGCCCGCCGACCACAAGGGCTATGACCGCGACCCGCGTTCGCTTGCAAAGCGCGCCGAGGCCTACCTCAAGTCCACTGGTTTGGGCGATACCGCCTATTTCGGCCCCGAACCCGAATTCTTTGTCTTCGATTCAGTGACCTGGAACGTCGACATGTCCGGCTGTTTCGTCAAAATTGACTCGGAAGAAGCGCCTTGGTCCAGCGGCAAAGAGTATGAGGGCGGCAACATGGCGCATCGGGCGCCGGTGAAAGGCGGATACTTTCCCGTGCCGCCTGCCGATTCGCTGCAGGATATGCGCAATGCCATGTGCCTGGCGATGGAACAGCAGGGTGTCGAGGTCGAAGTCCATCACCACGAAGTAGCGGCGCCTGGCCAGTGCGAAATCGGCACCAAGTTTGAAAAGCTGGTGAAGCGTGCCGATTGGCTGCAGATTCTGAAGTACACGGTGTGGAACGTCGCGCATTCCTACGGCAAGACCGCAACCTTCATGCCCAAGCCCGTGGTCGGGGACAACGGTTCCGGCATGCACGTGCACCAGTCGGTATGGAAAGGCGGCGAAAACATGTTCGCCGGCAACAAGTACGCCGGCCTGTCGGATTTCGCGCTTTACTATATCGGCGGCATCATCAAGCACGCTAGGGCGCTTAACGCGATTACCAATCCCGGCACCAACTCCTACAAGCGTCTGGTACCCGGTTTCGAGGCGCCGATCAACCTCGCCTATTCGTCGCGCAATCGCTCCGCCGCTTGCCGCATCCCCAACGTCACCAGTCCCAAAGCGCGCCGCGTCGAAGTGCGTTTCCCCGACCCGACCGCGAATCCCTATCTGGCCTTCTCGGCGATGCTGATGGCCGGTCTGGATGGCGTGCAGAACAAGATCCACCCGGGCGACCCGATCGACAAGAACCTGTACGACCTGCCGGCGTCGCAGGCGAAGAAAGTGCCGAACGTCTGTTCCTCGCTGGAAATGGCGCTGGAGCATCTGAACAAGGACCGCGAGTTCCTGACTCGCGGCGGCGTATTCTCCGACGACATGCTGGACGCCTATGTGGCGTTGAAGATGGAAGAAGTCACCAAGTTCCGCATGACCACGCATCCGCTTGAGTTCGACATGTACTACAGCAGTTGATCACCGGTTCGGACCAAGAAAAGGCGGGTAGGTCCTCGCCTTTTTTTGTCGCTGTTCCGGGCGCCGAAGCCCGTTCCGGCCTGCCGCCATGATAGTCTTGGTAAAAGCGATTTGAAATCAGCTGGATAATGGCATAGACTTAAACTCCATTCTGAACGACTTGGGTGATATGGGACAACGCAGCGCACGAAGTTTGAGTCTGATCGCCGTGCTCGCCGGCGTGCTTTCGCAGCCGGCGCTGGGCGATACTTTCAAGTGCATAGACGCCAACGGCCGCGCCACTTACACGAATATCAACGAAGAAACCCGCGGCAAGAATTGCTCGCTGGTCATGCGCGAGATTTCCGTGGTCCCCGCCATTCCGCCGGCGCGTTCGGCCAAGCCGGCATCCTCGCCGCCGGGCTTCCCCAAGGTCGATCCGGTCACCCAGAAAAGCCGCGACGAAGACAGGCGCAGGATTTTGCAGGACGAACTCACCGGCGAGGAGAAAGCGCTGGCGCAGGCCAGAGCCGATCTGACGCAGCAGGAATCGATTCGCACTGGCGACGAAAGGAATTACCAGCGTGTGATCGACCGCCTGCAGCCGTTCAAGGACGCAGTCGAGCGGCACGAGAAAAACGTCGAAGCGCTGAAGCGGGAACTCGGCAACGTCAAGTAAGCGCGCGTTTGCGTCGGCGCGGCTTTCGCGCCGTCGCGCCCCAGTCTGCCTCTAGGCAGCGCACCGGACCGATATGTCTTCCAGCACTTTTTCCGGTCTCGATCTGCTCGCCACGCCGGTGATCCTCGTGGACGAGGCGCTGTGCATCCTGTATGCCAATTCGGCCGCCGAAGATCTGTTCGCGTTCAGCCTGAGAAACGCAGGCGGACAGCCCTTGGCGCATTTGTTCATAGATTCAACCGAACTCGTCGCCAGCCTGTACGAGGTTCTCGGGCACAACTGGAGCTACACCGGGCGCGATCTCACGCTAACGCGTCCGGGACAGGCGAGTCTGCACCTCAATTGCGTGATCACGCCGACCGAGACCAGTGCTGCACGTTTCCTGATTGAGTTCCGCCCGATCGAGCAGCAGCTCAAGCTTGCGCGCGAGCAGCGGCAAATGGACCAGCAACAGGCGAATCGCGAGCTGATACGCAATCTAGCTCACGAAATTCGCAATCCCCTGGGCGGACTGCGCGGTTCCGCACAGCTGTTGGAGCGCGAGCTCGATCGACCGGAGCTGCGCGAATACACGCAGGTCATCATCAAGGAGGCCGACCGCCTGCAGGTGCTGCTGGATCGCTTGCTCACCCCGCATCGGCCGCCGCAGTTCGCCGCCCTGAATATTCACGAAGTGCTGGAACGGGTCAGGAGCCTGGTGCTGGCCGAGTATCCGGACGGCATCCGCATCGAGCGCGACTACGATGCCAGTCTTCCCGACCTGCACGGCGACAAGGAACAGCTGATCCAGGCGGTGCTCAATATCGTGCGCAACGCCGCCCAGGCGCTCAATGGCAAGGGCCAGATTGAATTTCGCACCCGCGCCGCGCGCCAGGTCACTCTCGCCCGGCAGCGCTACAAGCTGGCATTAGAATTGCAAGTGGTGGACAACGGTCCGGGAATTCCGGAGGAACTGCGCGAGCGGATTTTCTATCCTCTGGTGTCGGGCCGGGAGGGGGGTAGCGGACTTGGATTGACGCTGTCGCAGACCTTCGTGCAGCACCATCGCGGCACGATCGAATGCCAAAGCACGCCGGGCCGTACCTGCTTTACGATCATGCTGCCATTGGAGTAGATGCGCAATGGGCGATGTGTGAAAGATGAGCGCGGCATTCGCTGCGGTTGACCATACACGCACTGCATTGTTCACCACATATACATGAAACCAATCTGGGTCATAGACGACGATCGCTCCATACGCTGGGTATTCGAGAAGGCGCTGGCGCGCGAGGGCATTCCGTACAAGACTTTCTCCGCGGCACAGGACGCGCTGGATGCACTGGAACAGGGCGCGCCGCAAGTGCTTGTATCCGATATCCGCATGCCTGGCCTTTCCGGGCTCGAGATGCTGCAGAGCGTAAAACAGCGCCATCCCGGACTGCCTATCATCATCATGACCGCCTACTCGGATCTGGAGTCGGCGGTGGCGGCGTTCCAGGGCGGCGCCTTCGAGTACCTGCCCAAGCCCTTCGACGTCGACCAGGCAGTGGACCTGATACGCCGCGCGATCGGCGAGAGCATCCGCGAAGCCGAGGGCGAGGAGGCGCGTGAGACTTCTCCGGAAATTCTTGGCCAGGCGCCCTCGATGCAGGAAGTGTTTCGCGCCATCGGCAGGCTGTCCCAATCCAACGCCACGGTGCTGATCACAGGGGAGTCGGGCACCGGCAAGGAACTGGTCGCGCTGGCGCTGCATCGGCATTCCAGCCGTGCGGCGAAACCCTTCGTTGCGATCAATACCGCGGCAATGCCCAGGGACCTGCTCGAATCGGAATTATTCGGCCATGAGCGCGGCGCTTTCACCGGGGCGCAAACGATGCGCCGCGGGCGCTTCGAGCAGGCCGAGGGCGGCACGCTTTTCCTCGACGAAATCGGCGACATGCCGGCAGAGCTGCAGACGCGCCTGCTGCGCGTCCTGTCGGACGGCCAGTTTTATCGGGTCGGCGGCCATCAATCGATCAAGGCAAATGTGCGCGTGATCGCAGCGACGCACCAGGACCTGGAGGAACGCGTGCGCCAAGGCCTGTTCCGGGAGGACCTGTTCCACCGGCTCAACGTGATCCGGCTGCGCCTGCCGAGCCTGCGCGAGCGGCGCGAGGACATCGCCCTGCTTGCCCGGCATTTCCTCGCGAAAAGCGCGCGCGAACTTGGTGTCGAGGGCAAGCGCCTGTCCGCGGAGGCAATGAACTTTCTCGCGGCGCAGGATTTTCCGGGCAATGTGCGCCAGCTGGAAAACCTTTGCCACTGGCTTACGGTAATGGCGCCCACGCAGACCATAGAGATGGCGGACCTTCCGGCGGAGCTCAAGCTCGCCGGCGGCAAGACCGCGGAGTCGGATTGGGTCGGCGCGTTGGAGCGCGAGGTCGAGCGCGCGTTTGCGCGCGGCGAAAGCGGCGTGCTGGACACTTTTGCGCAGGCCTTCGAAAGAGCGCTGATAGGCAGGGCGCTCGCGCGCACCGGCGGGCGGCGCATCGACGCGGCAAACCTGCTTGGCATGGGGCGCAATACGATCACGCGCAAGATCGCGGAACTCGGACTGGACGGAAAAAGCGCGCCGGACGAAACTGCCTGAAACGGTGTTGCGATACTGCGAGGTCCGGTATTTCGCAATCCGGAACGCAATTCGTATTGCGGAATGTGCGGCGGGCCCATAGAATAGCCGCTTTTTTCCTGCAAACCGCAACCTGGAGCTCCAGCTATGAGCGAGAAATTCCCCGGCGGCGTGGAAATCCACGGCCCCATCAGCGCAGAATTTGCGCAGATCCTCACCCCCGAGGCGGTGGCCTTCGTGGCCAAGCTGTGCCGCAAATTCGAGCCGCGCCGCCAGGAACTGCTGGCCGCGCGCGTCGAGCGCCAGAAGGCGTTTGATGCCGGCAAAATGCCCGACTTCCTGCCCGAGACTGCGAATATCCGCAATTCCGAGTGGACGGTCGCGCCGCAGCCGGCCGACTTGCTCGACCGCCGGGTGGAAATCACCGGCCCCACAGACCGCAAAATGGTGATCAACGCGCTCAACTGCGGCGCATCCGTGTTCATGGCCGATTTCGAAGATGCGCAAACTCCGACCTGGCACAACGCCATCGACGGCCAGATCAATCTGCGCGATGCCGTGCGCCGCACCATCACCCTGGATCAGGGCGGAAAGCATTACGAGCTCAAGGAAAAGACCGCGGTGCTGCTGGCGCGGCCGCGCGGCTGGCATCTGAACGAAAAGCACATGCTGATCGATGGCAAGCCGGTTTCCGGCAGCATATTCGACTTCGGTCTGTATTTCTTCCACAACGCCAAGGAGCTGCTTAAACGCGGCAGCGGCCCGTATTTCTATCTTCCCAAGCTGGAATCGCACCTGGAAGCGCGGCTGTGGAACGATGTGTTCGTGATGGCGCAATACGAGCTTGACGTGCCGCAGGGTTCGATCAAGGGGACGGTGCTGATCGAGACGATACTGGGTGCGTTCGAGATGGACGAAATCCTGTGGGAATTGCGCGACCATTCCGCCGGACTGAACATCGGCCGCTGGGACTACATGTTCTCCTGCATCAAGAAATTCCGCTCGCACAAGGAATTCTGCCTCGCAGACCGCGTACACGTGCGCATGACCGCGCGCTTCATGCGTGCCTATGCGCTGCTGCTGGTGAAGACCTGCCACAGGCGGCATGCGCCCGCGATGGGCGGGATGGCGGCGCAGATACCGATCAAGGACGACCCGGCAGCAAACGAGGCCGCGATGGCGAAAGTGCGCGAAGACAAGCTGCGCGAAGTCACCGACGGCTGCGACGGAACCTGGGTTGCGCACCCAGGCCTGGTGCCGATCGCCAAAGCCGTGTTCGACCAGTACATGCCTGGCGCCAACCAGTACGACCGGCAGCGTCCTGAGGTGAATATCACGGCGAAAGAGCTGCTCGACTTCGAGCCGGAAACGCCGATCACCGAGGGCGGGCTGCGCTACAACATCTCGGTCGGCATTCAGTATCTGGGTGCCTGGCTCGCCGGCAACGGCTGCGTGCCGGTGTACAACCTGATGGAGGACGCGGCCACCGCTGAAATCTCGCGCTCCCAGATCTGGCAATGGATCCGCTCGCCCAAGGGCGTGCTCGATGACGGCCGCAAGGTGACCAAGGAACTGTTCCGCAGCCTGCTCGCCGAAGAGCTGCCGAAAGTGAAATCCCAGCTGGGCGAAGCGGCCTGGAACGCGGGCAAGTACGGGCAGGCGGCCGAGCTGTTCGCGAAAATCACCACCGACGATACCTACGTGGAGTTTCTCACCCTGCCGGCATACGAGCTGATCGACTAGGCCGGCACGACCCGGGACGCCCGCAGCGGCCGGCGTCCCGGCCTGACTCAGAGATTGAGCTCGGCAAGCACCGGCGCATGGTCGGACGGGCGCTCGTTGCGGCGCGGTTCAAGATCGATCGAACAGGCAGTGCAGCGGGCCGCGAGCTCGGGGCTGAGCAGAATGTGATCGATGCGCAGGCCGAGATTGCGCTTGAATCCGTTCATGCGGTAATCCCACCAAGTGTAGGCCTTCTCCGGCTGTTCGAACAAGCGGAAGCTGTCGCGAAAGCCAAGCGCCTCCAGCCGGCGGAACGCGTCGCGCTCTGCCTCGCTCACCAGCACCTGACCTTCCCAGGCCTTCGGGTCGTGCACATCGCGATCCTCCGGTGCGATGTTGTAGTCCCCGAGTACCGCGAGGCGCGGGTAGCGCGCCAGTTCGCGTTCCAGCCACGCGCAGAACGCGGTAAGCCAGCCGAGCTTGTAGCGGTATTTGTCCGAATCGACACTCTGGCCGTTGGGCACATAGGCGCAAACCACGCGCACACCGGCGATGTCGGCGCTGATGACCCGGCGCTGCGGGTCATCGAATCCTTCGATGCCGCAAACCACGTTTTCCGGCTGCAAGCGCGCGAGAATCGCAACGCCGTTATAGGTCTTCTGCCCCGAGTATGCGCAACTGTAGCCTGCGGCCTCCAGGGCGGACTTCGGAAAGGCGGGATCCTCGAGTTTGAGTTCCTGCAGGCACAGTGCGTCCGGCTGTTGCCTCGCCAGCCAGTCCAGGACCTGCGGCAGCCGCACCTTGAGCGAGTTGACGTTCCAGCTTGCGATGCGCATGCCCGGTTTATCTCTTTGTATTCGCGCGTCATTGTATCGGCCCCCGGCGGCCGCGCCCTTCCCGCAAGAAGCGGGTTCGCAGTTCTCCGGCAGTACCCCGGCCGCCGGGGCCCAGTTTATCCGGGCCCGTGCTTCATTGCCAACGCGGTGCAGGCGGATTGTTCCTGTCCCCGAGTTTGATACGGGTCAAATTGGAGCCTTGTAGACCTGCTAACCTCCTGATTTCCGGAATACTCCGGCTAATTGGACAGATCCAGCATCCCGGCCATGGTCAGTGCCTGCCGCAAGCGCGAATTCCCGCATCTACCGGACCCCGATCAAGGTCAGGAACCCGCATGCGTTCGGTAACGCTCAAGTTCAAGGTAGTCTTTTATCTGGCAGTCGCGCTGACGCTTGCGATGCTGGCGTTCATCGCGCTCGTCGTCCGGCACCAGCGTGAGGAACTGCTGGCCGAGGCGGTGAGTCACGTCAACCAGATTTCGGATGTAATCAAGAAGAGCACGCGCTTCGCCATGCTTACCAATCAGCCGGCGTACGTGGACAACATCATCCGCGATGTGGGCAACCAGGGGAATATCGAAAAGGTCCGGATTCTGAACAAGGACGGCACCATCATCCACTCGACCTATCTGCCGGAACTCGGGCTGAAGGTGGACCGAAAGGCCGAAGCCTGCGTCATCTGTCACCGCAGCGACGCGCCGCTGGAACCGGTTCCGCAGAGCCAGCGCTCACGGGTCTTTACCACGCCAGAGGGCAGACCCATGCTCGGCAGCATGGACGTATTTCGCAACGAGCCTTCGTGCTACAGTGCGAGTTGCCACGGGCACAAGAAGTCGCAGTCGGTTCTCGGCGTCCTCGACATCGTATATTCGCTCGACGACATCGACCGCAAGATGCACACCAACGCGATCACCATGGCGGCGCTGTCGCTGGGATTCGTCCTGATCGCCGCGCTCAGCGTGGGCTTTTTCGTGCACCGCCTGGTGTATGTGCCACTGCGCGACCTCGAGGCCGGGGCGCAACGGCTCGCGTCCGGAAACCTGGAGCAGATGATTCCGGTGCGCAGCGACGACGAATTCGGCCGCCTGGCCTCCTCGTTCAACTCCATGACGGTGGCGCTGCGCCAATCGGAGGCGGAGCTGCGCCAATGGGGCCACACCCTGGAACAGAAGGTGGAGGAGCGGACACAGGAGCTGCGCATCGCCGAAGCCGAGACCGCAAGGAGCGAAAAGCTCGCGTCGGTCGGCCTGCTTGCGGCGGGTATCGCGCATGAACTGAACAATCCGCTCACCGGCGTCCTCACCTTCACCACCCTGCTGCGGAAGAAATTGCCTGACGGGAATCCGGATGCGGAAGACCTGGATCTGGTGATCCGCGAAACCAAGCGCTGCGCGGCAATCATCCGGCGGCTGCTGGACTTTGCGCGCGAGAAGACACCCGAGAAGAAATTCGCCGACATCAACAACGTGATCGAGGAGACGGCGCGCATCATCGAGCGCCCCGCCTCGTTCCGCGACATCGAAATTGCCATGGACCTCGATCCGGGATTGCCGCAGATCTGGATCGATACGGACCTCGTCAAGCAGGTCATCATGAACATGCTGGTAAATGCCCAGCATGCAATCGAACACGAAGGCAGCATCACTGTGCGCAGCCGCCGCTGCGCGCAGCCGAGAAGCCCGGAACCCGGCATGGAACCGGTGCCGATGGTCGAGATCGCGATCATCGATACCGGGTGCGGAATACCGGAAAAGAACCTAAAGCGGATCTTCGATCCGTTCTTCACTTCGAAAGAGGTAGGCAAGGGCACGGGACTGGGCCTGTCCGTGAGCCACGGCATCGTCAAGGCCCATGGCGGAGCTATCGAAGTGGAAAGCACGGTCGGCAAGGGCTCGACCTTCCGCATTTACCTTCCGGTGGAGCCTCCCGCTGGGACCGAAAAAAACAGCAGGAGCAATCAATGAAAGCCAGGATACTGGTAGTCGACGACGAAGAGATCGTCATCAGGAGCTGTCTGCGCATCCTGGGCAGCGACGGCGACTACGAAGTGGAAGCCGTCCAGGACGGCGCTGCTGCCCTGCGCAAGATCGACGACGGCCATTACGATGCGCTCATCCTCGACATCATGATGCCCGGAATGGACGGCCTGGAGGTCCTGCGGCGGGTAAAGGAGACGCATCCGGACGTCGACGTGATCATGGTCACCGGGCTGTCGCAGATCGAGACGGCGGTGCGTTCGATGAAACTCGGCGCCTTCGATTACCTTCCCAAGCCTTTCGATCCGGACGAGTTGCAGCGCGTGGTGAAGCGCGCGCTGGAGCGGCGCGCGCTGCTGCAGGAGAATCTGGAACTCAGGAGTGAAGTCAGTTCCAAGTACCGCTTTGAGAACGTCGTCGGGTCCAGCCCGCAGATGCAGGGCGTGTTTCGGCTCATCGCCAAATGCGCGCCCACCAATAGCACCGTCATGCTCACCGGGGAAAGCGGCACCGGCAAAGAGCTGGTCGCTCGCGCGATCCACTACAACAGTCTGCGCAAGGACAAGCCTTTCGTTGCCGTCGACTGCAATTCGCTCAGCGAGAACCTTCTCGAAAGTGAAATGTTCGGCCACGTCAAAGGTTCATTCACAGGAGCGGTGACCAACAAGAAGGGCATGTTCGAGGTCGCCGACAGCGGCACGCTGTTTCTCGATGAAATCGGCAACATCTCGCTTACCACCCAGGCCAAGCTGCTGCGCGTGATCCAGGAACACGAATTCAAGGCAGTGGGCGACACCCGCACCCAGAGCGCGAATTTCAGGCTGATTACCGCCACCAACAAGGATCTGAAGGCGATGGTGGCGGAAGGCACCTTCCGCGAAGACTTGTATTACCGCATCAATATCTTTCCGATAGTAATTCCGCCGCTGCGCGAACGGCGCGAGGATATCCCGCCGCTCGCTTTCCATTTTCTCAAGGTCTTCAACGAGGCATTGGGAAAGAATGTTACCGAGTTCTCTGAAGGCGCGATGAGTGCGCTGGTGCACTACGAATGGCCGGGAAACGTGCGCGAACTCGAAAACACGATTCACCGGGCGGTGATCCTTGCGACCGATAAAGCGGTGCGCCAAGCTCATCTGACGAACATCATGGATCTGATGCCGCGCCTTGACCTCGATGTGCCCAGAACCAGCGAGGAACTCAAGCGCATCAAGAAGGTCGCACGCGAGAAATCCGTAGAAGACATAGAAAGGCTTTTCATACTGGAAGCGCTCAAGCGCAATGCCTGGAATGTGACCAGAAGCGCCGAGGAAACCGGCATGCAGCGCGCCAATTTCCAGGCGCTCATGAAGAAATACGAAATCCGCCTGCGCGGAGCGGAAACGGATCCCGACGCGGACTAGGCGCCGCAGCGAAATCCAATTCGCAACAGACGCAAACCGGGGATCGACCTCGCATTGAACTCCCGTGTGAGCCGCCAGCCCCAGGGGCAAGGCCGCGCGTCCGCGCTATCCCGCTGATTAGACCAATATTGACAATTGTCAAGCGCTTAGGCGAGCCCCTGCATTAACTTTAATCAACCCGATTCCAGACTCCTCCCGATGGTCAGGGAGGGTACAAATGCAACGCTCCCGCAGAAAATGCACGGCCGCAAGCGCAAAGTCCCGCGCAGGACAACTCCGGCCGAACGCTCTGTTTGTCCCGAGTCGAGGCGCGGTCCCGGCCGACCGTGATCTAAAGGCTGCGCGCCCAGCGGCCGGCGCGCGCGAATTCCAGCATACCCACTCGATCTTTCCGCCAATCGGAAGCCAAGCATCTACGGAGGCATGAAATGGTTCTGCTAATTGTGGTTGTCACGATCATTGTCTTCATCATCGTCGACTTCTCACTTCGAATATATTTCCAGAGGAGAAATGAACTCAAGCTCAAGAGGGAACGCGAGGCGGCCCTGGACACCGGCCTGAAGCTGGATTTCTCCGGCGAGGCCAAAACCCTGAAACGCGTCGAGGTCAAGGACCCGAAAGCGAGAATCCTCGCAGTCGACGACGAAGCGATCATCCTCGACAGTTTCAGAAAGATTCTGGTCGTCGCCGGATACAGCATCGATACGGTGGAAAAAGGACGCGAGGCCCTGGGCCTGATCCTGAAGCGCGACTATGACTTCGTGTTCACCGATCTGAAGATGCCGGAAATGGACGGCCTCGAAGTGACCAAGGCGGTAAAGCACCTGCGCCCCGATATCGACGTCATCGTCATCACCGGATATGCGTCGATCGACACCGCGGTTGAGACGATGAAATACGGCGCCATGGATTACGTGCAAAAGCCTTTCACCGAAGACGAGTTGATTGCGTTCTTCAACAAAGCATTGATAAAGCGGCGGGACAGGATCGAACGGGAAATGAAGCCGACCGTGCGTCTGATCACCCCTTCGACCAAAGAGTCCGGTTCGCAACACGAATTCAACGTGCCTGCGGGAATCTTCGTTTCCCGCAATCACACCTGGGTAAACGTGGAAATGAATGGCATTGCCCGTGTGGGTATCGACGATTTTGTCCGCAAAATCATCAAACAGATCGACAAGGTGGATCTGCCCAAATTGAACAAGGAAGTAAAGAAGGGCGAACTGCTCTTTTCGATCAAACACAACGCTCACATCATCGACATTGCCTCGCCGATTAGCGGAAAGGTCACGCTGGTCAATAAGGAACATATCGAACACCCGGATCTGATTGCGCTGAGTCCGTTTGAATTAAGCTGGATGTGCTGCATCGAACCATCCAATCTTGCCGAAGATCTCCGATCCCTGAAAATCGGCGCAGATACCATCACATGGTACCGCGAGGAAATCGCCAAATACGGCGAGCTCGCCAAAGGAATCGACCAGGAAGCCACCGGCACCGCTTCAGCGGGTAATAGCGGTGACAAGGCCGTAGAACAAAAAGCGGAAGAAAGGCTAATGGAAGCTTTCGCCGCCACCTTCCTTCGCCGACAGCTGACGACCTGAGGTGGCTGTACAGGTCTCAGCCAAGTAACTGGAAAGGGATAGCTATGCTCAAGTACGTCGCAGCGGCGGGCGTCATGATGGCGCTACTTGCCGCTAGTCTGCCCTCGAGGTCCGACACCCTTGCGATTCCGGAGGAACGAAATTTCCCCTCTACCGTGGGCGAGGTCCTGTTCCATCATCAGATGCACATCAAGGATCTCTCGATCAAATGTGTCCAGTGCCACCATTCCATCGACGCAAAGAAACTTGTTACTCCTCATCCGGCTTACCTTAAGTCCTCCTCCATAAAATGTGAAATCTGCCATGGTGCTCCGGGGACGGCGAAGCAGAACGCTTACACCTGCTCGGCTTGCCATGAAAAGAATCCGATGAATATCGCCGATGAAACGCTCAGCGCGAAAGTGGTGATTCACAAGCAGTGCTGGACCTGTCACCCCGTGGGTACTGGCAAGGAGGCAAGCGTGGCGTGCGAAAAGTGCCACTCGGGTAAAAAGACATTTTGAGTTGGGCCGTTCGCTCGAACAACCCTGCTTAGATAGGAAATATCGTGGATAGAAGACAGTTCTTGATCGCCTCGGCAACCGTAGGAACGGGAGGCATACCCAACGTAAATATCAAGGCCGACGATGCAAAAGAACCAAAAGAATTCGTCGGCGTGTTGGTCGATACGACCAGGTGTATTGGCTGCAGATCCTGCGAAGTAGCGTGTTCGGAAACGCATCAGAACTTTGTCCCGGATACAAAGAATGATAACGCGCTCGCGCAAGTCAGGGATACGAGCGAAAAGCAATTCACGGTGGTGAATCGCTTCAACACGGCAAAAGGCGAAGTATTCGTCAAAAAGCAGTGCCTGCATTGCTGGCAGCCCGCCTGCGCAGCAGCGTGCCTGGTGAACGCAATGCTCAAGACCAAGGAGGGTCCGGTCACCTGGAACGGCGACAAGTGCATGGGGTGCAGATTTTGCATGATCTCGTGTCCCTTCGATATTCCAAAATTCGAGTATTCCGGCTGGAATCCGAGAATCATGAAATGCGACATGTGCTACGACAGGCTCCAGGAAGGCAAAAAACCTGCCTGCGTGGAATCCTGTCCCGCGGATGCTCTGATGTTCGGCCAGAAAAGGGACCTGATGGAAATTGCGCGCCATCGCGTCTATAGCCACCCAGACAAGTACGTGCATCAAATTTACGGAGAAAACGAAGCCGGAGGTACCGGCTGGCTATACCTGTCCGCTGTGCCGTTCAATCAGATCGGTTTCAGAACCGACCTTGGCACGACACCCTATCCGGAATACACGAGGGAGTTTCTTATTTCGATTCCGCTCATTGAATTCGGTGTCCCGGCGTTTCTGCTTGCGCTGAATATGCTGACCAACAGAAAAGAGAAACTGAACGACGACGACTGGACCGAATCGGGGGCGGACAAATGAATACAGCGGCAATTCCCAGCAACGAGTTCGTCAGATTCGCGAAATTCTTTTTCGAGGAACTGAAACCGCGGGGCAAATGGCTTACGCCGTTCAATATCATTTCGATCCCTGTCATTCTCGCGGGTCTCGTAATCCTGTACTTCCGCTTTACCCTCGGCCTCGGAGCGGTCACCAACCTGTCCCAGCAATATCCGTTCGGCTTCTGGATCGGCTTCGACGTGATGACCGGCGTTGCCCTCGCCGGCGGAGCCTATGTCCTGTGCTTCGTCGTCTATGTCCTGAGGATTGAAAAATATCACTCCGTTCTAAAGGTGACGATATTGAACGGGCTGCTCGCGTATGTCTTCTATTCGGGCGCGCTGGTGCTGGACCTGGGAAGACCCTGGCACATCATCAACCCGATCATCGGCAACTCGTTCGGATACAACTCCGTCCTGTTTCTCGTTGCCTGGCACTTTCTGCTCTATACCGGCGCGCTGTTCCTGGAATTCTCGCCGACGATCGCCGCGTGGGCGCACTGGGAAAAACTGCGCAAACTGCTTACCAGCCTGACCCTTGGCACGGTAATCGTGGGGATCACGCTTTCGATGCTGCACCAGTCCGGCATCGGCGCGATGTTTCTGATGGCCAAACCGAAGATTCATCCACTCTGGTACTCGGAGTACATACCGCTGCTGTATTTCGTTTCGAGCATTTTCGGTGGATTGGCAATGGTGATTTTCGAGGGAACGATCAGCTCCAACGTGTTCAGCAACCTGATCGGACCGAAGACGCACCGTTCGCACGACGACATACTGCTGGGGTTGGGCAAAGGCGCCGCAATCACCATGTTTGTCTATTATTTCTTCCTCGCGTTCATCTTCATGCACGGCGAAAAATGGAAGCTGATTAACGGCTCGTGGGGCTATTGGTATCTGGTCGAAGTCATCGGTTTCGTGTTGATACCCTGCTTCATGTTCGCCTATGGCGTCAGAAACAGGAACTTCGGCGTGATCCGGGTGGCGGCAATCATGACCGTGCTGGGCGTCATTCTCAACCGGCAAAATGTCTGCCTGATTGCGTATAACTGGTACGTTCCGAACAAGTACTATCCTTCCTGGCAGGAAATCATCGTGACGCTCATGGTGGTTTTCGTGGAAGTGTGGGTGTTCAGATGGGTGGTTACGCGGATGTCGGTGTTCAGCAAGGAATAGAGCAAGGAGTCGCGGTGGAATACTACAGTTATGTGAACATCTTCGAAACGAAGGGCCTGGCATATCTTCTGTTGCTCTCGTTCCTGGTCCTGGGCGTGTTCCTGATCAGGTATCTGTCAGGCCCGGAAAAGAACGACGCAGAATCCAGCGGGCGCGAGCCGAAGCATGGGGCTTCCGACTGACCGACGGTTCGCCCGCGGCATGGGCGCGATCGCCGATGCGATCCTGGCCTGCGCGGGCGCTTGCGGTAGCACTGCGGCTGTGCACGATGAACCGGCGCGCGCCGCGGAATCCGCATTCGGTGCGGTGAATTGCCTGCGGCGGATCTAGGCAGGACGGTGCCATCCGGAAGCCGGCGATGAATTTCACCGAAACGCGCATCGGGCGAAAGCTGATAGCTGCCATCGGCATGCTGACAATCGTCATTGTCGGCGTGTTTTCCTATTTCAGCATCAGCGCGCAAAGCGATGCGCTGCTGTCCCAGGCGGGAATACATGCGAACAAGCTGAGCGACGCGATAAAGAACAGCACGCTTACGAGCATGCTGGAGAACAAGAAGGAGGAAATACGCGCCATCATCAATACGGTTTCGCAGGAACCGAGCATTACCGAGATCCGGATACTCAACAAGGAAGGGGTAGTGACGTTCTCTTCCCGCAATGAGCTGATCGGGCAGGTAATCGACAAGCGCGCCGAGAGCTGTTACGCCTGCCACACTGAAAATGCGCCCCTGCAGAGACTTCCGAGCGACGAGCGGATGCGCATCTACCGGGTCGCCCCGGATTCTCCGCGCATTCTTGCGGTAATCAACCCGATCTACAACCAGCGATCGTGCTATCAGGCGGCCTGCCATGCGCACAGCAAGGAGCAGACGGTGCTGGGCGTGCTGGACATCAAGATGGACCTGAAAGACGTGGACCGGCAGATCGCGGAAAGCAAATTCCGATTGATCATATTCGCCGTGATTGCGACGCTCGCCATGAGCGCATTTATCGCGTATTTCGTGAGGAAATGGATCGGCAAGCCTGTCAGCGAATTGGTAAAGGCGACCAATCAGGTGAGCGCCGGCAATCTGAACTACACCATTGAAAATCCGGGAAAGGACGAACTCGGCATCCTCGCGAGGTCATTCAACAAAATGACCAAGAGTCTTGCCGAGGCAAAGCTGCAGCTGTTCCAGTCCGACAAGATGGCCTCGCTCGGGCGGCTGGCGGCGGGCGTTGCGCACGAGATAAACAACCCGCTGACGGGGGTATTGACCTACAGCAGCTTTCTTCTCAAGCGAACGAAGGACAATCCGGAGCTGCAGGAAAATCTCGAGGTCATAGTCAGGGAAACGATACGGAGCAGGGAGATCGTCAAGGGTCTGCTCGATTTTTCCCGGCAGTCCATTCCGAAGAAACACAATGCCGACATCAACAAAATACTCAAGAACGCCATAGAGGTAGTCGCCAGCCAACTGCTGTTGAAGCGGATCGAACTCGATGCGCGTTTCGATGCAAGCTTGCCGGAAGCAAAGGTCGATGCCAATCAAATCCAGCAGGTGTTTATAAATCTGCTGGTAAATGCCGCAGATGCCATTGGCGACAATGGCGGCAAGATTACCGTCGTGCCTTCGCTGATTTCGCTTTCTCCGCATGGTTTGGCGCAGGTCAAGGCGGCAGTCTGTCCCAACGGCCACGACCTCATGGACAGCGAATTGAAGATCTACGGTTTGCCTTCGATACGAGTCAAAGTGGTCTCCAACGGCAATCACGGCGTCATGAACCTGGACCCGGTCTACGGAAAACACCGGCATGAGTACGGAATCCCTTTGGAAAAGGGCAAGGACGTGCGGGTTTCGTGTCCGCAATGCAATGTTTCGCTGATCGAAGAAGGTGTGAACTGCCCCGAATGCGGATCGTCGGTATGCCAATTTGAAGTGCTGTCGCACGGAATGTTCGAGGATTGCACCAATCCGGAATGCGCCTGGCAGCGATGGCGGGCGATGGACGAGGCAGGCAGCAGGAGCTACCTGGAAGTGAAGGTGGCGGATACCGGGCAGGGGATTGCCAAGGAGGATTTGTCCAGAATATTCGAGCCGTTCTTCACTACCAAAGGCGAGCACGGAAACGGGCTTGGGCTTGCGGTGACGTGGGGAATCATCGACAGCCATGACGGAACGATCAGCGTAGACAGCGAACTTGGAAAAGGGACGACGTTCGCCGTTCGCCTGCCGTTGCAGTAAGCGCCGTTGCCGGTGGCGCAAAGGGAAAAATGCAGCCGGCTCCGGGCGGCGGTGCGCCCGCCAGGTCAGGCCCCCGGGGCGGAGATCATGGGGCATGATCCAGATCAAATTCCCCCATACCGCTTCTGCTATAAATGCTGTGTGCTTTACGGTCGAACGGGCAAACGCGCATGGTCGTTGCCTGGCGCAGAGGCCGATCGCCATGCAATCGTCCGACCAGGTCTGCGTACTATATGAAATTTCCAATGCACTGGAGCGTGGCGCTCGCGCCCCCAGGAGCGTCGGCGCGGAGTTGCGGATTTTGACGCCAGGTCCATGCCGGCTTGCCCAATGATCGATAAGACGCATCCGCGTCATAGGTAGGGATGGGAATCATGCAAGGTAGAAGTTTTACGAGGCTGGCGCTGGCTGCGCTTTTCGCCGTGGCCGGCGCGCTGTTCCTGGGTCAGGGTGCCGGCCGTGCCGCGGGAATTGCCAATTCCAACAAAGTGGACCAGCAGTGTCTCGCCTGCCACTCTATCGCCGGGATGGAGAAGGAACTGCAGGGCGGAGAAAAACTCTCTCTGCACGTGGATGGCGCGAAATTCGCGAAATCAGTGCATAGCATGATCGGATGCGCCGTTTGCCACGGCAGCGTTACCCTCGAAAACCATCCTCCGTCCAAGACCAAGATTCCCAGCCTACGCGAATATTCGATCGAGCGAACCAAGGTTTGCGCGTCCTGTCACGGCGAGGTGCTCAAACTCTACCAAGGCAGCATTCATGCTGCGCTCGTGCGCGATGGCAATCCGGTCGCGCCGATCTGCACGGACTGCCACAATCCGCATACGGTCAAGGCCAAAGGCGCCTATGACACGGCGACCGGGGCCCCGTGCAGCAAGTGTCATGGTTCCGTCTTCGATGCGTACGCCGCCAGCGTGCACGGAAAGGCGGGACTGGACTGCTCGAATTGCCATCGCGCGCACGATGTAAACCCAGCGACCACCGGCGATCAGCTGAAGAACGCCTGCCTCGGATGCCATCCGGACGCCCTGGCCGCGCATGAAATATGGCTGCCGAACGCCGCACAGCATTTCGAGACGGTATCCTGTCCTGCCTGCCATGTTCCGGGCGCAAAGCGCAAGGTCGATCTGCGCTTGTATGACAACGTGACCAAGCAGAGCGTTGCGGAAAAGGAGGGCGTGCCCCAATTCGACAACTGGGTCCGTTCGGCCAAAGTTAAGGGCGGCGACCTCGATGCGATGGCACTTTACAGCCTGCTGCGCGAATTCAACCGCGATCCAACGGACAACAAGACGACGCTGCGGGGCCGCCTCGAACTCAGCAAGGGCATAGACGCGCACCGCCTCATGGCCAAATCGCAGGCAATCCGGGATTGCGCCAGGTGCCATCAGCAGGGTGCCGACGCGTTTCAGAGCGTCACGGTATCCATCGTCGGCCCGGACGGCAGGCCGGTGCGCTACGGCGCTAAGCCCGAAGTCCTGCACTCCATAGTTTCGATGGATTCGGTGAGCGGCTTTTATGCCATCGGCGGTACGCGCATCAAGCTGCTGGACTGGCTCCTCGTGCTTGCCGTGATGGGCGGTATCGGCGTGCCGATCGGCCACATGACGGTGCGCTGGCTGTTCAAGAAATACGCGAAGAAGATCAGCGGGAAAGAAGACTCCTGAAGCGCTACGGGCTTAGGCCGGCACGGGTCACGGCCCGTCCGGCCGTGGTCGGCGCTACAAAGCAAAAGGAACACGGCAATGCCAAGAATTTACGTTCACCCGCTACCCGTCAGGATCTGGCACTGGATCAATGCGCTTGGATTCGTGGCGATGCTCGTCACTGGCTTTCAGATCCGTTACATCGGATTGTTCGATCTGATGTCGTTCCGGACGGCGGTGGTCCTGCATAACTGGATCGGTTTTGTGCTCATAGGCAATTTCTTCATCTGGCTGGCGTTTTATCTGTTCACGGACAAGATTCGCGTATATCACCCTGAATTGAGCCCGATGAAGCATTTCCGCGCGAGTTTCCGCCAGGCCATGTTCTATGGCTACGGCATATTCAAAGGCGATCCCAATCCCCACCACGTCAGCGTCTACCAGAAGTTCAATTCGATGCAGAGCATGAGTTATCAAGTCATCATGCTGATGCTGGTGCCGCTGCAGTTCTATACCGGCGTCCTACTGTGGGACGTCAGTCGCTTCTCCGGCATGATCGACGTACTCGGCGGGGTGCGTGTGGTGGACACGGCCCATGTGCTCATTTTCATTTTCTTCGCGGGATTCATCCCCATGCACATCTATCTCGCGACCCTCGGCCACACGCGCATGGCGCACATAAGATCCATGCTGACCGGATACGAGGAAGTCGAGGAAGAGCACGGCGCCGGCGCTTAAGAAGCGCGCGAGTCGCCGGCTGGGTGATGAAGGCCGGCACGCCCGATTGACGCGGCGGGCCGCGCGGCGTTCCCCGCATTCCCGCTTGAATCCAGACCATCAACGAAAATCGCCGGGGGGTGTTTCGCCCCCCGGCGATCATGCTGTGCGACTTTAGACGCGCCGCTATTTTACGTCGGGGTGATGCGTCAGCGCGTCGGCACCGAACTTGCCCCAGGCCTGAAACCCGAACCAAAGCAGCATCCCAAGTCCCACGATCGGGCCTACGATGACATATACCAGGCCGATGAAAGGCGCGGCCAGGAATATCGCAGTGCTTTTCGCGATGCTCGAAACCGCCGGTGTCGGATGCGCCTTTGCCGATTCCGCCGATTTCTTCTGCTGCGCCTCGACCGCCATCCAGGCGAGCATGCCCAGACCGACGATCGGGAAGGTGAGGATGTAAGCCAGCCCCACGAACGGCGCCGCCAGGAACAGCGCGATATTCTTGACCACGCGTGCGATGTTCTGCAATGCGCCCGGCGCGCTGGCCTCTGCTGCTTCGGCGGCGGCCGGAGCAGGCACTGCGCTGTGCGCCACGGCGGCGTTTCCGAGCAGCGCTTTTTCCGCGCTGTTCTCTATCATTTCCGGGGAAAGCGGCTTGCGCAGGAAGGCGGACACGCCAGCGGCTTCGGCCCTGGTTTCGTTGTCAGGCGAGCCGTAGCCGGTAACGATCACCACCGGCAGCCAGGGCTGGCGCTGCTTCAACTGCTCGGCCATCTCGAGGCCGCTCATGCCCGGCATCTTGATGTCGGTGAATACGAGATCGTAGTTCTCCGCGTCAAGCTTGCTCAGCGCCTCCCGACCGTCGCTCGCGGTGATAACCGCGTACCCTTTGCCGGAAAGAACCCGGTCGAAACTCTTGCCGACCACCGGGTCATCGTCGACTACCAGAACTTTGCGTATGGCACCCATGACATTCTCCTTGTGCTTCAATTGGTGAAATTGCTGAATTTGAAAGCGGAACCGGCGGGCGCGCCCGAGCCTGCATCGGACTGCTGTCTGTCTTTGTGCAGCGCCCATTTTTTCTGCGTAATCGCGCCGCTGGCGACGTTGATCACTTCGTCCGGGCCCACTGGCTTGGCCAGGTAGTCGTATGCACCCAGGCGCACCGCCTCCTTGGCCGTCTCTATGTTCGGGTATCCGGTGATGATCACGACTTCGGTTTCGGGCCAGCTTTGCTTGATCGCCTTCAGCACCGCCATTCCGTCCATGCCGGGCATGCGCAAGTCGAGCAGTACCACGTCGGCGGGCCGCTGCCCCATCACCTCCAGGGCTTCGTCACCGCTCCTGACCACTTCCACGTCGCAATGAATGCTTGCAAGCGTGCGGATATGGCTCAGGCGCACCACTTCCTCGTCGTCCACTACCAGAATTTTTGTCTTCTCGTCCATTTCGGTCCCCTCGCTTGCTTTGCTTGACCTAAGCAACGCAACAGACATGCCACATGCCAATGCGGCGATGGGTTTTAGCTTAAAATCAATAGGGTAGATCATGCTTGCCGGCGCATATTCAGGACCGGCAAGCGTTGAGCGGCCCGCCCGAAGAATATTTTTTTTGTGCACCCCGGCGCGCACGAAGGAAGATTCATTTGGAATTTCAAGCGGCTAGCTCGAGTCGCCGCGCGTATTTTTGGTATACATCGGCGCCAGGGGAGAATTTGCCGGCTTAAGGCTGCAGCCAGCATACAGCACCGGCTCGAATGAAACGGAGGGTGCTCGGTCTGGCGCCCTTGGGCGCGACCGGCGGCCTTGGACTAGGGCGTTCCGGACTTGGGATAGCCCGCGGTGTCGAGCGCTTCGCTCCAGCCCTGCTCTTCGAAATCCTTCAGGGTGGTGACACCGACGACCATCACCGGCACACGCGGGGCGCCGGCAAGCTTGATCAATTCGTCGATTTCAGCGCGCGACGCCACGATCTTTTCGGTGAACGGCACGCCGCGCTTTTTGAGGTACGCAATCCCGTCCTTGCACGGATTGCCGCATTCCTTGGAAGTGTAAATGGTCACCGGAAAGTTCTTCACCGCCTGCTGCAGCGCGTAGGATTGCTGCGCGGCGGCTTCCGCGTCGCCGACCCTGGCTTTGCCCTTCTTTTCCACGTTCTTGGCGCTGGCCGGAGGCTGGGTATCGGTGTAATGCACTTTGCCGTTTTCGTCGGTCCATCGGTACAGTTGAGCCTGCACGGCGAGCGCAAATACCAGAAGAGTGAATGCAGTGATGGCGCGCATGGAGCACCCGACAGAAAGATATGCTTTTGCTAGGGATTCTTAGGGCTTATTTCAAAATGAGGGAATATCTCCCCTCATACTCCCCTAAATCAGGGGCCATTTCGTTAATTCTGAAATGGCCTCTCAGGGTCCAATCATACCACTGTGCCGCAGCAGCGCGTCCGGCGTGGGTTCGCGCCCGCGGAACGCCTTGAACGAGTCGAGTGCCGGCCGGCTGCCGCCTACCGACAATATTTCGTCACGAAAACGCCGGCCGCAGCGCGCGTCGAGCACGCCGTTTTCCTCGAACAGGCCGTAGGCGTCGGCGGAAAGCACCTCGGCCCACTTGTAGCTGTAATAGCCGGCGCCATAACCGCCGGCGAAGATGTGCGAGAAATTATTCTGGAAGCGGTTGTAGCTCGGGGGCAGAACCACTGCCACGCGGCTGCGGATTTCGTCCAGCAGCTGCTGCGGCGTCTTGCTGCCCGCGGCGTCGAAATCGTAGTGCAGGTGCATGTCGAACAGCGAGAATTCCAGCTGGCGCACGGTCTGCATGCCGCTTTGGAAATTCTTCGCGGCGAGCATCTTGTCGAACAGCGCGCGCGGCAGCGGCATGCCGCTGTCGACGTGCGCCGTCATGTGCGCGAGCACGTCCCATTCCCAGCAGAAATTTTCCATGAACTGGCTTGGCAGTTCGACCGCGTCCCATTCCACACCGTGGATGCCGGAAACGCCGATGTAATCGACGGCAGTGAGCAAATGATGCAGGCCGTGGCCAAATTCGTGGAACAGCGTCAGCACTTCATCGTGGGTAAGCAGTGCCGGTTTGCCTCCCACCGGCTCCGAGAAATTGCAGGTGAGATAGGCCACCGGGGTCTGCACACGCCCGTCCAGCCTGCGCCGGCTGATGGCTTCGTCCATCCAGGCGCCGCCGCGCTTGGTGTCGCGCGCGTAGGGATCGAGATAGAACCGGCCGAGCAGCCTGCCCTCGCCATCGTTCACACGGAAAAAACGCACCGTCGGATGCCAGGTTTCGGCCGCATCGGCTTCAATGCGCACGCCGAAGATGGTCTCGACCACCCGGAACATGCCCTGAATCACCTTGGCTTCCGGAAAATACTGCTTCACCTCGTCTTCGGAAAAAGCAAAGCGCGCGACGCGCAGCTTCTCCGAGGCGTAGGCAATATCCCAGGCCTCGAGCTGGTCCAGGCCGAGCTCGGCCGCCGCAAACTCGCGCAACTCGGCGTAATCCCTGCGTGCAAACGGCAGGGCCCTGGCTGCGAGGTCTTCGAGGAAATCGAGCACCTGCTGCGGCGTTTGCGCCATTTTGGGCACCAGCGAGACTTCGGCGTGGTTGGCGTAGCCGAGCAAGTGCGCTGCCTCCTGATGCAGCTTGAGGATGCGCGTGATCAGCGGCGTGTTGTCGAGTTCGGATTTGCCGAATTCGCTCGCGCGCGTGACATAAGCGCGGTACATCTGCTCGCGCAGCCCGCGGTTCGCGGCATATTGCATGAACGGCATGTAGGACGGCGCCCTCAGGCTGAATTGCCAGCCGGATATGCCTTCCTTTTCCGCCGCCGCGCGCGCGGTTTCGAGCACGTCCGCGGGTATGCCTTCGAGCTCGGCGCGCTGTTCCACCCGCAGTGAAAACGCGTTGGTCGCATCGAGCAGGTTTTCGGAGAATCGGGTGGCAAGCTGTGCCAGTTCCTCCGAGATGGCGGCAAAGCGCAGTTTCTGCGCTGGCGGCAACTCGGCGCCGGACAACCGGAAATCGCGGATCTCGTTGTCGATGATTCTGCGCTGCGCAGGCGCGAGCGCGGCGTATTCCGGGGCGGCCCGGAGCGCCTTGTATTTTTCGAACAGTGCCAGGTTCTGGCCCAGCTCGGTGTAGTACTGGACGGTCTTCGGCTGGTTCGCGTTATAGGCGGCGCGCAGCTCCGGCGAATCGAGCACGCCGTGCAGGTGTCCGACCACGCCCCAGGCGCGTGCCAGCCTTTCGTTGGCATCCTCCAGCGGCGCCACGAATGCGGCCCAGCTCACTGGCGTTTCGGCTCGTGTCAGGCTGTCGATGCAGGAGCGGTTTTTCGCCAGCAGCCGATCCACGGCGGGCGCGATGTGCTCGGCACGGATCGCCGCAAAGCGCGGCAGACCGCTGAAATCGAGTAAGGGGTTGGGCTCGGTCATGTCGGATTAATCCCTGAATATTCGCGCGGATCCTGCAGGCGGCCGCTGCGGCGGGGCGCAGCGCCTAGCCGTGGCTCCTCAGCGCGAGCTGGACCAGCTCTGCGACGGAATTGGCGCCCATCTTTTCCATGACGCGGGAACGATGCACTTCCACGGTCTTGATGCTGATCCCGAGTTCGTCTGCAATCTGCTTGTTCAGTTTGCCGGCGACGATCAGTGCGAGCACTTCGCGCTCGCGCTGGGTCAGGCGCTGCAGCCGCTGCGCCACCGACTCGCTCTCCGCGCGCGCGGCGGCGGCGGCGCTGTCCTGACTCAGGCAGGATTGAATCAGCCTGAGCATGTCCAGGTCGTTGAACGGCTTTTCGATGAAGTCGACCGCGCCCTTCTTCAGCGCCGACACCGCCATCGGAACGTCGCCGTGGCCGGTGATGAATATGACCGGCAAGGTCGAGTGGCGCGCCTGCAGCTGACTGTGCAGATCGAGCCCATTCATGCCGGGCATGCGCACGTCGAGCACCAGGCAGCCGCGGAAGTTGCTGTTGAATGCGGCAAGAAACGCGTCGCCCGACGCATACAGCTCGACCTCGAGCCCGTGGGATTCCAGCAGCCATTTGAGCGAATCGCGCATTGCCTCGTCGTCATCGACGATATGCACCTTGGGTTCGGTCATAGCGAATTCACCGGAAGGGTGAAGCTGAACACGCTGCCGCCGCCGGGATTGGCCACGGTCCACAGGCGGCCGTGGTGGAATTCTATGATGGAGCGGCAAATGTTGAGTCCCATGCCCATGCCTTCGGGTTTGGTCGTGTAGAACGGCGTGAACAGTTTCTCTGCCGTCTCGACCAGCACGCCGTGGCCGCGATCGGCCACGTTGACCTCGATGAAATCCTTGCCGTTGGCGCGCGCGCGGATCGCAAGCTCGCGCGCCTTGCGCGGCGTGTCGTGCATCGCTTCAATTCCGTTCTTGACCAGATTTAGCACCACCTGCTCGATCATGAGCTTGTCGGCGAACGCCGCCGGCAGCTCGGGCGAAATGCTGATGCTGACGCGCACGCCCGCCTTGCGCGCTTCGATCTCGGCAAAACCGATCACCTCTTCGATGATCTCTGCGATCTGCACCGGGCCGCGGTTGGGCTCGCTCTTCTTCACGAAGTCGCGCACGCGGCGGATGATCTTGCCGGCGCGTTCGGCCTGCACGCTTGCTTTCTGCATCGCCGCGAGCAGTTCTTCCGGACGGAAATCCTTGGCCTGCAGCCGGTTGACGCAGCCCATATTGTAGTTGGCGATGGCCGAAAGCGGCTGGTTCAGCTCGTGCGCCAGGCTGGAGGCCATTTCGCCCATGGTGATCAGGCGCGAGGTCTGCTGCAGGCGCTCCAGCTGCTGGCTGTTGAGCTCCTGCATCTTCATGCGGTCGGTGATGTCGGTGGCGATTTCCATGCGCACCACGCGCCCGTCCACCCACTGGATCGCGCGCTCGCGCAGCTGGTACCAGTGGCCGTTGAGTCCGTTCTGCAGCTCCGCTTCGTGCAGTTCCAGCGGGGTCTGGTGCGGCGCGAGCTGCCGTGCCGCGGCGATGAAGCGCGCCGGGTCCGGATGGCAGGCGCTGGTGACCTGCCAGCAGTTGCGTCCGACGGCGTCATAGCCGTAGATGTTCTTGAATGCCTTGTTGGCGAACAGGATCTCGTCCGCATCGAGGCTGGCGACGTAAATCGCCGCATCCAGCCCGTCGAGGACGGTCATGAAGCGCTGGTGCGAGGCCTCCAGCTCCGCGCGCGCGCGCCGCTGCTCGGTGATGTCGTGGACCGAGGCCATCCATCCCGCCTGCCGGCCGCTCGCATCCACCAGCGGCGCTTCGTAAATGCGCGCGTCGAACAGCCCGCCGCTCTTGCGGCGCAGGCGCGATTCGATGCCGCCGCGCGGCACTTCGCCGGCGAGCGTGCGCTGTAGCGTCCGCGCGTGCTGCGCCTGGTCTTCCGGGCTCCAGTAGGGGTACGGCGCCGCGGCGCCGATCAGTTCCTGCGGCGCGTAGCCGACCATGTTGCAGAAGGCGGCGTTGACGTAGGTAATGTGCCCGTGCATGTCGATGGCGCACATGCCGGTAGGCATGGATTCCTCCATCGCCTTGCGGAAATGCGATTCTGCGCGCAAGGCATCCTCGGCGCGGATGCGCCGCGCAAGATTGTTGCGCAGCGACCACAGGCTCCATACCACCAGCAGCGACAGGCCGGCGATCAGCAGGATGGGCAGTTCTTTTGCAAAGCTGGTGTCGGTGCGGTAGGCGGTCACGTGCATCTGCACCCCGTTGCCCGGCGGGTCGAAGTCGAGGCTATAGTCCAGATCCTCGTTGCGCGGATGTGCGACGGCGTTCTGTGCGAGCAGCTGGCCGCCCTCGCCGGACAGGGCCAAATGGTACTTTTCCGAAAACCACGCCGGCACCAGATAGCCCAGGATCCCTGAAACCGTGTATTCCGCCACCATCGCGCCCATGAAATCAGGGCCGCGGCGAACCGGCACGAGGATCTCGAAGCTGGGGCCGAAGTGCGAGCTGGAGTAGGCCTTTGTATAGACCGGCCGGTCGAGGCCGTGCAGCGCGAGGAAACCCTCTAACTGTTCCGGGTGCGCCAACGGTCCGCCCGCCTCGTGCACCGCGCTTGCGGCCGTCACGGCCTCGCGGATGCTCTTGTCGGCGTCGATCCAGTCGATGCGCGAAAGGTGGGGATTGATCGCGAGATATTGGGCCGAGCGGTCCTTGAATCTCGCGCTCGCCAGCTGGCCGTCGGATGCTTCGTGCGCCAGTTCCTGCAAAAACTCGCGGTCGCCCTGCAAGTGCAGGCGCAAGGTTTGTTCGGCCCATTGCACGTCGCGCGCGAGCGCGGCCATCTGCTGGTCGAATTCTCGCGTCTGCAGCAGCCACACCAGCACGATCATCGACACGATGAACACACCCACGGCAGCATTGGGCATCATCCATTGCCGGCGCTGACTGGATTGCGTGGCCGTTTTGTCGGTCCTGATAGGCGGCATAGGGTCGGCGGTGAGCGTGCGCGAATAAGACATCCGGGGCCGGCAATGCTAGCATGAAGTGCCCGGCCGCCGAGCATGCATCATGCGTGCGTCAATGCGCGCGGCCATTGGGGTTTTCCCGGTGCGCCACGGCGTGGTCGCGTGACGGCCCGGGTCCGTCCGGACTAGGGTTTCTCCCAATACCGAGCGCATGCGGTGCCACCTATTATTTGTCGCGGAAGCTCCCTATGGGTATGCAAAGCTTCTGCTCAATTGTCCTCAACCTCTCGCCGGGGCTCGCGCCCCGGCTTTTTTTTGCGGCCGCGCCGCGCGTGCCCTGACGACGGCGCCATGCGCCTCAATCCGCTGCTCGCTTGCCTGCCTGTATAATGAGCGCGCCGGAATCTGCGATCTGAAACCAAAGCGGCTTGCCTGCGGGGTGTGCCAGCCATCGCCCTGCGTTGTCCTGGCGCAGCCGGGAATGAGCGTTGCCGCCGCAGCCTAGAAGGAGTTGCCATGTCAGCCGTCCCCGATTTTCCCGCTGCGAACGACCCCGATACCCTCGAGACGCAGGAATGGTTGGACGCGCTCGAGGCGGTGCTCGAGCGCGAGGGCCCCGAGCGCGCGCATTACCTGCTGGAAAAGCTGATCGACAAGGCGCGCCGCTCCGGCGCCTACCTGCCGTACAAGGCGCAGACCGCCTACCTGAATACCATTCCGCCGCACATGGAAGAGCGCTCCCCGGGCAATGCCGCGCTGGAGGACCGCATCCGCGCCTACTGCCGCTGGAACGCGATGATCATGGTGGCGAAGGCGAACAAGGCGGAAGGCGACCTCGGCGGCCATATCGCCAGTTTCGCTTCGGTGGGCACGCTGTTCGGAATCGGTCAGAATCATTTCTGGCACGCGCCCAGCGCCGAGCACGGCGGCGATCTGGTCTACTTCCAGGGACATTCGGCACCCGGCGTCTACGCACGCGCGCTGCTCGAGGGGCGGCTGAGCCAGGAGCAGCTGGTCAATTTCCGCCGCGACGTCGACGGCAAGGGTGTCACCTCCTATCCGCATCCCTGGCTGATGCCGGATTTCTGGCAATTCCCCACGGTATCGATGGGCCTGGGCCCGATCCAGGCGATCTACCAGGCGCGCTACCTCAAGTACCTGCATGCGCGCGGCCTGGCCAACACCGAAAACCGCAAGGTTTGGGCCTTCCTCGGCGACGGCGAAACCGACGAGCCCGAATCGCTGGGCGCGATTTCCATGGCGGCGCGCGAAAAGCTCGACAACCTGGTATTCGTGATCAATTGCAACCTGCAGCGCCTGGACGGTCCGGTGCGCGGCAACGGCAAGATCATCCAGGAGCTGGAGGGCGATTTCCGCGGTGCCGACTGGAACGTGATCAAGCTGATCTGGGGCTCGTACTGGGATCCGCTGCTTGCGCACGACAAGGAAGGCATCCTGCTGCGCGTGATGGAAGAGGCCGTCGACGGCGAATACCAGAATTTCAAGGCCAACGACGGCGCGTTCGTGCGCAAGCATTTCTTCGGCAAACATCCGAAGCTGCTGGAGATGGTGTCCAAGATGAGCGATGCGGACATCTGGCGCCTGAACCGCGGCGGCCACGATCCGCACAAGATCTATGCGGCCTATGCGGCGGCGACCAAGCACAAGGGCCAGCCGACGGTCATCCTGGCCAAGACGGTCAAGGGCTTCGGCATGGGCAAGATCGGCGAAGGCAAGATGGCGACCCACCAGCAGAAGAAGATGGATATCGATTCCATCCGCCAGTTCCGCGACCGCTTCAACATCCCGATTCCGGACGACAAGCTGGAAGAATTGCCGTTCTACATCCCGCCCGCCGATTCGCCGGAAATGATCTACCTGCACGAGCGCCGCAAGGCGCTCGGGGGCTACCTGCCCAGCCGCCGGCGCAAGGCCGACCAGGTGCCCGAGGTGCCGCCGATATCCGCGCTGGACGCCGTGCTCAAACCGACGGAGCGCGAAATTTCCACCACCATGGCGTTCGTGCGGATTCTGAACGCGCTGCTGCGCGACAAGAGCCTGGGCAAGCACATCGTGCCCATCGTCCCGGACGAGGCGCGCACCTTCGGCATGGAAGGCATGTTCCGCCAGCTCGGCATTTATTCATCGGAAGGCCAGAAATACGTGCCGGTCGACCGCGACCAGGTGACTTACTACCGCGAGGACAAGGCCGGACAGATCCTGGAGGAAGGCATCAACGAGGCGGGCGCGTTCTGCTCCTGGATCGCCGCCGCCACTTCCTACAGCACCAGCAACGTGGTCAGCGTGCCGTTCTATATCTTCTACTCGATGTTCGGGCTGCAGCGCATCGGCGATCTGGCCTGGGCGGCAGGCGACCAGCGCGCGCGCGGCTTCCTGCTGGGCGGAACCGCCGGGCGTACCACCCTGAACGGCGAAGGTCTGCAGCACGAAGACGGACATTCGCACATCCTGTCCTCGGTGATCCCGAATTGCATTTCCTACGATCCGACATTCGGCTACGAACTGGCGCTGATCATCCATGACGGCCTGAGGCGCATGGTGACGAACCAGGAGGACGTGTATTACTACATCACCGTGATGAACGAGAACTACACGCACCCGGGCCTGCCCGAGGGCGCGGAGGCAGGGATCCTCAAGGGAATGTACCTGTTCAAGGCCGGCCCCAAAGCCAAGGCGAAGGCCGGCGCGGACAAGCTGCTGCGGGTGCAACTGCTCGGCTCGGGCACCATCCTGCGCGAGGTGATCGTCGCGAGTGAGCTGCTGGAGGCGGATTGGGGCGTCAGCTCCGACATCTGGAGCTGCCCGAGTTTCACCGAACTGCGCCGCGACGGTCTCGCCTGCGAGCGCTGGAACCTGCTGCATCCCACGGAAGCGCCGCGCGCCTCCTGGGTCGAGCAATGCCTCAAGGATCATGCCGGGCCAGTGGTGGCTTCCACCGACTACATCAAGGCTTTCGCCGACCAGATACGGCCGTTCATGCCCGCCGGGCGCAGCTACCGTGTACTCGGCACCGACGGCTTCGGGCGCTCCGACACGCGCGAGCGCCTGCGCGATTTCTTCGAGGTCGATCGCCACTGGATCGTGGTGGCGGCGCTGAAGGCGCTGGCCGAGCAGGGCGAAATCAAGCCGGCGGTGGTCGCGGCGGCGATCAAGAAGTATGGCATCGATCCCAACAAGCCGAATCCGGTAACGGTATAAGAGGTACAGCCATGTCCAGCATCACGGAAGTGAAGGTTCCAGACATCGGCGACTTCAAGGAAGTCGATGTCATCGAGATCCTGGTGAAGCCGGGCGACACGGTGGCAAAAGAGGCGGCGCTGATCACGGTCGAATCGGACAAGGCGACCATGGAAATTCCGTCGCCGGCGGCAGGCGTGGTCAAGGAGCTCAAGATCAAGGTCGGCGACAAGGTATCCGAAGGCAGCATGATCATGCTGCTCGAGGCCGGCGCCGAAACAGCGCCAGCGCCGCAGGCGGCGATGCCTGCTCAGGTGATGGCGCCACAGCCGCAGAAGCCGGCGGTAACGGATGCGGCGCCGGTGGTTGCCGCGCCGGCGCCGCCCGCCATCGCGGTACACCTGCCCCCTGTGCCGCCCGAACCCGCGGCCGAGGGGGCCGCATTCAAGCCGCATGCGAGCCCCTCGGTGCGCAAGTTCGCGCGCGAGCTCGGCGTCGATCTGGCCAGGGTGCGCGGTTCCGGTCCCAAGGGCCGCATCACGCAGGAAGATGTGCAGGCCTTCGTCAAGAGCGCGCTGGCGCAGACACCGGCACCGGCCGCGGCCGCAGCAGCGGGCGGCGTTCCGTTCAACCTGCCGGAATGGCCGCAGGTGGATTTCGCGAAATTCGGACCGGTCGAGGTCAAGCCGCTGTCGCGCATCAAGAAACTTTCCGGCGCGAATCTGCACCGCAACTGGATATCGATTCCGCACGTCACCCAGTTCGACGAGGCCGACATCACCGAACTCGAGGCCTTCCGCAAGGAAAGCGGCGCGGCGAGCGAGAAGCAGGGCTTCAAGCTCACCATGCTCGCCTTCCTGATCAAGGCCTGCGTCACCGCCTTGCGCCAGTATCCCGAGTTCAATGCCTCGCTCGAGCGCGGCGGCGAAAACCTGGTGCTGAAGAAATATTTCCATATCGGCGTCGCCGTGGATACGCCTGACGGGCTGGTGGTGCCGGTGATACGCGACGCCGACCGCAAGGGGGTATATGAACTTGCGCGAGAGCTGGCTGAGGTGTCCAAGCTCGCGCGCGACAAGAGACTCAAGCCCGGCGACATGCAGGGCGGCACCTTCAGCATTTCCAGCCTGGGCGGCATCGGCGGCACCGCCTTCACGCCCATCATCAATGCGCCGGAAGTCGCCATACTCGGCGTGTCGCGCTCGGCGATGCGCCCGGTGTGGGTGGGCGGAAAGGGCGAGGCCGGCCAGTTCATGCCGCGGCTGATGCTGCCCTTGTCGCTTTCCTACGACCACCGCGTGATCGACGGCGCATCTGCGGCGCGCTTCACCTCCTATCTCGCCTCGTTGCTCTCCGATATTCGCCGCTCGCTGCTCTAGCGCCAGGACAGCGGCAGGCCAATCGCACCTCATCGAATTCAAGCGGGGAAACCAATGAAAGACACGGTCGAGATCAAAGTCCCGGACATCGGCGACTTCAAGGAGGTCGATGTCATCGAGATCCTGGTCAAGCCGGGCGATGCGGTGCAGAAGGAGACCTCCCTCATCACGGTGGAATCGGACAAGGCGACGATGGAAATTCCTTCGCCTGCCGCCGGCGTGGTGCAGGAGATGAGGATCAAGGTCGGGGACAAGGTATCCGAGGGCACGCTGATCATGTTGCTGGCGAGTGCGGAGCCGCCGGGCAGCGCCGCCGCAACTGCGGCGCCGGCGGCGGCTCCTGCAGTTCCCGCCGCCGCGAGCCCGGTGGCCGCAGCGCCGGCGCCAGCGCCCGCGGTGGCATCGGGCAGCGCCGACCTGCACGCGGAGGTGCTGGTGCTCGGCGCGGGCCCCGGCGGCTATACCGCGGCGTTTCGCGCGGCCGACCTGGGCAAGAACGTGGTGCTGGTCGAGCGCCATGCGACGCTCGGCGGGGTGTGCCTCAACGTCGGCTGCATCCCGTCCAAGGCGCTGCTGCACGCGGCAAAAGTGGTGACCGAAGCGGAGGAGATGGCGCCTGCGGGGATTGCGTTCGGCAAGCCGAAAATCGACGTCGACAAGCTGCGCGGCTGGAAGGATGCGGTGGTCGGCCGGCTTACCAAAGGTCTGGTGTCGCTGGCGAAGCAGCGCAAGGTGATTACGCTGCAGGGCGTGGGGAAATTCGAATCGCCCAATCAGATCGCAGTCGAGACGGCTTCGGGGCGGAAGCGCGTCTCCTTCGATCACTGCATCATCGCTGCGGGATCGCGCGTGGCCAGGATTCCCGGATTCCCCTACGACGATGCGCGCCTGATGGATTCCACCGGGGCGCTGCGGCTGGCGGACATTCCACGGCGCCTGCTGGTGATAGGCGGCGGCATCATCGGCCTGGAAATGGCCTGCGTCTACGATGCTCTAGGCGCCAAGGTCACGGTGGTGGAACTCGCCGACGGGCTCATACCCGGCGCCGACCGCGACCTCATCCGTCCGCTGGCCAAGCGCCTGGAGAAGCGCTACGAGGCGATCTACCTGAACACCAGCGTGGCCAGGCTGGAAGCCAAGGCCGAAGGCCTGCTCGCAACTTTCGAGGGCGACGTGAAGCCGCAGCAGCAGATGTTCAATCGCGTGCTGCTGGCAGCGGGACGCCGCCCCAACGGCGCCGACATCGGCGCCGAGCTCGCCGGCGTCGCGGTCGACGCGCGCGGCTTCATCGCGGTGGACAAGCAGCAGCGCAGCAACGTGCCGCACATCTTCGCCATCGGCGACGTCTGCGGCGAGCCCATGCTCGCGCACAAGGCGACGCACGAGGCCAAGGTGGCGGCGGAGACCATCGCCGGGCACAAGGTCGCGTTCGATGCGATGACCATACCCTCGGTCGCCTACACCGACCCCGAAGTCGCCTGGATGGGGCTGACCGAGACCGAGGCGAAGAAGCAGGGCATCGCCTACGACAAGGCGAGCTTCCCCTGGGCGGCAAGCGGGCGCGCGCTTTCGATCGGCCGCGAGGAAGGCCTGACCAAGCTGCTCTACGACAAGGCCACCAAGCGCATACTCGGCGCCGGCATCGTCGGCGTGAACGCGGGCGAGCTGATCGCCGAAATGGTGCTGGCGCTGGAGATGGGCGCGGACATGGAGGACATAGGCCTGAGCATCCATCCGCATCCGACGCTGTCGGAGACGCCCTTCTTCGCCGCGGAGATGGCGCTGGGCAGCATCACCGACCTGTACCTGCCGAAAAAACCATAGCACGTATCCGGACATGGCAATGACTCAGGACGAACTGAAGCAGGCGGTAGCGCGCGAAGCGATAAAGCATGTGGTCGAGGACGCTATCGTCGGCGTCGGCACGGGCTCGACCGCGGATCGCTTCATCGACGAGCTGGCGAAGATCAAGCACCGCATCGACGGCGCGGTGGCGAGTTCGCAAAAGACCGCGGACCGCCTCAGGTCCCATGGCATCCGCGTGGTCGACCTGAACAGCGTGAGCGAGCTGCCGGTCTACATCGACGGCGCCGACGAAATCACCGAGCATCTCGCGATGATCAAGGGCGGCGGCGGCGCGCTTACCCGCGAAAAGATCGTCGCCGCGGTGGCGCGCAAATTCGTCTGCATCGCCGACGAATCGAAGCTGGTCGGCGTGCTCGGCAAATTCCCGCTGCCGGTCGAAGTGATCCCGATGGCGCGCTCGCACGTCGGGCGCGAACTCGTCCGGCTGGGCGGGCAGCCCGAGCTGCGCCAGGGATTCACCACCGACAACGGCAACCTGATCCTCGACGTCTACGGACTTTCCATCCTGAAGCCGATGGAACTCGAAGCCGAACTCAACAATATCGTAGGCGTGGTGACCAACGGCCTGTTCGCACGGCGCGGCGCGGACCTGCTGCTGCTGGGCACGGGCGCAGGGGTGAAGACGCTAGGCAAGGCAAGGTGACGCGGCGACGGATGCTGGCGCGCACGGTAACCGATCTGTCACAATATGCTGCTAGCCTGCCGGTCTGATAGAGGTAGAGGAAATGCCTGAACATATTTCGAAGCAGTTCGACGCCGAGCTGGAGGCGGTGCGCTCGCGCGTGCTGCAGATGGGCGGCCTGGTGGAAGAGCAGATCGTCAAGGCGGTGGACGCACTCGCCAGCGGCGACATTGCCGTGCTCGACGCCGTGATCGAGGACGACCATCGCGTCAATGCCATGGAAGTGGGGCTGGACGAGAGCTGCAGCCACATCATCGCGCGGCGCCAGCCTGCGGCCGGCGATCTGCGCCTGGTCATGGCCATCATCAAGACCATCACCGACCTCGAGCGCATCGGCGACGAGGCGGAAAAAATCGCACGCATGGCCAAGCTGATCCACGGCGCCGAACGGGTCAACCTGCCGCGGCTGGAACTCAGGCACGTGGCGAACCTGGCGCTTTCGATGCTGCGCAAGGCGCTCGATGCCTTCGCCCGCCTCGACGTCCATGCGGCGTTGGAGGTGGTTAAGCAGGACCGCGGCGTCGACGACGAATTCCGCTCCATCCTGCGCCAGTTGATCACCTTCATGATGGAAGACCCGCGCACCATCACGCGATCGCTGGAAATCCTGTTCGTCGCCAAGGCGATCGAACGCATCGGCGATCACGCCAAGAACATGGCCGAATACGTGGTCTACATGGTCGAAGGCCGCGACGTGCGCCACACGCGCGAGGAATTCCACATCGAGGGCTTGTAGCCCCTCGTTCCGCGCCGCAGCTACGCGCGCGCGGCCGGCGGCGCGGTCGAGCCGCGCACGATCAATTCGACCGCGAGTTCGGTGCGCTTCTCGGCATGCTCGCCGTTCAGGCGCGCCAGCATGTGCTGCGCGGTGCGGCGCCCGATCTCGACGGTCGGGATGCGTACCGTGGTCAGTCCCGGGGCCAAATGCGTCGAAAGCTCCATGTCATCGACGCCCGTGATCGACAGCGCCCGCGGAATTTCGATGCCGAGCGCCTGCGCTTCTATCAGCGCGCCCTGGGCGAGGATATCGTTGCCGCAGATGACGGCGCTGGGACGCGGCGCGGGCTGCATCAGCGCAAGCAGGGCCTCGCGGCCGCTTTGCACCGAGAACGAGGTTTCCACCACGCGCTGCGGCGCAAGTTCGATGCCGCGCGCGAGCAGTGCCTCGCGCACGCCGGTGATTCGGTCGCGCGCACGATCGTTATGCGCGGAATGTCCTGAAATCACTGCAAACTCGCGGTGGCCGAGATCGTAGAGATATTGCGCAACGCGCGCACCGACTTCCCGGTTGTTGAATCCGACGCAGTAGTGATGCCCGCTCTCGTCCAGTGACCAGGTCAGGACGTAGGGGCTCCTGAAGCCGAGCAGCAGCTGGTACAGCTCCGGGCTGTGGTCGGTGCCGACGAGCACCAGGCCGTCCACGCCGCGCTCGAGCAGCGCGCGGGTCACCTGGACTTCGCGCTCCGGGTCATACTCGTGCGAGCCGAGCAGCAGCTGATAGCCGTGTTCGCCAAGTTCGCGCTGCATCGCCTGCGTGGATGCGGCGAAGATCGCGTTGTCCAGGGTGGGGATGACGGCGCCGACGGTGTGCGTGCGTCGCGATGCCAGCGCGCGCGCGGCGCCGTGCGGCATGTAGCCGAGCAGGCGCGCGGCGTCCCGAACCCGATCCAGCGTGGCCGGCTTGAGCAGATGCGGCGTGGACAGGGCGCGCGAAGCGGTGGCCAGGGACACGCCCGCCACGCGCGCTACGTCATCCAGCTTCGCCTTGCCTTGCTCGCCCGGCATGGTTTCAGGTCTCGAAAAATGGTCAGGAATGGAAGCGCATTCATCTTAGCACGCGTTGCGCTGCAACATGAAAAAAGCTTGACTGCAGCAAATTTCCGTGTCTAGAATGAAAGCGCTTACATTCAATGCGGGAAAAATTCGAGAGCCGAATGCGCCATGTGGCAGCTGCGACTATTCCTGGCGCGCGCCTGATTGCGGCGGAGGCGCCGGAACAACGCGAGGTCGTACCGCCGCGCCTGGGCGAAAGCGCTTCCTGGCGATTTAGCCCGTTCGGACTAGAGACCTCGGCGAATCCAAACCCAGATTCTTGAAAGGCAAACTACATGTCAGTTACCTACTTGAAAAAGGCCAGCAAGACGGCAGAGACCGAGACGGAGACCGCGCAGAAAGTCGTCAAGGAGATGCTTGCGGCGATCCAGCAGCGCGGTGAACAGGCGGTGCGCGATTACGCGCGCAAACTCGACAAGTGGGAGGGCGACATCATCATGTCGCCGCAGGCCATCGCGGCTGCCACGAAAGACGTTCCGGACGGCGTAAAGCGCGACATCGAATTTGCCTCGAAACAGGTATTCGACTTTGCGCTCGCGCAAAAAAACAGCATGCTCGAGTTTTCCAGCGATTTGCACCGGGGCGTGACCGCCGGACAGCGCGTAATCCCGGTCAATGTGGTCGGCTGCTACGCACCCTCGGGACGCTATGCGCATATCGCCTCGGCCTACATGACCGTGGCCACGGCCAAGGCGGCCGGCGCAAAGACGATCATCGCCTGTTCCAGTCCGTATCGCGGCGGCGGCATGCATCCCTATCTGCTCTACGCTTTCAAGGCGGCGGGTGCCGACATCATCATGACGCTGGGCGGCGTGCAGGCGATAGCGAGCATGGCCTACGGCCTGTTTACGGGCAAGCAGGCGGATGTCGTCGTCGGTCCGGGCAACAAGTTCGTCGCCGAAGCCAAACGCACGCTGTTCGGCAAGGTTGGCATCGACGTGTTCGCCGGTCCCTCGGAAGTCGCGGTCATTGCCGATGACAGCGCGGACGCCAGTATCGTCGCCGGCGATCTGGTGGGCCAGGCCGAGCATGGACACGAATCCCCGGCGTGGTTGTTTACCACCAGCGAGTCGCTGGCGAAGGAAGTGATGCAGCTGGTGCCGCAACTGATAGCCAAACTGCCGCCCACCGCCAAGGATGCCGCCGGATCGGCGTGGCGCGACTACGGCGAAGTCATCGTTTGCGGCTCGCGCGAGGAAGTCGCGGAAATTTCCGACAAATACGCGAGCGAACACCTCGAGGTGCATGCCCGCGACCTCGACTGGTGGCTGGCCAATCTGACCTGCTACGGCTCCCTGTTCCTGGGAGAGGAAACGACGGTAGCCTATGGCGACAAGGCCTCCGGCCCCAATCACGTGTTGCCTACCATGGGTGCCGCCCGCTATTCCGGCGGCCTGTCGGTGCACAAGTTCATGAAGGTATTGACCTGGCAAAGGATGACGCGCGAAGCCAGCCGCGACATCGGATTGGTGACCGCCAGGATCAGCCGGCTCGAAGGCATGGAAGCGCATGCGCGCACGGCCGATGACCGCCTGCGCAAATACTTTCCGGGCGTCAAGTTTGAACTTGGCGCTCCGGTCGAAGTCTGAAGGCCAGCCGGTGAGCGCGATGTCCAGTAACGAGGTGACGTCCCTGTTCGATCTGCGGGGACGGCAGGCCGTGGTCACCGGCGGCAGCCGCGGAATCGGCGCTGCCATCGCCTACGCCCTGGGCAAAGCCGGCGCGAAGCTGACACTGGTGGCCACCGGCAAGGGGCTGTCCGAAACCGCGGACAAGCTGAAGTCGGAGGGCATCGACGTCGCGCGCACCCTCGCTGCGGACCTGGCGAGCCACGCGGGCATACGCAAGCTGGCCGATACCCTCGCAAGCGGCGGCGAGCCGACCGACATTCTGGTCAACTGCGCCGGCGTCAATTTGCGCCAGAGCTTCGCCGAGGTCACGCCGCAGACCTGGGATACGCACATGCTGATGCATCTGGCTGCGCCATTCTTCCTGACGCAGGCCCTGGCACCCGGCATGAAACAGCGCGGCTGGGGGCGCATCATCAACATTGCATCGCTTCAGAGCTACCGCGCTTTTGCCAATAGCGCGCCCTACGGCGCAGCCAAGGGCGGTATCGTGCAGCTCACCCGCGCCATCGCCCAGGAATGGTCGCGCTACGGCATCACCTGCAATGCCATCGGACCGGGATTTTTCCCGACGCAGCTGACTTCTGCCGTGTTCGAGGATGAACACCTCGCGGCCAGGCACGCCGAACAGACGGCGGTCGGCCGCAACGGCACGATGACGGATCTGTATGGCGTCGCCGTATTCCTTGCCAGCAACGCTTCCGCCTATATTACCGGCCAAACGATCATGCTCGACGGCGGCTATACGGCCAAATGAGGTAAGAGCATGCACGCTCTCGTCTATACCCAACCAAATGAAGTCCGTGTCCAGGACCGCCCCTATCCGGAGATGGCCAGCGGCGAGGTGATCATCAAAATCGAAGCGGCCGGCATCTGCGGCAGCGATATGCACGCCTATCATGGCCAGGATCCAAGGCGAAACCCGGGCCTGGTGCTGGGCCATGAATTTGCCGGCACGGTCGTCGAAAGCCGGGATGTCTCGATCGCCGTCGGCGACCGTGTCTCGGGCAATCCCTCGGCCACCTGTGGAGTCTGCGACAACTGCCTGCAGGGGCGCAGCAACCTGTGCAGCAACCGGACCATGGTCGGCATGACCCGGCCGGGCGCATTTGCCGAATACATGAGCATTCCCGCAGCGTCCCTGATCAAACTGCCGAACGAACTGTCGTCCGATGCCGCCGCGCTCACCGAACCCGCGGCGACGGCGCTGCATGCGATCAATCTGGCGCAGAGGATTCTGCACCGGCCGATTCAGGAAGGCCGGGTCCTGATACTGGGCGGCGGCGCGATCGGAATGCTTGCCGCGCTCCTGCTCGCGCACTACGGGGTGAGGCAACTGGCCGTGGTCGAATTGAACGCCAAGCGCGGCGAGTCGATACGTCGTCACGTCGGTTGTGAGGTGCTGGACACGAGTAAGGCGCCGTTGGCCGAATCCGCCTGCGATCTTGTGCTAGATTGCGTGGGCGCTGCGGCAACCCGCAAGGCGGCGTTCGCCGCGGTAAAGCCGGGCGGCGGCATAGTGCATATCGGTTTGCAGGACTGGGCCAGCGAGATCGACATGCGCAAGCTCACCCTGGGCGAGATTACCCTGACGGGCGCTTTCATTTACACGTTGGCGGACATGCGCGCGACCGTGAACCTGTTGCACCAGGGGGTGTTTGGCGACCTGGCTTGGGTTGAAAAGCGCAGCCTTGCCGATGGTCCGGCGGCGTTCGCCGATTTGCATCACGGCAGGACTGCCGCGGCCAAGGTATTGTTGAAGCCGAATTGAATCAAACGCCGAATTTCGGAGGAGGCGCGATGGACACTCGATACAACGGACGAAAGTGGTTCCTGCTCGCAGGGCTGTTCACCGCATTGTATTGTTTCAATGTCCTGCTGCGCATGATGTTCATCAAGCTGGGTATCGCCATCTGGCGCGTTGGCGACGTCGGCGAATTCCTGCTGGTTCTCGTTGCGATGACGTTTTTTGTAACCGGTCTGCTCGCCATTGAAGAAAGGCCGGAAGCTTCTGTAGCACCCACCCACCATGACCCTAAAGGAGGAGATTCATGAGCATTCCCAAAGACAACGCGCCGCTGCACTCGCCCGAGCGCCGGCGGTTCTTCGAAGTCGCCGGCCGCTATGGATTCACCACTGCCGTGCTCGCGGTCAGCGGTGGCTATCTTTGGTCGGAGGCCGATGTGGCACGTGCCGCCGACGATGAGGCGGCCAAGCAGAAGGCGGCCAAGCACACCATGATTTTCGCCACCGAATATGCAAACGACGCTTTCCATACCTATCCCATCATGCAGACCCAGTTCAAGTCCAATCTCGAGGCACTGAGCAAGGGCGCGGTCTACGTGAAACTGTATCCGTCGGGACAACTCGGCGTCGGCGGTGCGCTGGCGCAGAAGATTCAGGCGGGCACGGTCCAGGGCGGCTCGGTGTCGCTGTCGAATTTCTCGCCATTCACGCCGGTGGTCGACCTCATAAACATACCGTACTGGTGCGGCGAGAACCAGAAGTTCGCGAATCTGGTCACGTCCGCGGCCTGGAACGGGGAGATCACGCCCAAGGTCACGGTAAAAGGCTATAAGCCGATGTTCTACTTTACCGTCGATCCGCGCACTGTGGCGGTGCGCAAAGGCTTCGGCAAGATCGTGAAGGTGCCTGGCGACATGAAGGGCATGAAGATGCGGGTGCCGTCGTCCGAGCTGCTGCAGCAGTTCTACCGCCTGGCCGGCGCCAACCCGACGGTCGTGGCATGGGGCGAGACGCCGAGCGCGTTGAAGCAGGGCGTGGCCGACGGACTCGATCCTTCGGTCGGCGCGCTTTACACTTTCGGTTTCATCGATATCCTGGAAGCGATTACGCTGGTGGAATCGGTTCCGGATGCGCAGATGTTCGCGGCGAACTACAAATGGTTCGAAAGCCTGCCGAAGAACCTGCAGGTCGCATTCGACGACGCCAGTGCCAAGACCCAGTCCGAGAGCTTCGCGCAGATCCTGGTGGCGCGCAAGAACTCCGTGGACGCGCTGAGCAAGGCCGGCGTCAAGTTCTACACGCCTTCCGCGGCTGAGAAGAAACAGTGGGTCGATGCCTGCGGCGAACAACGTGCCGAGTGGAACGACATCAAGAAGAAGCTTGCGGGCTCCATCGACGTATTTGAAAAACTGAAGACGGCTGCCAACACCAAGGGCCCGATCACAGTACTTGGCTGATAGTCGCTGTAAATGACGAGGGGCGGCGCGTGCCGCCCCTTGCGGAGGCTGATCCATGCGTAAGCTGTTGCGGCAGCTCGACAAGAACGGCGAGCGATACCTGATGCTTGTCTTCTACTGTTTCATCGTATTCGTCATTGTGATCGAAGTGGTGCGCCGCTTTGTGCTCAATTTTTCGTCGCTTTGGGGCGAGGAAGCCGCCCGGTTCGCGTTTATCTACCTTGGCTGGATCGGCGCTTCCTATGGTGTGAAGCACAGGGCGCATATCCGTTTCGACATCCTTATGCACCTGCTTCCCGGTCGCTGGCGCGGATATATCTACCTGTTCGGCGAAGCATGCACGCTGGTGTTCGCCGGTTTCGCCCTCTACTGGTCGCTCGACTCCATTTCAACCATGCTGCAGTTCGACACCCTTACGCCGGCACTGCGGGTGAGCAGGGTCTGGTTCGAGGCGGCCGTGCCGCTGGGATTCATTATGATGGTGGTGCGGGTGTTGCAATCGGCCTGGCGCGACATCCGCGACATCCGTGCCGGACGCGCCGCCTACGCCGGCACCATGCTGTTCGACTGATCACCGCGGATACGCACCCACTATGCTAGTCGGACTCTGCCTATTTCTCATTCTGCTGCTGCTGTTCCTGGCGGTACCGTTCTGGGTGGCGCTCGGCCTGGGCACCATCACTTTGCTGCTCTCGACCGGCGCGCTGCCGCTTTCGCTGCTCGGCGAAGCACTGTTCCAGGGTGTGGACTCGTTCGCGCTGATCGCCATACCCTTGTTCGTGCTTACCGGCGACGTCATGGTGCGCTCCGGACTTGCCTACAAATTGCTGGACTTCGCCGAAGCTACCACCGGCAGCCTGCGTTCCGGATTCGGCACTTCCACGGTGCTGGGCTGCGGATTCTTCGCCTGCATTTCCGGATCCGATGCCGCTGATGCAGCCGCCATCGGCCGCATCACCATGGGGCGGCTGGTGGAGCTTGGCTATCCCAAGCCCTACGCATGCGCGCTGGTGGCGAGCGGCGCCTGCACCGGCATCCTGATCCCGCCGTCCATCGCCTATATCGTCATCGGCCTGGTGCTGGGCATCTCGTCGTCGACATTGTTCATCGCGGCGGCGATTCCCGGCGTGATTGTGCTGCTCGGTGTGGTTCTCACCAATGTGTTGCTGAACCGCGTCCACGGCTACGAAAACTCGCGCCGCGCATTCTCCCTAAGTCGCTGGTTTCGCGCGCTGAACGAAGCCAAGTGGGCGCTGGCGGTCCCGTTCATCATTCTGGGGGGAATCTACTCGGGCGTTTTTACGCCCACGGAATCGGCGGCGGTGGCGGTCGCGGCGGCGTTACTGGTGGGAATGGTGCAGGGAACCATCCGGCTGAAGGACTTTCCGGCGATGCTGGAGACCTCTGCGCGCGTCAACGGCGTGATCCTGCCCATCATCGGCATCGCCATGCTGTTCGCGCAAGCACTCACCGTACTCGATGTGCCGCAGGACCTGGTGCATGCGCTTACTTCCATTACCACCAATCCTTCGGGGCTGATTCTGATTATGCTCGCGATTTTCATCATCGCCGGCATGTTCATGGAGACCACGCCGAATATCGTGATCCTGGCGCCGCTGCTCTACCCGGTGGCGAAGGAGATCGGAATGAATCAGATCCACTTCTGCGTGTTTATGATCACCTCTCTCGGGCTCGGATTCATCACGCCGCCGATGGGGCTCAACCTGTTCGTTATGTCGGGGCTCACCGGAACGCCGATCATGGCGATCGCGCGCCGCGCGATCCCTTTCGTAGTCGCGATGATCTCCATCTCGGTCCTGATAGGGTTTGTGCCCGAGCTTTCGCTCTGGGCGCTGCGCTAGGCCTGAGGGCGGGGCTGGACGGACGCCGCTCGCTGTAACCAAGGCCTGCGCCCCGGGGCGCGAGCCCGGGCTCAAACAAGCGCGGCCTGTGCGCTTACTTGCGCGGGGGGACGTATCCAGCTGCCACGTCGGCGCCGCTGCCGAAGAAATGCTTCTCCAGCTGCTCGGCCAGGTATTTGCGTGCAGCGCTGTCGGCCAGGTTGAGGCGGTTTTCGTTGATCAGCATGGTCTGGTGCTTGATCCACTGCTGCCAGGCTTCCTTGGACACGTTTTCCCAAATGCGCCTGCCCAGCTCGCCCGGGTAGGGCGGGAAATCCATGCCTTCAGCTTCGCGCCCGAGCTTGATGCAGTTCACCATTCTTGCCATTGCCGCAACTCCTGTCGATACGTAGCGCTATTTTATCGCATACGGCGCCGCCGAATTCGACGAAGAGGCCCTTCTGCAAGAGGGGATATCCCGGTTTCGCGGCAGCGGAATCAGGCTGTTTGCCGCTTTCGGTTCGCCTGCTTAGCCCGGCGTGCGCGTGAGCTCGCCGCTGTTGTAATCCCTGACCGCCTGCTCGATTTCCTCGCGCGTGTTCATCACGAACGGCCCGTACTGCACCACCGGTTCGCCCAGGGGTTTGCCCGCGAGCAGCAGGAAGCGCGCGCCGTCGGCGCCGGCCGCGACTTCGGCGAGATCCCCCGGGCCGAGCACGCCGGCGCTGTGCGTCGCCAGCGCGCGTGCCGTAGCCGCAGCGCCAACGATCAGGCTGCCCTCGAAAACGTAGAGGAAAGCATTGTGCCCGCGCGCGACCGGCTGCGTGAACGCGGCGCCCGCAGGCAATTCCACGTCGAGGTACAGCGGCTCGGTGGCGAGACCCTGTATCGGTCCGGCCACGCTTTGCCCGTCGGCCTGCAGCGTGCCCGCGATGACTTTGGCGCGGCCGCCGCCATGCAGCGCGACCGCCGGGATTTCTTCAGGCGCGATATCGCGGTATCCGGCGGGTTTCATTTTCTCGCGCGCGGGCAGGTTGATCCACAGCTGGAAACCGCGCATGCGCCCATGCTCCTGCTGCGGCATCTCCGAATGGATGATGCCGCGGCCGGCGCTCATCCATTGCACCGCGCCGCTCTTCAGGTCGCCGCGGTTGCCCAGGTGATCCTCGTGCAGCATGTGGCCGTCGAGAAGATAGGTGACCGTTTCGAAGCCGCGGTGCGGATGCGCCGGAAAGCCGGCGATGTAATCGTTCGCGTCGAAGGAGGAGAACTCATCCAGCATCAGGAACGGGTCGAGGCGCGTGTGCGGCGATTGCCCCAGGCTGCGCCGCAGTTTGACGCCGGCGCCGTCGGAGGTCGCTGCCGCGGCGATGATGCGCTGCAATTCGCGTGTGCTCATTTGCCTTTCCTTTCCAGCTTATGACGAGACGGGGTGATGCGCCCCGAGGGAAGTCCGCGCGAGCGAGCGCCCGGCGCGCTCGCGCGAGCCGGGCCGCAGGCACAGAACCCGCTTTACGGTTTCTTCGTCCATGTCGGCCGCGACGGATCGTTGATCCATTCGCTCCATGAGCCGACGTACAGCTTGCCGCCGGGCAATCCGGCGATTTCCAGCGCGAGCAGATTGTGGCAGGCAGTGACGCCGGAGCCGCACAAATGGATGGCGTCGCCGGGCGGCGTGCCGCGCAGCAGTGTCTCGTACTGCGCGCGCAGCGCCTCCGGCGGGAGGAAATTTCCGCGCATGTCCAGGTTGTCTTCGAATGGCGCATTCACGCTGCCCGGAATGTGCCCGGCAAGCTTGTCGAAGGGCTCGGTCAGCGCGAGGTAGCGCTCCTCCGGGCGCGCGTCGATGATCACGCGCTCGCGCCGCAGCGCATCCAGCACCGCGGCGCTGTCCACCCACAGGCTGTCATCCCGCCGCGCGGGAAATTCGACTGCACGGGCTTGCGGAAGCTCGGCGGTGAGCTCGCGCCCCTGCTTCTGCCAGGCCGGAAAGCCGCCGTCGAGCACCGCCACGGCGTCATGGCCGAGCCAGCGCAGCAGCCACCACAGGCGCACCGCCATCGCGCCGAAACTGTCGTCGTAGGCGATGACCTGCGTATCCGGGCCCACGCCCCACGAGCCGAGCTTGCGTGCGAGTTCGGCCGGGTCGGGCAGGGGATGGCGGCCGCTCGCGGGCGTGATCGGCCCCGACAGGTCTTCGTTCAGATGCGCATAGCGCGCGCCCGGAATATGCGACTTGGCATAGGCGGCGCGGCCGGATTCGGGGCGCGTCAAGGCGAAGCGGCAGTCGAACACCGCCCAGTGCGGATCCTGCAGGTGTTGCGCCAGCGTATCCGGACTGACGAGGGTGGTGAATTTCATCGATCGCGCGCCATATTGATCGCCGCATTTTGCGACACAAATGACTGCTTGCGCCAGCGTTTCGCCGGATTCAGAATACGTTCCCCTGCGAGCGCCGCGTGGCGCCGATGCATTTTGCGAGTCCTTATGATCGATCCGATACCCGCGGCTGAGCGCAGCGGCCGCATGCTGCGCGCCGGCTTGCCCGAGGCCGAGGCGCAGTCCTTCCTGCTTGAATTGGATGCGGCGCGCCCGGGCGCGGCGACATCGCTCGGCGCCGATGCCGCGCGCCTGGGCCAGGCCTGCCGCCGCGGGCGCGAGCTGCTCGCGCGACTGCCGCCCAAATCCAGGCGCAAGGCCGAAGAAAAGGTTGCAGGCCACGCGATCGTGCATGTGCTCGCCGACGCCGTCTGGGCATTCTTCCGCGTCTATCGCGCCGCGATTTACGATACGCTGACCGCGCGGCGCACGCGCGCCCTGCGCCTGGAGGATCTGGCCGCCGCCGGCGCCGAGCTGCTGCCCGGCATCCTGCCGACCCAGACCGAGCTCGCCCAGGAAAGCATGCGCCTGCAGGCGGACAAGGACGGGCTGGAAATTCACCAAGGCCTTTTCTTCGGCCAGCTGCTGAGCGACCGCGACATAGGTCTGCACATGTGCATGGCGATGCTGCTCCCCACCGCCGCGGCGTGCGAGCGCCTGGCGGAATTCCAGTCGCGCGGCACGCTCGACCTGGGCACGGTCAAGCTGGAGGCGAAGGGCGATGCGGGCTATCTGTATTTCCATCATCCGCGCTATCTCAACGCCGAGGACGATGAAACCCTCGGTGCCCAGGAAATGGCCTGCGACCTGATCCTGCTGCATCCTGGCCTGCGCATGGGCGTGCTGCGCGGCGCGCCGGTGGCGCATGCGAAATACGCGGGCAGGCGCATCTTTTCGGCCGGCATCAACCTCACGCGCATCTACCAGGGCCAGCAGAGCTACCTGTTCTATCTCATGCGCGACATGGGACTGCTGAACAAGATGTTCCGTGGCCTCGCCCGCACCGACGCTGAGGGCGGCATGGTCTTGCGCCCGGAGGAACCGGAGCAGACGCTGGAGAAGCCCTGGCTCGCCGTGGTCGACGGCTTCGCCATCGGCGGCGGTTGCCAGCTGCTGCTGGTGATGGACTACGTGATCGCCGAGTCCGGCGCGTATTTCAACCTGCCTGCGCGCAAGGAGGGCATCATCCCGGGTTGCGCCAATCTGCGCCTGCCGCGTTTCATGGGCGAGCGCATGGCGCGCGAGGCGATCATGTTCGACAAGACCTTTCATGTCGACAATGCCGATGCGCGCACGCTGGTGAGCGAAGTGCATGCGCGCGAGCGCCTGGACGAGGCGATGCAAGCGTGCATTGCGAACGCCCTCGGCTCGGGCATGGTCAGCGCTGGCGGCAACCGCAAGGCGATCCGTATACAGTCCGAGCCGCTGGATACCTTCCGCGCCTACATGGCGACCTATGCCTACGAACAGGCGTTCTGCCACACCAGCGAGCAGTTGGTGCACAATCTGGAGCGCCACTGGAACGCAAAGGCGCGCAAGCTGTAAGCGCCATGTTTTCCCGCGTGGCGGCCAATCCGGGAGAAACCATATGAAACTTTTCGTCCTTGTCATTGCGCTTGCCGCCCTCGCCGGCTGCGGCGTCGATACCGCAACGACTGCCGCGACCGTGGCGGCCGCGAAGAAACAGGAAATCGAGCAGGGCAAGAAGACCATGGAGCAGATGCAGCAGGACATCGGCAAGTCGATGGAACAGGCGCAGCAGAGAACCGAGCGGGCAGACGAGGCGGTGAAGTACTAGCGCCGCGAAAAACCCTACACTGCGGCGGGTGATCTACCCCTGCGGCAGCGGCGCGGAAATTTGGGGGTAGTCCGGATCGACCGCAGGGGCAGCTGCTAAGATCGGCAGACTGCATTCCTCAAGGACGCCGGCATGAGTTTTCCTACGCAAATCCTTCCCGATCATCATCGCCACTGCGACGATCTGTTCGTCGCCGCCGAATCCGCGGTGCAGCGCGGTGACTGGGCCGCCGCCGCGACCGCTTTCGTGCATTTCTACGCCCAGATGAAGGCGCATTTCGACGCCGAGGAAGGCGTGCTGTTCCCCGCGTTCGAGGCCGCAACCGGCATGCGCGCGGGCCCGACGCAGATGATGCGCCACGAGCATGAGCAGATGCGCGGCTTGCTTGCCCAGCTCGTCGATGCCTGTGAGGCGAAGAACGGCGAGGAATATGCCGGCGCCGCCGAGACGCTGCTGATGCTGATGCAGCAGCACAACATGAAGGAGGAGAACATCCTCTACCCGATGTGCGACCAGGCGCTGGGCGCCGATGCCGAGCGAATCGGCGCGCAGATGGACGCCATGCTCGAGAAGGGGCATGCCTGAGGTCATAGACGGCCGCGGCATGGTGCCGCCGGAGCCGCTGGAACTGGCCGCGGCTGCGCTCGAGAAGCTCGCGCCCGGCGGGGAACTGGTGATGCTGTTGAATTGCGAACCCTATCCCTTGTACGCGATTCTGGATGCCAGGGGATACAGCCACCGCGCCGAGCGCCAGGCCGACGGCAGCAACAGGATTCACATTAAAAAAGCCTGAATGCAGCCCACTCTGTCGTTCGAGCAGGCGCCGCCGATATCGGTGCCCTATCGCTTCTTCCTGACCGCGCCGCTGTTCGGCGCTGCGGCCGGGCTGGTGCTCGCCTGGCTGGGGCCGGCGGCGCTGGACTCGCGCTGGGCGCCCGGCGCGCTGGCGATGACCCATCTGATCGTGGTCGACTTCATGCTGCAGGTGATGTGCGGCTCGCTGCTGCAGTTCGTTGCGGTGGTTGCGGGCGCAAACATCTGGCGGCCGCGCCTGGTGGCCACGCTGGTGCACCCGCTGATCACCGCGGGCGCGGTGTTTCTCGCGAGCGCCTTCCTGCTGGAGCAGCAGCTGCTGTTCCTCGCGGCTGCGCTCGCCTTCGCCGCGGCGCTCGGACTGTTCCTGACGGTGATGGCGGTGTCGCTGCTGCGCACGCCCGCGCGCGGCATGGCCATACACGTGCTGCGCCTGGCGGTGTTCGGCCTGCTGGTGACGGTGGTGCTGGGCGTGACCCTGGCCGCGACGCTGGGCCTGCATGAGAACCTGCAGTCGGTCTGGTCGCTGCTCACGCTGATCAACGTGCACGTCGCCTGGGGCCTGGGCGGCTGGGCGCTGATGCTGGTGATCGGCGTGTCCTACCTGGTGGTGCCGATGTTCCAGCTCACGCCCGCGTACCCGCTGTGGCTGACGCGCCTGCTGCCGGCGGGCCTGCTGCTGGTGCTGGGCCTGTGGTCGCTGCAGTTGCTGCCCGGCCTGGGCGAGGCGCAGGCATGGCAGGCCGGCGTGCTGTGCGCCGGTATGCTGCTAGCCGGAATATATGCCGCGGCCACGCTGTGGCTGCAATCGCGCCGGCGGCGGCGCCAGGCCGGCGTCACGCTCGTATTCTGGCGCGGCGCCATGCTGTCGCTGCTCGCGCTGGCGCTTTCCGCGCTGCTGTTCGCGGCGCTGCCGCGGTTGGGCGAGCATGCGCGCGCGCCGCTGTGGCTGGGCGTGCTCGCGCTGCCCGGCCTGTTCCTGTCGGTGATCATGGGGATGCTGTACAAGATCATGCCCTTCCTCAACTGGCTGCACTTGCAGCAGCAGGGCGGAACGGTGACGACGCAGCCGAACATGAAGCAGATGATCCCGGAACGCGCGATGCGCGGCCAGATGCGGCTGCACTTCGCGGCGCTGGCGCTATTGCTCGCGGCGGTGGTCTGGCCGGCGCTGGCGCTGCCGGCCGGCCTCACGTTCGCCGCGTCCTGCCTGTGGCTGGAATGGAACCTGGTCGGCGCGGCGCGCCTGTACGCGCGCTTTCGCGACCGGATCCGCGCTGCCGCAGCCGGCGCGCAAGCCTCGACCCAGAGCTAGAACACGATTACCTGCCGGATGGCTTCACCGTTGGCGAGGCGGTCGAAACCGAGGTTGATCTCGTCCAGCCTGATGCGGTGCGTAACCAGTTTGTCGATCGGCAGCCGCCCGGCCTTGTACAGCGCAATGTAGCGCGGCAGGTCGCGCTGCGGCACGGCCGAGCCGAGGAAGCTGCCCTTGAGCGTGCGCTCCTCCACCACCAGATTGGTTGCAGGCAGATTGAAGGTCCGCGTCGGATGCGTCAGGCTCACCGTGACCGTGGTGCCGCCCGGGCGGGTGATCTTGTACGCGGTCTCCAGCGCGGCAATTGCGCTGGCGGCCTCGATGGCGACGTCCACGCCGTTGCTGGTCGCCGCCTTGACGCGCGCGATGAGGTCGGGATCGTCGGCGCGGAAGGTGTGCGTCGCGCCGAGCGCGCGCGCGATTTCGAGTTTGGAATCGAGCTTGTCGATGGCGACGATCTGGCGCGCGCCCGCCGCCAGCGCACCCAGCAGCGCCGACAGGCCGACGCCGCCGAGGCCGACGATCGCGGCCGAGCTGCCCAACTTCATTTGCGCGCAATTGATCGCGGCGCCTACGCCGGTGAGCACGGCGCAGCCGAACAGCGCGCCGACGTCGAGCGGCACCTCGGGATCGATCTTCACCAGCGAGCCGCGCGCGAGCACCGCGTATTCGGCAAAGCAGGAAACGCCGGCCTGGTGGTTGAGCAGGCTCTTGTCGGTGCGATGCAGGCGACGCGCGCCGCCGAGCAGGCTGCCCGCGGCGCCGGCGGCAAAACCCGGCTCGCAAAGCGCCGGACGTCCCTCCCTGCAGGGCAGGCAGTGGCCGCAGTTGGGCGCGAACACCAAGGCCACGTGATCGCCGCGCTGCAGGCCGACGACGCCGGCGCCGAGCTCTTCGACGACGGCGGAGGCCTCGTGGCCCAGCACCATGGGCATTACCCGCGGGCGGTCACCGTTGATGACGGAGAGATCCGAGTGGCACAGCCCCGCGGCCGCCATTTTCACCAGCACCTCGCCCGGGCCGGGCGCGTCCAGTTCGATGGTTTCGATGCTGATCGGCTTGGTCGTCGCGTAGGGCTGCGGAATCTGCATTTTGTCGAGCACGGCGGCGCGCATCTTCATGCTGGTCTCCCGAATTGTTTGGGTGGAGGGCCGTTCAGGGATTGCCGATGTAGTCGCGCTTGGCCAGTTCGACGCCGTCGTGGCGCAGGATGTCGTAGGCAGTGACGACGTGAAAATAGAAATTCGGCAGCGCGAAGCCGAGCAGGTATTGCATGCCCTTGAACTTGACCTCGGTCGGGCCGAGCTTGAGCGTGATGTCCCGTTCTTCGCTGCCGTCGATCTGCGCCGGCTGGATCGATTGCACGAACGCAATGGTCTTGGCGATGCGCGCCTTCAGCTCGGCGAAGGTCTGCTCCGTGTCCTCGTGTTTGGGGACTTCCACGCCGGCCAGCCGCGCCACCGCGCCCTTGGCGTTGTCGCAGGCGATGCGCACCTGGCTCGCCAGCGGCAGCATGTTCGGATACAGCCGGTCGGCAATGAGCACCGCCGGATCGATTTTCCTTGCTTCGGCGTGGGCCGCCGCCTTGTCGAGAACGGCGGAAAGATTGTTCAGCATATTGACGAAGCGCGGCGCGCTCGCCTGGTACATGGAGATGGTCATCGGAATTCCGCAGTGGCTGGGGGAACGGGCATTCTATCCGTGGCCGGCGCCGCGCGGCAATGATTCTGCTCGCGACGCGCGGCGGGTCAGCGCGACAGGTGGCGCTGCAGCAGCTGCAGCGCGGCTGCGGCGAAGGCGCGCATGTTCGCCAGCCGGTTGGCGCTGCCGGTCTCGAGCGTGAGCGCCTCTTCGGCCAGCCCGGCGATGGCGATGCAGCTGTGCCCCGCGGCATCGCCATACGGATTGCCGGTCGGTCCGGCGGCGCCGGTTTCCGCGAGGCCCCAGCTCGCGCCGAAGCGCGCGCTTGAAGTGCGCGCAAGCAGCAGCGCATAGGGCTCGGAGGCCGAGCGCATGCCCGTGACCGCCTCGCGCGGAAGCTGCATCAATTGTTCCCGCGCTTTGCGCGTATAGACGACCGCGCCGCCGAGGAAATAGGCCGAGGCGCCGGGCACCGTCAGCAGCGCGGCGGCGATCAGCCCGCCAGCGGACGACTCGGCGACGGCGATGGTTTCGCGGCGCGCCTTGAGCAGCAGCGCCACTTCCTGCGCGAGCGGCAGCAGCGTCTGCACCGCGCCTCAGCCCGCCGCGAGCTTGAATTGGAGATGGTGCTTCACCGCCGGCCATTCACCCGCGATGATGGAGAACACGACGGTATCGCGCAGGCTGCCGTTGGCGTAATGCTGGTGGCTGCGCAGTATGCCGTCCTGCTTGGCGCCCAGGCGCTCGATGGCGCGCCGGCTGGCGTAGTTGAAGAAACCGGTGCGGAATTCGACCGCGATGCAATCGAGTTTCTCGAACGCGTGCGCGAGCAGCAGCAGCTTGCATTCGGTGTTGAGCGCGCTGCGTTGCACCGACTTCGCGTACCAGGTGGAACCGATCTCGACGCGGCGGTTGTTCGCGTCGATGTTCATGTACGTGGTCATGCCGACCATTTTTCCGCTGGCCAGGCTGCGCACCGCGAACGGCAGCATGCTGCCGGCTTGCTGCAGCCCCAGCCGGCGCTCGATCTCGGCGCGCATGCCCTCGGGCCGCGGAATCGCCGTGTACCACAGATTCCACAGCTCGCCGTCGCGCACGGCTTCAACCAGGCCGTCGTGATGCTCCAGCGCGAGCGGCTCCAGCGCCGCGTGGCGGCCGCTGAGGGTAAGGGGGCGGGCAAATGTGCTCATGGCGGTTTCTGCGTTTTGCGGTCGCGCCAACATATCACAGATGCCGCGACGCTTGCTTCGGCATCGCGTTTCGAACGCCTGCGGCGGTGCTATCCTAGCGGCGAAGCGGAGGCAATACACATGAACCAAGGGGATATCCACGCCGCGGCCGCCACGCTGTGGCGGCACTGGCAGCAATCGACGCGCCTGACCGAGCTGCCGCCGGGCGCCCGGCCGGCAACGCGCGCCGAGGGCTATGCGATCCAGGCCGAACTCGCGCGCCAGTCCGGCCAGCGCATCGTCGGCTGGAAGATCGCTGCGACGAGCACGGCGGGGCAGCAGCACATCCGTGTCGACGGGCCGCTCGCCGGCCCGCTGCTGGCGGCGCGCGCGCGCGAAACCGGCGCGCGCATTGCGCTCGCCGGCAACAACATGAAAGTCGCCGAAGCCGAATTCGGGTTTCGCCTGGGCGCGGACCTGCCCAAACGCGCCGAAGCCTACGGCGTCGCGGAGGTGCTCGCCGCGGTCGCTGCGCTGCACCTGGCCATTGAAATCCCAGATTCGCGTTACGCGGAATTTACCCGCGTCGGCGCGCCGCAGCTGATCGCGGACGCGGCCTGCGCCTGCTGGTTCGTGTCGGGTCCGGAGGTGCGCGCCGACTGGCGCGCGCGCGATCTGGTGCGGCATCGCGTCGCCGCCTGGCGCAACGGTGAACTCGCCGGCGAGGGCTCGGGCGCCAATGTGCTGGGCGATCCGCGCGTCGCGCTCGCCTGGATCGCGAACGAACTGTGCACCTACGGCGAAGGCTTGCGCGCGGGCGAGCTGGTGATCACCGGCACCTGCCTGACGCCGGTTCCGGTCAGCCCGGGCGACAGTGTCAAAGCCGACTTCGGCGAATTTGGCGCGCTCGAGGTGGGCTTTGCCTGATGCATGGAAACGATCACCTGGCGGAGGCGCTGCGCTGGTCGACCGGTACGGAGGTGGAGTGGGATCAAGGCCTTTCGGCGGCGGCGGGCATGGCCGTGCCGGTGCTGCTGGCCGCGGCCGCAGGTCATATTTCCCTTGGGCTCGCCGCATCAGCTGGCAGCCTGGTCGCCAGCGGGGTAGGCGCAGGTTCAAGCGCCAGGGAGCAGGCGCAGGAGCTCGCGTCGGTGCTTGCCCCCGCAGCGCTCGCATCCCTCGCGGCCGTGCTCGCGTCCGGCCACGGCTGGCTGAGCGACGCAATCCTGGTCGTGCTCGCGTGTGCGGCTGCAACGCTAGGCGGCTATAGCCGGCCGGCCGTCGCTGCGGCCATGCGTTTCGTCCTGTTTCTGGTCATCATCATCGCCGTGGCGGATGCGACGCCGAACCGCGCTGGACTGGTGCTCCTGATCGCGGCGGGCGCGCTCTGGACCTCGGTCGTGAGCCTGCTTCTCGGCGTTCTGATACGCCGGCGCCGGCGTCCGGCCGCGACTGCCGCAAGCGCCAACCCGCAGAATGCGACGGCGGCGCAGAAATTCGCGCGCTGGAGTCGGTCGCTGAAGAGCCTGGCGGGATGGCAATACACGCTCAGGCTCGGATTCTGCCTCGGCATTGCAGGCCTGATGCGCTCGCTGTGGCCGGAACATCACCTTCACTGGATCGCGCTCACCGTAGCGATTCTGCTGCAACGCCAGATCGACAGCGCGTCGGTCAAGTCCACGCAGCGCACCCTGGGTACCGCGCTCGGCGTTCTCGCCGCCAGCCTGTTCCTTGCGTTCCAGCCGCCGGCATGGGGATTGGGACTGTGCATCGGCCTGCTCGCCGGGCTGCGGCCCTGGCTGAAGGCGCGCAACTACCTCGCGTATTCCGCCGTCATGGCGCCGCTGGTACTGCTGCTGCTCGACGGAGGCGGTCCGCTGCACGCCGGCGTACTGATCGATCGCCTGCTGGCAACGCTGGTCGGCGCCGCTCTGGTGGCCGCGGCGAATGCGATCATGCGCAGGGTCCTGCAAACACCCGCGTAAGCCGGCAGTCGCGAGCGCTCGCCGCCACGGCACTGGCATCCGCGCGCGCGGTGCCCGCAGTACCGGCGCAGCGGGCGCGGCCGCGCATCAAATTGCGCATCTCGCAGCCGATCGGGGCGCGGGTATCATAGGCGGATGAATATGACTGCGCGCCCTGGGCGCAAACGCCTCGCAGCCCTGCTGATTGCGCTCGAACAGGGCCTGGTCGAGCGCGGCCGCCAGGTGCGCCTGGCGCTGCTGGTCGCGCTCGCCGGGGAGCACACTCTGCTCATCGGGCCGCCCGGCACGGCCAAGAGCGAGCTTGCGCGGCGCCTGCACCTTGCGTTCGAGGACGCGTCCTACTTCGAGCGCCTGCTGACGCGCTTTTCCGTGCCGGAAGAATTGTTCGGGCCGCTGTCGATCAGCGCGCTGGAGCAGGACCGCTACGAGCGCCAGACCGCGGGCTACCTGCCGCAGGCCTCGATCGCGTTCATCGACGAGGTGTTCAAGGCCAACAGCGCCATACTCAACGCGCTGCTCACCCTGCTCAACGAGCGCAAATTCGACAATGGCGCGGGGCGCCAGGCCTGCCCGCTGATCAGCGTCATCGGCGCCACCAACGAAGTGCCGGCGGACGAGGTGGCCGAGGCGTTTTTCGACCGCTTTCTCATGCGCCTGCCGGTGGGGCCGGTCAGCGCCGAGGGCTTTGGCGAACTGATGGCGCTGCCCGGGCAATGCGTCCCGCGCATTACCGGCGCGCTGGCGTCGCCGGAGCGCGACGCCATCACTGCGGCTGCCGCCGCAGTGCGCGTCAGCGTGGACGTGTCGCGACTGCTGGCCGAGTTGCGCGCGCATCTGGCCGGCGGCGAAATCTATGTCTCGGACCGGCGCTGGGTGAAGATCGTGTCGCTGCTGACGGTGGCTGCAGCCACCGAAGGACGCGGCGAACTCTCGCTGTGGGACCTGTGGCTGCTGCCCTGGTGCACCGCCCACGACGCAACGGGCCAGGCCGCGGTGCAGGACTGGCTGCTCGCCCGGCTGGGCGTGCGCGAGGCCTTGTCGCCGCCGCGGCTGACGCGGGTGGTGGAGGCGTTCGAGGCGCAGGCCGCGGTGGAGCAGGAAGCCGACGATCTGGACTACGACGCGTCCGGGCGGCTCAAGTTCAGCGCCGAGCTGGACGAGCGCGCCAGCGACGCCAAGGGCGCGGCGCAGGTGGCGCGCATGCGCTACACGCGCCGCCGCCGCTATGGCGAAACGCACATCGGCGCGCGCCTGCGCCAGATCGATGAACTCACGGCGCGCATCGCCGGCTACGCCGGGGAACTGCGCGCGCGCCGCGCCGAGCTCGCCGCCTATGCCGCGCAGAGCCTGTGGCTGGACCGCGATTTTGCCGCGCGCGTCGACGCCAATCTGCAGGCAAGCGAAGCCGCGCTCGCCGCGCTGTCGCTGCGCACGGCACAGGCGCGCGCAGCGTTCGCCGCGCTGCCGCGCCTGCCGCTGGACCCGGGCACCGTGCCCGAGCCGGTGGCGCATGAGCCGATCGAACAGTGATCCAGGGCGCCGACATCAAGCCGCTGCTGTTCGAGCAAAGCGAGGCGCGCCTGGCGGCGCTGGAGCGCCTGCCGCGCAGCCTGTGGCTGGGCGGCATGATCAATTCGCAGGGCGCGCTCGAACCCAGGCTGGGCGCGCTCGATCAGCTGCGTGCCGAGCTGCTCGCCGGTACGCAGCCCGCGCCCGCGATCTGGCCGGAGACGCTGCTCGCGGCCGAGCTGCACGCAGTCCTGCTCGCGCTGGACCTGCCGGGACTGTGCCGCGGGCGCAGCGAACTCGCCGATCAGGTGCTGTCCTCGATGCTGTGGCATGTCGACCTGATCGTCGACTACATCGACCGCGGCGACAGCGCGCAGGCGGCGATCGCCAGGGCGCTGGCCGCGTTTGCCGACGACTGGCGCGAGCGCCGCGGACTGCTCGACGAGCTGGAGGCGGTGTTCGGCAGCTGCCCGGACCTGCTCAAGAACACCAACTGGGATATGCTGCGCGGCTTGCTGCGCAGCGGCGGCTGGAACGAGGTCGTGCGCATCCGGCGCCTCATTGAATCGCTGCCCGAGCTCGCCGGCCTGATACGCCAGCTCGGCCGCGCGCAACCCCTGGACGAAACCGACGAATCGCAGCAGCAAGAGCTGCAATTGATGGAGCAGACCACGGCGCCGCGTTCCAGCATGCGCCTCACGCGCGTGCCGGAAATGCCCGGTGAGACGCGCGGCGTCTATCGCTCCGGCCGCATCGCGCGCATGCTGCCGGCGGAGACCATGCTGTTGACGCACCGGCGCCTGCGCCTCGTCTGGCACGCGCACCGCGCCGAGCGCAGCCTGCTGAGCTACGAGGAGGACGAGCGCTTGCGCGAAACAGTACAGGAGCCGGCGCCGGCGTGGCGGCCGAGCCCGCAGCGCCGGCCAGACCGGCGCATGCAAGCCGGACCGATGCTGATTTGCGTCGATACCTCGGGCTCGATGCAGGGCGGCGCCGAGAACGTGGCCAAGGCGGTGGTGCTCGAAGCGATGCGCACGGCGCACGCGCAGCAGCGCGCCTGCCACGCCTTCGCGTTCGGCGGCCCGGAGGAGATCGTCGAGCTCGAACTCGGCCTGGACGCTGGCGGCATCGAGCAGCTGGCGCAGTTCCTCGCCCAGGGTTTCGGCGGCGGCACCGACATCTGCGGACCGCTGGAGCGCGTGCTCGCGCGGCTCGCCGAGGAACGCTGGCAGCTCGCCGATCTGCTGATCGCCTCGGACGGCGAGTTCGGCGCTACGCCCGAGACCGCGCGCGCGACTGCGCGCGCCAAGGCGGAGCTGGGCCTGCGCGTGCAGGGCGTGCTGATCGGCGACCGCGAAACCGTCGGCATGCTGGAACTCGCGGACGACATTTTCTGGGTGCGCGACTGGCGCCGCTACGGCACTTCCGATGCGGATTCGCCGGTGCATTCGAAGAGCCTGACCTCGATCTATTTTCCCGGTGCGCAGCGCTCGCGCCGGCGTGACCCGCCTGTCGGTGGCGCCGAGGCGGCGCAGGCGCTGCTGTCGGGCGCGCGGCCCGAATCGAAGTGAGCGCGGCGATGGCGCCGATCACCGAGGTCTACGTGGCGCTGGCCGAGCGCATCGCAGCGAAGCTCGGCCGCCCGCGCGTGCGCGCGCTGCATCTGCCTTGGCGGCAGGAGCAGACGTCTAGGGACGCCGAATTCTGCGCGCTCGAACTCGAGGCCGGCGCGATCGGCTTCAGCTACGTGAGGCTGGGCGAAACCGAAGCCGCGCTGCGCGCGCGCTTCGATCCAGCCGCGTTTGTGGGCAGGGAGGCGGCGTCGCTCGCGCGCGGCTACGCCGGCAGCGAACCGGCCGCCAGGGCACTCGGCTTCGCCGCGATCAATGCCTTGTCGCAGCAGCTGTTCGCACGCGCGGGCTGGGCGCCGCCCGCGGCGGACGATTCGCTCGGCGCGATCGAACCGGCGCGTGGCGAGCACATCGGCATGATCGGCTTGTTCCGCCCGCTGATAGCGCGCGTCAATGCGGCCGGCGCGCGCCTCACCGTGCTGGAACTGAAAGCCGATCTTGCGGGCGAGCACGCCAACTATCGCGTCACGCTGGACCCGGCCGAACTCGCGTCCTGCGACAAGGTCATGAGCACCTGCACCGTGATGCTCAACGATACGCTGGACGCGGTGCTGGCGGCCTGTGCGAACGCGCGCCACATCGCCATCATCGGACCGACCGCGGGCTGCATACCCGATCCGCTGTTCGCGCGCGGCGTCGACACCGTCGGCGGCCGGCGCGTGCTCGATGCGCCCGGATTTCTCGATGCCTTTCAGCATGGAAGGAAGTGGGGTGCTTACGCCGGCAAATACGTGATCGCCCGGCAAAGCTACCCCGGCGTCGAAAAACTGCTGCAGCTGACCGCATGACGCAATTTCGCGGCGCCTGCGCTTGACGCGGCACTCCATTCGGATGACAATCATTCGCATCGAGTATTGCGATCGCCGCGGTGCCGAATTTCCCGGCCAGTTCTGTGCGGCGTCCAGGCGCAAGATCTATCCCTATCCGGAGCCCAAATGAAAGGCGACAAGAAAGTCATCGAACTGCTCAACAAACAGCTCGCCAACGAGCTGACCGCGATCAACCAGTATTTTCTGCACGCGCGCATGTACAAGAACTGGGGTTTCAACCGCCTCGGCAAGCACGAGTACGAGGAATCCATCGAGGAAATGCACCACGCCGACAAACTGATCGAGCGTATTCTTTTTCTGGAAGGGCTGCCGAGCATGCAGGCGCTCAACAAGCTCGCGATCGGCAACAGCCTGCCGGCGTGTCTGGCGGGCGATCTCAAGCTCGAACGCGGCGCGCACGCCGACCTCAAGGCGGCGATCAGCTACAGCGAGGGCTGCGGCGACTACGTATCGCGCGAACTGCTCGACGATATCCTCGAGGACACGGAGGAGCACATAGACTGGCTGGAGACGCAGCTCGGCCTGATCGAAAAAGTCGGGCTGCAGAATTACCTGCAATCGCAAATGGACGCGGGCTCCGCCTCCTGATCAGCCGCTGCCGGGCGCCGGCCCGTTCCGGCCGCCCTTCACCCGGCCGGGGCGCAAGCCGCCGGCCGCCGCCATTCCGGGAAACGCATGTCCGAACCTGTAAGCACCCCAATCCGAGTCACGCCCGATCTGCTGCGCAAGTACGACCGGCCGGGACCGCGCTACACCTCGTATCCGACCGCGGTCGAGTTCAACCCCGCCTACGACGCGCAGGCGTATTTCGGCTCGCTCGAACAGGCGGCCGCGCGCGCGGACGACCCGCTGTCGCTCTACCTGCATCTGCCGTTTTGCGAGCACCGCTGCACCTTCTGCGGCTGCAATGTGGTGATCACGCGGCACCGCGAGGTTGAGCAGAAATACCTGAGCTACCTGCACCGCGAGATCCGCGAAGTGTCGCGGCGCCTGGGGCGGCGGCGCAAGGTGGTGCAGTACCACTGGGGCGGGGGCACGCCGACCTATCTGTCGGTGGAGGAGATGCGCGCACTGCAGCAGGTGGTGACCGAATGCTTCGACATCCAGCCCGACGCCGAGGCGGCGATCGAGGTCGATCCGCGCGTTACCAGCCGCGAGCAGATCGATCTGCTGCGCTCGATGGGCTTCAACCGCCTGTCGATGGGGGTGCAGGATTTCGACCCCGAGGTGCAGGCAATCATCAACCGCAACCAGACCGAGCGCCAGACGCGCGAGCTGTTCGCCTACAGCCGCGGTGCGGGCTTCGGTTCGATCAACGTCGACCTGATTTACGGCTTGCCGCTGCAAAAGCCCGAAACTTTTGCCAAGACCCTGGATGCGGTGATCGAGTTGCGCGCCGACCGCGTCGCGGTCTATTCCTATGCGCATGTCCCCTGGCTGCGCACCCAGCAAAAGGGATTCGATCCGGCCATGCTGCCTACGGGCGAGCAAAAGCTGGAGCTGTTCTGCATCGCGCGCGAAGCCTTCGTGCAGGCCGGCTATCGCCAGATCGGGATGGATCATTTCGCCGTGCCGGAAGACGAACTGGCGCGGGCGGTCGAGTCGCGCACCCTGTCGCGCAATTTCATGGGCTACACGGTCAAGTCCGCGCCGGACATGATAGGCGTGGGCGTGTCCGCGATCGGCGATGTGGCCGGCGCCTATGCCCAGAACCAGAAGAAGCTGCCGCGCTACTACGACGCGCTCGACAAGGGTTTGCTGCCGATCGACCGGGGCTACCGCCTGAGCGCCGACGACCAGCTGCGCCGCTACGTCATCACCCAGCTGATGTGCAACTTCCACCTGGACAAGCGCGCGGTCGAACGGCGCTACGGCATCGCCTTCGATCAGGTATTCGCGCCCGAGCTGGAGCAGCTGGCTGCGCCTGACGGATTGATTGCAGCCGGCTTCGTCAGCGCCAGCCGCGACGCGCTCGACGTGGAGCCGCTCGGGCGCCTGTTCGTGCGCAACGTGGCGATGCTGTTCGACCGTTACCTCGCCGGCAGAAGCACCGGCGCGCCGATATTCTCGAGGACCATATAGCGGGAACGCCCATGAACCGGGCACACCCCGGCCCGCTTGACGGTTGTCAATACGCCCGCGTTACCGCGGCCGGACAATGCCCGGGCAAGCGCTCGAAGTACGAATCCCTTGGCGACGAGGCGCGGCATGAGTACAAAACCATCTGTTCATCTGCAGGCGGGCGATGCGCTGATCGCGGTCGACGTGCAGAACGATTTCCTTCCCGGCGGCAGCCTCGCCGTGCCCGCCGGGGACGCCGTGGTGCCGGCGCTCAACCGCTACCTTGCTGCGTTTGACGCGCGCGCGCTGCCGGTGTTCGCGACGCGCGACTGGCATCCGGCAAACCACTGCTCGTTCAAGGCGCAGGGCGGAACCTGGCCGCCGCATTGCGTCGCTGGAACGCCTGGCGCCGGCTTCGCCGGCGGCCTCGCGCTGCCCGCCGCCGCGGCGATCGTCTCCAAAGCGCAAACGCCGGAAGCCGACTCGTACTCCGGCTTCGGCGGCACCGATCTCAGGGCGCGCCTGCGTGCAGCCGGCGTCGCGCGCCTGTTCATCGGCGGCCTTGCCACCGACTATTGCGTGCTCAACACGGTGAAGGACGCGCTTGCGGCGGGTTTCGCGGTGTTGCTGCTTGTCGACGCGGTGCGCGCAGTGGAGCTGACGCGGGGAGATGGTGCGCGCGCGCTCGCCGAAATGGAAGGACTGGGCGCGCGGCCGATACGCTTCGAGGAGATCGTCACGTGAGCCGCAGCGAAAGCGCGCTGCTGACCGACCTGTACCAGCTCAGCATGCTGCAGGCCTATTTCGACGAGGGCATGGAGGAGAGCGCCGTATTCGAATTCTTCGTGCGCGCGCTGCCGCCGGGGCGCAATTTCCTGATCGCCGCCGGACTGGAGCAGGTGCTTCGCTATCTGGAGCAATTCCGCGTCACCGCGCCCGAGCTCGACTGGCTGCGCGCGCACTGCGGATTTCGCGAACCTTTCCTCGCCGCGCTCGGCGCGCTGCGCTTCACCGGCGATGTGCACGCGCTGCCGGAGGGCACGGTGTTTTTCGCCCACGAGCCGGTGCTGCGCATCACGGCGCCGATCGCGCAGGCGCAGGTGGTCGAAAGCCGCCTGCTGAGCCTGCTGCACTTCTCCACGCTGATCGCTTCCAAGGCGGCGCGCAGCGCACTCGCCGCGCCGGGGAAACTGCTGGTCGATTTCGGCATGCGCCGCGCGCATGGCGCCGAGGCCGGGCTGCTCGCCGCGCGCGCGGCCTACATCGCCGGATTTTCCGGTACCGCGACCGTGCTCGCCGGCGTCGAATTCGGCATTCCGGTGTTCGGCACCATGGCGCACTCCTACATCGAGGCGCATGCGGACGAGGTCTCCGCCTTCCGCGGTTTCGCCCGCTCGTCCCCCGCCAACGTGGTGCTGCTGATCGACACTTACGATACCGAGCGCGCCGCGGAAAAGGTGGTGCGCCTCGCGCCCGAACTCGAACGCGAGGGCATCCGCGTGCGCGGCGTGCGCCTGGACAGCGGCGACCTCGCGGCACACGCGCGCGCCGTGCGCGCCATCCTCGACCAGGGTGGCCTGACCGGGGTCACGATATTTTCGAGCGGCAACCTCGACGAATGGAAGCTGCGCGCGCTGCTCGCCTCGGATGCGCCGATCGACGGCTTCGGCATCGGCACTGCGCTCGATACCTCGAGCGACGCGCCCTTCCTCGATTGCGCCTACAAGCTGCAGGAGTACGCGGGGACGCCGCGGCGCAAACGCTCCGAGGGCAAGGCGACCTGGCCCGGGCGCAAGCAGGTGTACCGGAATTTCGCGCCGGACGGCAGCTTCGACCATGACGTGGTCGCCCTCGAAGGCGATGCGCAAGCTGGCGTGCCGCTGCTGATGCCGGTCATGCGCGCCGGCAGGCGCACAGCTCCGGCCGAACCGCTCGCGAATGCGCGCGCTCGCGCGGCAGCGCAGCTGGCGCAGTTGCCGCCGCCGCTGCGCAAGCTGGATCCCGCGCCGTCCTATCGGGTCGACATTGCGCCGGGACTGCGCGCGCTCGCGGCGCAGCTCGACCAAATGCCGCACTGACGCGGTTCGCCCTAGAGTTTTTTCAGCAGGACCTTGGAACGCCGCTGCAGGTTGTACAGCGACTTTTTCGGCTCGGGCAGGGCGCGGACCTCGGCTTCGCTGAAGCCGCGTTCGATGAACCAGTGCGCCGCGCGCGTGGTGAGCACGAACAGTTTCTTGTAGCCGAGCTGGCGCGCTTCGACTTCGCCGTGATCGAGCAGCTTTTCGCCGTAGCCGCGCCCGCGGTATTCGGGCCGCACGGCGAGCGCGGCGAGCTCCGCCGCCTTGCCCGCCAGCGGATAGAGCGCGGCGCAGCCGACGATCACGCCGTCGTGCTCGATCACGAAGAAGGTATGCACTTCGCGCTCGAGCAGCTCGCGTCCGCGGTAGACCAGCGTGCCCTCGGCCTCCAGCGGCTCGATCAACTGCAGGATGCCGCCGATGTCGTCGATGCTCGCGGGACGCAGGCGCTCGAGCTTGTCGGCGGTGATCATGCTGCCCGAGCCGCCGTGTGTGAACAGTTCGAGCAGCAGCGCGCCTTCCACCTTGTGCGAGACCACGTGCGCGCGCGCCACGCCGGCGCGCACTGCCTCCACCGCATGGCTCAGGTACAGGCGCGTGTCCGGTGTCAGGTTCTTTCCTTTTGCGAGCAGCAGATCGGCCTCCGCCGCAGAAAGTTCCGGCATCAGGCGGCCGCGCGCATCCTCCACCGGCGCGTCGCTGAGGAACACCAGCTTGGTCGCCTGCAGCGCCTTCGCGATTGCCACTGCGACGTCTTCCATCGACAGGTTGAACACCTCGCCGGTGGGCGAATAGCCGACGCTCGAAATGATGACCAGATCATCCACGGCGAGGCAGGCCTCGATCGCCGCGGCGTTCACCTTGCGCACGGTGCCGGTGTACTGCAGGTCGACGCCATCGAGCACGCCCATAGGCTGGGCGGTGATGAAATTGCCCGACACGGTGTTGATGTCGGCGCCGGCCATGGGCGAATTGGGCAGGCCCTGGGACAGCAGCGCGTCGAGCTCGACGCGCTGCAGGCCCGCTGCCTCTTTCACGCAGGCGAGCGCCACCGCGTCGGTGATGCGCAGCCCAGCGTGGTAGCGCGAGCGCGCGCGCCGCAGCTTCAGCTGGGCTTCGATCTGCGGGCGCGAGCCGTGCACCAGCACCACGCGAATGCCGGCGCTGCGCAACAGGTTGATGTCCTGCGCGAGCACGCCGAACTTGCCGTCGGCCACGACCTCGCCGCCGAAAGCGATGACGAAGGTCTTGCCGCGAAAGGCATTGAAATAGGGCGCCGCGGAGCGAAACCAGGCGACGAACTGGCTGTGGACGTTAGTCGGCATGCGCGCAAGACCGGATGCGAAAACGCCATTCTAAGAGCTTATTTCGAAACGAGGAAACACTTCGCCCTGCGTTCCGGCCAGACGGCGGCCAATTCAGCGATGCCGAAATGGCCGCCGGCTTGTTGCTGCAGGCGCTGCCGGCTGTGAAGTTGCCCGGCAGCGCGCTAGTACGGCCTAGCGAAAACGCCCGCCGCGGCCGCCGCCATAGCCCTGCAGGCAGTATGCGGGGCCGTAGCCGCCGAAGCTCTGGTCTGCAATCTGCTTCTGTTCCGGCGTGAGCGCTGCGTAGAGGTTCTTCAGCGCAGCGGCGTTGGCCTGCAAATCGGCCTCGCGCTGCTTCATGAACTCTGCCTGCTGTGCGGCGATTTCAGGCGCCGAGCCGGCGCTGCGCGCCTGCTGCATCTTGGCGAACCAGGCCTGCCGGGTTTCGCTCTGCTGCTTCGCATTCTTGGCGAATGCCTGCCAGGCGGCGTCCTGCTTGGCAGTGATTCCCAGCTGTTCCTTCAGCGCCGCCAGACTCTCATCCACATTGCGGAAATTGCCGCCGTACATCGCCTGCGGGCCCCGGCCGTAGCCCGGCCCCATGCCGTATCCAGGGCCGTAGCCGCCCATCATTCCGGGTCCGGGGCCGTATCCGCCCATCATGCCGTATCCCGGACCGTAACCGGGGCCGCCGGGACCGTAGCCGTAGGGATGTGCGTTTGCCGCTGCGGCGGCGAGCGCCAGCGATACCGCCGTGCCGGCGGCGAGTGCGATTTTGGTCAAGCGTTTCATGATCGATTCTCCATAGGGTTTTTTTGCTCAGCCTGCGTATCCCGGGATCGTGCATAGCGTCGTCCCGTCGCATCGCTACCCATTTCAGCACGCCGATGTAGGTTGCACGTTGTCTTGTTGTACGCCGCGGTAGCGCAGCAACGGCGTGTTACACGGCGCTACAATTTCGCGGCTTGGCGGCGTCCGGACATCGCAATGCCTCCTGCCGGCACCCGCCCAAGCGGCCGGCATTTGATCTGCATCAAATGCGGCGCCCCCGGATGTAATTAGTCTGGCGGCGGAATCCCTTTGGCCACGGACTGCGCATGACCGATGTATCCGCGATTGCACTGGTGACGGCATTCAGCGCCGGCGTCGTGTCGTTTCTTTCGCCCTGCGTGCTGCCGCTGGTGCCGGGCTATGTTTCGTATATCGCCGGCGACCGGATGTCGCGCGGCCATGAAATGGGCGATTCGACCTGGCGGATGTCGATGCTTTGGCTGAGCTTCTGTTTCGTGCTCGGCTTTTCCACCGTATTCATTGTTCTCGGGGCCGGCGCCACCGGCTTCGGGCAACTGCTGCTGCGCTACAAGTACGAGGCCAATATCGCCGGCGGCGCCATCGTCATGACCTTCGGCCTGTTCATGACCGGCATGCTGAAGCTGAACTGGATGCAGCGCGACCTGCGCTTCCACGGCAACATCCGCGGCGCGCGCCCCGCGGGGGCCTATCTCATCGGACTTGCGTTTGCGTTCGGCTGGACGCCCTGCATCGGTCCGGTGCTGGGGGTGATACTCACGCTGAGCGCCGTGAGCGCGACGCTGTCGAGCGGCGTCACGCTGCTCGGCGCCTACTCGCTCGGTCTCGGCCTGCCGTTCATCGCTACGGCGATGTTCACCGACAGCTTTCTCGCCTGGCGCAAGTCGATAGCGCGCATCGGGCGGCCGATGCAGATCGGCGCGGGCGCGGTGATGGTGCTGATGGGGCTCGCCATGGTCACCGGGCAGCTCTCCTTGTTTGCACTGTGGCTGCTGGACAGGTTTCCGGGTCTGGCGACCATGGGATAAAAAAAGCCGCCGGGGAAGCCCCGGCGGCCTAGTTCATCAACGCCCGTGCCGAAGCTCAATGCACGGCGGCAAGCTCCGCGCCCAGGCCGGTTTCCGAGCGCACCTTCTGCCCCGCGAACATCGCCCGCTCCTTGTCCGCGCTTTCGCTGTGGTCGGTGACCGATACCAGGTAGGTGACGATCAGGACCGCCGGCAGCAGGAAGAAGGTCGGGAAGTCGTAGGGGAAGATCGCCGGGCCCATGCCGAGCACCTTGGTCCACACCGTCGGACCGATGATCAGCAGTCCGATGGAACCGAAGATGCCGACATAGCCGCCGACCACCGCTCCGCGCGTGGTCAGGCCGCCCCAGAACAGCGACATGACCAGGATCGGGAAGTTGGTGCAGGCCGCGATGGAGAAGGTCAGCGCCACGATGTAGGCGACGTTCTGCTTCTCGAACGCAATGCCGAGGATGATGGCGATGATGCCGAGACCGACCACCGACAGCTTCGACACCAGCACTTCCTGCTTCTCCGTCGCCTTGCCCTTCATGATCACGTTGGCGTAGATGTCATGCGACAGCGCGGAGGCGCCGGCCAGCGTCAGTCCGGACACCACCGCCAGGATGGTGGCGAAGGCGACCGCGGCGATGAAGCCGAGGAAGAAATCCCCGCCGAGCGCATGCGACAGATAGACCGCGGGCATGTTGCCGCCGCCCTTGAGGTTGAGGATGTTCTTGGCGACGTCGACGACGTACTCCGGTTTGTTCGCCACCAGCACGATAGCGCCGAAGCCGATGATGAAGGTCAGGATGTAGAAGTAGCCGATGAAACAGGTGCCGTAGAGCACCGACTTGCGCGCCGCTTTGGCGTTGGTGACGGTGAAGAAGCGCATCAGGATATGCGGCAGTCCGGCGGTGCCGAACATCAGCGTCAGTCCGAGGGAAATCGACTCGATCGGATTGGCCTTTGCGCCGATCGGCACCACCGACTTCATGATCTCGAGGTGTTTCGGATGGATGTTGACCGCGTCCGAGAACAGCTTCTCGAAGCTGAAGCTTTCGTGCGCCATCACGCCGATCGCCATCAGGGTCGCGCCGCCGAGCAGCAGGGCGGCCTTGATGATCTGCACCCAGGTCGTGGCCTTCATGCCGCCGAAGGTGACGTAGATGATGATCAGTGTGCCGACGACCACGATGGACATCTTGTAGGACATTTCCGGCACCAGGGTGTGCAGCAGCTGTCCCGCGCCCACGGCCTGGCCGATCAGGTACCAGATCACCACGATCAGCGCGCCGATGGCGGCCATGGTGCGCACCGGGCCCTGCTTCAGCCTGAACGCGGCGACGTCGGCGTAGGTGTACTTGCCCAGGTTGCGCAGCCGCTCCGCGATCAAGAATAGGATGACTGGCCACCCAACCAGCCAGCCAACGGAGAAGATCAGGCCGTAGAAGCCGTTGAAATACACCAGGGACGCGATACCCAGAAACGAGGCGGCCGACATGTAGTCGCCGGCGATCGCGAGGCCGTTCTGCAGGCCGGTGACGCCGCGTCCGGCGGCGTAGAAGTCGGTTGCCGTCTTGGTATGGGTTGCTGCCCAGTAGGTAATGACCAGCGTGATGCCGACGAAGATCAGGAACATGATGACCGCGTGCCAGTTGGTCGGCGGCGGCGCCGGCGGAGCGGCCGGGGCTGCAGCGACCGGGGCGGGTGCGGGTGCGGCGGCAGGCGCCGCGGCTGGTGCGGCGGCCGGTGCGGCGGCCGGTGCGGCGGTTCCCGGCGCAGCCGCAGGAGCGGCGCTCGGTGCGTCGGCAGCGAAGGACGGGCTCGCGAGCTGCAGCGCGGTGCAGGCCAGGAGGCTCAGAAGTATCGCCTTGAATGATGTTTTCATTTGGACGCTTCCTTGACGATTTCCTCGAACATCGGGTCGAACACCTGATTGGCCTCGTACACGTAGACGCCGGTCAGTACGCAGCACACGACGATGACCGCCACGCCCAGGGGAAGTCCGACCGGAATGACGCTGCCGGCTGCGATCGGCGCGGTGAGGATGTCAGGGGTGAACGCGATCATGAGAATGAAGCCGTAGAAGATCACGCACACGATCGCCGACAGGGTCCACGCCAGCTTGCTGCGCCGGCTGGCCAATGCGAGGTACTTTGGATTCTGCTGTATCTTGCCGCTGACGATGACTTCAGACACGATTGCCTCCTTTTGTGGTGCTCTTGGAAACTTCTTCGCCGACCGGCATGCGGCGTCAACGCGCCCGCGCCTCGGTCTTGTTTTGAGATGTTCTCCCCAGTTGGCGGCCACCCGCCGTTTGCCGCATTCGAGAGCCGGCTTTGAAGACAAATACTAGGTGCAGCGATGCTTTGCCTGCTACTGTGGCAGACCCTAGTTTCGGGGGTTTTGGCGTAAGCCAGACGTAAGCGAGACCGCCGTACCCGGGGCCTAAACCCGTACCACCCCGAAGTCGCCGGCGCGAGGAATCGGCTCAGTCAGATTCGCCGCGGCCCCGTGCTGTCCGCGCCAGGGGCGGGCTCCGTTGCGCGGCCGCCGAGGCACAGGCGGAACAGTTCGCCGAGCGTACCGACCTCGAGCTTCTGCATGATCCGGTGGCGATGGAATTCCACGGTCCTGTTGCTGATGAACAGTTCCTCGGCAATCGCCGCATTGCTCTTGCCGGCGAGCATCTTGTCGAGTACCTGATGCTCGCGCCGCGTGAGCGCGGCAAGCCTCGCCTCGAGCGCCGCCTGCGCCATCCGGTCGCGGTGGGTCTGCGCGTCGAGTTCCAGCGCATCGAGCGTCAGGCACAGGAGTCGGTAATCGTCGAACGGCTTCTCGATGAACTCAACCGCGCCGCGCTTAACCGCATCCACCGCGGTCGGAATGTCGCCATGGGCGGTGATGAATATGATCGGCAGCCGGATGTTGCGCGCCTGCAGCACTTCCTGCAGCTTCAGGCCGCTTATTCCGGGCATGCGGATGTCGAGCAACAGGCAGCCGGAGTATTCGGGCCGGTAATGATGGAGGAAGCTCTCGGCCGAAGCGAAGGAGCGCACCTGCAACCCGCTCACGCTGAGCATCAGCTGCACCGCGTCGCGCACCGCCTCGTCGTCGTCGACGAGAAACACCTGCTGGCCCGCGGCGGCGTTCATGCCGGTCCGGGCGGGAGCGTGAAATGAAACACGCAGCCGCGCTCCGCGCCGGGCTCATGCCAGAGCCTGCCGCCGTGAAACTCGATGATCGAACGGCTGATGTTCAGTCCGATGCCCATGCCGCTTTCCTTGGTGCTGAAGAAGGGCGTGTAGAGATTGGCGGCGACCGGCGCGGGAATGCCCGGCCCGCTGTCGCGCACCGACACCCGCAGCATCGCGTCGCTGTCCTGCGCGCAGCTGATTCGCAGCACTTTAGCTTCACCGCCGGGCTGCTGCATCGCTTCAATGGAATTCCTGGCGAGGTTGAGCAACACCTGCTCGATCATGATCGCATCGACCAGCACCGGCGGCAGCGACGGCGCAAAATCCGTTACCACTTCCACCCCGCCCTTTTCGGCCTCCATTGCGATCATCTGCACTGCCTCGGCGATGATCGCCTTGAGATCGTGGGCGCTGCGCAGGGGTTCGCGCTTGCGCACGAATTCGCGCATGCGGTTGATGATGCCGCCGGCGCGCACCGCCTGCGCCCCGCATTTTTCCATGAAACCGAGCAATTCCGCGGTGTCGAAGCGGCCGGAGCGCAGCATGCGCACGCAGCCCTGATTGTAGCTGGCGATGGCCGTCAGCGGCTGGTTCAGTTCGTGCGCCAGCGACGAGGCCATTTCGCCGATGGCAATCAGTTTGGCGCTCAGCTGCAGCTTCTCCATCTGCTGCCGGCCCGCCCGCTCCGCCTGCTTGGCTTCGGATATGTCGGCAATGACCTTCAGGCTGACCCTGCGCCCGTCGACCCAGCCTACCGAGTGGGCGTGGACGAGGAACCAGCGATCGCTCGCCGGATCGCGGAATTCCCCTTTCAGCGCAAGCGAGCCGTCCTTTGCGGCCGCGGCCCTGGCAAAGAAATCGGCTGGAACAACCTCGAACGCGTTTTCGAATTCGCGCGCGTTCGCGCTGTGCGCGTCTGCGCCGAAAAAGTCGCGGAAGCGGCGGTTGGCGTACAGCATCCTGCCGTCGTCCATGTCGTTGACGTAGACTGCCGCTTCCAGCTCCTCGAGCACGGTGACGAAACGCTCGTCGGCCCTCTCCAGCGCGCGGCGCAGGCGTGCGATCACCAGCGCAAATATCTGCAGCGTGCCGAACAGCACCGCGCCCTCCCAGTAGAAATACAGCGCGACCGAATAGGGATTGACGGAGTGGAACATGACCATCCACGACAGCGTGGCCAGTGTGGCGATCGACGCGCCGGCAAGCCGGCCCGCCGTCCATGCCGCGATGAATACCGGCAGCAGATACAGCAGCGCCAGCAGCGCGGCATAGCCCGTCGCGTAGTCGGCCAGCGCGATCAATCCGACCAGCCCGACGGCCAGGGCCAGCGCCCGGCGCGGATCGTCGAGCAAGTGGCCGCCGACCGACTGCAGCGCGGCGGGAAGCAAACGGGAGCCGGGAAGGGGGGTGGCGGACATCGGATGGCGGTGGAATGCCTGTGTTGCCAGGCGCGTTCCGGCTCCTTGGAAGCGCAATGGGGACGCTATGCTAGCAAAGAGCGCGCGCCGGGCATAGTTTCGGCTGCCGGCGCCACCAGATCCCTGAGCGTCAGCCCGTGCACCTGGTCCTCGATCGCGGCATTGATCTTCGCCATGATCGATTCGATTTCCGCAGGTGCGGGCAGCGCCTGCGGTCCCAGGTACTGCTCTTCGCCGGCGGTGCGCACAGCGTGCAGCAATTCCTTCAGCGTGATCGACCCGATGTCGCGGCTGGGAAGATAGGCCGGGGGATCGTCGCCGGTCTGCGCCAGCAGCCCGCCCTGGGCAAGCGCGCCCAGCACCCGTTGCAGCGCGTAGGTGGGTACGCCCAGACGCTGGACCAGGCCGGAAAAAGTCCAGGCCGCTGCGCCCTCGCAGTAGCTCTTGCCGATCATGTACATCAGCATCAGTCCAAGGCGCTCGCGCATGCGGTTGCTCAGCCGCGGCTCGCCCTGCTCGAGCACCAGGTATTCCGGGTACTGGCTGTAGAACGCGATGCTCGCGCCCAGCAGCAGGATCAGCCAGTTGAGGTAGAGCCAGACGAGGAACAGCAGGAAGATCGCGAAACTCGAGTAGATCGCGGCGTACTGGGTCGAGGTGCGCGCGAACTCGGCGAACGCCCAGCCCGCCAGCTGCCACAGCAGGCCGGCGACGATGCCTCCGATCAGCGCGGCATGCATGCGCACGCGGGTATTGGGGACGTAGCGGTAGGCAAACGTGAACACGCCGATGACAAAGAACACCGGAATCGTCCGCCCGATCGCGTAGGCCACGGCGCCGAGCGGCCCGACCCCGAGCAGCAGCTTTGCCTGAGGCGTCGCCATGACCGTCGAAACCAGGCCGATGACCGAAAAGATCAAAACCGGCCCGATCAGCAGAACGCTCAGATAGCCGCTGAAGCGGCGCGCGAAGCTGCGCAGCTGCGTCACATGCCAGATATAGTTGACCGACTCCTCGATCTTCTGCATCAGCGATACCACGGTGTACACCAGCAGCGCCAGGCCGATGGAGCCGAGAACCTTGACGTTCAGGTTTTCGATGAACTTGATGATCCACTTGCTCACGTCCGTGCTTTTCTCGCCCAGCGGCGCGAGGAACTTCAGCAGCAGCGGATCGATCTGGTTGTACACGCCGAAGGCCTTGAGCACGGAAAAGCTCAGCGCCAGCAGCGGCACCAGCGACAGCAAGGTGGTGAACACGAGGCCGGTGGCGCGCAGGGTCAGCTGACCGTAGGCGAGGTCGCGCGCGAGCACCAGCACGAAGCGCAACAGCGTAATCACGCCCGCTCTCGCGCCGGTCTGCGCGGGGCGCCCGCTCCAGATTGCGCTGTACAGGGTGGATCGGAAATTGCTGCGCGTCACGCTTGGCACTGGGCGCTCCATTCTGCGCACTGCTGCGGCGCGCAGAACGGGGCGCCGCGTTCAATGCGGGATTGGTGTCGGACCCATCCTACCAGCTGGCGCGACATTAATCATCGAGGGCGCAGACGCCGCCAGCAAGCGACGCGCGGTCTATCGATTGCCGATGAGCGAACGCAGGATGGCGACGATGGCCGGATGGTCGCACTGGCGCGCGCCCAGTGCCTTGTAGACGATGCGCCCTTCGCGATCCAGAACCAGGGTCGTGGGCAGGCCGCTGACGCCGAATGCCCTGAGCGCCTTGCCCTCCCGGTCCAGCAACAGGCGGAAGCTCGGCGCCGGATCGACAGAGCCGCGAAAAGCGAGCACGTCTTCGAGTTCCTCGCCGGCATCGATGCCAACGATCGCGAAGGGCTGACCGCGCATGAGCCGGTTAAGCCGCTCCAGCGCCGGCATTTCGCGCCGGCAGGGCGGGCACCAGGTCGCCCAGAAATTCACCACTACCACTTTTCCGCGCAATTCGGACAGGCGCAGGTTGGCGCCGTCCACCGCTTCCAGTACGAGGTCCGGCGCCTGCGCACGCTCCGGCACCGGCGTCAGGGTTTGTGCCGGCTCGGCGGCCAATGCGGGTTGCACGCAAAGCGCCAGGAGTCCGAGCGAGGCGGCGGCAAGTCGAATGTCAAGGCGCACGGCAGCGTATCCCTTCTACAACGGCATTGCGGCTTGCTCCGGACGCGGCCCAGTTGAGCAAGAGATCGAAGCGGCTGCCCGGTGGCAGCGGCACGGCGCTCATTCCCAGAACCGTGTCGCCCCTGGCGAGCGTCTGGCGCGTGGGCAGCTGTGAAAATTCGAAACCCATGCGTGCCGCGGCATTCAGCGGCGGCGATCGCCATTCCTCCATCCACGCCTCGCGCGGCTTGAGCGGCAGGCTGCGGCCGGCTTCCGACATGATGCGCCAATCGCGCAGATCGTAGCGCATGGGCGCGTCGGCGGCGTAGCGCAGGACGACCCGGAAAACGCAGTTCGACGCATAACGCCGTGCCCGGTCCGAGGCGAATCCACGGCCGAGCAGGAAGGCGCGCACCGGATCCGCAGCCAGCGGTTTCACCAGCACCGAGATTCCGTCACCGCTCCATTCCACGGTTTGCGCATCGGACGCGGCGTCGTCCGCCGCCCCGGCCTGGGCGAACGCGAGCTGGTGCCCGCAGATTGCGTAGACATACACCAGCAGAAAGAACTTGCGCATGAATATCGGCGATGTCGCGGCCGGAGTCCGTCGCGCAACGCACGGATCCCGGCCGCTCTCGCTTTGGTCCGTCCTCAGGGCGCGATGTAAGCGTAGCCCTTGGATTGGTAGGCCATGAGGGAAATGAATCCGTTCCCCACTACGTGCACCTGCGGCAGGACTTTTTCGACCTTGGTTCCCTGCTCGCGCACCGCTACGGCGCACTGCTCGAACCCGTCTACGCCCTGCGCCGAACTCATCTGCTGGATCTTGTGCGCGATCTTTTCCGCCATGGGCCGGTCCTCGGGCTTGATTTCTGCAGGATCGGTCTGGACCAGCTTCGTCGCCGGTCCGCGGAATGCAAGGATGAAATGCGGCGATACGCCCTGCTTGATCAGCGACTCCCGCGTCTCGTCGATGATGTCGAGGCGGTTGAGCAAGCCCTTGGCATTGCCTTCCTTGATGTCGAAGGCGACCTTTACTTCCTTCAGGCCGCTCAGTACCGCCTTGTCGTCCGCGGCCTGCGCGGTGCACGAAAGAGCAAACAACGCGGCCAAGCCGAGCGCGCGCCGCGCTCGAGACAGCACCGTGGATGTATTGCGCATAAGCTAACCCCCCGTTAATTTGCTTGTTGTAGTTGAAATTCGCCGCCGCGCCGCTTTCCTGCGGGCGGTACTGGGCGGCGCCGCCACGATAGCAGATCGGTTGCCGGCAGGTAATACCGGCTGGGGTTAACCCCTACCCGATCTATCTGGAGGACGCGCAGCCCTTTCCGGCAAGCCAGTTCAGAGATCGCCCCACAGCGCCTGCAGCACCGCCAGCGCAGCGACCGGCGCGGTCTCGGTGCGCAATACGCGTGGCCCCAGGCTGACGGGTTCGAATCCTGCTCCCCTGGCCGCCTGATATTCCGCCGGCGTGAAACCGCCCTCGGGGCCGACCAGGATAACCGCCGCGGCCGCCCTCGCCACATGCTTCAGCGGTGTGCCCGCGTCCGGCGACAGTATCAGCAGGGTTTTGCCGTCGGCCGGCTGCGCAAGATAGTGGAACAGCGGCTGCGCCGGCGCGACCGCGGGCACGCGGTTGCGCCCGCACTGCTCGCAGGCCGCGATGACGACATGCTGCCAGTGCTGCAAGCGCCGGTCGGCGCGCTCTGCCGAAAGCCTGACCACGCTGCGTTCGGTGGCAAGCGGCACGATCGCGCCGACCCCGAGTTCGGTCGCCTTCTGCAGACTGTGGTCCATGCGCTCGCCCGCGGAAATGCCCAGGGCCAGGGTGATGTCCAGCGGCGACTCGCGTTCGATCGCCTCGAATCCGAGCAGGCGCGCCCGCGCTTCGCGCTTGTTCGCGGCCACCAGCGTCGCGCGGTATTCGCCGCCTTCGCCGTTGAACAGGGTGAGCGCATCGCCCACCTGCAGGCGCAACACGCTCAGCGCATGGTGCGCGGCCGCTTCAGGCAGCGCGATCTCGGCGCCGGGCGACAAGGCCAGATCACAGTACAGCCGCGTCGCCGGGCGACGGGACGGCTCGGGTTTCATATGCGGAGATCTATCTACTTGGTGCAGGCCCACGCAAGCACAGTGCATGCCTTGTCCGCGCACAGGCGCAACACCTTGGTTTGCACCTCCTGCTGCGTGGCGCCCGTGGCGGTAAAGTATCCTTTCGCGCCGCGCGCGGGCTGGCGCGCGAGGGCGCCGCAGGCATTGCTGAAGCTTACGACGACCTCGCAGCCCGGCTGGCCGCATTGCTTCAGCGCTTCGATCTTGGCGGCACGCGAGTTGGCGGCAGCACTGACATAGCCGAACTCGCCGGACTCGCGTTCCAGGGCGATCGCGCCGTAGGCGCCTTTCTTCGCGGCGGCTTTGGACAGCGCCGGCGCTGATGCGCAGGCTAGCGCCGCGATGAGCGCCAGGCGGAAAAGGTGCGTACCCATTACATGGTCACCCAGCCGTTTTTTCGAAGGGTCGCCCATTACATGGTCGCCCCTAGGACCCAGGGCGCGAACTCGTCCTCGCCGTAGCCGAAGACTTCGCTTTTGGTTTTTTGGCCCGAAGCGGTTCTGAGGATCAGGTCGAACAGCTTGTGCGCGACTTCGTCTATGCTCTCCTTGCCGTCGACGATGCCGCCGCAGTTCAGGTCCATGTCCTCCTCCTGATGCTCGTACAGGCGCGTGTTGGTGGCGAGCTTGAGCGAGGGCGCGGGCTTGCAGCCGTAGGCCGAGCCGCGGCCGGTGGTGAAGCAGACGAGATTGGCGCCGCCGGCGATCTGGCCGGTGGCCGACACCGGGTCGTAGCCGGGCGTGTCCATGTAGACGAAGCCCTTGGCAGTGACCGGTGCGGCGTATTCGTACACATCGACGAGGTTGGTGGTGCCGCCCTTGGCCACCGCGCCCAGCGATTTTTCCAGGATGGTGGTGAGCCCGCCGGCCTTGTTGCCGGGGGAGGGGTTGTTGTTCATTTCATTGCCGTTGCGCGCGGTGTACTCCTCCCACCACTTGATGCGGCGGATCAGTTTCTCGCCCACTTCGCGCGTCACCGCGCGCCGCGTCAGCAGGTGCTCGGCGCCGTAGATCTCCGGCGTCTCGGACAGGATCGCGCCGCCGCCGTGGCGCACCAGCAGGTCGACCGCGGCACCGAGCGCCGGGTTGGCGGATATGCCGGAGTAGCCGTCCGAGCCGCCGCACTGCAGCGCCAGCAGCAGATGGCTCGCCGGCACGGTTTGGCGCTTTACCCGGTTGGCTTCGGGCAGGAGCGCCTCGATGCGCGCGATGCCTTCGCGCACCGCTTTCATGGTGCCGCCTTTTTCCTGGATGGTGTAGGCGGCGAGCTTGTCGCTGCGCTTCAATTGCTGCGCCGCGAGCAGGCTGTTGAGCTGATTCGCCTCGCAGCCCAGGCCGACCACCTGCACCGCGTAGAAATTCGGATGGCGCGCGTAGCCTGCCATGGTCCGGCGCAGCACGTCCATGGGCTCGCCTTCGGAGGCCATGCCGCAGCCGCTCTTGTGTGTCAGCGCGACTACGCCGTCGACGTTGGGAAACGCGTCCAGCCGGTTGTCGAAATGCCGCGCGATCATGCGCGCCACCGTGGCCGAGCAGTTGACGCTGGTGAGAATGCCGATGTAGTTGCGCGTGGCGACGCGACCGTCGGACCGGACTATGCCCTCGAAGCTCGCCGGCTGCGCGACGTAATCCGTCGCCCTGGCGTCGGCGCAGAAGGCGTAATCGCGGTCGAAATCACCCATGGCGATGTTGTGCACGTGTACATGCTCGCCCGCATGAATATCGCGCGTGGCGAAGCCGATGATCTGGTTGTAGCGCCGCACCGGGTCGCCGGACTTGAGTTCGCGCACCGCGATTTTGTGCCCGGCGGGCACGCGCGCGGCGACGCGCACGTTGTTTTCCTTCAGCAGCGTCGTGCCTTCGGGGATTTCCACGCGCGCAATGACCACATCGTCGTCGGGGTTGAGGCGTATCGTCAGATCGGCAGCTTGCAGCATGGCATGGCCCCAGAGTCAAAGCGGAATAATTCTACTCTTGCGACATGGTTCGCGCGGACGCGCTGGCTAAGGAAGAAACTTCTTCGGCAGCCACAGGGAGATTTCCGGAACATAGGTGAGCAGGATCAGGCTCGCCAGCAGCGGCACCAGCCACGGCAGGATGGCGATGGTGGTGCGTTCCAGCGACAGTTTCGCCACGCGCGCCAGCACGAACAGCACCATGCCCATCGGCGGATGCAGCAGGCCGATCATCAGGTTCAGCACCATCACCAGGCCGAAATGCACCGGGTCGACGCCGAGCTGGTGGCAGATCGGCAGCAGGATCGGCACCAGGATGGTGATCGCCGCGGTCGGCTCGAGGAAGCAGCCGACGAACAGCATCAGCAGATTCGCCAGCAGCAGGAACATCGCCGGATTGTGGGTGTAGGCGAGCACCCCGGCTGCGACTGCGTCGGTGACCCGGGTGACGGTCAGCAGCCAGCCGAAGATCGAGGCGGCGGCGACGATCAGCATCACCGTGGCGGTGGTCTCGACCGTATCCATCGACACCTTGACCAGCATCTTCCAGCTGAGCGTACGATACCAGACGAGCCCGAGGAACATGGCCCAGACACAGGCCGCGATGGCGCCCTCGGTCGCGGTGAATATGCCGGCGGTCATGCCGCCGATCAGCAGCACCGGTGTCATGATCGGCAGCACCGCATTGAAGCGCAGGTAGTGATCGGCCAGCAGCAGCAGCGCCATCGCCGCAAAGAAGGTCAATGCGGGTTCGGTGCCGAGCTCGGTCGCGCCCCAGATCACAGTGGGAAAGCCGATCACGACGACGAGTTCGAGCAGCGCCTTGCCGACCTTCGACCATTTGAACGCCGCGTCGCGCCCCCAGTTGTTCTTGTGCGCGTAATAGGCGACGGTGACCATCATCAGGATCGCCATCACCGCCCCCGGCAGGATGCCGGCGAGGAACAGCTGCCCGACCGACACGTTGGCGAACATGGCGTAGATGACGAAGGGCAGGGACGGCGGAATGATCGGCCCGAGGGTGGCGGAGGCCGCGGTCACGCCGACCGAAAACTCGGTCGAGTAGCCATGGTCCTGCATCGCCTTGATTTCGATCGTGCCCAGGCCTGCCGCGTCGGCGATCGCGGTGCCGGACATGCCGGCGAAAATCACCGAGCCGATGATGTTGACGTGCCCGAGACCGCCTTTCATCCAGCCGACCAGCGCGAGCGCAAAATTGTAGATGCGGTTGGTGATGCCGGCCGAGTTCATCAGGTTGCCTGCCATGATGAAAAACGGCACCGCCAGCAGCGGGAAGCTGTCGATGCCGTTGACCATGCGGTGGATCACCACGTAATCGGGCACGGTGCCCGAGAGCATGACGTACAGCAGCGAAGCCCCCGCCATCGCAAGGGCTACCGGCACGCCGATCACCATCAGAAACAGGAACCCGATCAGCAGCGCAGCGGTCATGCGTGTTCGCTCCCCGCGGTTTCGGGGCGTTCCAGCACGCTGAATCCCCGGCGCCAGTGTTTGACGGCTGCGGAGATTGCGCGGAACGTCATCAGCGCGAACCCGAACAGCACCACGGCGTAGACCAGGCCGATCGGCCAGTCGACGATCGACATCGGCTGCCTGCCGATCTTGCCCATGAGCGCATAGGTGAGATACACCATATAGCCGAGAAACACGATCCGCAGCAGGTCTACCAGCGTGGAAATGACGCGCGCGGCCGCCACCGGGAAAAAACGGTAAAAGATGTCGACGTGGATATGGGTATTGCGGCGCACCGACATCGCCGCGCCCACGAACACGGTGCAGATCAGCAGGTAGCGCGAGATTTCCTCGGTCCAGGAGGCCGAATCGTTGAGCGCGTAGCGGGTGAAGAACTGGTAGAACACGGTCGCGGCCAGGCCCCAGAAGAAGCCGAAGGCGATCCAGTCCTCGAAGCGGTGATGCGACAGGTCGATCGGCGCGTCGGTGACGTGGAACTCGCCGTCGGCGCCGAGCACGTGCTCGGACGTGTCGGCGATATCGGGCGCGTGGATCGACATCGGATGTTCCCCGCTAGTGGTTGTCTTTGGGTACTTTGGCGCCGCTCGAGCCGACGAGGAAGTCGAGGTCGGCGCCCTGGTTGGCCTGCAGCACATGATCGACGTAGAGCCTGGTGTAGCCGCGCGCCATCGGTGGCTCGGGCGCTTTCCACTTCCTGCGCCGGCGTGCCAGCTCCTTCTCCGAAACATCCAGGTGCAGCCGGCGTTTCGCAACGTCGAGTTCGATCAGGTCGCCGTTCTCCACGAGCGCCAGGTTTCCGCCAGCGGCGGCCTCCGGCGCGATGTGCAGCACCACCGTGCCGTAGGCGGTGCCGCTCATGCGCGCATCCGAGATGCGCACCATGTCGGTGATGCCCTTCTTCAGCACCTTCGGCGGCAGCGGCATGTTGCCGACCTCGGCCATCCCCGGGTAACCCTTGGGCCCGCAGTTCTTCAGCACCATGACGCAGTTCTCGTCGATGTCGAGCTTGGGGTCGTCGATGCGGCCGTGGAAGTCGCCGATGTCCTCGAACACCACCGCGCGCCCGCGGTGCTTCATCAGCCCGGGCGTCGCCGCCGAGGGCTTGATGATGGCGCCGTCCGGACAGAGGTTGCCGCGCAGCACGGCGATGCCGGTGTTCTTCTTGAACGGGTGTTCGAACGGCGTGATCACGTCGCGGTTGAAGCACTCGGTCTTCTTGTTGTTGTCCCAGATGGTCCTGCCGTTGACGGTGAGCGCCTTCTTGTTGAGCAGGCCCTGCTCGCCCAGCGTGCGCAGCACCGCGGGCAGGCCGCCGGCGTAGTAGAAGTCCTCCATCAGGTACTTGCCCGAGGGCATCAGGTTGACGAGCGTGTGCACGCCGCGCCCGAGCCGGTCCCAGTCATCCAGGTCGAGCTCGACGCCGACGCGGCGCGCGAGCGCGATCAGGTGGATCACCGCATTGGTCGAGCCGCCGATCGCGGCATTGGCGCGGATCGCATTTTCGAACGCCTCGCGTTTCAGGATCCTCGATATCTTCAGGTCTTCCTTAACCATGTCGACGATGCGCCGGCCGGCCATGCGCGCGAGCACATAGCGGCGCGCGTCCACCGCCGGAATCGCGGCGTTGCCGGGCATGCCCATGCCCAGGGCCTCGACCATGCAGGCCATGGTGGAGGCGGTGCCCATGGTCATGCAGCTGCCGTGCGAGCGGTGCATGCAGGACTCCGCCTCGTGGAATTCATCCACCGTCATCTTACCCGCGCGCACGTCCTCGGACATCGACCAGGTGTTGGTGCCCGAGCCGATGTCGGTGCCGCGGTACTTGCCCGAGAGCATCGGTCCGCCGGAAACCGCAATTGCGGGGATGTCCACGCTCGCCGCGCCCATCAAGAGCGAAGGCGTGGTCTTGTCGCAGCCGACCAGCAGGACGACGCCATCGAGCGGGTTGGCGCGGATCGATTCCTCCACGTCCATCGAGGCGAGGTTGCGGTAGAGCATCGCGGTAGGCCGCATCAGCGTCTCTCCCAGCGACATCACCGGGAATTCCAGCGGGAAGCCGCCGGCTTCGAGGATGCCGTTGCGGACGTGCTCGGCGATCACGCGAAAGTGGGTGTTGCAGGGCGTGAGCTCGGACCAGGTGTTGCAGATGCCGATCACCGGCCTGCCGTCGAACTGGTCGTGCGGCACGCCGCGGTTTTTCACCCAGGAGCGGTAGATGAAGCCGTAGATGTCCTCGCGCCCGAACCAGTCCTGGCTGCGCAGTTTTTTCGGTGGTTTCTTTGCCATGGTCGTATCCCGTCAATGTCAATAGGTGGCGCGGCCGCCGGAGATGTCGAACACGCCGGCGGTGGTGAAGGAGCAGTCCTCGGAAGCGAGCCAGCACGCGAGGGCCGCCACTTCCTCCACCAGGACGAAGCGCCCCATCGGAATCTTGGCCAGCATGTAGTTGATGTGCTGCTCGGTCATCTGGTCGAAAATTGCCGTCTTCGCCGCGGCCGGGGTGATGCAGTTGACGCTCACGCCGTCCCTGGCCAGTTCCTTGCCGAGCGACTTGGTGAGCGAGATCACGCCCGCCTTCGAGGCCGAATAGGCGACTGCGTTGGGATTGCCTTCCTTGCCCGCGACCGAGGCGATATTCACGATGCGGCCGTATTTCTGTTTCACCATGTGCGGCGCGATCGCGCGGCAGCACAGGAACTGGCTGGTCAGATTGACTTTGAGCACGCGCTCCCATTCGTCAACCGGGTAGTCCACGGTCGGCGCATTGGCGCCGGCGATGCCCGCGTTGTTGACTAGGATGTCGATCTTTCCCAGGGCCGACAGCGCGGCGGCAGTGCCCTGCGCCACCGACTTCTCATCGGCCACGTCCACCGCGTCCCCGCTCACCGCTCCGGATAGTGTGGACAGCGTCTGCTGCAGCAGCTTCTGGTGGCGGTCCCAGATGCGCACGCTCGCGCCCGAGGCGAGCATGCGCTTGACGATGGCGAGTCCTATCCCCTGTGCACCGCCGGTGACGATGGCGGCGCGCTTGTTCAAGTCGATTTGGTTCATTCCTCAGGCCCAGATTGCCGCGCCGGAGCGCGGATGCAGCAAAAAAACGGCGTCCAGGGACGCCGGCTTACTCCTTCACCGCGCCGGTCATGCCGGCGACATAGTATTCGACGAAGAAGGAATATACGGCGGCGACGGGCAGCGACCCGAGCAGCGCGCCTGCCATCAGCGCCCCCCAGTGATAAACGTCCCCCTCCACCAGTTCGGTGATCACGCCTATCGGCACCGTCTTGTTCTCGGAAGAGGAGATGAAGGTGAGGGCGTAGATGAACTCGTTCCAGGACAGCGTGAACGCGAAGATGCCGGCGGAGATCATGCCGGGCACGGCCAGCGGCAGCACGATCCTGGTCAGGATCTGCAGCCGGCTCGCTCCGTCGATCAGCGCGCATTCCTCCAGCTCGTAGGGAATGGAGCGGAAATAGCCCATCAGCAGCCAGGTGCAGAACGGGATCAGAAAGGTCGGATAGGTCAGCATCAGTGCCCAGCGCGTATCGAACAGCCCGAGCTTGAATACGATGAAGGCGAGCGGGATGAAGAGGATCGAGGGCGGCACCAGGTAGGCGAGGAAAATGGACAGGCCGACATGGCGCGCGCCGGAAAAGCGCAGGCGCTCGATGGCATAGGCGGCAAGCACGCTCGCGAACAGCGAGAAGAAGGTCGACACCGTGGATATCAGGATGGTGTTCCACATCCAGCTCGGGTAGGCGGTCTCGAACACCAGATGCCTGAAGTGATCCAGCGTCGGCGCGATCACCCAAAACGGATTGCCCCCCTGGGTCAGCAGTTCGGCATTCGGCTTGAACGCGGTGATGGCCATCCAGTAGAACGGGAACAGCAGCACGAACAGGAATATGAGCAGGGGAATGTATACGACTACCACGCGCCGCGGCAGCGAATCGAGATAGCTCATCCCCTGCGTGTCTAGCGTTTCCTGCTTGTCCTGGTTCATTTGTCGCCCCCGCCCTGTTGCCAGGTACGGCGTTGTAGACCGAAGTACGAAAACAATATCGCCGCCAGCAGGAACGGGATCATCGCTGTCGCGAGGGCCGCGCCCTCGCCCAAACCGCCGCCGGAAATGGCGCGCTGAAACGACAGCGTCGCCATCAGGTGGGTCGCATTGAGCGGGCCGCCACGGGTGAGCACGTAGATCAGTTGGAAGTCGGTGAAGGTGAACAGCACGGAGAAGGTCATCACGACCGCGATGATCGGCGTCAGCAGCGGCAGCGTGACATACCAGAATTGCTGGAACGGTTTGGCGCCGTCGATCGAGGCCGCTTCGTACAGAGACGGCGGGATGGTTTGCAATCCGGCGAGCAGGCAGATGGCGACGAAGGGCACGCCGCGCCAGATATTGGCGACAATGGTCGAAAATCGCGCCATCCAGGGTTGACCGAGGAAATCGATGTAATTGTCGATCCAGCCCAGCTTGACCAGCGTCCAGCTGATGATGGAGAACTGCGCATCGTAGATCCACCAGAATGCGATCGCGGACAGCGCGGTCGGCACGATGAATGGCAGCAGCACCACGGCGCGGACAAAGGATTTGAACGGGATGTTCTGGTTCAGCAGGATCGCCAGCCACAGGCCGAGGGCGAATTTGACGCTGCTGGCGACCACGGTGTAGAAGAGCGTGTTGAACACCGACAGCCGTGCCACCGCGTCGCCCCACAGATACTCGAAATTATCCAGTCCGACCCATTCGCCCGAGCGCCCGACCTTGGCGTCGGTGAAGCCGAGCCAGGTCCCGAGACCGAGCGGATAGGTGAGGAACAGCAGCAGCAGCACGCCTGCCGGCAGCATGAAAATGAAGCCGAGCAAGTTCCGATTGTCGAGTAGTCGTTTCAAGGGGATCAGCAGTCCTGGTTTGAGCCCAGGCGCGGCGCGCGCGCCTGGGCTCAAACCTCTGCCCCGCCGCAGGCGGCGGGGCAGAGAAAGGTGCTTTTCTATACCTTGTAGTAGCGCTGGGCCCGCTTCTCGGCGCGCTCGGCCGCTTCCTTCGGCGACCTCGAACCGGAGGCGGCTTCCGCCACCATGTTGACCACGATGAAGTCGGCCATCGCGGCGGCCGAGGCGTAACCCATGGTGCCGGCGTAGCCGTTCGGGATCATGATTTTCATCGCGTCGCGGTAAGGCGTATTTTTCGGATCCACGGTCCAGATCGGATTCGCCTCGTAGGCTTTGAGCGGCTGCGTCACGTAGCCGTTTGCTGCTGCCTGCCACGGCTCGTACTGCTCCTTCTCCATCATGAAGCGCAGATATTCCTTGGCCGCGTTCGGGTACTTGGAGTACTTAAATACCATCATCGGGAACACCAGGTTCAGCTCGGTCGGATGCCCCACCGGGCCGACCGGGAAGTTGGCATGCTGGATGTCAGCCGTCATTTCCTTCAGCTTGGCGTCGGTCGAGTTCTTCGCCGCGTAGTAGATCGAGATACCGTTGACGGTGAGGCTGATCTGGCCGTCGAGGAAGGCCTTGTTGTTGTTCGGGTCGAGCCAGGACAGCGTGCCCGGAATGAAGGTCGCGTACAGCGCCTTTGCGTATTCCAGCGCCTTGATGGTCTCGGGGCTGTTGATGACGACGTTGTTCTTTTCGTCGACCATCTTGCCGCCGAACGCCCACAGCAGCCAGTGACACCAGCAGTTGCCGTCGCCGGTGGCATTGCCCAGGGCCAGGCCGCCGGGCGTGCCCTTGGCGTGGAGCGCCTGCATCAGCTTGAGGAACCCGTCGGTGTCTTTCGGGAAGGAGCTGAAGCCCGCCGCTTTCACGTGGCTTTCGCGGTAAACCACGGCATTGCCGGCGCAGCCCATGGGGATTGCAACCCACTTTTTATTATCCATGCCGTAGGCTTTGGAGGCGTCGTACCAGCCGCCGTACTTGGCGCCCAGATAATTGGCGACGTCGGTCACGTCGACCAGCTTGTCCGGATACTGGTGCGCGTCCTCGAAGGTGCTGATGATGATGTCGGGGCCGCTGCCGATGTTGGCCGCCACCGCCGCCTTCGGCCGCACATCTTCCCAGCCCTCGCTGTCCACGCGCACCTCGATGCCGGTCTGCTGGGTAAATTTCTTGGTATTGGCAAGCCACATGTCCTCGTCGCCCTGGACAAAGCGCTTCCAGCGCAGCACGCGCAGCTTGGCGCCCTTTTCCGGCTTCAAGTGCAGCGCCGGCGCGGCGCCCGCTTTCTTGTCCACGGCGAGCACATCGCCCGTGGCGGCGCCCGCGGCGAGGTAGGCGGACATTTTCAGAAAATTACGACGATCAATGTTGCTCATATAGAACCTCCTTTGTTGGCACCTTGATATGTGCTTACTGCACCGGGAAATTTCAGTGGAGGCTAATGCGCGCCATTGGCGCGCGTTACGCCGAAACTAAAATTGCGGCGATCGATGTTGCTCATGGGTATTCCTCCTTTTGGTTGTGGCTACAGTCGCGTCCCGCTTGAAGGATCAAACAGGAAGGTGAGTTCCGGATACAGCCTGATGGCTTCGCCCGGTTTGAATTGATGGCGCTCTCGCACCACCGCCGTGACTTCGGTGCCGCCAACCTTGCAGAAGATCTGCGTATCCGCGCCGGTGGGCTCGACCACGACGACTTCGGCGTGCACGCCGTCGGACCGGACCAGCAGGTGTTCAGGACGCACGCCGACGATGACCTCGCGCCCTTCCTGCGCCGCCGAATCGGGTGCGGGCAGCAGCAGGCCGTCGGCCATCTGCACCTTCAAGCCGGCGCCGTTCCTGACCAGTTTGCCCTCGAGGAAGTTCATCGCGGGCGAGCCGATGAACCCTGCCACGAAAAGGTTGGCCGGATTGTCGTAGAGATCCAGCGGCGTGCCGATCTGCTCGGTCTTGCCGGCGTTCATCACCACGATCTTGTCGGCCATGGTCATGGCCTCGATCTGGTCGTGGGTGACGTAGATGGACGTGGTGGTGAGGCGCTGGTGCAGTTCCTTGATCTCGGTGCGCATCTGCACCCTGAGCTTCGCGTCCAGGTTGGACAGCGGCTCGTCGAACAGGAACACCTGCGGGTCGCGCACGATGGCGCGGCCCATGGCGACGCGCTGGCGCTGGCCGCCCGACAGTTGCCGGGGGTAACGCTCCAGGTATTCGGTCAGCCCGAGGATGCCTGCCGCGGCTTCGACGCGCCCGCGCATGTTTTCGCGGCTCTCGCCGGCGAGCTTCATCGAAAACGCCATGTTGTCGAACACGGTCATGTGCGGGTAGAGCGCGTAGTTCTGGAACACCATCGCGATGTCGCGCTCCTTCGGCGGCATGTTGTTGACCACGCGCCCGCCGATCTCGATTTCGCCGCCGGAGATTTCCTCCAGGCCGGCGATCATGCGCAGCAGCGTCGACTTGCCGCAACCCGAAGGCCCGACCAGCACGCAGAATTCGCCGTCTTCGATGCGAATGTCGACGCCGTGGACGACCCGGGTCGAACCGAAGGACTTGAACACGCCTTTGAGGGTGACTGCTGCCATGACTATTTACCTTTACCTGATGTCCATTCTTTGATGTAGCGATTGTGCGTCTGGTTCATGTGCCGCCGCATCGCGCTGCGCGCGCCGCGCGCATCGCGCCGTCCGACCGCATCCACGATCGCCTGGTGCTCGCGCACCGTCTCGGCCGCCATTTTCGGGTACTCGAGCTTGCGCTCGAGGCTGCGGTAAAGCGGTCCCATGCGTTGATCCCACAGGGTCTGCACCACCAGCACCAGTGCGCTGTTGCCGCCGGCCTCGGCAATGCTGACATGGAACTGACGGTCGGCCTCCAGCGGGTTGTGGTCGCGCTTGCTCTCCCTGATTATGGCGGCGTGGGCGGCGCGTATCGCGCGCCGTTGCGCCGGACTGGCGTTCTTCGCGGCAAGCGCGGCGCATTCGCCCTCGATCAGCCAGCGCGCGCGTATCACCTCGAACGGCCCCGAATCGCCCTGCAGCGTGTGGCGCCGGGCTTGCGCGCCGGGCTGCGTCACGTAGATGCCCGAGCCTACGCGCACGTCGAGCACGCCCTCCACTTCCAGCGCGATCAGCGCTTCGCGCACCGATGGCCTCGAGACGCCGAGCTGCTTCGCCAGTTTGCGCTCCGGAGGCAGGCGCGACCCCGGCGTGTACTCGCCCTCGCTGATCAGCCCGCTGATCTGGTCAGCGATCTGGCGGTAGAGGCGGCGCGGCTCGACGGTCTGCAGCGGCATGAATTATGGTTCTTGTGGAATGGCCGAAAGAGGGGGCAAGCATAGTCGGGGCCTCGGACCCTGGTCAAGTGGTCCGACCAATTTTGCGCGTATCATCGCGTCCTGCGGCGGCCGCGCAACGCTGCTGCGCCGCAACAAGCGGGCCGCGATTCGGGGTCCATCGTCATTGCGCGTATCATTCGGGGGAAAGGGAGAAAACAGATGGGCGGAAGGCTTGCGGGCAAGACGGCATTCATCACCGCGGCAGGGCAGGGCATGGGCAAGGCGGCAGCGCTCGCGTTTGCCGCGGAGGGCGCAAGAGTCTGGGCCACCGACCTCAATCCGGGACCGCTGCGCAGCCTCGAAGGCGCCGCCGGCATCAGCATCCGCCAGCTCGATGCCACCGACGAGCGCGCGATCACGGCACTCGCCGCCGAGGTCGGCACGGTGGATGTGCTGCTCAACTGCGCCGGTTACGTGCACCACGGCAGCATCCTCGATTGCGCGCCCGCGGACTGGGATTTCAGCATGAACGTGAACCTGCGCTCCATGTACCTGGTGACGCGCGCCTTCCTGCCGGGCATGCTGGCGCGCAAGCGCGGCTCGATCATCAACATGGCCTCGATCGCATCCAGCCTGCGCGGATTGCCCAATCGCTTTGTCTACGGCACCTCCAAGGCGGCGGTGATCGGCCTGACCAAGGCGATCGCGGCCGATTACGTGAAACAGGGCATACGCTGCAACGCAGTGTGCCCCGGCACCATCGACACGCCTTCGCTCGCAGATCGCATCAACGCCCTGCCCGACCCGGTGCAGGCACGCAAGGACTTTGTCGCGCGCCAGCCCATGGGGCGTTTGGGCACGGTGGAAGACGTGGTGCCCCTGTTCGTCTACCTCGCTTCGGACGAGTCCGCATTTGCCACCGGGACCACCTTTTCGATCGACGGCGGCATGACGATTTAGGCTCCCGCGGCCGGTTTTGAGCCGGCGCGGGGCGATTCCGGCCCCTTGCCCCTGACAATCCAGCCCCAGACAGGCCCCGCCAGCGGAAAATTGGCGGGCGTAGCAGTCGATATGCATCGAAACAGTTGGGGATTTCGCCATTGCTAAGTAAAATGCCGGGAATTGCAGAATAAACCCCCGCAATCCAGTCCGGGTCCCCAGCAACGGAGAAAACATGAAACTTTGTCGTTACGGTAAGAATGGCTTCGAGAAGCCGGGCATGATCGACGCCCAGGGCAACATCCGCGAGCTTTCCGCCGTGGTGGAGCAGATCGACCAGGGAACCATCTCGCCGGCCGGGCTGGCGAAACTGCGCAAGATCAAGGCCGAAACGCTGCCGCTGGTGAAAGGCGAGCCGCGTCTGGGCGTGCCCTACGTGGGCATTTCCAAGTTCGTCGCCATCGGCCTCAATTTCGCCGACCACGCGCGCGAAGCCAATCTGCCGATCCCGGCCGAGCCGGTGGTGTTCATGAAGGCGACCACCTGCATCAACGGCCCAAACGACAAGGTCATCATCCCGAAAAACTCGACCAAGCTCGACTGGGAGGTGGAGCTGGGTGTGGTCATCGGCAAGAAGGCGCAGTACGTGTCCGAGGACAAGGCCATCGATTACGTCGCTGGCTATTGCGTCGTGAACGACGTATCGGAGCGCGCCTTTCAGATGCAGTCCAGCCAGTGGGACAAGGGCAAGGGCTGCGACACCTTCGGCCCGATCGGCCCATGGCTGGTGACGACCGACGAGATCCGCGATCCGCAGAATCTGGACATGTGGCTGGACGTGAACGGCCGGCGCATGCAAAAGGGCAACACGCGCACCATGATATTCGGCGTAGCCAAGCTGGTGTCCTACTGCAGCCACTACATGACGCTGATGCCGGGCGACATCATCACCACCGGCACGCCGCCGGGCGTGGGCCTGGGCATGAAACCCGAGCCGGTATGGCTCAAGCCGGGCGATGTGATGAACCTGGGCATCCAGGGCCTGGGCGAGCAGCGCCAGGAAGTGGTCGCTCACGCGGGCTAAAGGCGCGCGCGGACACAGACCCTGTTCACGGGGCGCGCCGTGCCGGCGACCCCAGGCAACTCCTGACATGAAAATCGCAGTATTGGGCGCGGGCGTGGTCGGCGTGACCAGTGCGTGGTATCTGGCGTGCGCCGGGCATGAGGTCACGGTTGTCGACCGCCAGGACGCGGCCGCGATGGAAACCAGTTACGCCAACGGCGGGCAGATATCCATCAGCCACGCCGAGCCCTGGGCCAATCCGGGCACGCCCGCGCAGGTGCTCAAGTGGATAGGGCGCGAGGACTCGCCGATGCTGTTCCGCCTGCGCGCCGATCCGCGACAGTGGGCCTGGGGACTGGCCTTCCTGCGCGAGTGCCTGCCTGCGCGCACCCGTGCCAACGCGGCGCAGATCGCCGCGATCAACCGCTACAGCCGCAGCCGCCTGCTCGCTTTGCGCGCCGAGACCGGCATCCGCTACGACCAGCAGACGCGCGGCATCCTGCGCATTTATCAGGAGCGCCGCGCCCTCGACGAGGCAATAGCCGCGGCCGAACTGGAGCGCGCGCACGGGATCGACCTGCGCGCGCTGAGCGCGGCGCAATGCGTGGAGCTGGAGCCGGCGCTGTCGGAGTGCGCCGCCACGCTGGCCGGCGGCGTGCTGGCGCCTGCGGACGAGTCCGGCGACGCGCATGCGTTCGCGCAGGCACTGGCGGCGCTGTGCGCCGGGCGCGGCGTGCATTTCCGCTACGCCAGCCCGATCCAGCGTATCGAGACCGACGGCGCGCGCGTGATGCGCGTGCATCTCGCGCAAGGGGAGGCGCTCGCCGCAGATGCCTACGTGGTGGCGCTGGGCAGCTACAGCCCGCTCCTGCTGCGGCCCCTGGGCATTTCGATTCCGGTGTATCCGCTCAAGGGTTACTCGATCACGCTGCCGCTCGAACCGGGCGACGTCGCGCCGCGGATCAGCCTCAGCGACGGCGCGCACAAGCTGGTCATGTCGCGCCTGGGCGAGCGCCTGCGCGTGGCCGGCACCGCCGAGCTGACCGGCTACGACACGGCCGTCAATGAAGTCCGCTGCCGCGCCATCGTCAGGCGCACCTTCGAGCTGTTTCCGCGCGCCGGCCGGCCGGAACAGGCGCAATTCTGGGCCGGCTTGCGGCCGGCGACGCCGGGGGGCGTGCCCTGCATCGGCCGCACGCGCTACGCCAACCTCTATCTCAATACCGGCCACGGTACCCTGGGCTGGACCATGGCCTGCGGCTCGGGGGCTGCGATTGCCGATATCATCAGCGGCAGGAACCCGGACACGGATTTCCGATTTCTGGGCGCCTGAGAAAAGTTCGAATCGGACACTGTACCCACGGGCGGTAGGCAAAATCGATGAATCAGGGTTGATGAACCAGGGCAGGGTCAGACCATGAACATTCGCGCCTACGAAACCAGGGATGAAGCCGCAGTTGTCGCGCTATGGCAGGAATGCGGCCTGACGCGTCCCTGGAACGATCCGCGCCGCGACATCGCGCGCAAGCTGACCGAGCAGCCGGAACTGTTTCTCGTGGGAATCCACGAGGATAAGGTGGTCGCTACGGCCATGGCCGGATTCGACGGTCATCGCGGCTGGGTTTACTACCTGGCGGTCGCCCCTGGAATGCGGAGAAAGTCATTCGGGCGCATGCTCATGCGCGAGGCGGAGCGGCTGCTGGTCGAGCGCGGCTGTCCTAAGTTGAACCTCCAGATTCGTAGTTCAAACCTGGACGCCGTCGCGTTCTACCGCGCGCTTGGCTACGAACCGGATGCGGTTGTAAGCTTCGGTCGGCGGCTCATCGCCGATGATTCCGCCGTGCAAGATCCTGCAGCGGACCGGGCCGATTGCTGAATCGGGCGTTGAAACTGATGATAGGCTTTGCTACGCACCATGACCGAGGTCACCGGCATCGATCATATCTACATTGCGGTGTCCGATCTGGCGCGCTCGGAAGCCTTTTACGATCGCGTCATGCTGGCACTGCTGGGTTTCCGCAAGAATGGTTTCGTCGTCGGCGGTGAGCGGCACGTGCAGTACTTCAACCGCCACTTCGGCTATGTGCTGCGTCCCGCGCGCGTCGCTACGGGGCACGCGCCCTACGCCCCGGGATTGCACCATTTCTGCCTGCGTGTAGACTCGGCGGCCGAGGTCGCTGCCGTTGCCGATCAACTTCGCGGTCTGGGCATAGACGCTTCCGCGGCGAGGCTCTATCCCGAGTACGCGCCCGACTACTGGGCGACGTTCTTCGAGGACCCCGATGGCATGCGCCTCGAAGTCACCAATTATCGCCAGGAGCGGCGCGAGCGCCATGATCGCTGGAATGAGCTTTCGGACTGAGCCGGCCGGCGGCGCAGCATTGCGCCGCGGCTGCAGGGGAGTTTTCGCATGAAGCCGGAGATTGCGCTTGGCTATGCGCCCGGCGCGATCGGCCGCATCACGGAACTGCACGGCAGCTACTATCATGCGCACAGCGGCTTCGGCCTGTACTTCGAGAGCAAGGTGGCGACCGAGCTTGCCGGATTTCTGCGCCGTTACGACAGCGCCCGCGACGGCCTGTGGCTGGCGCGGCATGACGGCCGTGTGGAAGGCTCGATCGCGATCGATGGCATCGAGGCAGGCCGCGAAGGCGCGCACCTGCGCTGGTTCATCGTCTCCGACGCCTTGCGCGGGCAGGGCGCCGGCGGCATGCTGATCGGCGCCGCGCTCGATTTTTGCCGCGCGCGCAACTATCCCAGGGTCTATCTGTCGACGTTCGAAGGCTTGAACGCGGCGCGTCATCTCTACGAGAAGCACGGCTTTCGCCTGACCCGGGAACAACGCGGCAATCAATGGGGCTCGGAGGTGAACGAACAGCGCTTCGAGTGCCGTCTGGAATAAGCCGGGGGGCAAACCCCTGGATGCCGGCTCGCAATTTCAACGTTCGTCGAACGAAGTACGGAAAGGTGAATCGATCATGCCAACAAACACCGTCAGGCTGCACCGCGTGCTGCGCGCCGCGCCCGAGAAAATCTATCGCGCATTCCTGGACGCCGACGCGATGGCCAAGTGGCTTCCGCCCTACGGCTTCACCTGCAGGGTCCATCATATGCATGCCAAAGCGGGCGGCAGCTTCAGAATGTCGTTCAGCAACTTCGGCACCGGCCATGGCCACAGCTTCGGCGGCGAGTATCTCGAGCTCGTGCCCTTCGAAAAGATACGCTATACCGACAAATTCGACGACCCGAACCTGCCCGGAGAAATGCAGACCACGGTGAGCCTGAAGCCGGTGTCCTGCGGCACCGAGCTCGGCGTGGTGCAGGAAGGCCTGCCCGAAGCGATACCGCTGGAGATGTGCTATCTCGGCTGGCAGGAGTCGCTGGCGCAGCTCGCGAAACTGGTCGAGGCCGAAATTCCGGGCTGAGCAGGCTTCGGGACTGGCAGGCCGGAGCGAGGAGCCGCATATGTTCGCCGGTCACCTGGGAGCTGCACTGGCAGTCGCAAGCGCCGAGCGGCGCGTCAATGTGCGCTCGTTCGTCGTGGCCGCTCTGCTCCTCGACATTGTGCTGGTCTGTGCACTGTTTTCCTGGATCGGGGGCGCAGATGGATGAGCGACTTGAAATCCTGAAGGCCGAGCTCGAGCGCCACGGCGAGGCGAACGACGCCGCGACCAAGGAGCGGGCGCGGCTGATGCTCAACATCACGCGCGACACCGGCGAATTCCTGTCCGTGATGGTGCGCGCCGCCGGCGCGCGCCGCGTGCTCGAGATCGGCACGTCCAACGGCTATTCGACCCTCTGGCTGGCAGAGGCGGCACGGGAGATCGGCGGTGCGGTCACTACGGTCGAGTCCGCCGAGTACAAGATCGGTCTTGCCGCGTCCAACTTCTCGCGTTCCGGACTGGCGCAGCTGATCACGCTGGTACACGACGATGCCGGCCGGCTGCTGCAGCAATGCGCCGCGAGCGCATTTGACCTGATTTTCCTCGATTCGGAGCGCCCGGACTATCCGGCCTGGTGGCCCCAGCTGCGCCGTGTCCTGCGCCCGGGCGGCACGTTGATCGTGGACAACGCCACGTCCCATGCGGAACAGTTGGCGCCTTTCGTCGCTTTGGTGAAGGCCGATCCCGCGTTTGCGACCTGCCTCGTGCCGGTAGGCAAAGGCGAGTTTCTTGCGGTGAAGGCGGCGCTCTGAGCCGCGGCCCCGCGCAGCCGCGGGCGCACCGGCACGGCTCAGCCCAGCACGCGGAACACCTCGCGCTCGCCATCGAGACCCTTGAGCGCGTGATGCCCGCGCGATTCGAGCTGGATATTCGAGCCAGCGAGAAGATCGCGGGTGGTCCAAGACGCGAGCACCTCGCCGTCCCGGGCAAGCGCGAGGATGCGCGCCGCGGCGTGCACTGCGACGCCGAATACGTCTCCCTGCACGAGCTCGACCTCGCCGGTGTGGCAGCCTACGCGGATTTCGAGGCCGGCGCGCCGGGCCGCCTCGACCATCGCTTGGGCGCACCGGACCGCCCTCAGCGCGCTGTCGAAGGCGACGAGAAAGCCGTCGCCGGTGGTCTTCAGTTCCCGCCCGCGGTGCCGGTCGAGCTCGGTTCGCATGGCCGCGTTGTGCTCGAGCAGCATCGCCCGCCAGCGCGTGTCGCCGACCTCCGCCAGCTTCGCCGTGGAGCCGACTATGTCGGTGAACAGGAGCGTGGCGATGACCCCGCCGCCGAGGTCAAAGGGGGAGCGCGCGAACGTGCGTGCGCCGCTGAACTCGACCCCGTGGTAGGGCACGTCGCCGACCACCCAGGCATCGTGGCCGGGCGGGATCTCGTAGATATCTCCGGCGACGAAATCCATGGTCGCCCCGTCGTTCATGACGATGTGGAGCTGACCGCTGATAACGAAGCCGACGTGCCGATGTTCGCACTGCGCCGTGCCGGCAATCGGTCGGACGTCGTTCGACCACCGCCACCCGGGCTGGAACCGAAATTCACCGAATACGATGTCGTCGAAAGTGACCAGGCGCAGCTCGCCATTGGGGAAGCGGCGGACCTCTTCTGAATCAACGAAGTTTCGGCGCTGGAGTCGGGGCATCGGCGGGGCCTCGTCGCTGAGTGCCTAATCGTAGCGCAAGCGCGTGCGCTGTCAATCGCCCGGGTTTTGCCGCATGGCAGCGCGTTGCAGCATGGCGCTGTCGCAGGCGGCTGAATGCGAACCGCGTGCCGGCAGGCCGAGGCGCAGGTCCCGTCGTGAAGGCGGCGCCCCGAACCGCGGCCCCGCGCAGTCTCAGTCCGCGCGCATCTCGGCCACCACGCCGTCGATCAGGCGGCGCGCGATCGAAATCCGGTTCGGCAGCTTGGGCAGGGCGTCGATGTGGAACCACTGCGCATCCTCGATTTCGTCCGGCGCCGGGGTGATCTCGCCGCCGGCATAATCGGCGACGTAAGCGATCATCAGCGAATGCGGAAACGGCCAGGGCTGGCTGGCGAAATAGCGCGCGTTGGCGATGCGCACGCCGGTTTCCTCCAGCACTTCGCGCGCGAGGCACTGCTCCAGCGACTCGCCCGGTTCGACGAAGCCGGCGAGCGCGCTGTACATGCCGGGCGGAAAGCGCGGCGAGCGCGCGAGCAGAATTTCGCGCTCGCGCCGGATCAGGCACATGACCGCAGGCGCGATGCGCGGATAGACGATGAGCGAGCAGGCGGGGCATTCGCGCGCGCGCTCGCCCGTGCGATGCTGCGTCGGCGTGCCGCAGCGGCCGCAGAATTGATGGGTGCGATCCCAGTCGATGAATTGCAGCGCGCGGCCGGCGAGCGCGAAATGGCTGTCATCCAGTCGGCCGTAGAGCATGCGCAGCCCGCGCCAGCTCATGCCCGGCGGCGCCGCAGTGTCGGCGCCGTATTCGAACGCGTAACAGGAACGCCCGCCCAGCACGCCCAGATACAGCCGGCGCAGCGGCTCGGCGCCGAGTCCGGAAAGCGTTGCATGCACGGGCAGCCAGGCCTCGGGCGCATCGCCGCCGACCAGCAGCAGGGTCTGCTGGAACACGAAACACAGGCTGTCGGCGCCGGGTTCGCCCGCCTCGGTCACCGTGCCGACGTAGTCCGCAGGCGCGGTGAAGGGCATCATGCCGGCGGCCCCTATGCTTTCCTCAGGCGCCGGATCAGGCTGGAAGTGTCCCAGCGCCCGCCGCCCATTTTCTGGATTTCGCCGTAGTAGCCGTTGACGATTTCGGTCACCGGCAGCGGCGCGCCGTTCTTCTTCGATTCTTCCAGCGCGATGCGCAGGTCCTTGCGCATCCAGTCCACCGCGAAGCCGAAATCGAATTTGTCGTCGACCATGGTCCTGCCGCGGTTGTCCATCTGCCAGGACTGGGCCGCGCCCTTGCCGATCACGTCCAGGACCTGCTTCGCGTCCAGCCCCGCCTTGAGCGCGAAATTGACGCCCTCGGACAGGCCCTCGACCAGGCCGGCGATGCAGATCTGGTTGACCATCTTGGTCAGCTGACCCGAACCCGAGGGGCCGAGCAGGGTTACCGCCTTGGCGAAGTGCGCGATCACCGGCTTGGCCGTTTCGAACGGCGCCGGCTCGCCGCCGCACATCACCGTGAGCGTGCCGTTTTCGGCGCCCGCCTGGCCGCCCGAAACCGGGGCGTCGATGAAATGGATGCCCTTTTTCGCCGCGGCGGCGAACAGCTCGCGCGCGACATTGGCCGAGGCGGTGGTGTGGTCGACGAATATGCTGCCCGCGCCCATGCTCGCGAAAGCGCCGTCCGCGCCCACGGTCACGGCGCGCAGATCGGGATCGTCGCCGACGCAGGAAAATACGATGGCCGCGCCATGCGCAGCGGCCTTGGGCGTGGCCGCCGCCTTGCCGCCATGCTTGGCCACCCAGGCGTCCGCCTTGGCGCGCGTGCGGTTGTACACCGTGACCTCATGGCCGTTCTTGGCCAGATAGCCCGCCATCGGAAAGCCCATGACGCCGAGGCCGAGGAATGCAACTTTTGCCATGATGAATCTCCTGTCGATGCGCTGCAGCGCCTTATTATAAAGGCAGCAGGCTGATCATTTTTCCGGAATCAGCTTGCCCGCATCGGACAGCAGGAAATCCTTGAACGCGTGCGCCGCCGGCGACAGGCGCTTGGCGGCGAGGTGCACCACATGCCAGTCGCGCACGATAGGCAGGCCCACCACGTCTAGAAGCGCCAGTCGCCGCGTCTTCAGTTCCAGCTCGATGGTGTGCAGCGACAGCAGGCTGATGCCCATGCCGGCCTGCACCGCCTGCTTGATGGTTTCGTTGCTCGCCATCTCCATGCTCACGTTGAGCGGCAGCCGATGCTCGGCGAACAGGCGCTCGAGCAGGCCGCGCGTGCCCGAGCCGGGCTCGCGGATCAGAAAGGTTTCCTCGGCCAGGCGCGCCAGCGGGATGCGTTTCTTCTTCGCCAGCGCGTGGCCGGGCGCGGCGATGATGACGTGGGGATGGCGCGCGAAGGGCTCGACCACCGCCTCCATGCCCTGCGGCGTGCGCCCCATGATGGCGAGGTCGACTTCATTTTCGGCGAGCTGCTTCAGCACCTCCTCGCGGTTGTACGCGGACAGCTTCACCGTGACGCCGGGATGCTGCTTGAGGAAACGCGCCAGCAGCCGCGGCACCAGGTATTTCGCGGTGCTCACCATGGTGATCAGCAGGCGCCCCTGCGACAGGCCCTTGCGCGCGGCGAGCGCCTCGTCGGCGTCGCGCAGCTGCTGCGCGATCACGCGGCTGTGCTGGTGCAGCTCGGCGCCGGCTTCGGTGAGGAAGATCTTCTTGCCCAGGCGCTCGAACAAGGGCAGCCCGGCGAGGTCCTCGAGCAGTTTTACCTGCATCGATACCGCCGGCTGGGTGAGGTGCAGTTCCGCGGCCGCGCGCGAGAACGACACCTGGCGCGCGACCGCCTCGAACACCTGCAACTGGCGCAGCGTCGCGTGCCTGAGGGTCATGCGGGCTCCCCGAAGTTATATCAGCATTAGCTTATCATAGCGATAAGAATATGTGACTATTATTTATGGTATTGCGAAGCTAAGCTGCGTGCCAGGTCAAATTGCTTTACGCGGAGGAGCACATGCAAAAGACGGGCAGCAGCTACAGCGCCGGCGTCAAGGACTACCGGCACACTTATTGGGAACCGGACTATCCGGTGAAGGACAGCGACCTGCTGGCCTGCTTCAAGATCACGCCGCAGGAAGGCGTGCCGCGCGAGGAAGCCGCGGCGGCGGTCGCGGCCGAGTCCTCCACCGGCACCTGGACCACGGTATGGACCGACCTGCTGACCGACCTCGAGCATTACAAGGGCCGCGCCTACCGCATCGAGGACGTGCCCGGCGATTCGAGTTGCTTCTACGCCTTCATCGCCTATCCGATCGACCTGTTCGAAGAAGGCTCGGTGGTCAATGTGCTCACCTCGCTCGCCGGCAACGTGTTCGGCTTCAAGGCGATCCGCGCGCTGCGCCTGGAGGACGTGCGCTTTCCGCTCGCCTACGTCATGACCTGCGGCGGCCCGCCGCACGGCATCGCAGTCGAGCGCGACATCATGAACAAGTACGGCCGGCCGCTGCTCGGCTGCACCATCAAGCCCAAGCTCGGCCTGTCGGCGAAGAATTACGGCCGCGCGGTGTACGAATGCCTGCGCGGGGGGCTGGACTTCACCAAGGACGACGAGAACGTCAATTCGCAGCCCTTCATGCGCTGGCGCCAGCGCTTCGATTTCGTCGCCGAGGCGGTGAAAAAAGCCGAGGCCGAAACCGGCGAGAGGAAGGGCCACTACCTCAACGTGACCGCGCCGACGCCGGAGGAAATGTACAAGCGCGCCGAGCACGCGAAGGCGCTGGACATGCCGATCATCATGCACGACTTCCTCACCGGCGGCTTCTGCGCCCACACCGGCCTGGCCAACTGGTGCCGCAACAACGGCATCCTGCTGCATGTGCACCGAGCGCTGCACGCGGTGCTCGACCGCGACCGCCACCACGGCATCCACTTCCGCGTGCTGGCGAAATGCCTGCGACTGTCCGGCGGCGACCACCTGCATTCGGGCACCGTGGTGGGCAAGCTCGAGGGCGACCGTGAGGCGACGCTGGGCTGGATCGACCTGATGCGCGAAAAATTCGTGCCCGAGAACCGCGCGCGCGGCATTTTCTTCGACCAGGACTTCGGCTTCATGCCGGGCCTGTTCCCGGTGGCCTCGGGCGGCATCCACGTCTGGCACATCCCGGCGCTGGTCGCCATTTTCGGCGACGATTCGGTGATGCAGTTCGGCGGCGGGACGCTGGGCCACCCCTGGGGCAATGCCGCCGGCGCCTGCGCCAACCGCGTCGCGCTGGAGGCCTGCGTGGAAGCGCGCAACCAGGGCCGCCAGGTGGAAAAAGAAGGCAAGAACATCCTCGTCGCCGCGGCCAAGACCAGCCCCGAGCTGAAGGCGGCGATGGAGACCTGGAAGGAAATCAAGTTCGAATTCGACACCGTCGACAAGCTCGACCTCGCGCACGCCTGAGCGGCGCGGCCAACATTTCGGGGGCAAGTACATGAGTGAAATGCGGGACTACAAATCGCGGCTGTCGGATCCGGCGAGCCGCAAATTCGGCACGTTCTCCTACCTGCCGGCGATGACGCCGGAGCGCATCCGCAGGCAGGTCGAGTTCATCGTCAAGCGTGGCTGGACGCCGGCGCTGGAGCACACCGAGCCGTCGCAGCTGATGGACGACTACTGGTACATGTGGAAGCTGCCGCTGTTCGGCGAAACCGACGTGGACCGCGTGCTGTCCGAGGCCGAGGCCTGCCATAAGGCCAACCCGAACAACCACGTGCGCCTGGTCGGCTACGACAAGCTGAAGCAGACCCAGGGCGCGGCGATGGTGGTGTTCCGCGGCAAGACGGTCTAGGCGCGTGCGCGCGAGGGAAGATGACGGCATGAGCAGGAAGCAGGGGCCCCATGCAATGGGGATGCGACCGGCCGCGATTGCCGTCGGCCGCCGACGGCGCCTTGGCTTGAACCGAGACAATGGAACGGAGGCGGCGTGAGCATCAAGGCGCTGATTTTCGACGTCGACGGCACCATCGCCGATACCGAGGAAACCCACCGCCAGGCGTTCAATGCGGCGTTTCTCGAGCACGGCCTTCCCTGGGACTGGAGCCGGCGCGAATATGCCGAGCTGCTGCGCACCTCCGGCGGCAAGGAGCGCCTGGAGACCTATATCGACTCGCTTGGGCTAAAGGCGCAGGAGCGAACCCGGCTGCTCGGCATGGTGCAGCTCATCCACGCCAGCAAGACGCGCAACTACGGCGAGCTGATCGCCGACGGCCGCGCGCCGCTGCGCCCCGGGGTGGCGCGCCTGATCGGCGAGGCGCGCGCCGCGGGCCTGCGCCTGGGCATCGCCTCGACCACCACCTCGGCCAACATCTCCGCCCTGATCGGCGCGCAGTTCGGCGCCGACGCCTGGAACTGGTTCGAAGCCATGGCCTGCGGCGACGTGGTCGCCAACAAAAAGCCGGCGCCCGACATTTATACCCGCGCGCTTGGTATGCTGCGTCTGCCGGCTGCGGATTGCGTTGCCTTCGAGGATTCGGTCAATGGACTGAAATCGGCCAAGGCGGCAGGGCTGTACACCGTGGTCACGCCCACCATCTGGAGCGAGGGGCATGATTTCCGCGGCGCGGACTTGCTGCTGTCGAGCCTGGGCGACGCGCAGGCGCCGCTGCAGGGCGAGGACGCGAGACTGGCCGGCGGCACCTGTTTGACGCTGGCGCGGCTGCGGCAACTGCATGCCGACGCCCAGCGATCGGCCGCAGCATAACGAAACAAAGGGACGCAACATGCCGCTCAAGAGCACGCTCACCGAATTCATCATCGGCGAGCAGCGCAAATACAGTCACGCAACGGGCGGTTTCACTGCGCTCCTGAACGATATCCGCCTGGCTTGCAAGCGGATCTCCTACCTGATCGGCAAGGGCGCGCTCGCCGGCGTGCATGGCGCGGCGGCGGGCGAAAACATCCAGGGCGAGCGGCAGATGAAGCTCGACGTGATGGCGAACGACATTTTCCTGCGCACCAACGAATGGGGCGGGAACGTCGGTGCGATGGTGTCCGAAGAGCTGGAGGCCGTGTATGCGATTCCGCCGCAGCACCCGCGCGGCCGCTACCTGCTCGCGTTCGACCCGCTGGACGGGTCGAGCAACATCGACGTCAACGTCACCGTGGGCTCCATTTTTTCCGTGCTGCGCTGCGCCGAGGGCGTGGCCGAGCCGGCGGCGCGGGATTTTCTGCAGCCGGGCACCGAGCAGGTCTGCGCCGGCTACGCGATTTACGGCCCGACCACCATGCTGGTGCTCACGCTGGGCCACGGCGTGCACGGATTCACCCTCGATCGCGAAATCGGCGAGTTCATTCTCAGCCATCCCGATCTGCGCATTCCGGCCGAGACGAGCGAGTTCGCCATCAACGCGTCCAACCAGCGTTTCTGGGAACCGCCGGTGAAGCGTTACGTTTCGGAATGCCTCGCCGGGCGCAGCGGGCCGCGCGCCAAGGATTTCAACATGCGCTGGATCGCCTCCTTCGTCGCTGAGGTGCACCGCATCCTGATGCGCGGCGGGCTGTTCATGTACCCGAAGGACAGCAAGGATCCGGCCAAGGCCGGGCGCCTGCGCCTGCTTTACGAAGCGAACCCGATGGCGTTTCTGGTCGAGCAGGCGGGCGGCGCCGCCACGACCGGGCGCGGGCGCATACTCGAAGTCGCCCCCGACGGGCTGCACCAGCGCGTGCCGGTGATCCTGGGCTCGAAGGACGAGGTCGAGCGCATCGCGCGCTATCATGGCGAGCACGACCGCGGCGTCGACCAGCCCTTCACCTCGCCGCTGTTCAACGAGCGCTCGCTGTTCGTGCAGCCCTAGCGAGCGCCAGCCGCATTCAAGTATCAGGAAAGGCAGAGGCCATGTCCGTCAAGCACCCAGTCATCGCGATCACCGGTTCGTCCGGCGCCGGCACCACCTCGGTGACGCGCACCTTCCAGCACATCTTCCGCCGCGAGAAGCTGAACGCCGCGATCGTCGAGGGCGACGCCTTCCACCGCTACGACCGCAAGGCGATGAAACAGGCGATGGCCGAGGCCGCGCAAAACGGCAACAATCATTTCAGCCATTTCGGGCCGGATTCCAATCTGTTCGAGGAACTCGAGGCGCTGTTCGCGAGCTACGGCGAGCGCGGCACCGGCCGCAACCGCAAGTACCTGCACAACGAAGCGGAGGCGGCGCCGTACAAGCAGGAGCCGGGCACGTTCACGCCCTGGGAGGACGTGCCGGCGGGCACCGATCTGCTGTTCTACGAAGGCCTGCACGGCGCGGTGGTCACCGACAAGGTCAACATCGCGCGCCATGCCGACCTGCTGGTGGGCGTGGTGCCGATCATCAACCTGGAATGGATCCAGAAGCTGCATCGCGACAAGGCCACGCGCGGCTATTCCACCGAGGCGGTGGTGGACACCATACTGCGGCGCATGCCCGACTACGTCAATTACATCGTGCCGCAGTTCGCGCAGACGCATATCAACTTCCAGCGCGTGCCCACGGTCGACACCTCGAACCCCTTCATCGCGCGCGACATTCCGAGCGCCGACGAGAGTTTCCTCGTGATCCGCTTCGCCAATCCCAAGGGCATAGACCTGCCTTACCTGCTGACCATGCTGCACGACTCCTTCATGTCACGGCCCAATATCATCGTGGTACCGGGCGGAAAAATGGAACTCGCGATGCAGCTCATATTCACGCCTATGATCCTGCAGCTGATGGACCGCAAGCGCCGCGCTTAGTTAGGTTTGCGCGATTCGGCGATAGCCGATTCGCGCCTGAAAACTTCCTTCGCCCTCCGGGAGAAGGATCAGAGGATGAGGGCTCCCCGATTGGACAATTTCACGATGTTTGGCAGGGTCGCCTTTATTTCCATTTTCGCGCCGGCATTGGAAAAAACGCAGCGCTTCGACGATAATCCACCCTTCGCATCCACCCTCCTGCCATGAAAACCTCCACCGCCGAACTCGCCAACGCCATCCGCGCGCTTTCCATGGACGCGGTCCAGGCCGCCAATTCCGGCCATCCGGGCATGCCCATGGGCATGGCCGAAATCGCCGTCGCGCTGTGGAACCGCCACCTGCGCCACAATCCGGCCAACCCGAAATGGGCCGACCGAGACCGCTTCGTGCTGTCCAACGGCCACGGCTCGATGCTGCTGTATGCGCTGCTGCACCTGACCGGCTACGCGCTGCCGATCGACGAACTGCGGCGCTTCCGCCAGCTGCACTCGATGACGCCGGGCCACCCGGAAGTGGGCGTGACTCCGGGCGTGGAAACCACCACCGGGCCGCTGGGGCAGGGCATCGCCAATGCGGTCGGCATGGCGCTCGCGGAAAGACTGCTCGCCGCCGAATTCAACCGGCCGGGCGCCGCGATCGTCGATCATCACACCTATGTGTTCCTCGGCGACGGCTGCCTGATGGAGGGCATTTCGCACGAGGCCTGCTCGCTCGCCGGCACGCTGCAGCTCGGCAAGCTGATTGCGCTGTATGACGACAATGGCATTTCCATCGACGGCAAGGTCGCAGGCTGGTTCACCGACGACACGCCGAAGCGCTTCGAGGCCTATGGCTGGCACGTGATTCCCGCGGTCGACGGCCACGACGTCGATGCGGTGGACCGCGCCATCGCGGCGGCCAAGGCGGTTGCCGACCGGCCGAGCCTGATCTGCTGCAAGACGGTCATCGGCAAGGGTTCGCCGAACAAGGCCGGATCGCACGACTCGCACGGCGCGGCCCTGGGCGAGAAGGAAGTCGCGGCCACGCGCGCGGCCATCGGCTGGGAACATGTGCCGTTCGAAATTCCGAAGGGTGTCTACGCGGGCTGGGATGCGCGCGCGCGCGGCGCCGCGGCCGAGAGCGATTGGCATCGGCGCTTCGGCGCCTATGAAAAACAGCATCCGCAGCTCGCGCGCGAGTTTCTGCGCCGCATGGCGGGCGAGCTGCCCGCCGGCTGGCGGGCGCATTGCGACGCGCTGCTCGCGAAAATCGAATCCAAGGCCGAGACCATCGCCACGCGCAAGGCGTCGCAGAATGCGATCGAAGGCCTGGCGCCGGCGCTGCCCGAATTCGTCGGCGGCTCGGCCGATCTGACCGGATCCAACCTCACCAACTGGTCGGGGGCGAAGGTCGTGGGCGCGAGCGGCGGCGGCAATTACCTGTCCTACGGCGTGCGCGAATTCGGCATGGCGGCGATCACCAACGGCATGGCGCTGCACGGCGGGCTGCTGCCGTTCTCCGGCACCTTCCTCACATTCTCCGACTACGCGCGCAACGCTTTGCGCATGGCGGCGCTGATGCAGCTGCGCAATATTTTCGTGTTCACGCACGATTCGATCGGCCTGGGCGAAGACGGCCCGACGCACCAGTCGGTCGAGCACGTCGCCAGCCTGCGGCTGATTCCGCACCTGGATCTGTGGCGGCCCTGCGACACCGTGGAATCGGCGCAGGCCTGGATCGCCGCGGTCGAGCGCCGCGATGGCCCCAGCGCGCTGGTGTTCTCGCGCCAGAACCTGCCGTTCCAGAAGCGCGACGGCCAAGCGACCGCGGCGATCGCGCGCGGCGGCTATGTGCTCGCCGATTGCCCGGGCAAGCCGCAGGCGCTGCTGCTCGGCACCGGCTCGGAAGTGCAGCTGGCCATGGAAGCGCAGGCGAAGCTCGCTGCGGAGGGCGTGCACGTGCGCGTGGTGTCCATGCCTTCGACCGGCGTGTTCGACCGCCAGGACGCGGCGTACCGCGACACGGTGCTGCCGCGCGGGGTGCCGCGCGTCGCGGTCGAGGCGGGCGTGTCCGATGGCTGGCGCAAATACGTCGGCCTCGATGGGGCGGTGATCGGCATCGACCGCTACGGCGAGTCCGCCCCGGGCGGGCAGCTGTTCAAGCATTTCGGTTTTACCGTGGATAATGTATTGGCGGCGGTGAAAAGCGTGATCTGAGCGATAGGCGCTGTGCCTGCGGATTGATCTTGCGCAAACCGGCTCCGCGGGTATTTGTGTATATCTGCTCTACCCATGTGAACCCCAGGTTCCCAATTTTCGCTAGGAGCAAGTCATGACCATCAAAGTCGCAATCAACGGCTATGGCCGCATCGGACGCAACATCGTGCGCGCGCTCTATGAAGAGGGCAAGAAGCACGACATCCAGATTGTCGCCGTCAACGACCTCGGGAATGCGCAGACCAACGCCCACCTGACGCGCTACGACACCACGCACGGCAAATTCCCGGGCACGGTCGCGGTCGAGGGCGATTACATGCTTGTGAACGGCGACAAGATCCGCGTCTGCGCCATCCGCAATCCGGCCGAGCTGCCGTGGAAGGAGCTCGGCGTGGATGTGGTGATGGAATGCACCGGCCTGTTCACGAGCAAGGAAAAGGCGAGCGCCCACATCAAGGCGGGCGCGAAGAAGGTGATCATTTCCGCGCCCGGCGGCAAGGACGTCGACGCCACCGTCGTCTACGGCGTGAACCATGACGTGCTCAAGGCCGCGCACACGGTGATTTCGAATGCCTCCTGCACCACCAACTGCCTCGCGCCCATGGTGAAGCCGCTGCACGACAAGATCGGCCTCGTCAGCGGCCTGATGACCACCATCCACGCCTATACCAACGACCAGGTGCTGACCGACGTCTATCACGAGGACCTGCGCCGCGCGCGCTCGGCCACCATGTCCATGATCCCGACCAAGACCGGCGCGGCCGCGGCGGTGGGCCTGGTGCTGCCCGAGCTCAACGGCAAGCTCGACGGTTTCGCCATACGCGTGCCGACGATCAACGTTTCCGTCGTGGATCTGTCCTTCGTCGCCAAGCGCGCGACCAGCGTCGAGGAAATCAACAAGATCATGCAGGAGGCGGCCGAAGGCAGCCTGAAGGGTATCCTCGCCTACAACAAGGATCCGCTGGTGTCGGTGGACTTCAACCACAATCCGCATTCCAGCATTTTCGACTCCACCCTGACCAAGGTGTCGGGCGGCACGCTGGTGAAGGTGTGCGCCTGGTACGACAACGAATGGGGATTCAGCAACCGCATGCTCGATACCACGGCTGCGCTGATGCACGCGAAATAAATCGTGCTGCGGGCCGGCGCGTCCTAGAGTTCGTTTCAAAGCGAGATAACCGGGCTTTTCGCTCATGCAGGCTTGGGCAAGACCTTGCGCGCTACGCCGCGAAGCAAGTCCTCCTGGGGGGCGCGCGCCAACCGCGATTTCCGTACGGATAGAAAGCATCCGTACAGAAATCGCGGTTACGGGTAAAAACAGGAAAGGCTTTGGGTTAGATACTAGATCGTCGATTGCCTGCGGCTAGTTTCATCATCCGCAGGCAATCGACGATCCGCACGGACGGAATCATCGTCCGTGCCAGGTCTTGCTAGCTTATCGTGCAACCGTTTCTTACGTTTCTTAGCGAGAACGCCATGACAATCCTGAAGATGAGCGACGTCGACCTGCGCGGCAAGCGCGTGCTGATCCGCGTCGATTTCAACGTGCCGCTGAAAGACGGCGCGATCAGCGACGACACGCGCATCCGCGCGGCGCTGCCGGGCATACGCTACGCGCTGGAGCAGAAGGCACGCCTGATGCTGGCTTCGCATTTCGGCCGGCCGAAGGAGGGCGAATTCAGCGAGTCGGAATCGCTCGCGCCGGTGGCGCGCCACCTGGCCGGGCTGCTCGGCATCGAAGTGCCGCTCAAGCGCGACTGGCTCGACGGCGTCGAGGTGGAGCCGGGCAAGCTGGTGCTGCTGGAGAATTGCCGCTTCAACAAGGGCGAGAAGAAGGACGACGAGGCGCTCGCGAAGCGCATCGCCGCGCTGTGCGACGTGTACGTCAACGATGCCTTCGGCAGCGCGCACCGCGCCGAAGCCACCACGCATGGCGCGGCCAAGTTCGCGCCGATTGCCTGCGCCGGCCCGCTGATGTCGGCGGAACTCGAGGCGCTGGGCAAGGCGCTGGCCGCGCCGGCGCGGCCGCTGATCGCGATCGTGGCCGGCTCCAAGGTGTCGACCAAGCTCACGATACTCGCCGCGCTTGCGAAAAAAGTGGACGAGCTCATCGTCGGCGGCGGCATCGCCAACACCTTCATGCTCGCCGCCGGCCTGCCCATCGGCAAGTCGCTGGTCGAGGCGGACCTGGTAGGCGAAGCGAAGCTGATCATCGCCGCAATGAAGGGACGCGGCGCCGCAGTGCCGATCCCGACCGACGTGGTGGTGGCGAAGGAATTCGCCGCGACTGCGGCCGCGACGGTGAAACCGGCGGCGCAGGTCGCAGTGGACGAGATGATCCTCGATATCGGGCCGGAAACCGCGGCGCGCCTGGCCGAGAGCCTGAAGCGCGCCGGCACCATCGTCTGGAACGGCCCGGTGGGCGTGTTCGAGTTCGATCAGTTTGCCGCAGGCACCGGCACGCTGGCGCGCGCGATTGCCGCGTCGAAGGGATTCTCGATCGCGGGCGGCGGCGACACCGTCGCGGCGATCAACAAGTTCGGCGTCGCCAGTGACATCGACTACATCTCCACCGCGGGCGGCGCCTTCCTCGAATTCCTCGAGGGCAAGAAACTGCCGGCGGTGGCGGTGCTCGAGGCGCGCGCAGCCGGCTAGGTCTGTTGCCAAAACTGGCAAGGTTGCGACGGATTTAAGTTCGAAGTGCGACGGGTGGTTTAGCTCGTAAGAGTACCTCAGCTGGTGTTTTAAATTCCAAACATTTTCGTGGTCGATTGTTTAGTTTGTTTTGGATGGTGCGGATCTGTGC